>Ga0154510_1029_pt1 | contig 12171 bp, 5 predicted proteins | sample RifGroE1_FD_115989 | JGI IMG/M metagenome (GOLD analysis project Ga0154510, IMG submission 115989) | Rhodobacteraceae bacterium GWE1_64_9
TACGGACAGAACAGGGGCGCTTGGCGCCCCTTTTTTGTATCCTGCGCCCGGTCAGATCAGGGTGAAATCGCTGGTCACCAGCGCCCAGATGGCGACCACCAGATTGGCGGCCAGATGGCCCACCACGGCATCCGTCACCCTGCCCCGCCACAGCGCCAGCAGCGCGAACACGATCCCGGCCACCCCCGCCTCGATCCAGCGGCCATGCAGCGCGGCAAAGGCCGCCGAAGACAGGCCCACCGCCAGCGCCCGCCGCCACAGACCCGGGCCATCCAGCCGGGTCAGCAGATAGCCGCGAAACGCCAGCTCCTCGACCAGCGGCACCAGCAGCACCGTGCCCACCAGACGCAACACCACCCAAAGCACAAAGGCCCAGATCGGCAGCGTGGCCAGCGCCGCCGCCAGCTCCATCCCATCCGCGCCAGAGCTTTGGTCCAGCGCCACCCAGCCCGCGCCGACCGCCACCCCGGCAAAGACGGCAACCGGGTCGATCTGCCAGGTAAAGCTGCGGTAGAACTGCCGGAAGGGCAGCAGCGCCAGAATCATTGCCCCCACCCGCAACGGATAGCCCAGTTCGGGATGCGGGAAGAACGCATGGGTCAGCAGGCTCGCCAGCATGAAAACCGCAAAGGGCAGCAACAGCGCCGCCACCGGATCTTCGCGCAGCCCGGTTTCCGGCTTCGGCGCCGCGCGATGCAGCCAGGGCAACGCCTGCACCCCCCAGACAATGCCAAGCGCCAGCAGCGTGAAGAACATCCAGCCGGCATAGGAATGAAAGCCGTTCACCGCCAGATCCGGCGAAACATCGCGCCCGATCACGATCAGCACGCCGATCCGCACGATGTTCAACACCCAGGACAGCAGAATGGCCACCGGCAGGATCACCCAGATCTGCGGAAAGCGCACCGTTTCGCGGAAGATCAGCATATAAAGCAGCGAAAATGCCGTCACCAGCGCCACGCCCTCCACCCCGGAACATTGCGGCGCAATGTTCACCGTGAATTCGGGAAAGCCGATGTTGTAATTCTGCGGGTCGACCGTCACCTGATCGGAAAACAGCAGCAGGAACAGATGGACCCCATCAAAGGTGATCCGGGTCACCAGATCCCAGTTCCACATCCGCTGCGCCATATCCGCCGCATCGGGCAACAGGGCACCCACCAGCAGCACAAGCGGCAGCACGCCACGATCCTGCGCCAGCAGCGGGCGCCAGGCCGAAACCGGCGCCAGCCACAAAAGCCCCCCCACCGCAGCCAGCAGGCTTCCCAACGCCAGCGGCCAGATCGCCAGGGCGAAAACCGCGCCCACATCGCCGCCCGGCGCCAGGAACAGCGGCAGGGCAAGCAGCACCAACCCCGCCAGATGCAGCGTCAGCGCCCCGCGCGCAGCCCCCGCCGTTTCCACCACCCGTCGAAAGGCTGCAAACACCGCAGGCCGGGCCCAGACCATCAGGCCAAAGACCGCAAACACCACAAGCGCCCGTGCGACCAGGCTGCGCAGAAAGCGGCAGGTGCCGAACAGCCCCGTCTGCTGACATTCGATCGTGGTCAGAAACTGATAGGCCGAGGCCAGAACAACCAGCTCTGCGCAAAAGATCAGCGCAATACGCCAAAGGCGGCTGAACCGGCGGGCGGGGCGGAGGGTGCTATCCATCGTCATGAAGGCACAGTAGCGCAGGAATACGGCAGCAGTTCAGCGGTTTTGCATCATTCAGACGGCGGCCTTATGGCGCGGCGACGTTCGCGCCACAGCGTGAACAGCCCGGTGGCCACGACAATACCCGCCCCGATCAGCGTGGCGCGGTCTGGCAGCGTGCCGAAAATCGCAAATCCCAGCAGGATCGCCCAGAACAGCGCCATATAACGGAACGGCGCCACAAAGCCGATCTCGCCCACCCGCATCACCATGACCACCGTGATATAGCCCACGATCAGATTGGCCGCGGCCGCCAGGATCAGCAGCGCATCGCGCAGGCCAACCGGCTGCCACCCCGTCACAAAGCTGCCCACCACCCCCATCAGGGCCACAGCAACCGCCGCCCAGACCGCCACCAGTGACGAGGGCACCGCCCGATCCAGCCCCCGGGTCGACAGATCGCGCAGCACCACACAGGCCACCGAGGCCAGCCCCACCAAAGACCATTCGTCGAAGCCCGCACCGCCCGGCCGGATGATGATCATCACCCCGACAAAGCCGATGGCAATCGCCGTCAGCCGCCGCCAGCCCACCGGCTCGCGGAACAGCAGCGCGGCGGCCAGTGTCACCACCAGCGGCACAGACTGCATGATGGCCGAAAGCGTCGCCAGCGGCATGTGCATCAGTGCCGAAAGGAAGGTCAGCGTCGCCAGAACCTCGGCCAGGGTGCGCAGCCCGATCCGCCGCCGATCACGCGGGCTCAGCCGAAAGGCGAAAGCGCCCTGCTGTGCGGCAATGGCGATCAGCACCACCACTGTCACCCCGCCCCGCAACGCAATCGCCTGAAACAGCGGCATGTTTTCCGACGCCAGCTTCATGCTGGTATCGTTGAAGGTGAAGGCGAGCATGGCGATGTTCATCAGAACGGCTGCGCGCATATTGTCTGAAAGGGCCATGATCCGCCTGCCGTTGTGCCACCCAGCCCTAACAAAGCCCCGCAGCAGATGCCAGTGCCGTCAAAGCCTGCGCAGATCCTCTGCCGCAAAAGGAAAATGCGCCGCAATCAGCGGCGCCGCTTCCGCCCAGCCCATCGGCTCGATCCGGCCGGAGGCATGGGGGTCGCTGTCATTATCGGCATGGACCGTGCGAATGAACGCCAGCGCATTGGCATCGGTGAAGGTGTTGTAATACTGGCCACAAAAGCGGTGGTTGCGGCGAAAGATGTTCTCGCTCATCCCCGCCGGGGTTGTCATGGCCAGGCCAAGGCCGATGGGGGTTTTCTCGGTCACCTCGAACAGCTGGTTGCCATCCGGCTTGCGCTCCAGGAAGAAGCCCCGGTTGCAGCCGGTCACCAGCGGCACCTCCAGCCCCGATACCGGCAGCAAGCGTTCCACCATGCCCCGCATCCGGCCGATATGATCGCGGTCGATCGCATCATCATCATCCAGACGGAATCCGGTGATGTGGCTCGCCTCCACGGGTGTGGCGATGGCGAAGCTGCGCTTGATCGCCATGTAATGCGGCATCGGCGCCAGCGCGACGATCCGCCCGCCCGGCAAAGGCGCAATCGCCGCTGCCAGCCGGTCACGCCAGACATCCGGCAGGCTGCGCCCGATCAGAAACACCATGCGGAAATCCCGGTCCGATTGCGCCAGAAGCGCGGGCAGCGTCAGCCGCTCAAACAGGGAAAACCGCCGCTCCAGCCGCTCGGGGTCGTACAGACGGGCCAGCTGCGCCGCTTCGTCCTCCCCCTCGCCTTTCACAAATCCGCCTTTTGACGGGTATGAAAACCGCATCAACCCGACCATCTCGTTCCTGAATCGCTGCGCCATTTCCACCCCTTGCAGGCTGCGCCTCAACCATGGGGCGCGCCCTGCGGCCTGTCAAAATGAAACAGCCCCCGCGCATCGCGCAGGGGCTGTTCCTTAGGCTTGCAGAAAGATCAATCGCGGCTTTCGACCGTATCAACCAGCCCGCTGTCACCATCGCCGGACATGTCCGTGAAGCTCGGCGCAGCCAGGGCGGCAGCAGATTCCGCCTCGGTGCGACGCGCTTCGACCACATCCAGATCGCGGTCCGTGGCGATCTTCTTCACGCGGCTGGTGGCACCGCCGGTGCCGGCCGGGATCAGACGACCCACGATGACGTTCTCTTTCAGGCCCACCAGCTTGTCGCGCTTGCCCTGAACAGAAGCCTCGGTCAGCACGCGGGTGGTTTCCTGGAAGGACGCGGCCGAGATGAACGACCGGGTCTGCAACGACGCCTTGGTGATCCCCAGAAGGATCGGCTCTGCCGAAGCTTCCCGCATCCCCAGGCTGCGCGCCTTGTCGTTGACCTCGTCAAGCTCCGCCTTGTCCACATGCTCGCCTTTCAGCAGCGTGGTTTCGCCGGATTCAAGGATCTCGTACTTCTGCAGCATCTGCCGCACGATCACCTCGATATGCTTGTCGTTGATCTTCACGCCCTGCAGGCGATACACGTCCTGCACTTCGTCGATCATGTAGTTGGCCAGCGCTTCGACACCCATGATCCGCAGGATGTCATGCGGAGCCGGGTTGCCGTCCATGATGTAATCGCCCTTCTGGACGAAATCGCCTTCCTGCACAGGAATATGCTTGCCCTTCGGGATCATGTATTCCTGCGAATTCAGCGTCTCGTCCACCGGCTCGATCGTGATGCGGCGCTTGTTCTTGTAGTCCTTGCCGAAGCGCACATAGCCATCGCTTTCCGCGATGATCGCGTGATCTTTCGGGCGACGGGCTTCGAACAGTTCCGCCACGCGGGGAAGACCCCCGGTGATGTCCTTGGTCTTGGCACCTTCGCGCGGAATACGCGCCACCACGTCACCGGCCTTCAGCTCCTGCCCTTCTTCCAGCGAAAGAATGGCATCGACCGACATCGGATAGCTGATCGGGTTGCCCTGCTCGTTGCGCATCGGTTCGCCCGTTTCCGGGTTCATGATGATCACTTCGGGCTTCAGATCCGATCCCTTCGGCGCCGACCGCCAGTCAGACACGATCTTCTGCGTCATGCCGGTGGCATCGTCGGTATCCTCGCGGACCGAAATGCCCGAGATCAGGTCCACAAACCGCGCGATACCGCCCTTTTCGGCGATGATCGGCAGGGTGTAGGGGTCCCATTCGAACAGTTTGGCGCCACGCTTGACCGCCTGCTCGTCCTTCACGTGGATCTTGGCACCATAGCCGACCTTGTGAACGGCGCGCTCGGCCCCGGTCTCGTCGATGATGGCAATCGCCATGTTCCGGCCCATCACCACCAGCTCGCCATTGGCGTTGGTCAGCAGGTTCGGGTTGCGGAACTCGATCTTGCCCTCTTGCGAGGCTTCCAGGAAGGATTGCTGGCCACCCTGTGCCACGCCGCCGATGTGGAAGGTCCGCATCGTCAGCTGCGTGCCGGGTTCACCGATCGACTGGGCGGCGATGATGCCGACCGCTTCACCGATGTTCACCAGCGTGCCGCGAGCCAGGTCACGGCCATAGCACATGGCGCAAACGCCCTCTTCGGCCTCGCAGGTCAGCGGGCTGCGGATGCGGGTATGCTGCACCGCATTGGAGTTGATCAGATCGGCACGACGTTCGTCGATCAGCTCGCCCGCCTTGACCAGAACTTCCTCGGTGCCGGGCACCAGGATGTCATCTGCGGCAACGCGCCCCAGAATACGTTCGGCCAGCGATGCCACCACTTCACCGTCATTCACCGCGGCTTCGGCATGGATGGCACGTTCCGTACCGCAATCATGCAGACGCACGATGCAATCCTGTGCCACGTCCACCAGACGGCGGGTCAGGTAACCCGAGTTTGCCGTCTTCAGAGCGGTATCCGACAGACCCTTACGGGCACCGTGGGTCGAGTTGAAGTATTCAAGAACGGTCAGACCTTCCTTGAAGTTCGAGATGATCGGCGTTTCGATGATCTCGCCGTTCGGCTTGGCCATCAGGCCGCGCATCGCGCCCAGCTGCTTCATCTGCGTCACCGAACCCCGGGCCCCGGAGTGCGCCATCATGTAAACAGAGTTCGGCTCTTTCTCGGCGCCGTTCTCTTCATATTTGGTGGCCGAGATGGTCTGCATCATGGCCTCGGTCACCTTGTCGTTGCACTTCGACCAGGCGTCCACGACCTTGTTGTACTTCTCGCCCTGGGTGATCAGACCATCCAGATACTGCTGTTCGAAACCAGCAACCTGATCCTTCACCTCGTTCACGATTTCCCATTTGGAATCCGGGATAACCATGTCGTCCTTGCCGAAGGAGATCCCGGCCTTGAACGCTTCGCGGAAGCCCAGACCCATGATCTGGTCACAGAAGATCACCGATTCCTTCTGGCCGCAGTAGCGGTAGACGGTGTCGATGACGGTCTGCACGTCTTTCTTCCGCAGCAGGCGGTTCACCAGCTCGAAGGGGGCTTTGGCGTTCAGCGGCAGCAGGTTGCCCAGACGCAGACGGCCGGGGGTCGTTTCAAACCGCTTCCAGATGATGTTGCCTTCGCCATCAACCTGACGCAGACGCGCCTGCACCTTGGCGTGCAGATGCACCGAACCTGCGGCCAGCGCATGTTCGACTTCGTCGATATCGGTGAAGACCATGCCTTCGCCAACCATGCCCTTGCGTTCCATGGTGGTGTAATACAGGCCCAGCACCATATCCTGCGACGGCACAATGATCGGCGCGCCGTTGGCGGGCGACAGAACGTTGTTGGTCGACATCATCAGCACGCGCGCTTCCAGCTGGGCTTCCAGCGAAAGCGGCACGTGAACGGCCATCTGGTCACCGTCGAAGTCGGCGTTGAAGGCCGAGCAGACCAGCGGGTGCAGCTGGATCGCCTTGCCCTCGATCAGGATCGGTTCAAACGCCTGGATGCCCAGACGGTGCAGTGTCGGCGCGCGGTTCAGCAGCACCGGATGTTCGCGGATCACCTCATCCAGGATATCCCAGACCTCGGGCCGCTCTTTTTCCACCAGCTTCTTCGCCTGTTTCACGGTGCTGGACAGGCCCTTGGCCTCCAGTCGCGAATAGATGAAGGGCTTGAACAGCTCCAGCGCCATCTTCTTCGGCAGGCCGCACTGGTGCAGCTTCAGTTCCGGCCCGGTCACGATGACCGAACGGCCCGAGAAGTCCACCCGCTTACCCAGAAGGTTCTGACGGAAGCGGCCCTGCTTGCCTTTCAGCATGTCGGACAGCGATTTCAGCGGGCGCTTGTTGGTGCCCGTGATCACGCGGCCACGACGGCCGTTGTCGAACAGCGCGTCCACAGCTTCCTGCAGCATCCGCTTTTCGTTGCGCACGATGATATCGGGCGCGCGCAGCTCGATCAGCCGCTTCAGGCGGTTGTTCCGGTTGATGACGCGGCGATACAGGTCGTTCAGGTCAGAGGTCGCAAAGCGGCCACCATCCAGCGGCACCAGCGGGCGCAGTTCCGGTGGGATCACCGGCAGAACGGTCAGGATCATCCATTCCGGGCGGTTGCCCGATTCCAGGAAGGATTCAACGATCTTCAGCCGCTTGATGATCTTCTTCGGCTTCAGCTCGCCCGTCGCCTCTTTCAGCTCTTCGCGCAGGGTCTGCGCCGTCTGGTCGAGGTCGATATTGGCCAGCATCTCGCGGATCGCTTCCGCGCCGATATTGGCTGTGAAAGCGTCAGCGCCGTATTGATCCTGGGCGTCGAGGAATTCTTCCTCGGTCAGCATCTGGCAATAGGTCAGGTCGGTCAGACCCGGCTCGATCACCACATAGTTTTCGAAATACAGGATGCGTTCCAGATCGCGCAGCGTCATGTCCAGCATCAGGCCGATGCGGGAGGGCAGCGATTTCAGGAACCAGATATGCGCAACCGGCGCGGCCAGTTCGATATGGCCCATGCGCTCGCGGCGCACTTTTTGCAGCGTAACTTCCACACCACATTTTTCGCAGACGACGCCGCGATATTTCATGCGCTTGTATTTGCCGCACAGGCATTCGTAATCCTTGATCGGGCCAAAGATACGCGCGCAGAACAGGCCGTCCCGCTCCGGTTTGAACGTGCGGTAGTTGATGGTTTCCGGCTTCTTGATCTCACCGAACGACCACGACAGGATGCGCTCCGGCGACGCCAGCGAGATCTTGATCTCGTCGAACGTTTTCACCGGGGCAACCGGGTTGAACGGGTTGGTGCTGATTTCCTGGTTCATTTTCAAATCCTTGAAAGGGCGCGGAAGGACGGGCGCGGCGGGGTTGCCCCGCCTTGCCCGAAGGCCGAAGGGCGGGTGTTACCCCGCCATCCGGTCACTCCTCCTCCGCATCCAGGAGTTCCATGTTCAGACCGAGACCGCGGACTTCCTTCACCAGAACGTTGAAGGATTCCGGCACGCCGGCCTCGAAGTTGTCTTCGCCCTTGACGATCGACTCGTAGACCTTGGTGCGGCCTGCCACGTCGTCCGATTTCACCGTCAGCATCTCTTGCAGGGTATAGGCGGCACCATAGGCTTCCAGAGCCCAGACCTCCATCTCCCCCAGACGCTGACCACCGAACTGCGCCTTACCGCCCAGCGGCTGCTGGGTCACAAGGCTGTACGGGCCGGTGGACCGGGCGTGCAGCTTGTCGTCGACCAGGTGGTGCAGCTTGAGCATGTATTTCACGCCCACAGTCACCTTGCGCTGGAACTTCTCGCCCGAGCGGCCGTCGAACACTTCCGACTGGCCGGACTGGTCGAAACCGGCCCGCCGCAGTGCGTCGTTCACATCGGCCTCTTTCGCCCCGTCGAAGACCGGGGTGGCAATCGGCACGCCACGGGTCACGAAACCGGCACGCTCCACCAGCTCGTTCTCGTCAAGTTCCGAGAACGCGTCGGTATAGGTTTCGTCACCATAGGCAAAGCGCATGGCTTCGCGCACCGGCGTCAGATCGCCAGAGCGGCGATAATCCTGCAGCGCATCGTCGATCTTGATGCCCAGACCGCGCGCGGCCCAGCCCATATGGGTTTCCAGGATCTGCCCGACGTTCATCCGCGAGGGAACGCCCAGCGGGTTCAGCACCAGGTCAACCGGGGTGCCATCCGCCAAGAAGGGCATGTCTTCGACAGGCACAACCTTGGAAATGACGCCCTTGTTGCCGTGACGGCCGGCCATCTTGTCGCCCGGCTGCAGCTTGCGCTTCACCGCCACGAAGACCTTGACCATCTTCATCACGCCCGGGGGCAGATCGTCGCCACGGCGGACTTTTTCCACCTTGTCGTCGAACCGCAGGTCCAGCGCGCGTTTCTGCGCCTCGAACTGGTCATGAAGTGCTTCCACTTCCTTGGCCAGATCTTCCTCGCTCACCGCCAGCTGCCACCACTGGCCGCGCGACAGCGTGCCCAGCAGCTCTTCGTTGATTTCCGAACCGGCTTTCACACCCTTCGGCCCCTTGACCGCAACGCGGCCCAGGATCAGCGCTTTCAGACGGCCATAGATGTTGCGTTCCAGAATGGTCAGCTCGTCGTCGCGGTCGCGCGACAGGCGTTCCACTTCTTCCCGCTCGATCTGCAGGGCGCGTTCGTCCTTGTCTACGCCGTGGCGGTTGAACACGCGCACTTCCACCACCGTGCCATAGGCACCCGGCGGCAGACGCAGCGAGGTATCGCGCACGTCGCTGGCCTTTTCACCAAAGATGGCGCGCAGCAGCTTTTCTTCCGGCGTCATCGGGCTTTCGCCCTTCGGAGTGATCTTGCCCACCAGAATGTCGCCCGGCTGCACTTCGGCACCGATATAGACGATCCCGGCTTCGTCGAGGTTGCGCAGGGCTTCCTCACCGACGTTCGGAATGTCGCGGGTGATCTCTTCCGGGCCCAGCTTCGTGTCGCGGGCCGCGACTTCGTATTCCTCGATATGGATCGAGGTGAACACATCATCGCGCAGGATGCGTTCCGAAATCAGGATCGAGTCTTCATAGTTGTAGCCGTTCCACGGCATGAAGGCCACGATCACGTTCCGGCCCAGGGCCAGTTCGCCCATGTCGGTGCAGGGGCCATCGGCCACCACCTCGCCACGCACCACCACATCGCCCACCTTCACCAGCGGACGCTGGTTGATGCAGGACGACTGGTTCGACCGCTTGAACTTGCGCAGACGGTAGATGTCGACGCCCGGTTCGCCCGGTTCCAGCATCTCGGTCGCGCGCACAACGATACGCGTGGCGTCGACCTGGTCGATCACACCGGCCCGGCGCGCCATGATCGCGGCGCCCGAATCGCGGGCCACAACGGCCTCGATCCCGGTGCCGACAAACGGCGCATCCGATTGCAGCAGCGGCACGGCCTGACGCTGCATGTTGGAACCCATCAGCGCGCGGTTGGCGTCGTCGTTCTCAAGGAACGGGATCAGCGAAGCCGCGACCGAAACCAGCTGTTTCGGCGAAACGTCGATCAGGTCGATGGCATCCGGCGGGTTCAGCATGAATTCGCCCGCTTTCCGCGACGAAATCAGATCGTCCTGGAAGCGGCCTTCTTCATCCTGTGCCGCGTTCGCCTGCGCCACGGTATGCCGCATCTCTTCGGTGGCCGACATGTAAACGACTTCGTCGCTCACCTTGCCGTCGATCACCTTGCGATACGGGGTTTCGATGAAGCCGTATTTGTTCACGCGGGCAAAGGTGGCCAGCGAGTTGATCAGACCGATGTTCTGGCCTTCCGGCGTCTCGATGGGGCACATCCGGCCATAGTGGGTCGGGTGAACGTCGCGCACTTCGAAGCCCGCACGCTCACGGGTCAGACCGCCCGGCCCAAGCGCCGACAGACGGCGCTTGTGCGTCACTTCGGACAGCGGGTTGGTCTGGTCCATGAACTGCGACAGCTGGCTGGAGCCGAAGAATTCACGCACCGCAGCCGCAGCCGGTTTGGCGTTGATCAGGTCTTGCGGCATGATCGTGTCGATCTCGACAGACGACATCCGCTCCTTGATCGCGCGTTCCATGCGCAGCAGGCCGACGCGATACTGATTTTCCATCAGCTCGCCAACCGAGCGCACCCGGCGGTTGCCGAGGTGGTCGATGTCGTCGATCTCGCCCTTGCCGTCGCGCAGTTCGACCAGCGCCTTGATGCAGGAGACGATGTCGCCACGGTCCAGCGTGCGCTGGGTATCCGGGCGGCCCAGATCCAGGCGCATGTTCATCTTCACGCGGCCGACAGCCGACAGATCATAGCGCTCGCTATCAAAGAACAGCGTGTCGAACAGCGAAGCGGCAGCTTCCACCGTCGGCGGCTCGCCCGGACGCATCACGCGATAGATATCCATCAGCGCGGTGTCGCGGCCCATGTTCTTGTCGGCGGCCATGGTGTTGCGGATGTAGGGACCGACGTTGATATTGTCGATGTCCAGAACCGGGATCTCGGTAATCCCCTGATCCAGCAGCACTTTCAGGGTGCCGCCCTTCACTTCGCCATCCCGGTCGTATTCCATGGTGATTTCATCACCGGCTTCGACCCAGATTTCCCCGGTTTCTTCGTTGATGATGTCCTGCGCGGAATAGCGGCCCAGCACATGGTCGAACGGAACCAGAAGCTCCGTCACCTTGGCGTCGTCCATCCACTTCTTCACCATCCGCGGCGTGGCTTTTTCGCCCGCCTTCAGGATGACTTCGCCGGTTGCCGCATCCACCAGATCATAGGACGGGCGGGTGCCGCGCACGCGCTCGGGGAAGAACCGGGTAACCCAGCCCTTGTTCTTCTGATGCTTGAACCACACGGTGTCATAATAGGAAGACATGATGCCTTCCTGATCCATGCCCAGGGCATAAAGCAGCGTCGTCACCGGCAGTTTGCGCCGACGGTCGATCCGGGCAAAGACGATGTCCTTGGCGTCGAATTCGAAATCCAGCCAGCTGCCGCGGTACGGGATGATGCGGCAGGCAAACAGCAGCTTGCCCGAGGAATGGGTCTTGCCCTTGTCGTGGTCGAAGAACACGCCGGGCGAACGGTGCATCTGGCTGACGATCACGCGTTCGGTGCCGTTCACGATGAACGTGCCGTTCTGCGTCATCAGGGGCATGTCGCCCATGTAGACATCCTGTTCCTTGATGTCTTTCACGGAACGGGCGCCGGTGGTTTCATCGACATCGAACACGATCAGGCGCAGCGTCACCTTCAGCGGTGCCGCATAGGTCAGGTCGCGCTGCATGCATTCTTCAACGTCGAACTTGGGCTTCTCAAGCTCGTATTTCACGAACTCCAGAACCGCGGTCTCGTTGAAGTCCTTGATCGGGAATACCGACTGGAACACACCCTGGATACCTTCGCCGTCCAGCGCCTTCGGGCCTTCACCCGATTTCAGGAACAGGTCGTAGGAAGACTTCTGAACCTCGATGAGGTTCGGCATTTCAAGGACTTCACGGATCTTGCCATAGTAGCGGCGGACCCGCTTTTGGCCAACGTAGCTCTGAGCCATGCCCATAGTCACCTTTCTTTTGCGTCGGCGCGCCGCCTGCCGGGGCTCAGGCGCACGCCGAATGCGATCAGGGGGGAGGTTCCATTCATGCGGTCCCTCCCGAAGGACCGCGCCCGAACCTCTG
>Ga0154510_1243_pt2 | contig 12047 bp, 11 predicted proteins | sample RifGroE1_FD_115989 | JGI IMG/M metagenome (GOLD analysis project Ga0154510, IMG submission 115989) | Rhodobacteraceae bacterium GWE1_64_9
CGAAGGCTTTGTCAAAGGCAGCGTCACCGCCGAAACCGTCGATGTGCGGGGCAAGGTGGATGGCAAGATAAGCTGCGCCACCCTGATGCTGCGCAGTGCCGCCCGCGTGAAGGCCGATGTCGCCTATGCGACCGTCGCCATCGAAAGCGGGGCAACTGTCGAAGGCCGCTTCGTGCGCAGCAAGGGCTGACGCCTTCAGCGCGGCGGGATGGCGTATGTCAGCCCCGCCCGCGCCACCACATGCTCGGCCCCTTCAGACCGCAGCAGCACATCCCCCACAGCCAATGTACGGCCCAGCTTCAGCAAACGGGCCTCGGCCAGCAGATCCCGGCCTGCTTCGGGTTTGCGCATGAAATCAATGCTGCAGTTCGTTGTCACGGCCAGCGCCACAGGCCCGATCCGTGACAGGATCGCCAGATAGATCGCCACATCGGCCAGCGCGAACATCGAAGGGCCAGATACCGTGCCGCCCGGCCGCAGATGCCGGTCCGCCACCTTCAGCCGCATCACGAGCGCCGCCTCTTCCACCCGCTCCAGCGCAAAATCCGCCGCAACCTGCGGGAACTCCCGCGCCAGAAACACCTCCAGCTCCGCAAGCTGCATCACCAGTGCCATTCGCTTCCCTCCCAAGCAACCGGAGGATACCTTTCCGGCAAACGGGAGGAATGACAAGATGACCGAACTGATCCTGCGCGAAGACCTGGGCCCGGTGGCGCGGCTGACGCTCAACAGCCCCGGCAATCTGAATGCGCTGTCGGATGCCATGCTGGCGGCGCTGCGCGAGGCTCTGGCCCGGCTTGCCGATGACGCTGCTGTGCGGGTGGTGATCCTGCGCGGCGCTGGCAAGGCCTTCTGCGCCGGGCATGACCTGAAAGAGATGCAGGCAGCCCGCCAGGCGCCGGATTGTGGGGCGGCCTATTTCCTTGATCTCTTCACCCGCTGCGGCGCGGTGATGCAGGCCATCCCTGCCCTGCCCCAGCCGGTGATTGCCGAAGTTCAGGGTATCGCCACCGCAGCCGGTTGCCAGCTTGTGGCCTCCTGCGACATGGCGGTGGCTGCAGAAGGCACGCGCTTTGGCGTGAACGGGGTGAATATCGGGCTGTTCTGTTCCACGCCAATGGTGGCGCTGTCCCGCAATGTGCCTGCCAAGATCGCCTTTGAAATGCTGTCAACGGGTGCCTTCATCGACGCCGCACGCGCGCAAGAGGTCGGGCTCATCAATCGCAGCGTCGCGGCAGACCGGCTGTCAGAGACAACACTGGAACTGGCACAGACCATTGCCGCAAAACTTTCCGCCGCCGTGAAGATCGGCAAGCGCGCCTTCTACGATCAGCTGCCGCTGCCCTTGGCGGATGCCTATGACCATACGGCAAGGGTGATGCAGGAAAACATGCTCTGGCGCGATACGGAAGAAGGCATTCAGGCCTTTCTGGAAAAGCGCGCCCCGGACTGGGCGCCGTAAGGGCAGGCAACCGCCCGGGGGCCAGCCCCCGGACCCCCGGGGTATTTGAGCCAAGAGGAAAAGGGACCAGAGCCTCCCCCTTCCTCTTGGCAGAAATACCCTCAGGGGGTGAATGGCCGCAGGCCAGAGGGGGCGTGAGCGCCCCCACACCGCAGCGGTCTACAGCCGGACGGCAATCCGCCCCTGCAACCGCCCCTCCAGCAGATCGACAGCAAGCTGCGGCAGATCCGCAAAATCATGCGTCCGACCCAGCTGCGCCAGCAGACCGCGGTCCAGATCCGCATCCAGCCGCGCCCAGGCAGCCAGACGCCGCGCCATGGGCACCATCACCGAATCGACCCCCCGCAGGGTGACGCCCCGCAGGATGAACGGGAACACACTGGTGGCCAGCGCCGCGCCCCCCGCCATGCCACAGGCCGCCACGATGCCGTCATAGCGTGTCTGGGCGATCGCATCGGCCAGCAGCTGCCCGCCCGCCACATCGACCACCCCGGCCCAGCGTTCTTTCGCCATCGGGCGCCCGCCGGCCGAAACCGCCTCACGCCCCAGAACCTGAGCGGCGCCCAGCGATTTCAGAAAGGCTTCCTGCTCGGGCCTCCCGCTGACGGCGATCACCTCATATCCCGCCCGCGCTAGCAGGCTGACCGCAACCGACCCCACACCGCCCGAGGCGCCGGTCACCAGCACGGCATCGCCGCCCGGCCGCAACCCGTGATCCATCAGCGCCATGGCGCAAAGCATGGCGGTATAACCTGCCGTGCCGATCTGCATCGCCTGTTCCGGGCTGAGCCCGGCGGGCAGCGGCTGCACCACACTTTCGGGCATCCGCACCACCTGTGCATAGGCGCCCCAGCGCGTTTCCGACAGGCCCCAGCCATCGACGATCACCCGATCCCCGGCCGCAAACCGCGGGCTGGCGCTTTCGATGACCTCGCCCGCCAGATCAATGCCCAGCACCATGGGAAAGCTGCGGATAATCGGGCCCCGCCCGGTTATGGCCAGCGCATCCTTGTAGTTCAGCCCTGAATGGCTGACCCGGATCACCACATCGCCCGCAGGCCAGGCATCCAGCGCCAGATCCTCGAACCCGACAGCATAGCTTTTCCCCTCGCCCGCGCGGGCCATAAGTGCCCGGCCGATCATGCCTCTGCCCCCTGCACGGCGGCCGCCAAGGCGGGCGGCAGGTCAAATTCGGCCAGAACCCTGGCGCGCCCCGCAGCCGACATCTTGCGCGCGGTCTTGGCAACAATGCCCAGCACATCCTCTTCCGCGTGTTTGGCGGCGAAATCCGCAAAATAGAACCGCAGGAAGACGAAGCAGATCACATCCTCCAGCGCCTGCACCTCGGCATCGCGCTTGATGCCTTCCTTGCGCAGCAGCACGCCCACCCGGTCCTGCGCCTCTGGCCCATATCCGGCTTCGGCCATGATCCCGGCCACCCGTGCGGCATGGCGGCGGCCCTGTTCGCGGCGCCAGTCCAGATAGCCCGCCTTGCCTTCGGGATAAGCGCTGCGCGGCAGCATCCAGCGCTCCACATGCTGGCCGCGCGCCGCGATCTCCAGCACATCCGGGGCATCGGGGAACAGCCGTGCAAGCTCTGCGCTCATCCGCTCGCCATACAGCAGCGCCGCGGGGCGCCCGTCCTCACTATTGGGATCGGCTGCATTTGCCGCATCAATCCTGGCCAAAGCCGCTTTCAGGTCGCCCATCGCTTCCTCCTCTTTCCGGCGATCCTGCGACGGGCGCAGCCATCATGCAAGACGCAGGGGCGCGGGAAGACGAACGCCGCCCCGAAGGGCGGCGCATCTTATTCGGCGACGATCAGCTTGGGCTTGCTGCTGCCGGGCCTCCCGGCCTCCAGCTGTGCCACCCGCGCCTCCAGATCCGTCAGCTCGCGCGTCAGCACATCGGGCGGCAGAACCTCTGGCTCCACCTCGCCCTTGCCCACCATCCGGCGCGTCAACCAGACCAGAAGCCGCGACAGATCATCCATGATGAGGAAGAAGGCCGGCACGATCACCAGCGACAGGATGGTTGACATGATGATACCCCCGATCACCGCCGTGGCCATGGGCGCCCGGAAACTGCCGCCCTCGCCCACCCCAAGGGCCGAGGGCAACATGCCCGCCGACATGGCGATCGAGGTCATGACGATCGGCTGCGCCCGCTTGTGGCCCGCCTCCATCACCGCCTTCATCCGATCCATGCCACGCACCCGCATTTCAATGGCGAAATCAATCAGCAGGATGGCATTCTTGGTCACGATCCCCATCAGCATCAGGATCCCGATCAGCACCGGCATCGACAGCGCCGAATTGGTCAGGATCAGCGCCGCCGCCACCCCGCCAATGGCCAGAGGCAGCGAAAACAGGATGGTGAAGGGCTGCAATACCGATTTGAACAGCAGGATCAGCACCGTCAGCACCAGCATCAGGCCCATGATCATCGCATTGCCAAAGCTTTGCAGCATTTCGGCCTGCACTTCGGCATCCCCCGATTCAGCAATGCGGACCGAGGCCGGAAGCTCGACCGACTCTGTGACCTCCTTGAACCGGGTCGATGCCGTGCCCAGCGCCACACCCACCGGCAGGTTGGCACCGATGGTGGCGCGGCGGCTGCGGTTGTGGCGTTCGATCATCGAAGGCCCATCGGCCATGCGAATATCCGCCACCGCCGCCAGTGGCACTGATCCGCCCGAAGCCGTCATCACCCGCAGCGCAGCAATGCGCGACAGATCGGCCCGGCTGGCATCATCCAGCCGCACCCGCACCGGCACCAGCCGGTTGTCGATCGACAGTTTCGCCAAGGCCCCGTCCAGATCACCGATGGTGGCCACGCGCACCACTTCGGCAATCGCCGCTGTGGTCACGCCCATGCGCGCCGCTTCTTCCATCTTCGGGGTGATCTGCAGTTCCGGGCGCGGCAAGGCCCCTTCGGTAGAGACATTGGCCAGCAGCGGATCGCCCCGCAACGCCTCTTCCAGCCGCGCGGCGGCAATGTTCAGATCGGCCTCGTTATCCGACAGGATCGAGAAAGACAGATCACGCTCGGCCCGGTCGTTCAGCTTGTAGGCCAGAACATCGGGCACATCGCGCAGGCGTTCAAAGATTTCGGCCTCGATCTCGTTCTGCGGACGCACACGTCCCGAGCTTTCCACCGGCGGAATCAGATCGCCCACCACAGGCAGGCCCTGCGCCATCCGCATCACCCGGTGCAGCAGCGAATGGTCCAGCTTGTCCAGCAGCACGGTCACAGAGGCGCGCCGCACGTCCAGATCGCCCGAGGGCGAAGAGCCACCCAGCACGAACACATTCGCCACCCCGGCCACCCCGGCGATGCGGTCCTGCATCATGTCGGTGGTGCGGCCGGTTTCTTCCAGCGTCGATCCGGGCGGCAGCTCCACGCTGATCGAAATCCGGCTGACATCTTCCGGGGGAATGAAACTGCCGGGGATCTGCATCATGAAATACAACGATACGATCAGCACGCCAAACCCCGAAAGCAGCGTCAGATAGCGCCCCGGCAGCGTGACAAGGCGCGCCGCCATCGACCCGGGCGCCACATCAGACGGCACCCGCAGCCCCAGCCAGCGGCGCGGCAACGGCAAAGGCAACCGCCCCGCCGTAGTCACACGCACGATCCGCAGATACTGCCGCATGAACCAGCCGTCTTCATGGTCGTCATGCCCGGCGGCATCCTTGGCCCGCATCAGATAGGCCGCCATCAGCGGCGTTATCAGCCGCGCCACCAGCAGCGAGAACAGCACGGATATGGCCACCGTCAGGCCGAACTGCCGGAAATACTGCCCCGGAATCCCCGGCATGAAGCTGACCGGCACGAACACCGCCACAATGGTGAAGGTGGTGGCGATCACCGCCAGCCCGATTTCATCCGCCGCATCAATCGAGGCCCGGTACGGCGTCTTGCCCATGCGGATGTGGCGGGCGATGTTCTCGATCTCCACAATCGCATCATCCACCAGAATGCCGGTTGCCAGCGTGATCGCCAGCAGGCTGACGAGGTTCAGCGAAAAACCCAGCAGATCCATCACATAAAACGTGGGGATAGCCGAAAGCGGCAGCGCCACCGCCGCAATCGCCGTGGCCCGCCAGTTCTTCAGAAAGGCGAACACCACCAGAACCGCAAGGATCGCCCCCTCCAGCAGGGTATGCAGCGCACTTTCATAGTTGCCCACGGTATAGAACACCGTGTCATCCACCAGCGTGATCCCGATATCCGGGTGCTGCGCCCTGATCTCGTCCAACGTGGTATCCACGGTTTGGGCCACCGTCACCTCGGATGCGCCCTTGGACCGGAACACCGCAAAGGTCACCACCTGATCGCCGTTGAAGCGCGAGAAGGACCGCAGCTCTTCATAGGTATCGGTAATGCTGCCCAGCTGATCCAGCCGCACGAAGCGGCCGCCACCCAGCGCGATGGTCGTGCCCGACAGCCGCTCTACCGTCTGGGCATTGCCCAGCGTGCGGATTGCCTGTTCGCCCGCGCCCAGCTCTGACCGGCCGCTGCCCAGATCGGTATTCGTGGCCCGCAGCTGCGCGCTGACAGCCTGCGCCGTCACACCAAAACTGCCCAGCTTCACCGGGTCCAGCTCGATGCGGATTTCCCGGTCTGCGCCGCCATAGCGATCTATCTTGCCAATGCCGGATTTGCCCTGCAGCGCCCGTTTCACCGTGTCATCCACGAACCACGACAGCTCTTCCATCGTCAGATTCGGCGCAGAGACGGCAAAGGTCATGATGGCCTGCCCCTCCACGTCGATGCGGCTGACAATGGGCGAATCGACATCCGCGGGCAGATCGCCGCGGATCTTGTCGATGGCATCCTTCACATCCTGCACCGCCTTGTCGGTGGGCACATCCATGCGAAACTCGATGGCCGCCGTCGAAACCCCGTCATTCACCGTCGAGGTCACGTTCTTCACCCCGGCGATGCCCGCCACGGCGTCTTCCACCTCTTTGGTGATCTGGGTTTCCATCTCGGCCGGGGCGGCGCCCGACTGGGTAATCACCACAGACACCAGCGGCACATCAATATTGGGAAAGCGCGTGATCGGCAGGCTGTTGAAGCTTTGCCATCCCAGCACCATCAGCATGACAAAGGCAAGGATCGGCGCAATCGGATTGCGGATCGCCCAGGCAGAGAAATTCATCTTGCGCCCCTCATTCCACAGAAGCCAGAACCGGGTTCACCTTGTCGCCATCCCGCACGAAGGCGCCGGCCTTCGTCACGATCCGGTCGCCGGAAAACAGGCCCGTCACGATCTCAACCATGCCCCGGTCCCGGATGCCGATCTCCACCAGCACCCGCTTCACCGTGCCATCCGCCGCCACCCGCATCACGGAATAGCCATCCGGCCCCGAACCGACAGCACTGCCCGGCACGGCCAGAACCTCGCGCTCGGCCAGAATGATCTCGGCATCGGCATACATGCCTGCCCGCACCGTGCGGGCGTTTTCCAGCGTGATGCGCGCCGTCCCCAGCCGAGTTGCAGTGCTGACACCGGGTTCCACCAGCCGCACGGTGCCGCGCAGCGGCTCTGACGCGCCCACCACGCGGATCAGCGCTGTCATGCCGGGTTGCAGCCGCACCAGATCGGATTCCGCAATATCGGCCCGTACTTCCAGCGCACCATCCTTCATCAGCACGAACATCGGCTCGCCCGCAGCGCTGGCCACCCCGCCCACCTGCGCATTGCGCGACAGAACCTCGCCCGCCACCGGCGCCACCACGCTGGCGCGTTTCATGTTCAGCTCCACATTGGCCAGCTGCGCTTCGGCCAGCGCCACCTGTGCCTGCGCCGCCTCCAGCGATTTCTCGGTTGCCGTCACCCGGGCCGCCGCCGATTCTGCCGCAGCCCGCGCCTGATCCACCGCCGCCTGGGCCGCATTGCCGCTTTTCTGCAAGGCCGCCTGCCGTGTCGCCACACGCTGCGCCTCGTCTGCCGAAGCGCGGGCTTCCAGAACGCCCGCCTCGGCCTGCGCCACGCCCGCACTGGCCGAAGCCAGCGAGGCCAGAAGCTGGCTGCGCTGCAATTCGAGCGTGGTCAGCGACAGCCGCGCCAGAACCTGCCCGGCCTCGACATAATCGCCCACCTCGGCCTCCAGCGTCTCGATCGGCTGGCCCTCGATCAGCGGCTGAACCAGCACCTGCTCCACCGCCCCGACCAGCCCGCCCGCAATCACCCGGTCCTGCAGCACCATCCGCTCCAGCGCCGAAACCGAAATCGCGGGCAGGACGATGCCCGCCTCGGGCGCCGGATCGGTGGCAGCTTCTGCCTGTGCCGCAGCAGGGGCCACCAGCGCCACCATCAGACCCAGTGCAATTACCTTCGCCTGCATCGTCTCAAACCTCTTTCGGCACAGCGGCACCCGCCGCGCGCACATCCTCAAGAATGACATCAATCATACGCTGCAACAGCGCCGTCAGTTCAGTATCGGGCGGCTGCCCGGCACCGGAATTCATCAGCGCCGAAGCCCGCACCAGCGTTATGGCCGTGCGCGCATGGGCCCCGAAGCGCCGGGTTGCCACATCGGCGGGCAGCCCCGCCGCCAGCGCAAAGGCCCGGCACAGATAGCCGCTGATTTCCTGTTCCAGCCGCTGCACCGCGCAACCGATCTCGGGCTTGCGATGCGCCGCCGCCGAAATTTCCGCCCACATCGCCCGCTCTTCCGTCACGGCGGCACAGCCTTCGGCGACACGTTCATGCAGGCCGCAGCGCAGCGCCTGCAACGGATCGGGGGCGGCGGCGATACAGGCGAATTTCTCCCCCACCTCGGCCAGATCACGGCCGATCATCGCCTCGACCATGGCGGCCTTCGACGGGAAATAGCGGTAGAAGTTGCCAACGCTCATACCGGCGGCCCGGGCAAGCTCCTGCATCGAGGCGCCATCAAAGCCCTTTTCGGCAAAGATGCTGCGGATACGGTCAAGGATTTCATCCTCGCGCGACCGCGCGGGGGCTGCATCCGGGTCTGACGGCGCCGTATCTGAAGGGATCGCGGAATACTGGGTCATTGCCTTGCGGCCAGAGAATGAATGTTCATTCACACCGATGCGTCAAGATTTCCCTTCGGTCAAGAAAAAGCTGCGGCGCGGCATCAGAATAAGGCCCGGCTGCCATGGACAGCGGGCACATCCTGCACAAAAGCAGAAATTTTCAGCGCAGCGTCGCCGCCATTTCAGCCCGCGCCCAGGCCTCTTTCGACCAGGCAAGGATCAGGAACAGCGCGATTCCCCCGGCAATCAGCAGCGTATCCACCCAGATCGACGGCGGCAGCACCAGCCGCGCGCCATTGGCGGCATAGCACAGCACCACCCCCATGCCAAAGACCGGCAGCGCATGGCGCCCCAGCAGTGCGAAGGGCGCCGCCACTGCACTGCCGCAGGCGCGCCGCACAGCCGGAAACGCGCTCAGCACGTAGGCCAGCGCCAGCGCATGGGCCAGGCGCGGCAGCGTCAGAAAGCCCTTGTCGAAACTGGTCACGATCCAGGGCGCGTACAGATATTCCTTCACCAGCCACATGCCATGGCCGAACCTGTCAGAAATCGCCTGCACCTGCGTCACCCCCAGCGTCAGCAACAGCCAGCCCGTACAGATCGCCAGCAGCCAGCCCTTCACCGGCACGAAGCGCTGCCCGCGTTTCATGGCGATCCCGGTCAGCAGCCCCAGCACGAACAACAGCTGCCAGGACATCGGATTAAGGAACCAGCCATAGCGATTGGGATAATTGGGGATGTTCCACCAGAACAGCGACACCACGAACCACAGCAAGACCGAAGCCGCCAGCAGGGCGCGCGGAAAACGCAGCGCCAGCCAGATCAGCAGCGGCGCCGCGATCATCAGCACCGCATACAACGGCAGGATATTCGCATAGCCCAGCTGATGGCCCAGCAGCGGAACCCCGATCAGAAAGCCCAGCGGCTTCTGATACAGCTTCTCGATCTGCAACTGCTGCATCATGCCGAAGTCGTTGAACCACAGCGCTGTGGCCGCCGCCACGCCAATGGCCATGACGGTGGTGACGATATGCACCATGTACAATTGCCAGGCCCGCCGCCACAGCCGCGCCACCCCCGCCCAGTAAGGCCCATGCCCCGCGAAATAGCGCATGTAGGCCAGCCCGGCCGCAATGCCCGACATCAGCACGAAACCTTCGGCGGCATCGGAAAAGCCGAAATTCTTGGTGGTCAGATGTTCATAGATCGTGCCCGGCACATGGTTGATGAAGATCATCACCAGCGACAGGCCACGAAACACATCCAGCCGCGGGTCACGCGCCGGCTTGGCCGCTGCCGCCACCGGGTCAGACATGCTGACGCTCCCCAGCCGCAGCCACCGGGGCAATGTCGCGCATGGCGATCATGTTGCCCTCCCAGGCCGCCAGAATCTCGCGCTGGCGCCGCATCACCGGCGATTCCGCCAGATCCATCGGTGTCACGAACAGCCCGCTGGTGGCCGGGCGCGAAGACCAACTGATGATGACCGGCGCCAGCATCATCGGCACCAGCACCGGCAGCATCCAGACCACCAGCCCCGGCGCCAGAAGCCAGGTGCCCGCCAGCCCGGCAAGCCCCGTCGTCACCACCCAGTGGCTGCCCGCCCACGCCTCGCCCAGGCTCAGCCGCCCGTCGCCCCGGTTGTTGGTGGGCCAGCCACCATCCCGCCCCAGCAGTACCTGAAACACGCTGCGCGTCTGATAGGCCAACAGCACCGGCGCACTGACCGATGAAAACAACAACTCCGCCAGCATCGAGGCAAAGGTGCGCAGCGCCCCGCCGAAATTCCTTGCCCGCCCGCTCATGGCCGCATTCAGCGCCACGGCGAATTTCGGCAGGATCAGCAGGCCGAACACGCCGATGGCCAGACCGATGGCCTTGGAGGTTTCTGCCTGCGGGAAGATCGGGAAGGGCCAGTAAGGTTCGGGAAAGTAGTCCGGCGGCGGTGCAAAGAACGGCGCCGCAATCGAGGCCAGCATGAAGCCGATCCAGAACAGCGGCGAGATATAGGCCATGATGCCCTGAAAGAACACGAAGCGGCTCCAGGGTTTCAGCCCCGGCGCCATCAACAGCCGCACATGCTGCAGGTTGCCCTGGCACCAGCGGCGGTCACGTTTGGCATGATCCACCAGGTTTTCCGGCCCTTCCTCGAACGACCCGCCCAGATCGTCATCCAGCCGCACGCGCCATCCGGCCCGGGCCAGCAGCGCCGCCTCGACATAGTCATGGCTCATCACATGGCCGCCGAACGGCGGCTTGCCGCGCAGTTCCGGTAGGCCGCAGCTTTCGGCAAAGGCCCGCACCCGCACGATGGCATTATGCCCCCAGAACGGCCCGGTGCGCCCCTGCATCATCGCCAGCCCGCGCGCGAAGATCGGCGAGTGGAAAGCCGCCGAAAACTGCATCGCCCGGCCAAACCGCGTGCGTGCCCGCGTCACCACCGGCAGCGTCTGCAACAGGCCGATGTCGGACTCGGCCTGCATCCGGCGGGCCATTTCCACAATCGTGGCGCCCTCCATCAGGCTGTCGGCATCCAGGATCAGCGCAAGGTCATAGGCCCCGCCCGAAGTCTGGATGAAATCCTCGATATTCCCGGCCTTCTTGCCGCGGTTGTCGGCGCGGCGGCGATAGAACATCCGCCCTTTGGCGCCCCGCTCTTCCACCATCTGCAGGAACCACAGCTTTTCCCGCGCCGCAATCGCATCGTTCCGGGTATCCGACAGGATGGCGATATGAAACTGGCCCGCAGCGCCAGTGGCCTGCAGGCTTTCATCCATCGCAGCAATGCGCGAAAAAGTGGTGACCGGATCTTCGTTATAGACCGGAACGATCACCACAACCGTCTCGGTCAGCGGCCCGTCCAGCTGCACCGCCGGGGGGCGGGCATCGGTCGCAAGCCCCATCAGGCCCTGCACCGCGCCCCAGGCCAGCCACCAGCTTGAAATCAGGATCAGCACGGCGCGCAGGATGTCGATGACATCCAGCCCGTCAGACCAGCCGAATTGCAGGAACAGCATGAATGCCCCCGCCCCGGCAACAAGGCTAAGCACAATGGCCACGCTGCGGGGCAGCGTGGCCCGGTCACGCGCCTGCGCGCGTGCAACCGGCGGAGGCATGGATTACATCTCCCGGCGCGGTGCCGGTCCGATCTGCAACAGGGCAAGCACCGCCCGCGCCAGACGGCGCAGGGTCAGCGGTTCTGCCGTTTCCAGCATCTGCTTGGGCATGGCCAGCGGCGCAGCGGGCAACGTTCCGATATCCTGCACCAGAGCCTCGATTTCCTCGACGGGAAGGGCGGCAATCTTAGACATCACGCATTGATCCACTGATAGAGCCAGGTTTCCGTAAGCTTCCGTCCATAACCCGCAAGATGGGCAACCAGTTCCACAGTCGCCCCCTCTTCCGCCTTCACATCCAGCGCCAGGCGCCAGATATCCGATCCCCAGACGCGCTGGATGCTTTGCGCGGTGATCTCGCCACCATGCACGGTCACCATCGGCTCCACCTCTGAATCCGCAGGCAGCGGGTCCAGCGGGCCGCCGGTGAAATCAACCACGAACTTGCGGAT
>Ga0154510_1032_pt1 | contig 12011 bp, 11 predicted proteins | sample RifGroE1_FD_115989 | JGI IMG/M metagenome (GOLD analysis project Ga0154510, IMG submission 115989) | Rhodobacteraceae bacterium GWE1_64_9
CCTTGGTGCTCGCGCCGAATTTCGCCCGCACGATTTCACGCCAGATCACGCCGGCCGATACGAAATCGCGATAGGTTTCCGGCGCGATCCCGGCCGCGCCGATCCGCGCCACGAATTCTTCGGCCGTCACATTCGCCCGCCCGGCGAATTCATCCATCGCGGCTTTCAGATCTTTTTCTTCCAGCTTGGCGCCAAGCCGCTTGGCCTCCTGCTGGCGCAGCCGGTCTTCGATCAGACCCTCCAGCGCCAGTTTTTCCAGATCGCCGCCCGCGCCCAGCAATTTCAGGAATTCGGCACGCTGCGCGATTTCGAAATTGGTGATGGCACGATCATTGATCACGATGCGCGGGGCGAACAGGTTCTGCTGTGCAGGGGCAGGACCAGCCGCCGAAAGGGCCAGAAGGCTTGCGGTCAGAAGGGGCAGAAGGCGGATCATCAGGCAGTCTCTTCCTTTTGGCCTCGGGTCATGATGCGTCTCGATCCCTGCGGCCTCACCCGCGGCACTGGCGGGCGGGACCGGCCTTGGCAGAGCCGCCAAAGCCGAGAAGATCGACCGAAAGGCCGAAATCAGTCGTCGGGTCCACACTAGTCGAGGATGTAAAGCGGCGCGAGAGGGAAAGATCGACAAGAAGGCACTCATTCCGGAACTGCATACCGATGCCGGCACGGGTCGCCCGGTCGGCCTCGAAATCATATCGGGCCGAAACCTTGCCGGTCCAGTTTTCCGTCAGCCCATACCGGCCATCCAGATAAAGCTCTTGCGTGTCGGTCGTGCGGTCTTCGGCGGCATCGGCCTGCAGCCAGACATAGGATGTGCTCAGACCATAGCGTTCGCGCGCCAGATCCATGCGGAATTCGGCCTTTGTCAGCTCCATCCCGGTGTCGATCAGCATCCGGTTGGTCAGGGTCAGCCCGCCCGGCACGATCAGCTGCGTCGTGGCCAGCCAGTCGGAATTCTGCCCCGAAAGGCCCGATGCCGTGCTGAACTGCCCGGCATCCTCCAGCCGGTAGATGCGCCCCACAGCCGTCGCCAGGCTCCAGCCGCTGGGGGCATAGCGGGTCCAGGCCAGACCAAGGTTGACGCGCGTGCCTTCCTCGCGTTCGTCGGACCCGGAAAACCGGCCGAGCGAGAACAGGTTGCCCTCATCAAATTCCACCAGCGTGCTGTCCTCGTTCGGCACGTCGCCATCGCCGGTCGAGGTAAAGACGATCTGCGCCACAGGTTCGACGACATGTGCCGCGCCATCCGCCGTGGCGCCAGACCATGGCCAGCGCAATTCGACAGCCCCGGCCCCCTGCAGGCGGGTCGTGGTGCCGCCGAAACTTGCATCCTCACGGATGGAATAGACATCCGCCGTCAGCTCGCCCAGCGCCGCCGCCAGCATCCCCGGCCCGAAGATCCAGTTGCGCCGCCAGTCCAGCCGGACAGAGGTGCGCGCCAGATCGCGGCCATCGGCAATATCGTCGCCATCCACATCGGTGTCGTAATCCAGCGATGCGCTGCGGTAATGCGCATGGTGCTGAAACCGGAACCCGGCCTCGCCCCCCAGTGGCCCCCCGGAAAAGCGGCGATGCCAGGTGAAATCGCCGATGATGGTCGGCAGCGTCGCATTGCTTTCCAGCTGGCCGCCCGTATCGCGGATCGAATGAACATTGACCAGCCGACCCGAGATGTATTCGTTGCGCCGGGTGCGGCTGATCTCTGCCCGGCTGTACAGGCGGTCATCATCCGACAGGCCGTAATCCAGCAGATAGGCCGGATCGCTGACAGCCTCGGCCGAGAAGGTCAGCCGAAAATCCTGCGGCAGGGCGAAATCGCCCTCGGCGGTCAGCCGCCCGCGCAGCTCTCCGGGCAGGATTTCATCGCGCGAGGCGCTGGCGCCGAACTGCAGCATCCCGCTGCGGAACGCCTGCCGGTAACGGGTTTCCACCGTGCGGCCGCCCTTGGTGGTCAGATAGGGTGTGATCGTCAGATCACGGCTTTCCCCCAGCGGCAGAAAATAGGGCGTCTTCAGCCCGCTGCCCAAGGCACTGGTGGTGCGCAGATCGGGCGGCAGAAAGCCTGCGGCCCGATCCAGCGAAGGGTCGGGCATCCGCAGCTGTGGCACATAGAACACCGGCACGCCACCAAAGCGCAGTTGCGCGCCTTCAAAATACAGCTGCCGTTCCTGCTGGTCATGCAGCACCCGCCGCGCCCGGATTTCCCACAGCGGGGTCGGATCGGTGGCGCAGATCGTGCAGGAAGAGGCCACCGTATCGGTCAGCTGGGTATAGCGCCCGCCCGCCCGGTACAGCTGCTGTGCGGCGATCTGCATCTGGCGGTTCAGCACCATCCGGGCCGCCCGCATCACACCATCGCGCAGATCGGCCGTAAGCTGTGCAGCCTCGGCCTGCAGGATATTGCCATTGGCATCGGTCAGGGTGATCGGGCCTTCGATGGCCAGCGCATCGGCGGCACGGTCATAGGTGATGCGCGCCGCGCGCAGCACCTGCCCGCGATAGCGCACCTCAACGCCGCCCTCGGCAATCAGCAGGCTGTCACCGCTGACAGATACACGGTCCGCGAGCAATGATGCCGCATCCTGTGCCACGGCGGCAAAGGGCAGGGCAGAAATCAAAAGGGCAGCCAGAAGGCGGCGCAGGCGCATCAGCCATCCTCCACATGCAGCAAAAGCCCGATGGCCAGCAGCGTGGCGGCCAGGGGCGGGGCCCAGGCTGCCATGATGACCGGGATCTGGCCATTTTCACCCAGAACCTGCGCGAAATTGCGCAAGAAGAAGATGGCAAAGCCACCCAGAATGGCAAACAGCACCATCATGCCGGTCCGCCCGGACCGCACATGCCGCATGGTGAACCCACCGGCCACCAGCACCATCGCCGTCAGCAGCAAGGGCAGGGCCAGCTGCATCTGCAGCCAGACCTGATGATTGCGCGCCGAAAACCCTGCGCGCTCCAGCCCCTTGATATAGCGGGGCAGTTCCCAGACCGGAATGGCCGACGGGCTGCCGAAACTGTCGCGGATCGCAGCGCGGGTCAGATCCGAGGGCAGGCTTGCAACGGCTTCGGCCTGTGCCGCGGCCTCGGGGTTGACGCTGTCCAGACGCCAGCGTTTCGCCCCCGTCAGCTCCCATGCGCCGGGGATCAGGCGGGCGGTTTCGGCGGCAATCCGTTCACGCGGAAGGCCGGTTTCGCTGAACGACAGAAAGGTGGCATCGAACAGTTCGGTGCCATCTGCATTGGCACGCGCGGCATGGATCACGGTCTGCGATCCATCCCCCCCCTGGCGCAGCCAAAGCCCCTCATTCGACACCGACAACACCCTTTCGCGCCCCTTGGCATAGCTTGCGTAAAGTGCGTCATATTCCTTGCTGGTGGCCGCGACCAGAGGATTGAACACCGCAACCGCCAAAGCCCCGATCAGCACCGAAACTGACACCGGCGCCAGCAGGAAGCGCAGGCCAGACCGGCCCGCCGCCCGCACCACCACCAGTTCAGAAGATCGGGCCAGCGCCACGAACAGCGCGATGGCGGCCAGAATCATGATCAGCGGCAGCACCCGGAACAGGCTTTCCGGCACGTTCAGCAGCGACAGCACAGCCGCCTGCGACAGCCCGATATCCTGCCCGGAAAACCGGCGCAGCTGCTCCAGCATGTCGATCAGCATCATGATGCCGAAAAAGGCAAAGAAGATGCGCAGGAACATCCACAGAAAGCGCCGCGCAATATAGAAGGACAGGGTCATGCCACGCCCTCGGCCCGGCGGCGCAGGCGCTTTGGCCGCTGCGACAGCCACAGGATCACGAACGAAATGGCCAGCCCTGCCAGCGGGGCGGCATAGACCAGGGGCCAGGCCCTGTCACTGCGCAGCGATGCGCCGCTGGCCCCGGTGTTGATCAGCTGCACCAGGATGATCAGCAGCACCGCAAATCCGATCTGGCGCCACAGGCCAAAGCGCGAAAAACTGCCCAGCAGCAGCGCCGAAAAGCCGATCAGCGCCGCCGCGGTTCCCAGAAACGGCATGGCGATCCGGCTATGCGCCTCGGACAGAAAGGTGGCGCGGCTTTTGCCGGTTTCGGCCAGAACCGCCGGATCGGCCCGGAACAGGGCCGCGGTGGAAAGCTCGTCCACCGTGCGCTTGGGCAGCGCCGCCCCATCCAGCAGCCCGCCCAGATCATAGGTAAAATCGGCAAACCGGGTGACGGAAAGGCGCTGCGCCGCATCCACCGTCTGCACCATGCCATCGAACATGATCAGCACCGGCCCCGCATCGCCCCGCGCCAGCAAAGCGCGCGAGGCGGTATAGGTGCGGCGCTGATCCGGGGCGCGATCATCGGCCAGGAACAGGTCGCGCAACTCGCCCTGTTCGGTAATGTCATGGATGAACAGGGTGATTCCCTCGGCAGGGTGCATGAATTCGCCATCCGACATATAGCGCGAGGTCACGTTTTCCGCGATTTCGGCGCTGCGGCTGGCCAGCGCGGCGCGGCTGGCCGGCACCAGAACATTCATCAGGATCATCATCATCAAGGCGACGCAAAGCCCGAAATACAGCACCGGCCGCGCCAGCCGGAAGGATGAAAACCCGGTGGCCTGCATCACCACCAGCTCGCTGTCGGCCATCAGCCGGTTGATGCCATAGACCGTGGCGGCAAAGGCCGAAATCGGCAGCACCAGGCGGATCACATTCGGCAGCGTCAGCAGCGAAAATTCCAGAAACACCAGCGCCGACTGGCCATCCCCGATCAGCTGATCGAACAGGCCAACCGCCCGGTTCACCCAGTAGATTGCCACCAGCACCAGCGAAAAGAAGCCGAACAGCCCCAGAAGGTGCGACAGCAGATATCTGTCAAATCTGGACACCGGCGTTCATTCCCTTTCAAGCTGGCCCCTCCAGGCCGAACGGGGGCGACGCTAGCCGAAATTCCTGGCGGGGAAAACTGCTATCTGGTCAATACCCGGCGCAGCCGCTAGCCTCCCGGCAAAGCCCCGCCCGCGCGGCGCCACAGAATACGGAGTTCCCCATGTCGCATCCCGTTCCGATCCGTTTCCTGCCCGTCGATCCCGAAGCGCTGGCCGGCGCCCCCGGCCGTATTGCCGTGGTGGTGGATGAGGCAGGCAAGCTGGGCGGCGCCGGCCGCAGGCTGGACCGGCTGATGAAGGGCGCGCTGGCGCGGTTTCTGGCATCCGAGGCCTTCACCGCGCTGAAATCGGGCGAGTCGGCCGAGATCGGCTGGCCGGTCGGTCTGGCTGCGGAAAGCGTTCAGGTGGTCAAGCTCGACCGCAAGGCCGATGCCACGGCCGCGCGCAAGGCCGGCGGCACCGTGGGCCGGTCTCTGGCCCGGGCGGGCACGCTGGTTCTGGCAGAAACGCAGCGCAATGCCGCCGATCTGTCTTTTGGCCTTGCGCTACGGGCCTATGATTTCACACCGCACAAGACGGGCGAGGCCAAGACGCCCGGCCCGGTCTCGCTGATGGTGACAGACCCCGAGGCCGTGGCGGCCGAGGCCGGGCCGATGGCGGCTCTGGCCGAAGGCGTGTTCTTCGCCCGCGATCTGGTGAACGAGCCTGCGAACGTGCTGACCACCTATGATTTCGCCGCGCGTCTGGCCGCCATGCAGGAACTGGGGCTGGAGGTCGAGATCATCGAGGAAGAGGATCTTGAAAAGCTGGGGATGCGCACGCTGCTGGCCGTAGGCATGGGCTCTGAATCCCCGTCCAAGGTGGTGGTGATGCAGTGGATGGGCGGCGGGGACGCGCCGCCGCTGGCGCTGATCGGCAAGGGGGTCGTCTTCGATACCGGCGGGATTTCCATCAAGCCTGCGGGCGGCATGGAAGAGATGACCATGGACATGGGCGGCGCAGGCACCGTGGCCGGCGTGATGCGCACCCTGGCACTGCGCAAGGCCAAGGCCAATGTGGTGGGCATCGTGGGCCTTGTGGAAAACATGCCCGATGGCCGCGCGCAACGCCCCGGCGATGTGGTGAAATCCATGAAGGGCGACACGATCGAGGTCATCAACACCGATGCCGAGGGGCGTTTGGTGCTGGCCGATGTGATGTGGTATGCGCAGGAACGGTTCAAGCCCTGCGGCATGATCGACCTGGCCACCCTGACCGGCGCGATCATTATCGCACTGGGCCATGAAAACACCGGGGTGTTTTCCAACAATGATGCCTTCTGCGAGGGCTTCCTGAAAGCCGCCCGGGCCGAGGGCGAGGGCGCCTGGCGGATGCCGATGGGCGAGGCCTATGATGCCAAGCTAAAATCCCGCATCGCCGACATGATGAATGTGGGGGGCCGGGATGGTGGCAGCATCACCGCCGCGCAGTTCCTGCAACGCTTCGTCAAGCCCGAAACGCCTTGGATCCACCTGGATATCGCAGGCACCGCGCTGCTGAAATCCGATACCGCGCTGGCCCCCAAAGGCGCGACGGGCTGGGGCGTCATGGCGCTGAACCGGCTGATCAAGGACCGATACGAGCGCTGATGGCTCTGGTCCTGTTCTATCACGTCACCCGCTCCACCGTGCCGGATACGGTGGAGCTTTTGCTGAACCGTGCCTTGGGGCAGGGCTGGCGGGTCATGCTGCGCAGCCCCGATCCGGCCCGGATCGAATGGTATGACCAGAAGCTGTGGCTGGGGCCGGAAGACGGCTTTCTGCCGCATGGCATCGAAGGCGGCCCGCATGATGCGGATCAGCCGGTGCTCATCGGCGCCGGCCCCATCGGCAATGCCGCACGGGCGCTGATGCTGCTGGATGGCGCCGAACCCCTGCCGGGCGAGGCACAGGCGCTGGATCGCGTCTGGCTGCTGTTCGATGGCAATGACGAAGCGGCGGTGAATATCGCGCGCGGACAGTGGAAGCGGATCACCGCCGAAGGGCTTCACGCGCAATACTGGTCGGAAGAGACAGGGCGCTGGCAGATGAAAACCGAAAAGGTGCCCGGGGCTTAACGGCGGCAAAACCACCTAGCGCGTCAGGATCAGCCGCCCGTCTTCGATTTCGATCCGCCAGTGGCGCAGATAATCAAGGCCAAGAAGCGATCCGTTCATTTCGCCTTCGGTGACAAAGGCCGTCATGCCCCCATCCTCGAACTCGCCCAATTGCAGGCTGTCCAGCCGCACGCGGGCCGTGCGCACCGTGCCATTGGCGGTATTCGCGCTGCCGATGAAGGCAAGCCCTTCCGGGTCGATCCCCACGGCACGGGCATCATCGCGGCTCATGACGATGTTCGAGGCGCCGGTATCCACCATGAATGCCAGCGGGCGGCCGTTCACCTGCAAGGTCAGGTAATAATGCCCGTCGCCCGCGCGCGGCACCTCGATCCGGTTGGCTGTCACCATCTGCGCGCCACCCGACTGGCGGGCAATATCCGTCCACAGCCCATAGCCCGCAGCCACACCGATGAAGATCAGCCCCCATGCCAGAAGCGCCCTCAGGGCGGCCCCCATCCGGCCCCGATATTCCACGATCAGCCAGCCCGCGAGGGCGGCAAGAATAAGGCCGATATAGATAATCCGGCTGATCTGTTCGCTTTCCATCCCCCGAAGTTAGGTGTTGCAACAGCCTGCCGCAAGATGGGCAAAACGTCAGATCAAGCCGGTGCCCTTCACCCCGTCGATCACGAATTGCACGGAAAGTGCGGCCAGCAACATGCCCAGCAAGCGGGTAATCACGATGGTGCCGGTGCGGCCCAGCGCGCGTTCGATGGGCGGCGAGGCCAGCAGGAACAGATAGGTCGTCAGCAGCATCGCCAGCATCAGGCCGACAACCACGCCCGTTCCCGCCCAGGTGCTGCCTGTCTGGCCCACCAGAAGGATCATGGTCGCAATGGCGCCAGGCCCCGCAATCAACGGCGTGGCCAGCGGAAATACCGATGGGTCATGATCCGGTTCGGCCTGCTGGCCCTCGCGGCGCTGGGTGCGGCGTTCGAACAGCATGTCCAGCGCGGTCAGAAACAGCAGCAAGCCCCCGGCAATGCGGAAGGCCGACATCGAAATTCCCACGAAACCCAGGATCGCCTCACCCGCAATGGCGAACAGCGTCAGCAAAACTGCGGCAATGGTGCAGGCGCGCAGCGCCATGGCACGGCGTTGCTCCACGCTCATGCCGCGGGTCAGTGCGATGAACATCGGCACCAGACCCGGTGGGTCGATCACCACGAACAGGGTGGCAAAGGCCGTTATCAGAAATCCGGTCTCGATCATGCGGCATCCCTGTTGCGCTGTGCCTATCGTGGCGCGGAACCGGAAATGGCGCAATGCAAAAGGCACCCGAAGCCGACTTCGGGTGCCTTTGTCAGATCTTCGTGCCGATCAGTTGGCGGCTTTGGCCTGCAGCTTGGCCGTGCCAAAGCTGAGGAAGCGGCCTTCGTCAGCGATGAAGGTCTTTTCGGCAAACGGCGCTTCGTGCGAACCGAAGGGCATCTGCGCCCGCAGGGTCCAGCTGGCCGGCACGCCGAATTCGGCCGCAACCGCCGCGTCGATCACCGGGTTATAGTGCTGCAGGCTGGCACCCAGGCCGGCATCGGCCAGCGCATTCCAGACCGAGATCTGCGCCATGCCGGCCGAATGTTCCGAAAAGATCGGGAAGTTATCGGCATAAAGCGGGAAGTTTTCCTGCAGGCCCTTCACGGTATCCTGATCTTCATAGAACAGCACGGTCCCGGCCCCTGCGGCGAAAGCCTGCATCTTGGCTTCGGTCGGGGCAAAGCTGTCGGCCGGAACGATGGCGCGCAGCGCATCAGAGGTGATCTGCCACAGCTTTTCGCTGGCTTCCCCGAACAGGATCACGGCGCGCGAAGATTGCGAATTGAACGACGAGGGCGAGAGGCGGATCGCTTCCTTGATCAATGCCTCGATCGCAGCCTGCGACTGCGGCAGGGTCTTGCCCAGCGCATATTGGGTGCGGCGTTTCTTCAGCGTGAGAAGGGTGGTGTTGGTCATGGTTGTCTCTGTCGGTTATGCAGTTGCAGCACCAAATGTGATGCTGCAACGCCGCAGGTTCAACCGCACAAAGCTGTGCGCAATCGCAGGTTTGGCGTTCACCCCTGCACCTTGACGCAGCTTTGCGCCTAACGCGCTTCGGCCAGATCCAGCTTTTCCTGGGCCGCAACCCAAAGCGCTTCTGCCCGGTCCAGACCGTCCATCAGCTCGCCATATTTCTTGTTCCAGGTCTCCAGCTCGCCCTTGCGGCCGTCTTCGTACAATGCGGGATCCGCCAGCTTCTTGGCCAGCTTGTCGCGCATGTCGTTCAGCTTGGTCAGCCGGTCTTCGCATTTGCGCAGCTCGGCCTTCAGGGCAGAGATTTCATCCCGGCTGGGTTTCTTGACCTTTTCAACGGGTTTCGCCGCGGTCTTCGCAGGTTCGGCCCCGGCCAGAAGTTCTGCCCGATAGCTTTCCAGATCCTTTTCATAGGGCGTGACCGCGCCCCCCTTCACCAGCCACAGCCGGTCGGCCACCAGGCTCAGAAGGTGCATGTCATGGCTGACCAGGATCACGGCCCCGGAATATTCGGTCAGCGCCTCAACCAGCGCCTCGCGGCTTTCGATATCCAGGTGGTTGGTCGGTTCGTCGAGGATCAGCAGATGCGGCGCGTCGATCGTGGCCAGCAGCAGCGACAACCGGGCCTTCTGCCCGCCAGACAGCCGCTTCACCTCGGTTTCCGCCTGATCCGCCATCAGGCCAAACCCCGCCAGACGGGCGCGCAGCCGGGGCTGGCCCTCTTCGGGGCGCATCCGCTGCACATGCTGCAGCGGCGTTTCATCCAGATACAGCTCTTCAACCTGATGCTGGGCAAAGAACCCGATGCGCAGCTTGCCATGCCGGGTGAACGTGCCACCCTCTGCGTCAAGTTTGCCCGCCAACAGCTTGGAAAGCGTAGATTTTCCTTCACCATTGCGGCCCAGAAGCGCAATGCGGTCATCCTGATCAATCCGCAGGGTCAGCCGTTTCAGCACCGGGGGGCCGCCATAGCCCACCGACACGCCATCCAGATTGAGGATCGGCGGCGAAAGCTCTTCGGGCGCGGGGAAGGTGAAGACCATCTTGCGCGCCTCTTCCGGCGCGGTGATCGGCGTCAGCTTTTCCAGCATCTTCACGCGCGATTGCGCCTGCACGGCCTTGCTGGCCTTGGCCTTGAAGCGGTCCACGAAGCTTTGCAGATGGGCGCGGCGCGCCTCCACCTTCTTGGATTCGGCGGCCTGCACGGCGCGACGCTCGGCCATCTGCCGGGCAAACTGATCATAGCCGCCCTGCCAATAGGTCAGCTTGCGGCTGTCCAGATGCAGGATGCCCTGCACGGCCCGGTTCAGCAGGCCACGGTCATGGCTGATGATCAGCACGGTATGCGGATATTTCTGCAGATAGCTTTCCAGCCACAACGCGCCTTCCAGATCCAGATAGTTGGTCGGTTCGTCCAGCAGCAGGTAATCGGGCTGCGCGAACAGCACGCCCGCCAGCGCGACACGCATCCGCCAGCCACCCGAGAAATCGGAACAGGGGCGCAGCTGCGCCTCGGCATCGAAGCCCAGCCCGCGCAGGATGGCACTGGCCCGGCCCTCGGCGCTCCAGGCGTCGATATCGGCCAGACGGGTCTGGATTTCGCCAATGCGATGCGCATCGGTGGCGGTTTCGGCCTCGGCCATCAGCGCGCTGCGCTCGGTATCGGCGGCCAGCACCGTGTCGATCAGCGAGGTGGAAGACGAGGGCACCTCCTGCGATACGCCGCCGATGCGGGCCCGGGCAGGGATGCTGATATCGCCGCCCTCCAGCGCCAGTTCGCCCCGGATCAGGCGGAACAGCGTGGTCTTGCCTGCGCCGTTGCGCCCGACAAGGCCAACCTTGTGGCCGGTGGGAATAGTGGCCGAGGCCCCTTCAAACAGGGGGCGGCCTTCGACGGAATAGCTGAGATCTGTGATGCGCAACATGATGGCAGAGCCATGCCGCAGCCAGCGCCCGGCGTCAACCGCAGCCAGCGGGGGCCAGCCCCCGCACCCCCGGGGTATTTAGGCCAAGAGGAAGGAGAAAGCAGGATCTGCGCTTCCTCTTGGCAAAAATACCCCGGGGGAGTCGCGCGCACAGCGCGCGGCGGGGGCAGCGCCCCCTCTGCCTGTCATGCCTTTTCAACAGGCATCCCGCATGGTAGGAGGCGCCGTCAATCAAGCGCGGGGGGCCAATTCCCGCGCATTTCGTTATGGAGAGCCTCATGGCCATCGAACGCACCCTGTCGATCATCAAGCCCGACGCCACCAAGCGCAACCTCACCGGCAAGATCGTTGCCAAATTCGAAGAGGCCGGCCTGCGCGTCGTCGCGTCAAAGCGCATCCACCTGTCGCTGGCCCAGGCCGGTGCTTTCTATGCCGAGCATAAAGAGCGCCCCTTCTATGGCGAACTGACCACGTTCATGTCGTCGGAGCCGGTGGTGGTTCAGGTTCTGGAAGGCGAAGGCGCCATCCTGAATAACCGCGAAGTCATGGGCGCGACCAACCCGGCCAATGCCGCCGAAGGCACCATCCGCAAGGAATTTGCCCTGTCGGTTGGCGAAAACTCGGTTCACGGTTCGGATTCGGAAGCCGCTGCTGCCCGCGAGATCGCGTTCTTCTTCTCGGGTCTTGAACTGGTCGGCTGAGCCTTCCGCTCTACCACCCCGAAGAAATCGAGGGCCGCTTCCAGTTCGGAGCGGCCCTTTGTCTTGGCCAGATCCCCGGCCACTTCGGCCTTCAGCGCGTCAAAGCGCAGGCGCAGGGCCTTTTTCTCTTCGCCCTGGCAATCGTTCCAGGGCCGCCCCTGCAGCCCCATCACCAGCACATAATAGCCGATGAAATGCGGCGGCGTGCCGCTGCGCATCAGCGCAAGATAGGCCGCATCGGCGCCCATCGCGTGGATCGCATCGGCACTGTGGATGCCTGCACGGGCAAAGGCAGCCTCTGTCGCGGGGCCAAGATTCGGGATCGAGGAAACGGGATCGGGCATTGCGGCGGCCTGTGAAATGGACAAGGGCGAGCCTATC
>Ga0154510_1033_pt1 | contig 11973 bp, 13 predicted proteins | sample RifGroE1_FD_115989 | JGI IMG/M metagenome (GOLD analysis project Ga0154510, IMG submission 115989) | Rhodobacteraceae bacterium GWE1_64_9
TCACCGCCTCCAGCGGCCAGACGCCGCCCAGATCGGTCAGCGCCGTCAGCAGCGCCACGCGCCGCTTGGCCTGCCGCAATGCCGATGCCAGCCCGTCCAGCGCCACCGCATCCAGCGCCTGCAATTCGGCGGCCAGCACGGTTTCAGGCGCGGCGGTCAGGGCGGCGCGCAGCCAGCCGGCCTCGCGTTCCATCAACCCCTTGAGATAGGGCGAACAACCGGCCGTCCCCGCCAGAAGCGCGCGCAGCTCGGGGGCAAGATCGGCGAAAGCCTGCGCAGCATCGGCACCGGCAGCGGCGTCGAAGGCAATCGGGCAACGGGTCAGGCGGGCGGGGAAAGCGGCGTATTTCATAGGCTGACCATGGCGCTGGCCCGCTGGCCCGTCAACCACCCCGGCCGCGCGGCGCGTCCTGTCCATCGCGGGCGGGGGGCTGTCTGCCCCCCGCACCCCCCGAGGATATTTGAACAACGGGAAGCGGAAGGAAGGCCGCGCCAATCCAACCCCTTCCCGTTGTTCAAATATCCTCAGGGGGTGAATGGCCCGCGAGGGCCAGAGGGGGCGCGAGCGCCCCCTGCTTTTGTTTTGCCTTTCGCTTGGTTAGGCTGCGGGCGAAACAGCCGGAACATGCCCATGTCGAAAAGCCTTGCCCGTGTCACCTCTGCGCTGCAGGCCGCAGGTCTGGATTGCGTGCCGCTGGAAATGGCTGCCGAAACCCGCACAGCGCAACAGGCCGCTGATGCGGCGGGCTGCGGGCTGGATCAGATCGTGAAATCCATCCTGTTCGCAGGTGCAGACAGCGGGCGGTTGTATCTGTTCCTGACGGCGGGCGGAAATCAGGTGGATCTGGCGAAAGCCTCTGTTCTGGCAGGAGAAATTCTGGAACGGGCCGAGGCGCGGCAGGTGCGGGAGGTGACGGGTTTCGCCATTGGCGGGGTCAGCCCGCTGGGCCATCTGACGCCCTGCCCCGAATTCTTCGACCCGAGGCTTCTGGATTTCCCGCAGGTCTGGGGCGCGGCCGGCACGCCGCGGCATATCTTTCCGATCGCCCCCGCCGATCTTCTGCGCATCACCGGGGCGCGGCTGGCGGATTTCACCGCTTGACCAGAAAGATACCAAAGGGTATCTTTCTGCCATGTCCGATGCACACCGCCGCCCCAAGACGCCAGACCAGACCCGCCGCGCCCTGCTGGAGGCTGCGGCCCGGCTGGCGCTGGATGGTGGGCTGGCGGCCATTTCCCTGCCCGAGGTCTGCGCCGCAGCAGGGGTGACCAAGGGCGCATTGTTCCATCATTTCGGGTCAAAACAAGGGCTTGTCACCGCTGTCTGCGATGATCTGATGCGGCGCATTGATGCCGAGGTCGAGGCGGCGCTGGCCGCTGACATCGGCGGGCATGGCACGTTTACCCGCGCCTATGTGACCTGCACCTTCGCCCCGCAGGGCGAGGCCTCGCCCTGGTCGTCGCTGTCGCTTTCGGCGATCACCGATCCGGGGCTGGCGGCGATCTGGTCGGGCTGGATGGCCGGGCGGCTGGCGCGCCATGCGGCCACGGATGCCGCGCCCGGGCTGGAAATCGTGCGGCTGGCCGCCGATGGGTTCTGGCTGGCGACCCTGCAGCAGATGGAGGGCGAGACCCGCAGCGCGCCTGCCGAACTGCAGGCAAGGCTGATCGCCCTGACCCGGCCGGTGGGCTGATCTGCCGCCCGCCCCCCGTAGTGCTTCTGTCCCGCCCGCGTCCCGCATCTGTCCCGACACCGAACTGCCCCCCAAACCATCAGAGGCCCCCCATGACCCTGACCCTCACCTATGCCCTGCTGGGCCTTGCGATCATGCTGGAGGTGGCGGGCACCTCGCTTCTGGCGGCGTCGCAGCAATTCACCCGGCCACTGCCCACGGCGGGGATGGCGCTGTGCTATGGTCTGGCCTTCTATCTGCTGTCGATCACGGTGAAAGTGCTGCCGGTGGGCATCGTCTATGCGGTGTGGAGCGGGATGGGCATCGTGCTGATCGCGGCCCTGGGCTGGGCCGTGTTTCGCCAGCCGCTGGACAGCTGGGCGTTGCTGGGGCTGGGGTTGATCATTGCGGGTGTCGTGATCCTGAATACGCTGTCGGGGGCCGTGCGACACTGATGGCGGCGGCTCTGGCTGCACCGATCCGGGCAAAGCGTCGTCTGAAAATCCTTTGGCAGATCCACCGGCGAAAAATGTGAATTCTTTTTACATACCCTCTTGATTGCAGCCGGGGTCATGCGCATCTTGGCTCATGTGAAAGACATTCACATTCATTCAACCGGGAGACCGCCGATGCACACCGCCTCGCCCGCCGCCTCTTTCAGCGGCATCACTACCCCCCTCCGCCGGGCCGAAGCCTGGCTTGATGCCCGCGGACGCGGGGCCTGGATCGTTCTGATGGTGCTGGGCTTCATCATTGCCGGGCCTTTGGGCCTTGTGATGCTGGCCTTCATGCTCATCACGGGCAAGTTCAAGAAATCCACCTATGCCAATACGGAGACCGCCATGTTCTGCCGCAGCCGTCATCAGCACGCCGCCTTCCGTTCCTCGGGCAACAGCGCCTTCGATTCCTACAAGAACGAAACGCTGAAGCGCCTGGAAACCGAACAGGAGGCCTTTGAATCCTTCCTGCAGCGCCTGCGCGAAGCCAAGGACAAGCAGGAATTCGACCGCTTCATGGATGAACGCGCCCACAAGGCCGCGACCCCGGCGCAGGCTGAATAAGCCCGCACCCAAGGCCCCCGGCACCCGGTGCCGGGGCGCGCCGCCCGGCTTGACCCCGGCGCCCGGCCTGCCCATCTGACAGGGGGTATGCCGCGTCCCCTTCCCCCTTTGCCGCCCTTTGGCCCCCATTCACAGACAGGACCAGATGTTCGCCCTTTCCGATCCGCGCCTTCCCGACCCCGAACGCCATGCCGAGTTTTACGAGGGTGTGCCCCTGAAGCGCGGCCTGGCCTGGGTGGTGGACACGATCCTGATCGCCATCATCACGGCGGTGATCGTGCCCTTTACCGCCTTTACCGCGCTGTTCTTTCTGCCGTTCCTGTATCTGTTCGTCAGTTTCACCTATCGGGTGCTGACGCTGGCCGGGGGATCGGCCACGCCGGGGATGCGGCTGATGAAAATCACCTTCCTGAACCGCTATGGCGAGCGGTTCGATTTCGCCACCGCCTTTCTGCATACGCTGGGGTACACCCTGTCGATCGGCACGCTGCTGGTGCAGGTGGTTTCGGTGATCCTGATGTTCACCTCGTCACGCGGGCAGGGTCTGACGGATCATGTGCTGGGCACTGTGGCGATCAACCGGGCGCGGTCTTGATCCGGTCGTGATCCGGGGTCCACAGATCCGCGATAACCCGCCCCTGATGGCTGGCAGATGAAATTTTCGCAACAGGGCGCTTGGCGACAGGCGCCCTGCTTGCTAACGTCTGGCGCATCACGGTCAAATCTCCCAGCCATTTGCGGATCATGCGCCACACGCTTCCCATCGCGCCGCAGTTCTATGTAACCGCCCCGCAGGCCTGCCCCTATCTGGAGGGGCGGCTGGAACGGAAGCTGTTCACGGCATTGCAGGGCGATCATGCGCAAAGGTTGAACGACACGCTGTCGAAACAGGGGTTTCGGCGCAGCCAGAATGTGCTGTACCGCCCCTCTTGCGCTGAATGTTCGGCCTGTCTTTCGGCGCGCATCCGGGTGGCGGATTTCGAACCGGGGCGCACGCAGCGCAAGGTGTTGAAGCGCAACGCCGATCTGCGCCGCAATGCCACAAGCCCCTGGGCCACCGAAGATCAATATGCGCTGTTCCGCCGCTATCTGGACCGGCGCCATGCCGATGGTGGCATGGCCGATATGGATATTTTCGAATTTGCCGCGATGATCGAGGAAACCCCGATCCGGTCGCGGGTGATCGAATATCACCGCCCCGGTTCCGGCCGGGCGGAGCTGACCGCCGTTTGCCTGACCGATGTGTTCGATGACGGGCTTTCGATGGTCTACAGCTTTTACGAACCCGATATGGCCGACCGCAGCATCGGCACCTATCTGATCCTGGATCATGTGGCCATCGCGCGGGAGGCCGGGCTGCCCTATGTCTATCTGGGCTACTGGGTGCCGGGCAGCCGCAAGATGGGCTACAAGGCCAATTTTGCCGCGCTGGAAATCTACAAGGGCGGCGAATGGCAGCCGATCGGTGATCCGGCCGATCACCGGGCAGAGCTGCATCCGCTGTCGGTGGATCCGATTGCCGAACAGGTGGCGCGCATCGCCCTGCCCGAGGCGCGCCCGACGCATGAATGATGCGGCTGGCCGCGGTTTCCCTGATCGTTCCCGATTATGAACCGGCGCTGGAATTCTATGTCGACCGGCTGGGCTTTACCCTGGTCGAGGATGTGGATCAGGGGCGCAAGCGCTGGATCACCCTTGCCCCGCCCGGCGGCGGCTGCCGTCTGGTGATCGCGCGGGCCGATGGCCCGGAGCAGCGCGCCGCCATCGGCAGGCAGGGGGCGGGCCGGGTCTGGCTGTTTCTGCAGACCGATGATTTCGCCCGCGATCAGGCGGCCCTGCTGGCGGCCGGTGCGGTGTTCGAGGGAATGCCGCGATCCGAACCCTATGGCACTGTCGCCGTCTGGCGCGATCCTTTCGGCAATCGCTGGGATCTGATCGCGCCAAAGGCCGCGCCGGATGATTCGACGTGACGGTCTGGCCGAAATAATTGCGATAATTACGCCTGATGACGCAGACTTGTAATAATAGTTCAACTTTCTGGCCCCATGCGACATTATTTGCAGATTTTAGCCATTGACGGCCCCTGCCCGCCCTCCTAATGTCCGGCCCATTCGAGGCAAGCCCCAGGGGTCGGTGAGATGCGCAAGCTTCTTGTCATTGTAGGAAGATGGCGCATGGGCCGGTAACGGTTGACCATATTGGTTCCCATGCGCCCCCGAAAGAAACCTCGGGGGCTTTTTGTTGCGCGAAACCGGCCGCAGCGCGGCGGCGAGAGGACGGAAGAGATGACCAGGGCGAATTCGGGTGCCATGACAGGCGCAGAGATGATCGTGAAAGCGCTGAAGGATCAGGGGGTCGAGGTTATCTTCGGCTATCCCGGCGGCGCGGTGCTTCCGATCTATGACGCGATCTTTCAGCAAAACGACATCCGGCATGTTCTGGTCCGCCATGAACAGGGCGCCATCCACATGGCCGAAGGCTATGCCCGGTCCACCGGCAAGCCCGGCGTGGCGCTGGTGACCTCGGGCCCCGGGGCCACCAATGCGGTGACCGGTCTGACCGATGCGCTGCTGGACAGCATCCCGATCGTGGTGCTGTCGGGCCAGGTGCCGACCTTCATGATCGGCACCGACGGGTTTCAGGAAGCCGATACCGTGGGCATCACCCGCCCCTGCACCAAGATGAACTGGCTGGTGAAGGATACCGAAAAGCTGGCCGCCACCATCCACGAGGCCTTCCATGTGGCCACCAGCGGCCGCCCCGGCCCAGTGCTGGTGGATATTCCGAAGGATGTGCAATTCGCCACCTCGACCTATACGCCGAAGGAAAAGGCCCGCACCGGCCATTACCAGCCCAAGGTGAAAGGCGATATCGACCAGATCACCCGTCTGGTGGAGATGATCGAGAAAGCCGAACGCCCGGTGTTCTATACCGGCGGCGGCGTCATCAACTCTGGCCCCGGCGCCAGCCAGCTGCTGCGCGAGCTGGTGGAGGCCACGGGCTTTCCCATCACCTCGACCCTGATGGGTCTGGGCGCCTATCCGGCCAGCGGCAAGGCCTGGCTGGGGATGCTGGGGATGCACGGGCTGTATGAAGCCAATCTGGCCATGCACGGCTGCGATCTGATGATCAACATCGGTGCGCGGTTCGATGACCGGATCACCGGCCGGGTGAAGGATTTCAGCCCCCATTCGCAGAAGGCGCATATCGATATCGACCCCTCGTCGATCAACAAGGTGATCCGGGTGGATGTGCCGATCGTGGGCGATGTGGGCCATGTGCTGGAAGACCTGCTGCGCATCTGGAAATCGCGCGGGCGCAAGGTGAACAAGGAGGGTCTGGGCAAATGGTGGGCGCAGATCAAGGAATGGCAGGCCGTCAACTGCCTGGATTACAAGAACAGCGAAAAGACCATCAAACCGCAATATGCCCTGCAGCGTCTGGAAGCGCTGACCAAGGGGATGGATCGCTATGTCACCACCGAAGTGGGCCAGCACCAAATGTGGGCGGCGCAGTTCCTGGGGTTTGAAGCACCGAACCGCTGGATGACCAGCGGCGGTCTGGGGACCATGGGCTATGGCCTGCCGGCCTCCATCGGCGTGCAGGTGGCGCATCCCGAAGCGCTGGTCATCAACGTGGCGGGCGAGGCCAGCTGGTTGATGAACATGCAGGAAATGGGCACGGCCATGCAGTTCCGCGCGCCGGTCAAGCAGTTCATCCTGAACAACGAGCGGCTGGGCATGGTGCGGCAGTGGCAGGAGCTGCTGCATGGCGAGCGCTACAGCCATTCGTGGTCGGAAAGCCTTCCCGATTTCGTGAAGCTGGCCGAGGCCTTTGGCTGCAAGGGCATCAGATGCAGCGATCCCCGGGATCTGGATGACGCGATCCTGGAGATGATCCGCTATGACGGGCCGGTGATCTTTGACTGTCTGGTGGAGAAGCACGAGAACTGCTTCCCGATGATCCCGAGCGGCAAGCCGCATAACGAGATGCTGCTGGGCGATGCAGATACGCAGGGCGTGATCAAGGCCGGCGGCGCGGTGCTGGTGTGAGATGTCGCGCGGGGGGCTGTCTGCCCCCCGCACCCCCCGAGGATATTTTTGCCAAGATAAAGGAGCAGCCCGATGTCGGCGCTCAACATCAAGAAGGGCTCCACGAGCCATTCCGCCTATGACCTGCGTGATCCCTATGCCGAGGTGATCGAAAGCCACACGCTGGCCGTGCTGGTGGATAACGAAAGCGGTGTGCTGGCCCGGGTGATCGGGCTGTTTTCCGGCCGCGGCTACAACATCGACAGCCTGACCGTGGCCGAGGTCGATCATGAAGGCCACCGGAGCCGGATCACCATCGTCACGCGCGGCACGCCGCAGGTGATCGAGCAGATCAAGGCACAGCTGGCCCGGATCGTGCCGGTGCATGAGGTGCATGACCTGACGGTGGAAGGCCCGGCGGTGCAGCGCGAGCTGGCGCTGATCAAGGTGGCAGGCAAGGGCGATCACCGGATCGAGGCTTTGCGGCTGGCCGAGATCTTCCGCGCCAATGTGGTAGACAGCACGCTGGAGAGCTTTGTCTTCGAAATGACCGGCACGCCGGAAAAGATCGACGCTTTCGCTGATCTGATGCGGCCGCTGGGCCTGCGCGAAGTGGCGCGGACCGGGGTGGCGGCGCTGTCGCGCGGGATCTGATCTGCTGGCGCCCCGGCCGGATCGGGGCGCCAAATTCCTTGCAAGGCATTTGCAAGAGTTTGTCTGGAAAACTCTTGGCGCTTCAGGCGCCGGTAAAGCGGGGGCTGCGTTTTTCCAGAAAGGCGGCGACGCCTTCGCGGAAATCGGCGGATGTTCCGGCTGCGCCCTGCAGTTGCGCCTCCAGCGCCAGCTGGGCATCGAGATCATGGGCAAAGCTGCTGCGGATCGCCTGTTTGACGGCGCGATAGGCGCCGGTCGGCCCCTGGGCCAGATGCTGGGCGCGTTCGGCCACGCGGGCGGCAAATGCCGCATCCGCCACGGCCTCGTAGATCATGCCCCAGCTTTCGGCCTGCCGCGCGGTGATCTTGTCGGCAAAGAGGCAGGCACCCATGGCGCGGGCGGCGCCGATCTGGCGCGGCAGCCACCAGGTGCCCCCGGCATCGGGGATCAGGCCGATCTTGGTGAAGGCCTGCACGAAGCTGGCGCTTTCGGTGGCGATCACCACATCGGCGGCCAGAGCCAGATTGGCGCCCGCCCCGGCCGCCACGCCATTGACGGCGGCAATCGTGGGCAGCGGGCAATCGTAGATCGCGCGCAGCAGCGGCACATATTCATCGTTCAGGATCTGCTCGAACGGCACATCGGTGCCAAGCCGCTGGGCATCGGCCAGATCCTGGCCTGAACAGAAGGCGCGGCCTGCGCCGGTGAAGACGATCACCCGGTTGCGGGTTTCGGCCTGCCGGATCGCCGCCAGCATATCGGCGCGCAGCTGCGACGACAGGGCGTTCATCACGGCGGGCCGGTTCAGGGTGATGGTGGCGATACCCCCGGATTCCGCCAGAAGGATCGGTTGGTCTGTCATGTCTCTCTCCCATTTGCCGGGGCCATCCTGCGGCGGCGCGGCATGGTGGGAAAGAGAAACGGCACGTCACTGTTTCAGGATTTCGCGCAGCCGCGTCTCTTCTTCCTGAGTCAGGCCAGCCGCCGTCACTTCGGCCTTGCGGCGGCGCAGATAGCCGAAGGCCAGCCCGCCGCCCACCAGCAGCATGGCAGGCCCCGCCAGCCAGAGCGCGAGGTTGGAGCCACGGGCGCGCGGGTTGAACAGCACATATTCGCCGTAGCGATCCACCACATAGTCGATCACCTGGGCGTCGGTATCGCCCGCCACCAGGCGTTCACGCACCAGAAGCCGCAGGTCGCGGCTGATATCGGCGTTGGAATCGTCGATGTTTTCCGACTGGCAGACCGGGCAGCGCAGATCGCGCGAGATGAGCCGGGCGCGGGCTTCGAGGCCCGCATCCGACAGAACCTCGTCCGGTTGCACGGCAACGGCGGGGGCGGCCAGCAGGGCGAGGCAGAGGGAAAGGGAGAGGATCAGGCGCATCTTTTCACTCCGCCGGGACGGCGGCGGCGCCGCGCCGGGCACCGGCCGCCACGCGATAGCGCCGGTCTGTCAGCGACAGCAGACCGCCAAGCGCCATCAGGCCTGATCCGATCCACAGCCAGTTGGCCAGCGGCTTCCAGTAGGCGCGCACGGCCCAGCCGCCGTTTTCCTGCGGATCACCGATCACCAGATAGATGTCGCGCAGGAAACCGTAATCAATGGCGGCTTCGGTGGTGGGCATGGCCTGCACCGGATAGACGCGCTTTTCGGGTTGCAGCAGGGCAATCTGCGTGCCGTTGCGCGACAGCGCCATTTCGGCGGTGGTCGAGATGAAGTTCGGGCCCTGAACCTGATTGACCGAGACCAGCGTGACCTCGTAGCCCTGCAGCGGGAAGCTTTCCCCGACCTGCACCACGCGGATATCCTCGGTCGCCCAGGCATTCATCGCGGCCACGCCGATGATGGTGACGCCGAGCCCGGCATGGGCGGTGGCCTTGCCCCAATCGGCGCGCGGCAGGCGGGTGAAGCGGCCCAGTTTCGCGGCCAGCGCCCCGCGCCCGGTGCGCTGCCACAGATCGGCGGCAGCGCCGAAGATCACCCAGGCCCCGAGGATCACCCCCACCGGCCCCAGAGCGGAGCGCCCGGTCTGCATGGCCCAGACCAGCGCGCCCAGGGCCAGCGACAGCAGCAGCACGCCCCAGAGCGGCTGCATCGCGCGGCCGACCTGCGCGCGTTTCCACGGCATCATGGCGCCGATCGGCAGCAGGGCGGCCAGCGCCACCATGAAGGGCGAGAAGGCGGCATCGAAGAACGGCGCCCCCACGCTCAGCTTGCGGTCCCACAGCAGTTCGGCGACCAGCGGCCAGATCGTCCCGATGAAGACCACGAAACAGGCAACGCTGAGCAGCAGGTTATTGGCCACCAGCGCGCTTTCGCGGCTGACCATGGAGAAGACGCCCTTCGCCTCCATCGTGCCGGCGCGGGCGGCAAACAGCGTCAGCGCGCCGCCCATGAAGACCGCGAGGATCATCAGGATGAACACGCCGCGTTCGGGATCATTGGCGAAGGAATGCACCGAGGTGATGACGCCCGACCGCACGATGAAGGTGCCGATCAGCGAGAAGCCGAAGGCGAGGATCGCCAGAAGGATCGTCCAGGCCTTCAGGCTTTCGCGCTTTTCCACCACGATGGCGGAATGCAGCAGCGCGGCGCCGATCAGCCAGGGCATGAAGCTGGCGTTTTCCACCGGATCCCAGAACCAGAACCCGCCCCAGCCGAGTTCGTAATAGGCCCACCACGACCCCAGCGCGATGCCGATGGTCAGAAAGATCCAGGCGGCCAGCGTCCAGGGGCGCACCCAGCGGCCCCAGGCGGCATCCACCCGGCCTTCGATCAGCGCGGCGACGGCAAAGCTGAAGGCCATGCTGAGGCCGACATAGCCGAGGTAGAGGAAGGGCGGATGGAAGGCGAGCCCCGGATCCTGCAGCAGCGGGTTCAGGTCTTCGCCGTTCAGCGGCGGCTGCGCCAGCCGCAGGAAGGGATTGGAGGTGAACAGCAGAAACGACAGGAAGGCCACGCCGATCATGCCCTGCACCGCCAGCACCCGCGCCCGCAAGGTGGCGGGCAGATTGCCGCCAAAGATCGCCGCACTGGCCCCGAACAGCGCGAGGATCAGCACCCAGAGCAGCAGCGAGCCTTCGTGATTGCCCCAGACGCCGGAAATCTTGTACAGCATCGGCTTGTCGGTATGGCTGTTCAGCACCACAAGACGCAGCGAAAAATCGGATGTGACAAAGGCCCAGGTCAGCGCGCCAAAGGCCACCGCCACCAGCAGCAGTTGCACCATGGCCGCCGGTTCGGCCACCGCCATCCAGCCGCCCCAGCGTTTCTGCGCGCCGACCAGCGGCAGGGTGGATTGCACCACGGCCACCGCCAGCGCCAGCACCAGCGCGAAATGCCCCAATTCGACGATCATCCGCATCTCCCTGTTCTGTGCCCATCTTAGGCCAAAGCCGGGGCTGCCGCCATGGGGCTGCGCCGCCTTGTCGCAACCGTGAGCGGCGACTTTGGTGACAGGCCTGTGGGGATGGCAGGCGTGTGGGGGGGGCTGGCGTGGCCGGGGGGCTGTCTGCCCCCCATCGGCCCCTGCGGGGCCGCCCCCCGAGGATATTTGCGCCAAGATAAAGGGGTCAGCGGCGGCCTGCCTTGCGGGTGGAGAGCAGCAGATTGGTTTCCGAGGTCATCACGCCTTCGATATTGCGGATGCGGTGGATCACATCATCCAGTTCCAGCAGGGTCTGGGTGGACAGTTCCACGATCAGATCCCATTTGCCATTGGTGGAATGGACGGCCATCACCGCAGGCAGGCCCGCCAGCCGTGCCATGATCTTTTCACCGCCGCGCCCTTCGATCCCGATCATCATCAGCCCGCGCACCGGCGCCGCCGTCACATCGGCGCGGGTGACCACGGTGAAGCCTGCAATCTCGCCCCGCGCCACAAGCCGTTCCATCCGGGCGCGGATGGTGGCGCGGCTGAGCGCGAGCCGTTCTGCCAGATCCGACAGCGAGGCGCGGCCATCGCGGCGCAATTCGGCGATCAGCCGCTGATCCAGATCATCCATTCCGGTGGCCTTCATTATCAGTTTGCGCGAATGATGTTACATTCCGATCATAATGCCGGTGGAACATGCCGCAAGATGAAAACATCTTGGCCAGAACAGGAGATGCAGATGACCGACACGATCCTTATCGGGGCCCCCGTCGATTCCGGCCAGCGCCGCCCCGGCTGTCTGATGGGGCCTGCCGCCTATCGCGTGGCGGGCCTGACGCGGGCGATTGCCGATCTGGGCCATGGCGTGGCCGATTGGGGCGATGCGCAGCTGCCGCCGCTGAAATCGCCGGTCTGCGCCAATCCGGCGGTGGATCAGCTGGCCGAGACGCTGGGCTGGACCGAGGTTCTGGCCGCGCAGGTGCAGGCGGCGCTGGCGAAGGGGGCGATGCCCATCGTGCTGGGCGGCGATCATTCGCTGGCGCTGGGGTCGGTATCCGGGGCGGCGGCCCATGCGGCGGCGGCGGGGCGGCCGCTGTTCCTGCTGTGGCTGGATGCACATAGCGATTTCCACACGCCGCTGACGACGACCAGCGGCAATCTGCATGGCACGCCGGTGGCC
>Ga0154510_1030_pt2 | contig 11781 bp, 12 predicted proteins | sample RifGroE1_FD_115989 | JGI IMG/M metagenome (GOLD analysis project Ga0154510, IMG submission 115989) | Rhodobacteraceae bacterium GWE1_64_9
ATGCCGATATGGAGGCCTTGCGCGCCGGGCTTGGCATCCCGCTGAATTTCGAATGTGCGACAACCGCCGAAATGCAGGCCATCGTGCTGCGGCTGAAGCCTCATGCTGTTTGCCTTGTGCCGGAACGGCGCGAAGAACGCACGACAGAGGGGGGTCTGGATGTTGCGGGGGATGCGGCGCGGCTTGCCGATTACATCGCACCGCTGCGCGATGCCGGATGCCGCGTGAGCATGTTCATTGGCCATGATGCGCGCCAGATCGAGGCTTCGGCCCGGATCGGGGCGGCGGTGGTAGAGTTGCACACCGGCCATTATTCCGACCTGCACGCCGAGGGGCGCCAGGCCGAGGCCGAGGCAGAGCTGGAGGCGCTGCGCCAGGGCGCGCGGCTGGCGGCCTCGCTGGGGCTGGAGGTTCACGCGGGCCACGGGCTGACCTATGACAATGTCGCGCCGGTTGCCGCGATCCCCGAGGTGCTGGAGCTGAACATCGGGCATTTCCTGATTGGTGAGGCGATCTATCTGGGCCTTGGCCCGGCCATCGAGGAAATGCGCCGCCGGATGGACGAGGCGCGCGGGTGATGCCGCAGGGCAGGGCGGCTTTGGCAGTGCGATCGCGGGGCGGGTTGTGATCCTGGGGATCGGCACCGATCTGGCCAATATCGACCGGATCGCAGATGTGCTGGCGCGCCATGGGGACAGGTTCCGCAACCGTGTCTTCACCCCGGCAGAGCAGGCCAAGGCCGACAGCCGCCCCCGTGCGGTGGCGGCCACCTATGCCAAGCGGTGGGCGGCGAAGGAAGCCTGTTCCAAGGCGCTTGGCACCGGGCTGCGCATGGGGATTGCCTGGCGGGACATGGCGGTGACCAATCTGGTGACCGGCCAGCCGGTGATGCAGGTGACAGGCTGGGCCGCGCAACGCCTGGCCGCGATGACGCCGCCGGGGCATGAGACGATCATCCATGTCACCCTGACCGATGATCACCCCTGGGCGCAGGCTTTCGTGGTGATCGAGGCCCGCCCGGTTCATGCGGCTTGAGCGGGCTTTTTCCAGCCAAACTTGACTCCCGCCCGCGCGCCGCGCATGTAGCGCCGCAAGGCTTATGAAAGGCAGATCAGATGGCGAGCAAGACGAAACCCGATGGCGGCATCGTCGAAACGATCAAGACAGTGGTTTATGCCCTGCTGATCGCGGGTGTGTTTCGCACGCTGTTCTTTCAACCCTTCTGGATTCCGTCTGAATCCATGAAGGATACGCTGCTGATCGGCGATTTCCTGTTCGTCAACAAGATGGCCTATGGCTATTCGCGCTATTCCTGCCCGTTTTCGATGTGCCCGCTGACCGGCCGTATTCTGGCGTCGGAGCCTGAGCGGGGCGATGTTGTGGTGTTTCGCCATCCGGTCAACGGATCGGATTTCATCAAGCGGCTGATCGGCCTGCCGGGCGACAAGGTGCAGATGAAGCAGGGGCGGCTTTGGCTGAATGGGGTGGAAGTGCCGCAGGAGCCTGCAGGCACCTTCGAAGAGGTTTATGAGCGTCAGGGGCCGATGGGCAATCTGCCGCGCTGTGAAAATGGCCCGGTGGGCGAGGGTGGCCTTTGCACCCGCTCGCGGTTCATCGAAACGCTGCCCAATGGCGTGCAGCATTCGGTGCTGAACATCGACGCCAATGGCTATGGCGACAATACCGATGTCTTCACGGTGCCGCCGGGGCATTACTTCTTCATGGGTGACAACCGCGACAATTCGACCGACAGCCGCTATGCCCAGACGCCGGGCGGTGGTGTGGGGATGCTGCCTGCGGAAAACCTGATCGGCCGGGCGGACCGCATCATGTTTTCGTCGGCGGGCAGTTCGATGCTGTATTTCTGGACCTGGCGTTCTGACCGCTTTTTCAAGGCGATCGAGTGAAACTCTCGGCTGATCTTCAGGCCTTCGAGGCCCGCATCGGATATCAGTTCCGCAACCCGGAATTGCTGGTGCGGGCTGTGACCCATGCCTCCATCTCTTCCACGACGCGACCCGACAACCAGAGGCTGGAGTTTCTGGGGGACCGGGTTCTGGGCCTTGTGATGGCCGAAACCCTGCTGGAGGCTGACGAGACGGCCGCCGAAGGCAAGCTGGCGCCCAGGTTCAATGCGCTGGTGCGCAAGGAAACCTGCGCCGATGTGGCGCGGGCGGTGGCGCTGGGGGATGTGCTGAAACTTGGCCGGTCAGAGATGATGTCGGGCGGGCGGCGCAAGGAAACGCTGCTGGGCGATGCGATGGAGGCGGTGATCGCCTCGGTCTATCTGGATGGCGGGTTCGAGGCGGCGCGCGGACTGATCCTGCGCCTTTGGGCCGGACGCATCGCGCAGGTGGAAAGCGATGCCCGCGATCCGAAAAGCGCCATGCAGGAATGGGCGCAGGCGCGTGGCCTGCCGCCGCCGACCTATACCGCACTGGGGCGTGAAGGCCCCGACCATGCGCCGTTTTTTACGGTCGAGATACGCCTGACCACGGGTGAAGTGGAATCCGCGAAAGCGGGAACGAAACGCGCAGCCGAACAGGCTGCCGCAGCGGCGCTACTGGCGCGGATGGAGGGCCGGAATGGCTGAGCAACGGGCAGGATTCGTGGCGCTGATCGGCGAACCGAACGCGGGGAAATCGACGCTGCTGAACCGCATGGTGGGGGCCAAGGTCTCGATCGTGACGCATAAGGTGCAGACCACGCGGGCCCGCATCCGCGGTGTCTGCATGGAAGGCGATGCACAGATCGTTTTCGTCGATACGCCCGGCCTGTTCCGCCCGCGGCGACGGCTGGACCGGGCCATGGTGGCTGCGGCCTGGGGCGGGGCGGCGGATGCCGATATCATCGTGTTGCTGATCGAGGCGCATCGCGGGCTGACCGAAGGCACCGCCGCGATCATCGACACCATGCGCGACCGCATCCCGCAAGGGCAGCAGGTGGCGCTGGCGATCAACAAGATCGACCGGGTGAAGGCCGAAACCCTTTTGGCGCTTGCCGAAGAGATGAACAAGGCATTTCCATTCGTGGAAACCTTCATGATCTCGGCCGAAAAGGGCTATGGCGTCGACAAGCTGCGCGAATGGCTGGCGGGCCAGCTGCCCACCGGCCCGTGGTTCTATCCCGAGGATCAGATCGCGGATCTGCCGATGCGGATGATCGCGGCAGAGATCACGCGCGAAAAGCTGACCCTGCGCCTGCATGAAGAGCTGCCCTATCAGCTGACGGTCGAAACCGAGAACTGGGAAGACCGGTCGGATGGATCGACCCGGATCGACCAGATCGTTTATGTGGCGCGGGATGGCCACAAGGGCATCCTGCTGGGCCACAAGGGGGAAACCATCAAATCGGTCGGACAGGCCGCGCGGGTGGATCTGATGGAGTTTCTGGATCGCCCGGTTCACCTGTTCCTGCAGGTGAAGGTGCGCCCGAACTGGCTGGATGAGCCGGACCGCTATTCTGAAATGGGCCTTGATTTCAAGGACGGCGACTGAGGGCCGGGCGGTGGCAGAGCCGCGCCTTGCCTCTGGTCTTTGGGTTTCGGCCTATCTGACGCGGCTGCGGCTGGCCGACCTGCCCGTTTATGTAACGGCCAAGGGAGATGCGACCGCGGGCGCGGTGATCGTGAAATGCGCCACGCTGGACGGCCGCGCCCGCGCCTATACCCGCATGTTCGATTTCATGGCGGATGAGCGGAAATGGGTTGTGCTGGCCGAAGGTGCCGAAGCCGAGGTCGATCAGGCCGTGGCGCGGGCGCGGGCCAATGATCCGGATCTTTGGGTGATCGAAGTGGAAGATCGCGCGGGGCGCACCTTGCTGGAACAAGAGGGCCTGTCGCAGTAACAAACGCGGCCATGGTTTCTGCACTGCAGCGCCGTGGTGCTGGGGGCGAGCCTGCATCCCTGCATCTGGTCCGGCCCGCTGCGGCAGATTGGCCCTCACCGGCTTGCTTTTCATCATAATTCTTCTTCGTTCCGGGCCAGATCTGCTGGCCGCGCAGTTGCAGCAAAATGCTGCGACTGCGTTCGTTTTTGTGCGGTTCTGGGATGCGGTCGCAGTTTTGTCGTGATTCCAGGGTCTGCTTCGGCCTCAATGTTCGTTTTTACGAAAAACGCACAAAAACGAAATTTACCCCATTGACCGATTCCCGAACTCGGTGCAGGGTCTGCTGACGAAGGGCATAGACCTTTCCAGGGGAGGAATTCGGCGTGACGGATGCTGGGCGGCCTGCAGTGGCTGATCTGTTCATCATTGGGGGCGGCATCAACGGCTGCGGCATCGCGCGCGATGCGGCGGGGCGTGGGCTTTCGGTGGTGTTGGCCGAACAGGGCGACCTGGCGCAGGCGACCTCTTCTGCGTCGACCAAGCTGTTTCATGGCGGGCTGCGCTATCTGGAATATTTCGAATTCCGTCTGGTGCGCGAAGCGCTGGAAGAGCGCGAAACCCTGCTGGTGGCCATGCCGCATATCAGCTGGCCCATGCGTTTCGTGCTGCCCTATCATCGCGACATGCGCTTTGAGAGCGACACGCCGACCTCGCGCCTGCTGTCCTTGGCCATGCCCTGGATGAAGGGGCGGCGTCCGGCCTGGCTGATCCGGCTGGGCTTGTTCCTGTATGATACGCTGGGCGGGCGCAAGATCCTGCCGCCGACGCGGACCCTGGATCTGACGCAGGATGCAGCAGGCAAGCCGCTGAACCCGAAATTCCGCCAGGCCTATGAATATTCGGATTGCTGGGTCGAGGATTCGCGGCTGGTGGTGCTGAATGCCCGGGATGCCCAGGCGCGCGGCGCGCAGATCATGGTGGGCACCAAGGTGGTCAGTGCCACCCGCGCCGGTGATCTGTGGGAGGTGGTGACAGAAGGTGCGGAAGGCCGCGCGCTGCATCTTGCCAAGGTTTTGGTCAATGCGGGTGGCCCCTGGGTGGAAGATGTGATCCGCAATGTCGCGCGGATCAATTCCAGCGAAGGCGTGCGGCTGGTGCGGGGCAGCCATATCGTGACCCGCCGCCTGTTTGATCATGATCGGTGCTATTTCTTCCAGGGGGAGGATGGCCGCATCATCTTTGCCATCCCCTATGAGCAGGATTTCACCCTGATCGGCACGACCGACAAGGATCACAAGGGCGCGCCCAAGGATGCGGTCTGCACCGATGAAGAGCGCGACTATCTTCTGGCCTTTGCGTCGAAATATTTCCGCAAGCCGGTGACGGTGCAGGATGTGGTCTGGGCCTATTCCGGGGTGCGGCCGCTGTATAATGATGGCGCCAAATCGGCCACTGCGGCCACACGGGATTATGTGCTGTCGCTGGATACCAGCGGCGCGCCACTGCTGAATGTCTTTGGCGGCAAGATCACCACCTATCGTCGGCTTGCCGAAAGCGCGATGGAGAAAATTCAGGACTACTTTCCGCAGGTCAAAGGCCCGTGGACCGCACGGGTTGCCTTGCCGGGTGGGGATTTTCCGCAGGATGGCGTGGCGGCTTTGCGCGATCGGCTGATGACGCGCTATCCTTTCCTTACGGAATATCACGCCGCACGGTTGCTGCGCGCCTATGGCACCGAAGCTTTCGCCGTTCTGGGCAATGCGTCGGCAATGAGCGATCTGGGACAGGATTTTGGCGCTACGCTGACCGAGGCGGAGGTGCGTTGGTTGATGCAGAAGGAATGGGCGCGCCATGCGGGGGATGTGGTGTGGCGCCGCACGAAACTTGGTCTGCGGCTGACGGCGCAGCAGATCGACACGCTGGAGGCCTTTATGGCCCGGGCGGACGCCGGGGCTGTCAGCCCCGCTGCGGAATAGGGGAGGAAGTATGGCGCTGGAACTTCAGGGCGTGACGCGCATGGTGGGCGGACGGATTCACATCCACCCCACCACGCTGACGCTGCAACGTGGCACGATGAACGTGCTGCTGGGGCCGACGCTGTCGGGCAAGACCTCGCTGATGCGGCTGATGGCGGGGCTGGATGCGCCGACCACGGGCCGGATCATCTGGGAGGGAAAAGATGTGACCGGGATGCGGGTGCAGGATCGTGGCGTTGCCATGGTCTACCAGCAGTTCATCAATTACCCGGGCATGACGGTTTATGACAATATCGCCTCGCCGCTGCGTCTGCTGGGGCGTGACAAGGCGGAAATTGATCGCAAGGTGCGCGAAACCGCCGAAATGATGCGCCTGACCCCGATGCTGAGCCGCAAGCCGCTGGAGCTTTCGGGGGGGCAGCAGCAGCGCTGTGCCCTGGCGCGGGCGCTGGTGAAGGGCGCGGGGCTGGTGCTGCTGGACGAGCCGCTGGCCAATCTGGATTACAAGCTGCGTGAAGAACTGCGGGTTGAAATCCCCCGGATTTTCGAGGCTTCGGGCGCGATCTTCGTCTATGCCACCACCGAACCGGAAGAGGCTTTGCTGCTGGGGGGGCATACCGCCACGCTGTGGGAAGGCCGGGTCACCCAGTTCGGGCCGACACCGCACGTGTATCGCCAGCCCGCCGATCTGGTGACGGCGCGGGTGTTCAGCGATCCGCCGATGAATTTCATGCCCTGCACCAAGGCCGGGCATCGGTTGCAGTTCGGTGGACTGGCACATGCCCCGGCGGAAGGCGCTTTTGCGGCCTTGCCGGATGGCCGCTACACCGCCGGTTTCCGTGCCAACCATCTGGAGCTGAACCGCCATTCCGGCACGGCCGTGCAATTTCGCTGCACGCTGGGGGTGACGGAGATCACCGGATCGGAAACCTTCCTGCACCTGGATCACGGCGGCGACCGTTGGGTGGGGCTGGTGCATGGCGTGCATGACCTGCCGGCGGGGGAAGAGGTGACGGTCTGGCTCGATCCTGCACATGTCTATCTGTTTGACGCCGAAGGCCGGCTGGCCGCGCCTGCAAGCTATGCGGTGCAGGATATGAAGGGGGCGGCCTGAACCATGGCGCAGATCACACTGAAAAATCTGGCGCACAGCTATTTCCCGAACCCGACGCGGGATCAGGATTTCGCGCTGAAGGAAATGGATCACGTCTGGCAGGACGGTGGCGCCTATGCGTTGCTGGGATCGTCCGGCTGCGGCAAGACCACGCTTCTGAACATCATCTCGGGGCTGCTGCGCCCCAGTCAGGGCCGGGTGCTGTTTGGCGACCGCGACGTGACCGATGCGCCCACGGCAGAACGCAATATCGCGCAGGTGTTCCAGTTCCCGGTCGTCTACGACACGATGACGGTGCGCGACAATCTGGCCTTTCCGCTGCGCAACCGCGGCATGGATGCCGCCTATATCGCGGCGCGGGTGGATCAGATCGCCCGCATGATCGGGATGGAAGAAATCCTCAGCCGCAAGGCCAAGGGGCTGACTGCCGATGCCAAGCAGAAGATCAGCCTCGGCCGTGGCATGGTGCGCGAGGATGTGAACGCCATCCTGTTCGACGAGCCGCTGACGGTGATCGACCCGCATATGAAATGGGAGCTGCGCACCCAGCTGAAGCGGCTGCACCGCGAGTTTGGCCATACGATGATCTATGTGACGCATGACCAGACCGAGGCGCTGACCTTCGCCGATAAGGTGGTGATCATGTATGATGGCCGCGTTGTGCAGATGGGCACGCCGGAAGAGCTGTTCGAAACCCCGGCGCATACGTTCGTGGGCTATTTCATCGGCTCTCCGGGCATGAACCTGATGGAGGCACAGGTCGAAGGCGATACCGCCCGCCTCGCCAGTGGCATGACCGTGCCGCTGGGCGCGCAATACGGGCGTCCTGCGGGACGTGTGCAGATCGGCATCCGCCCGGAATATGCGATGCTGACGGCGGGCGAGGGCCTGCCGGTGACCATCCGCCGGGTAGAGGATGTGGGCCGCCACCGGCTGGTGCGGGCCGAAGTTCTGGGGGCGCCGCTGAACGTGGTCGTGCCCGAGGGCATGCCGGTGGGGGCAGAGCTGACGCATGTCCGCTTCGCCCCGCAGAAGATCAGCGTCTATGCCGACGACTGGCGGATCGCGCCGCAGGGGAGGGCGGCCTGATGGACAAGATACAGAACAACAAGGCCTGGTTCCTTGTTCTGCCGGTGCTGGTTCTGGTGGCCTTTTCGGCCATCATCCCGCTGATGACGGTGGTGAACTATTCGGTCAACGATACCTTCGGGAACAACGAGTTCTTCTGGGCCGGGCTGGAATGGTTCGAGGAAATGGTGACTTCGTCGCGTCTGCATGATGCTTTGGGGCGGCAGATCCTGTTTTCCGGCATCATCCTGGCCATCGAAGTGCCGCTGGGCATCTTCATCGCGCTGAACATGCCGAAATCCGGCTTCTGGGCCAGTTTCTGCCTGGTGCTGATGGCGCTGCCGCTCTTGATCCCGTTCAACGTGGTGGGCACGATCTGGCAGATCTTCGGCCGGGTGGACATCGGCCTGCTGGGGCATACGCTGGCGGCGCTGGGGATCGACTACAACTATACCAACGATCCGCTGGATGCCTGGATCACGGTCATCGTGATGGATGTCTGGCACTGGACCTCGCTTGTGGCGCTGCTGTGCTATGCCGGGCTGCAATCCATCGCGCAGGCCTATTATCAGGCGGCCAAGATTGATCAGGCCAGCCGTTGGGCCGTGTTCCGCTATATCGAACTGCCGAAGATGCAGGGGGTTCTGCTGATCGCCGTGCTGCTGCGCTTCATGGACAGCTTCATGATCTATACCGAACCCTTCGTGGTGACGGGCGGCGGGCCGGGCAATGCGACCACCTTCCTGTCGATCGATCTGGTGAAGATGGCCGTCGGACAGTTTGACCTTGGCCCCGCCGCCGCCTTTTCCATCATGTATTTCCTCGTGATCCTGCTGGTCAGCTGGGTGTTCTACACCGTGATGACCAATCTGGACAAAGCGGAGGGCCAGTAAATGCGCCTGAAACCCTCGGCCATCGTGATGGCGATCTATCTGCTGTTCCTGCTGGTGCCGATCTACTGGCTTCTGAACATGAGCCTGAAGACCAATACCGAGATCACCTCGACCTTCACCCTGTTTCCGTCGGATCTGACCTTCCGCAACTATGCGGTGATCCTGACCGATCCCAGCTGGTATATGGGTTACGTCAATTCCATCATCTATGTGGTGATGAATACGGTGATTTCCATCCTCGTGGCGCTGCCGGCCGCCTATGCCTTCTCGCGCTACAGCTTTCTGGGCGACAAGCACCTGTTCTTCTGGCTGCTGACCAACCGCATGGCGCCGCCCGCCGTCTTTGCCCTGCCGTTCTTCCAGCTGTATTCGTCTGTCGGGCTGTTCGATACGCATATCGCGGTGGCACTGGCGCATTGCCTGTTCAACGTGCCGCTGGCGGTCTGGATCCTGGAAGGCTTCATGCGGGGCGTGCCCAAGGAGATCGACGAAACCGCCTATATCGACGGCTACAGCTTTCCGCGCTTCTTCGTGCGCATCTTCATGCCGCTGATCGCATCGGGCATCGGGGTCGCCGCCTTCTTCTGCTTCATGTTCAGCTGGGTGGAGCTGCTGCTCAGCCGCACCCTGACCAGCGTGAATGCCAAGCCCATCGCCGCCACCATGACGCGCACCGTTTCGGCCTCGGGCATGGATTGGGGGGTGCTTGCCGCTGCCGGTATCCTGACCATCGTCCCGGGTGCGCTGGTGATCTATTTCGTCCGCAACTACATCGCCAAGGGCTTTGCCCTGGGGAGGGTGTGATGTCCGTTCCTGCCACGCACCGCACCAACTGGACCGCGGTTTCCCTGACGGCCACCGGCGTGATGGCCGCAATCCTGGCCGGGCTGCTGATCGCCGCCCCGCGCAAGGATGGTGCCATTGACTGGTTCGCCCCGATGATCCGCGGTGGCTGGATGGCCTGGACGCTGCCGGTGGCGCTGTTCTTCTTCACCATCGCCTGTCTGCTGGTGATGATGACCATTCTGGCCATCCGCTACCCCGAGGCGCCGCGCCTTGGCGTGCTGCAGATCGAAACGACGCGGGGTGACAGGCTGTTCATCTCGTTGCTGGGATCAGCCTTCATCTGCCTGATCTGGCTGTTTTTCGCGGGTGCACCCCTCTGGGGGGCACTTGCCCTGTGCCTCGTCTATGCCGCGGCGGTGTTTCGCTGGGTCTAGACAGATCCGCAAGGCCGGGAGTGGAGCCCGGCCTGCGGCACCAAGACCAAGTCTCAAATTCTGGGAGGAAAACTGATGAGACTGCGCAATATGACAACCGCCATGGCGCTTGCGCTGATGGCAACCGGGGCGGCCCCCGCCTGGGCCGACATGGAGGCCGCTAAGGCTTTCCTCGATGCCGAAATCGGTGAGCTTTCTTCGCTTTCCCGCGCCGATCAGGAAGCGGAAATGCAATGGTTCATGGATGCCGCAAAGCCCTTTGCCGGCATGGATATCAAGGTGGTTTCGGAAACCATCACCACCCATGAATACGAAGCCAAGGTTCTGGCCCCGGCCTTCACCGCCATCACCGGCATCAAGATCACCCATGATCTGATCGGCGAAGGCGATGTGGTCGAAAAGCTGCAGACGCAGATGCAGACCGGCGAGAATATCTATGACGCCTATATCAACGACTCTGATCTGATCGGCACCCACTGGCGCTACAAGCAGGCGCGCAGCCTGACCGGCTGGATGGCAGGCGAAGGCGCTGCCGTCACCAACCCGAACCTCGATCTGGCGGATTTCATCGGTGCGAAATTCACCACGGCGCCGGATGGCCAGCTGTATCAGCTGCCCGACCAGCAGTTCGCGAACCTTTACTGGTTCCGCTATGACTGGTTCAACGATCAGAAGACCAAGGATGATTTCAAGGCCAAATATGGCTACGACCTTGGTGTTCCGCTGAACTGGTCCGCCTATGAAGACATTGCCGAATTCTTCACCGGCCGTGACATGTCTTATGCAGGTGGCCCGGCTTCGGCCTGGGGCAATATGGACTACGGCAAGAAAGACCCCTCGCTGGGCTGGCGCTATACCGATGCCTGGATGTCGATGGCCGGCATGGGGGACAAGGGCGAGCCGAACGGCCTGCCGGTTGATGAATGGGGCATCCGGGTTGACGAAAACTCGCGCCCTGTCGGCTCCTGCGTGGCGCGCGGTGGTGCGACCAATGACGCGGCCGCTGTCTATGCGGTGACCAAAGCCATCGAATGGCTGCAGAAATACACCCCGCCGGAAGCCCAGGGGATGACCTTTGGCGAAGCGGGGCCGGTGCCTGCGCAGGGCAATATTGCCCAGCAGATGTTCTGGTACACGGCATTCACCGCCGATATGGTCAAGGACGGCCTGCCGGTGATGAATGAGGATGGCACGCCGAAATGGCGCATGGCCCCCAGCCCGCATGGCGCCTATTGGCAGGAAGGCACCAAGGTCGGTTATCAGGACGTGGGCTCCTGGACGCTGATGGAATCCACCCCGGTGGATCGGGCACAGGCTGCCTGGCTTTATGCGCAGTTCGTCACTTCGAAAACCGTCGATGTGAAGAAATCGCATGTCGGCCTGACTTTCGCGCGGGAATCGACGATCCAGCACGAAAGCTTTACCGAACGCGCGCCGAAACTGGGTGGTCTGGTCGAATTCTACCGCTCGCCCGCCCGTGTTCAGTGGTCGCCCACCGGCACCAACATCCCGGATTATCCGAAGCTGGCACAGCTGTGGTGGCAGAATATCGGGGATGCGATGTCGGGCGCCAAATCCCCGCAGGAAGCGCTGGATGCCCTCTGCGCCGAGCAGGAGCGGGTGCTGGAGCGTCTGGAGCGTGCAGGCGTTCAGGGTGATATCGGCCCGAAGATGAACGAAGA
>Ga0154510_1206_pt4 | contig 11776 bp, 12 predicted proteins | sample RifGroE1_FD_115989 | JGI IMG/M metagenome (GOLD analysis project Ga0154510, IMG submission 115989) | Rhodobacteraceae bacterium GWE1_64_9
CACGGAGCCATAGATCTGGATTGCCAGCGCATCGAGGAAGGCGATTTCACGCACCTTGACGTTGTAGGACAGCAGATAGGCCGAGCAGATGTAGAACAGCACGAAGGTGACCAGCGCCACGAAAGTGCCCAGCACGAGGCTGCGCTTGTGGTGGCGGAACACCTCGACCGCGGGAACGGCGACGCGTTCGTGCTTGTCGATGGCCTTCTGGAAGGCCGGGGTTTCGGTGATCGACAGCCGGACCCAGAGGCCAAGGCCGATCAGCAGGATGGAGGCCAGGAAGGGGATGCGCCAGCCCCAGGCCAGCAGATCTTCCTGCGAGATGACGTGCAGCAGCAGCCAGAACAGGCCCGAGGACAGGAAAAGGCCGACGGGGGCGCCCAGCTGCGGGAACATGCCATACCAGCTGCGCTTGCCTTCGGGGGCGTTTTCGGTGGCCAGCAGCACCGCGCCGCCCCATTCGCCGCCAAGCCCGAAGCCCTGGCCAAAGCGGCACAGCGCCAGCAGCAGCGGCGCCAGGACGCCGATCTGTTCGTAGGTGGGCAACAGGCCGATGATGACGGTGGAAATGCCCATGGTCAGCAGGGCGGCCACCAGCGTGGCCTTGCGGCCGATCCGGTCGCCGTAATGGCCGAAGACCAGCGCGCCGAAGGGGCGGGCGAAGAAGGCGATGGAGAAGGTGGCGAAAGAGGCCAGCAGCGCCGTCATCGGATCGCTGCCGGGGAAGAACAGCGCCGGAAACACCAGCACGGCCGCGGTGGCATAGGCGTAGAAATCGAAGAATTCGATGGTGGTGCCGATCAGGCTGGCGCCAAGGACGCGGGCGGGCGAGTTCACCTTGCCCGCGGGGGCGGGCGCATGAAGTGTGCTTTCGGTCATGGTTTTCCTTCCTCTGCCCGGTCAGGCGGGCAGACCGGCGCGGCTTAGGGAGGGAAAGCTGCGGGCGGAAGCCGCAAAACGACAGATTCCGCAAGTTGCAGGGCAGGGTTGCGCAATGCGCATGGCCGGAACCGGCCTTGGGCGGGGCCTTGCCCATGAAAAAGGCGGCAGGGCTGGCCTGCCGCCTTTTTGAACAGGGGTGGGGGTGTCAGTGCCCGGCGAGGAACTTTTCGGCATCCAGTGCCGCCATGCAGCCCATGCCGGCCGAGGTGATGGCCTGACGGTAGACATGATCCGTCAGATCGCCCGCCGCGAAGACACCGGGAATCGAGGTGCGGGTGCTGCCCGGTTCAACCTTCACATAGCCGCCGTTGTGCAGCTCCAGCTGGTCTTTCACCAGTTCCGAGGCGGGCGCATGGCCGATGGCCACGAAGAACCCGGCGCAGGGCACATCGGTTTCTTCGCCGGTCTGCACATTGCGGGCGCGCACGGCCGTCACGCCCAAGGGCGCTTCGGTGCCGAGGATTTCTGAGACATCATGGTTCCACAGCACCTCGACCTTAGGGTGCTTGAACAGCCGGTCCTGCAGGATCTTTTCGGCGCGCAGCGAATCGCGGCGGTGGATCAGCGTCACCTTGGAGGCGAAGTTGGTCAGGAACAGCGCCTCTTCCACGGCGGTATTGCCGCCGCCGATCACCACCACCTCTTTGCCCCGATAGAAGAAGCCATCGCAGGTGGCACAGGCGGAAACGCCGAAGCCCTTGAACTTTTCTTCCGACGGCAGGCCCAGCCATTTGGCCTGTGCGCCAGTGGCCAGAATCACCGCATCGGCGGTATAGGTGGTGCCGCTGTCAGCCTGCGCGGTGAAGGGCCGCTGCGACAGATCCAGCGAGGCGATGTAATCGCCGATGATTTCGGCGCCCATCGCCTTGGCATGGCCTTCCATGCGGACCATCAGATCGGGGCCCTGAACCTCGGTATCGCCGGGCCAGTTTTCCACCTCGGTGGTGATGGTCAGCTGACCGCCGGGCTGCAGGCCCTGAATCAGCAGCGGTTGCAGCATCGCGCGTGAGGCATAGACGGCAGCGGTATAGCCTGCCGGGCCGGAGCCGATGATCAGAACCTTGGTATGGCGCGTCTCGCCCATGATGCCCTCTTGAATTCTTCCCGCTTCATATAGGCATCGGCGCGCAGAGAGGCAAATCCCCCGGTCATCGCCGTTGCGCGCCGAAGGAATTGGCGGAATTCTGACTGTTGCGTGAAGATTCACCGCGTCAGGCGAAATAATATTGCGTCTGAATGCCCATAATCCTAATGTCCGCACGAACGAGACGCCGACGTGACCACGAGACAGGCGCGGGAAAAGGAAATCACTTCATGGCCGGTTCCAAACTGGACCCCATCGACCGTCATATTCTGGCCGAACTGCAGGCGGATGGCCGCATGACCAATGTGGAATTGGCCAAAAGGGTGGGCATTTCGGCGCCGCCCTGTCTGCGCCGGGTGCGCACGCTGGAAGAGGCCGGGTATATCCGGGGGTATCACGCCGATATCGACGCCCGCGAACTGGGGTTCGAAGTGGCGGTGTTTGCCATGGTGCGGCTGCACAGCCAGGCCGAGGGCGATCTGTCGGCCTTCGAGGGGCGCTGCCGCGACTGGCCGTTGGTGCGCGAGTGCCACATGCTGAACGGTGAAATCGACTTCATCCTGAAATGCGTGGCGCCGGATCTGTCGACCTTCCAGAGCTTTCTGACGGGCGAATTGCTGAAGGCGGATAATGTGGCAAGCGTGAAGACCAGCCTGGTGATCCGCTGTGCCAAGGACGAGCCGGGGCTGCCCTTCGACGTGCTGGAAGCCCGGCTGGCGCGGAACGCCTGATCCCGAAGCGCTGCTGCCGCCCGCTGTACCCCTGCCCGGTGGACGGCTTTGCCCCAGTGAGCGGCTTGCCCCGGTGGACAGGCGGCCCCTTGGCGCTGTCAGAGGATACAGCAGGGCCGCCTGCGGCGGGGAAGGCGGATGGCAGTCAGACTTGACCACGGATTACTGCACATGCCACGGCCATGAACCGGGCCGCGCGGCGATCCGCCCGGCAGGTGCAGGGGGATCATGCGACAGGTTTGCCGCTGCCAGGCGCGGCTGTCAAACCTGTCGTCAGAACGGCGACAATGGGGCGACAGTCAGCACCAGTGCCGGGCACTGTTCACGCCAGAAACCGCGCCGCCGCAATTCCGCCCCGATCCACGCGCCGGGCCGCGCGCCGGGCCGCGAATCACCCCGCCGGTTACAGCCGGATGCAGGAGATCAGCCGCCCGTAATCAGCCTCGCGCTGATGGGTGGTGCGGCGGAAAGAATAGAACCGATCGGGGTCGCGGTAGGTGCAGTGGCGCGTCCATTCGGCATGGCCGATGCCCGCGCGGCGCAGACGCCAGAGTGCATAGCCCGGCAGATCGAACAAGGCGCGATCACCCTCGCCCTGCGCGAAGAAGCGGGCGGATTCGGCATCGTCATCCAGAAATTCATACAGGAATTCGGGACCAACCTCATAGGCGGTCTGGCTGATGGTCGGCCCGATGACGGCGGTGGTGTTTTCGCGGCGGGCGCCAAGGGTTTCCATGGCATCCAGCACGGATTCCAGCACGCCCTCCTTGCTGCCGCGCCAGCCGGCATGGGCGGCGCCGATCACCCCGGCGGCGGGATCGGCAAACAGCACCGGCTGGCAATCGGCGGTCAGCACGCCCAGCACGAGGCCGGGGGTTGCCGTCACCATGCCATCGGCCTTGGGCAGCGGGCCGCTGTGCGGCGCCGAGACGGCCACGACATCGGGCGAATGGACCTGATGCACCGTGACCAGCTGTGCGATGCCCGCGCCCATGGCATCGGCGACGCGGGCGCGGTTGATCTCGACCACCTCGGCCAGATCGGAGGAGCCGGTGCCGCAGTTCAGCCCCGAGAAGATGCCCGAAGACGCGCCGCCCCTGCGGGTGAAGAAACCGTGTTTCACAGGGCCAAGGGCGTCGGAGGTGATGATTTCAAGCATGGCGGTCCTTGGGCTTCTGGGCGTCAGGTCTGGCCCGCCGCGAAGCCGGGCGGCGGCGGCGTTCCGGGGGCATGAAGTGCAAGGGCCTTGAACAGGGTGCCCATCTCGGACGGGTCTGTCAGCCGGTGCGTTGCCGAAAGATGCGATGCAAGGGCGGTGCCGGTCAACCTTTGCGCCAAGGCGGCGCTGCGGGCCGCGATGCCCAGCCGTTCCAGCAGCAGGCCCTGCGGCGTCAGCGCGGACACCGGGCAGGGGGCGGCGGCGTGGGCCAGCGCCTGAAAATCGACATGTGCCGTCAGATCGGCGGCGCCGGGGTCGGCCAGCGGATCGGCATAGGCATGATCCTGCAGCGCCTGCAGCGTATCGCCGCGCGACTGCCAGCCGCCATAATCGACCACCAGCGCCGTGCCGCCATGGGCGGCGATGCGGGCGGCGATTTCGGCGATGATCGGGGCGGCGGCGGGGCATACCTCGACCACGTCACCGGGCCGGGTATCGGCCAGCCGGTGATCCAGCAGGGCGAGCGGCGCCGGGGCCGACAGGGCGAAGGCCAGCCGCCCGTCGCGCGCCGTGACCATGGTTTCGCGCCAGCCTGCGGCATCGCGGGTGAACTGGCGGATCGGCAGGGCATCGAAGAATTCATTGGCCAGCAGGAACAGCGGCGCCTGCGGCAGATCGGCGGCGCTGTTGGCCCATGTCACCGGATGCTGGCCCAGGGTGGCGCGCTGGCGGGCGCGCAGGGCGGGCGAGGCCTCGATCAGCACCACCTGGGCTGCGGCGTGAAAACCGGGCACGCGCGCGGTGGCGCGCAGCACATCGGCCATCAGCGTGCCGCGGCCCGGCCCGATTTCGGCCAGGGTGAAGGGGGCGGGGCGGCCCAGATCGAGCCAGTATTGCGCAAGGCTGAGGCCCAGAAGTTCGCCGAACATCTGGCTGATTTCCGGCGCGGTGGTGAAATCGCCTGCCGTGCCAAAGGGTTCGTGCGTGGTGTAATAGCCGTGTTCGGGGTGCAGCAGGCATTCGGCCATATATTCCGCCAGGCTGAGCGGCCCGGTGGTGGCGATGCGGCGCAGGATCAGGGGTTCAAGCGGTGTCACGTTCAGGCACTGTGGCGGCGGCGTGCCCGCAGGATGAAGGCGAGCCCCACGAGGATCATTGGCAGGGACAGGATCTGCCCCATGGTCAGCCCCCAGCCCGAGATATGGAAGGCAAGGCCCAGCGGATTGCCCTCGCTGATGAATTGCGCATCGGGCTGGCGGAAGAATTCGACGATGAAACGCGACAGGCCGTAGCCGGCAAAGAAGGTGCCCGCGATCAGGCCGGGGCGGCGGAAGGCCGGGCTGCGGAAGGCAAGGAACAGCAGCAGGGCGCCCAGCAGCAGACCTTCCAGCCCGGCTTCATACAGCTGGCTGGGGTGGCGGATACAGGGCAGATCGGCAGTGGCGCAGGCCTGAGCGGCATCGCCGGGAAAGGCCACGCCCCAGGGCATGGTGGTCTGCCGCCCCCAGAGTTCGGCATTGATGAAATTGGCGATCCGCCCCAGCAGCAGCCCGGCGGGGGCCGCCAGTGCCAGCAGATCGGCCATCGGCAGCAGCGGGATCTTTTCGCGCTTGCAGAAGATCAGCGCCGCCGCCACCACACCGAGGAAGCCGCCATGGAAGGACATGCCGCCTTCCCAGACCTTCAGGATGTCGCCCGGGTGCATGATATACCAGGCCGGGTGATAGAACAGCACGAAGCCCAGCCGCCCGCCCAGTACCACGCCGAAGATGATCCAGGTCAGCAGCCTGTCCAGCTGTTCGGAGGAAAGCGGCGCGCCATCGGCCCAGAGACCGGGTGCGCGGAGCGCCCGCAAGACCAGCCGCCAGCCGATCAGCAGCCCGGCGATATAGGCCAGGGCATACCAGCGCAGCGCAAAGGTGATGCCAAAAAGGCTGATCGAAAAAATCTCGGGCGACAGGTTAGGGAAGGTGATGTAGGTCATTCGGGCCTCGGCTGATGGTCCGTTTGATGCCTTGTCGGGCGGGGCTGCGGCATTGTCAACCAGCGCGCCATCTTGCAGGCGGGGGGCGGCCACCGCATATAGATGTGCAACACGAGGAGCAGCCGTGTGCAACACGAGGAGCAGCCCATGCAGACCCGCAGCAAGTTTTTCGACGACATGTCGCAACTGATGACCAATGCCATGGGCGTGGCCCAGGGCGCCAAGACCGAAGCCGAAACCGCCATGAAAGGGCTGGTGGACCGCTGGATGGCAGACCGTGATTTCGTCACGCGCGAAGAATTCGACGCCGTGCGCGCCATGGCGGTGAAGGCGCGCGAGGAAAACGCGGCGCTGGAGGCCCGGATTGCCGCGCTTGAGGCGAAGCTGTCGCAGGGCTGAGGCCCGGCTGTCCGGCTTCTGTCGGGCAGGTGATCGCAAGACGTTGCAGAAACCCCGTGGGCCTTGCCCTGCGGGGTTTTTGCATATGCGGCTCACATCCCGGTGAAGGGTGGTTACAGCCGGGCGGAAATGGTTAAACAGGGCGGGATGTGGCAAGGATGGGGCCGAAGATGCAGCTGACCCGGCGGGGGCTTCTGGCAGGGGTATTGGCAGGTGCGGCCAGCGCGGCCTGGGCCGAGGCGCCGGCCGTGTCCTTGATGCCGCGGCGGCGCGGCGCAGGGGGCGCCCCGCCTGTGCTGCCCGGATCGGCAGACCGGCTGGTGACGGCAGCCAAGCTGGGTGGCGCGGTGGGGTTCGTGGTGATGGATGCCACGACCGGGGCGGTGCTTGAGGCGCGTGACGCCGATCAGCCCTTGCCCCCGGCCAGCGTGATGAAGGCGGTGACGGCGGGTTTCGCGCTGGACCGGCTGGGGCCATCGCACCGCTTTGCCACAAGGGTGCTGGCCACCGGGCCGGTTTCGGGCGGGATCGTGCAGGGCGATCTGATTCTGGCGGGCGGCGGCGATCCGGCGCTGGATACCGATATGCTGGGCGATCTGGTGGCGCGGCTGGCGGCGACGGGGCTGCGCGGCGTGACCGGGCGCTTTGCCCTTTGGGCCGGGGCCTTGCCGGCGCTGGACCGGATCGACGGCGAGCAGCCGGATTTCGTGGGGTATAATCCGGCGATCGGCGGGCTGAACCTGAATTTCAACCGCGTGCATTTCGAGTGGCGCCGGGCGGGGGCAGACTGGACGCTGCGCATGGATGCCCGGGCCGAACGGTTCATGCCGCCGGTGCATCTGGCGCGGGTGCGGGTGGTGCAGCGGGATCTGCCGGTCTTCGCCTGGGAGGGGGACGAGCAATGGTCCGTCGCCTCGGCCGCGCTGGGCAAGGGGGGCGCGCGCTGGCTGCCGGTGCGCCATCCGGCGGGTTATGCGGGCGAGGTGTTCCAGACGCTGTGCGCAGCGCAGGGCATCAAGCTGCCCGCGCCGGTGCTGCTGGACCAGCTGCCTGCAGCCCGCGAACTGGCCCGGCATGACAGCGCGCCGCTGGATCTGATCCTGCGCGACATGCTGAAACATTCCACCAATCTGACGGCCGAAGTGGCCGGGCTGACCGCGTCGCAGGCGGCCAGTCTGCGCGGATCTGCCCGCGCGATGCAGGAATGGGCGCGGCTGCGGCACGGGGTGGCGGCGCAGATCGCGGATCATTCGGGGCTGGGGGCGGGATCGCGCATCTCTGCCGTGCAGTTGGCGCGGCTGATGGCGGGGCAGGCGGGCGGGGCTTTGCCCGCGCTGCTGAAAGACCACGGGATGCGCGATGCCGAAGGCCGGGTGGCCAAGGGGCATCCGGTGCGGGTGCAGGCCAAGACCGGCACGCTGAACTTCGTCTCCACCCTTGCGGGATATATCGACCCGCCGGGCGGGCGGCGGCTGGCCTTTGCCATCCTGTCGGGCGATCTGGCCCGCCGCGCCGCATTGCCCCCCGAAGACCGCGAGCGTCCGCCGGGCGGCGAGGCCTGGGCCAAACGCGCCCGGCTGTTGCAGGGGCAGCTGGTGGCGCGCTGGGCCGGCCTTTACGCCTGACCCGTCTTTACGCGTGACCCGGCACGCCGACGGATCAGGGCATCATGTGCCGCACGCGGGTGCCCCATTCGATGGCGGCGGCGTGCAGGCGATCAATGTTCAGCTCGTGCCGGATTTCCTCCAGCATCCGCAGTTCGACCTCGCTGTGCTTGCCATCGGCGGTGACCACATCGCAGGCCAGCGCATAGGCGGTTTCATACAGCCGTTCCGGCAATGTATCGCGGATCAGGCCGAACAGCGCATCCAGCCCTTCTTCCTCTTCGAACAGGTCAAATACGGTGCGGCTGACGCGGCGGATGCGGTCGGCATCGTAATCGGCAAAGACCGGCATATGGTTGACCATGCGGGTGATCGCCACCAGTTCGGCGGTGCGCATGTTTTCATCCGAGGCCGAGGCTGCCACCATCACGGCGACAAGGGCATCCTGCGGGGACAGCGAGGGGGCGGTATCGGGCACGGCGGGTTCCTTTGTTCTTTGGCCTTAGAATATTGACGCCGGGCGGGGGCGGCAATAGGACACGGGGGTTTGGCGGGCATGGGGCCCGCGATGATGAACCTTGAGGATGCGCCGATGTCCGCCCTTCGTGACGCTGCGATGAAATCGAAAGCCTGGCCCTTTGAAGAGGCCCGCCGGATCCTCAAACGCTATGAAAAGAAGGCGCCGGAAAAGGGTTATGTGCTGTTTGAAACCGGCTATGGCCCCAGCGGCCTGCCGCATATCGGCACCTTTGGCGAGGTGGCGCGCACGACGATGATCCGCCGCGCCTTCGAGGTCATCAGCGACATTCCGACGCGGCTGATCTGCTTTTCCGATGACGTGGACGGCATGCGGAAAGTGCCCGAAAACGTGCCGAACCAGGACATGCTGCACGCCAATATCCAGAAACCGCTGACCTCGGTGCCCGATCCTTTCGGGAAATACGACAGCTTCGGCCATCACAACAATGCCATGTTGCGGCGGTTCCTGGATACGTTCGGGTTTGAATATGAATTCATCAGCGCGACGGAATTCTATCGCTCCGGCCGCTTTGACGACACGCTGAAGCTGGCGACCGAACGCTATGATGCCATCATGGCGATCATGCTGAAATCGCTGCGCGAGGAACGCCAGCAGACCTACAGCTGCTTCCTGCCGATCCATCCGGAAACCGGGCGGGTGCTGTATGTGCCGATGAAGAACGTCGATCCGGTCAACCATACCATCACCTTCGATGACGAAGATGGCCGGGAATGGACGCTGCCGGTGACCGGCGGCCAAGTGAAACTGCAGTGGAAGCCCGATTTCGGCGCCCGCTGGGCGGCGCTGGGCGTCGATTTCGAGATGTATGGCAAGGATCACAGCACCAATACCCCGATCTATGACGGGATCTGCGAAGTGCTGGGCGGCCGCAAGCCGGAACATATGACCTACGAGCTGTTCCTGGATGAGGCGGGGCAGAAGATCTCGAAATCCAAGGGCAACGGGCTGACCATCGACGAATGGCTGACCTATGCCTCCAGCGAAAGCCTGTCGTATTTCATGTATCAGAAGCCCAAGACGGCGAAGCGGATGCATTTCGACGTGATTCCGCGGGCGGTGGATGAATATCACCAGCAGCTGCGCGCCTATCCGGCACAGGATGTGGATCAGCAGGTCAACAACCCGGTCTGGCATATCCATGGCGGCCAGCCGCCGGAATCGAAGATGGTGGTGCCCTTCTCGATGCTGCTGAACCTGGCTTCGGTGGCGGGGGCCAAGGATGCCAAGGGGCTGTGGGGCTTCATCAAGCGCTATGCGCCCGAAGCCTCGCCCGAGGCGAACCCCGATCTGGATGCCGCCGCGGGCTTTGCCGTGCGCTATTTCGCCGACAAGATCGCGCCGACCCGCAGCTTCCGCCTGCCGACCGATCAGGAACGCGCGGCAATCGCGGATCTGCGTGCCCGGCTGGCCGCCTGGGACGGCGGGCTGGATGACGAGGCGCTGCAAAGCATGGTCTTCGCCGTCGGCAAGGATCACGGGTTCGAGCCGCTGCGCGACTGGTTCAAGGCGCTCTACGAGGTGCTGCTGGGCGCATCCGACGGGCCGCGCTTTGGCGGGTTCGTGGCGCTTTATGGCGTGGAAGAAACCATCGCGCTGATCGACCGGGGGCTGGCGGGCGAACTGGCTGCCTGAACCGGCCCCCCCCTGATCCCTTCTCTGTGCAGGGAGGGGATTGCATATCCTTCCGGGCAAAAGCGGCGCCCCGCTTGCCCCTTCCCCCCCGCTTTCCCCTTCCCGTTGTCCAAATATCCTCGGGGGGTGCGGGGGGCAGACAGCCCCCCGCCGGGCCGGGATAGGCGCCTCAGCCCAGCTGGGCGCGCCAGATCTTCCACCATTTCAGCCAGAGATCGGCCATTTCCTCGGGGTCGCCCGCAAACAGGCGGGCGCCCAGCGGAAAGGCGGTGGCCTCGATCGCCTGCTGTGCATCGCGGGCCAGTGCGGTGACAAGCTGCTGCGCTTCGGGGCGGGCCACGTCTTCGGGCAGGGCCTGCAGATGGTCGGCCAGCACGGCCAGATCATGGTGATCGCCCAGAGCCTCGCCCAGACGATCGGCTTCGATGATGAGCGGCTTCATGACCTCGGGCCAGATGGCGGTGAAAAGCCGGGCCTGATACCAGTGATCCTTGGCCCGTTTGCGCCAGTCATGCAGCGCCTCGTCGCTGCTGGAGGCGCGGGCGGCGCGCATGGCCGCGCGGGCACGGTTGCGGGTTTCGGCCAGGCCTTCGCCCAGGATGCGGCGGTCCGATCCGTGCAGTTCCCATTCGGCGGCGCGATGCGCCAGATCGGTGAAGATCTGCCGCATATCCGGCGGCGGCGGGGCGGGCATGGCGGCTTCGGCCACCAGATGCGCGCGCAGGGCGAGGATGGCGCTGTCGGAATTGCCAGAGATCAGCCGGTCGAAGGTAGCCAGCCGCACCGCGGCATCCCGGCTGCCCGAAAGTGCCTGACCGGCATCGCGCAGGATGACATTTTCGGCCGCCTGCACATCGCGCATCCCGTGCCGGACCAACCGCAGCAGGGCGCGCAGTTTCTTGACCCGTTTGCGGATGTCATGCACCACGGTGGGGGCGAGATGGTCTTCCTGAAGATGGCCGAGGATCGGGGTGATTTCCTGCCGCACGATACGGCGCATGGCCTCGGTCAACGAGGCATCCTGCAGCTCGAAACGGTATGTCATGGGGGCTCCGCTATGGTGGCCTTGCCGGGCTTGACCGGCGACCTACACCTTACGTGTAAACATTATGCGAAAGGAAGATGACATGCGCTTGCCTGTTAAAGTTGTGTTCCTGGCCCTGCTCGCCGCGCCGTTGCAAGCGCAGGAGCGCGAACCCGGAATTGCCCCGGTGATCGAGGGGCAGATCCAGGCCTTTCGCGCCGGGGATGTGGCGGGGGCTTTTGCCTTTGCCTCGCCCTCGATCCAGAGCATTTTCGGATCGGCGGAAAATTTCGGGCGCATGGTGGCGCAGGGCTATCCGATGGTCTGGCAACCGGGCGCGGTGCGGATGCTGGGTCAGCAGGATCAGCCGGGCATGGTCTTGCAGCGGGTGCTGGTGACCGATGCCGAAGGGCGCGGCCATGTGCTGGAATATCAGATGCTGGAAACGGCCGAGGGCTGGCTTATCAACGGTGTGCGGATTGTGACCGAGCCGGAACCTGTCGCCTGAAGGCAGGTGTTGCGCCGTGACGCGGGCAGCGCACGGCAGGGCGGGGCGGCGTTAACCCTGCGCTGATACTGGTCGGACCCATTGGCGCGCGAGGCGCCCGGAAGAGCGGTGCGAGGGTCCGACAGATGAATATGGCAATTACCGATGGTCTGCAGCTGATGCCGCCGC
>Ga0154510_1036_pt3 | contig 11700 bp, 15 predicted proteins | sample RifGroE1_FD_115989 | JGI IMG/M metagenome (GOLD analysis project Ga0154510, IMG submission 115989) | Rhodobacteraceae bacterium GWE1_64_9
CCCTCTTCCTGGATGGTGGAATAGGGGCCGGGTTCATAGGCGGGCGACAGGATGCCCTTCTGGTTTTCTTCCACCACCTGGCGGTCTTCGTCATTGGTGTTCAGCCAGACTTCGGTGAGGTTCGGGATGTCGTAATCCACGCCTTCCACCGCATCCTTATGCACCAGCCATTTCGTCGTTACCTCGGTTTCGGTGGGCGAGATCGGCAGGATGCGGAACACGATGGCATGATCGCCCAGGAAGTGGTTCCAGGTGTTGGGATAGTGGAAGAACAGCAGGCTGCCCGCATCGTTGAACGGCATGGCACCCATGCGTTTCGCCACGGCGGCCTTCGTGTTCATCGTATAGCTTTCGGCGTTGTTCAGCAGCGGGATGCGCGCCAGACGCCATTGCATCTTGGGATGGTTGGTAAAGCGCGAGGGCAGGCCCGCGGCTTCGCAGCGCTTCCAGTGATCCAGAATATCGGGGCTGGCCGAATCCGGGCCTTCCATCGCCGTCATGCGCGGATTGTCAGAATAGGTGCGGCAGAGCGAAGGGTGCGAGCCGCCGCAGTGATAACATTCGCGGTTGTTCTCGATCACCAGTTTCCAGTTGCCCTTTTCTACGATGGTGGAAGAGAAGGCGACCTTGGCATCCTTCAGCCCCGAGGGGGCAAGGTAGCCCATCAGTTTCGGCGCCAGGTCGGAAATCGGCGGCGGCACTTCGGCCAGGCAGATGAAGACCATCCCGCCCAGATCGACGCAATGCACCTTCTTCAGCCCGTGCTGCGCCGGATCAAAGCTGTCCTGCATGTCGCGCGCATAAAGCAGCTTGCCATCCAGATCATAGGTCCACTGGTGGTAGGGGCAGACGAGTTTGGGCGTGCTGCCGGTTTCCTTGGTGCACAGCCGCTGGCCACGGTGGCGGCAGACGTTGTGGAAGGCGCGGATCATGCCATCGGCGCCGCGGGTAATCACCACCGGATAGGCGCCGATCTGCAGCGTGGCGAAATTGCCGGTCTTGGGGATTTCACAAGACGGGATGGCAAACAGCCATTCCTTGTAGAACACATGGTCCAGATCCTGCTGGAACACGCCGGAATCGCAGTAAAGATCACGCTGCAGCGCATAGTCTTTGCGGCGTGCGGCAAGGAGGGAAAGGGTCTCGGTCTGGCTCAGCATCTGATCCTCGCTTGGCCCGCGCCTCCCCGCGCAGGTCCGGGCTTGTGAAGCGAACCCGCAGGCGGCACCGGCCTGCAGCGCAGCCCGGCGAAGCCCTTGTCTTCGCGGTTTGGTCTTCGCGGTTTGAAACTTTGCCGACCGGCACGGGGAAGAGCGGGTTTTCCCCCGCTGCGGCAAGGTTTGGCCCCCTTTGCCGCAACGCCGGGGCGCGTCTTTCCCCGATCTCTCCACCCCGGAACCGGCGCGGCTTGCCCCTTTTTCCTAGCTTCAAAGCGACAGGTTCCATGCATGATTTGCGACATTTCTTGCAGCGGAAACGCACAACGTCCGCTTGTTGCGGCGTTGCAGCAAAAGCGTCACGAATTCGTGCTCTGCCAGTGCGAAAGAATGCCGGGACACCGGCGTTCAACTGCAACATCCCCGGAACCAGAGCCGAGACATCCGATGCGTCCGAATCATCACCGCAGTCTTTTCCTGTCTGACCTGCATCTGGGCGCGCTGGGGTGCCGGGCCGATCTTGTGCGCGATTTTCTGGAAAAGAATACAGCGGATCAGATCTTTCTGGTGGGCGATATTCTGGACATCTGGCACCCGCTGGCCATCAACTGGGGTCCGGTTCAGGATCAGATCCTGGAAATCCTGCGCCAGCGTGCCGCCGAAGGGGCTGAACTGGTCTATCTGATCGGCAATCATGATTACGAACTGACGAAGATGGACAGCTGCCCGCAGATCCCGGCGCGGCTGTGCCGCGAATACAGCCATCGCGCCGCCGACGGGCGGCTGTTCCTGATCCTGCATGGCGATATCTGCGATTCGCGGATGTTCCGCTGGCACATCTGGACGCGGATCGGCAGCCGGATCGACAGCCTGCTGCGCAGCGCCGACCGGGGCCTGCGCAGCCTGCGCCGCAGCCTGCGCCCCGAGGATCGCACGCCGATCGAATGGGCCATCGCCAAGCTGAACGAGGTGCTTTACGCGGGTCAGGCGCATGAGCGGCGGCTGATCGAACTGGCCCGGCGCACCGGTCATGATGGCGTGGTCTGCGGGCATTTCCATGTTTCGGCGCTGCACAGCGACCATGGGCTGATCTACGCCAATTGCGGCGACTGGGTCGACAGCTTTACCGCCATTGCCGAAGATGCCGATGGTCGCCTGCATATGCTGGGCGGGCGCGAGGTGCTGCGCGCAGGCCGCCCGGCGCCCGATCTGCTGGCGGGGGAAGTGGCATGACCCTGATGCTGATCTGCGCCCTGATTGCCGGTGTCATGCTGGCGCTGCATTTTCTGACCGCGCTGCTGGCCGTGCCGCTGCGCCGCCGGGTGGCCGAGGGCCCGCTGCCGCCGATGACCCTGCTGCGCCCGGTCTGCGGGGTGGACAGATTCGACCCCGAAACCCTGGCCTCCAGCTTTGTGCAGGATCACCCGGATTACCGGCTGATCTTCTGCGCCGCCCGCGCCGATGATCCGGTGGTGCCGCTGGTGCGCGGGCTGATCGCCGCGCATCCGCAGGTGCAGGCGCGGCTGATGATCGGGGAAACCCGGATCAGCGGCAATCCCAAGCTGAACAACCTGTGCAAGGGCTGGGCCGAGGCTGATACGCCCTTTGTTGCCATGGCCGACAGCAACCTGCTGCTGCCGCCCGATTACCTGCGCGAGCTGGCGGGCACCTGGGATCCGGGCTGCGGGCTTGTCACCTCGCCTGCCGTGGGCATCCGGCCGGATGGGGTGTGGGGCGCGGTGGAATGTGCCTTTCTGAACACCAATCAGGCGCGGCTGCAACTGGCGGCCGACCGGCTGGGCTTCGGCTTTGCGCAGGGCAAGACCCTGTGCTGGCAGCGTGACCTGCTGAATGGCGCCGGTGGCCTGCGCAGGCTGGGCCGCGATCTGGCCGAAGACGTGGCCTCGACCAAGGTGGTGCGGGATGAAGGCCGCCATGTGCGGCTGACGGCGCAGCCCTTCGCCCAGCCCATCGGCGAACGCAGCTGGGCCGAAATGTGGGGGCGGCAGCTGCGCTGGTCGCGCCTGCGCCGGGCGGGCTTTCCGCTGGTGTTTCTGATGGAGCCGCTGAACGGTGCGGTTCTGCCTGCGCTGGCCATGGCGGGCGTGGTGGTTCTGGGCGGGGCGCCTGCCTCGGCGCTGATGGCCTATCTGGCGCTGTGGTACGGGATCGAGGTCATGCTGGCCCGCGCCCATGGCTGGCCCATGGGGCTGCGGGATCTGGGCGCCATGCTGCTGCGCGATGCGCTGATCCCGGTGATCTGGGTGGCGACGCTGCTGGGGCGCGGGGCGATCATGTGGCGCGGCAATGACGTGGCCGCGGCGCCGCGGCTGGCGCCGCAGCCCAAGCAGGCCTGACACGATGCTGACACCGGAAGATGCCGCCACGCTGGTGGGCCAATACGGGCTTTGGGTGCTGGCCCCGGCTGCCGTGCTGGAGGGGCCGATTGTCACCGTGGTTTCGGTCTGGCTGGCGCGGCTGGGGATGCTGGATCTGCGGGTCGTGCTGCTGATGCTGGTTCTGGCCGATCTGTTGGGCGATGTGCTGTTCTATGCCCTGGGGCGCGGGCTGCTGCCCCGTCTGCCGCGCGCCCTGCGCCACCGCTTTGGCCTGCACGAGGCGCGGCTGGCGGCGCTGGCGGGCCATTTCCGGGACAACGGGCCACGCACGCTGGTTCTGGGCAAGCTGACCCATTCGGCAGGGGCGGTGGTTCTGGTGGCGGCCGGCATGGCGCGGATGCACATCGGCCGGTTTCTGTGGTGGAATCTGCTGGCCACCCTGCCCAAGACGGCCGGTTTTGCCGTGCTGGGCTGGGTGCTGGGCGATGCCTATGTGCTGATCGGCGATTGGCTTGCGGTGATCTCGGGCGCCGGGCTGGCGATTCTGCTGGCGGCGGGCGGCCTGTGGCATGTCTGGCGGCGCAGGGTTTCGGCATGATCGGCCCGGTGTCCTGCATCGTCCCCGCCCATAACGAGGCGCCGCGCATCGGCGCCGTGCTGCGGGTTCTGGCCCGCCATCCGCTGATTGCCGAGGTGATCGTGGTGGATGATGGCTCCACCGATGATACGGCGCAGGTGGCGCAGGGCTTTCCGGTGCGGCTGATCCGGCTGTCGCCCAACCGGGGCAAGACCGCCGCCGTGGCCGAGGGGCTGCGCGCGGCGCAACATGATCTGGTGATGCTGATCGACAGCGATCTGCAGGGCCTGCAGGCCGCCGACATTACCGCGCTGCTGATGCCGCTGCGGCAGGGCCGGGCGCAGGCGGCGCTGAGCCTGCGGGGCAATGCGCCGGGCCTGTGGCGGCTGATCGGGCTGGATTACATCTCGGGCGAGCGGGTGTTTCCCCGCGCCCTGCTGGCCGGGCGCGAGGCGGAGCTAGCCCTGCTGCCGAAATTCGGCTTCGAGGTCTTCCTGAACCGGATCTGGATCGCCCGCAGCCTGCAGGTCGCCGTGGTGACATGGCCGGGGGTGGCCAGCCCTGCCAAGGCCCGCAAGCGCGGCTGGCGGGCGGGCATTGCCGCCGATATCGCGATGCTGGCTGACATGTTCCACACCATCCGCCCGCTGCAGGCGCTGGGCCAGATCGTCACCTTGCGCCGCCTGCGTGCCTGAACCCGGCCCCGGTTGCCGCCTGTCCCGGTTGCCCCCGGCCCCGGTTGCCTTGCCCCGCCCCCCGTGCCACCAAGGCGCGAGACGACGGGAGGAGACCGGATCATGTTCGACATGGCGCTGCTGATTGCCGCGGCCTTTGCCGCAGGCGTGCTGAACACCATTGCAGGGGGCGGCACATTTCTGACCTTTCCGGCGCTGGTCTTCGTGGGCGTGCCGCCGGTGATGGCCAATGCCACCTCTTCGGTTGCGGTGTTTCCGGGCTATCTGGCGGGGGCGCTGGGCTTCCGGCACGAAATTGCCACCATGCCGCGCCGCAGCCTGCTGCGGTTGGGGGCCATCACGCTGGCAGGCGGGCTGGGTGGCGGGCTGCTGCTGATGGTGTCCTCCAATGCCGCCTTTTCTGCCGTGGTGCCCGCGCTTTTGCTGCTGGCGACGCTGGCCTTCCTGTTTGGCGACCGGATCCGCAACTGGGCAGCCACCCGCGCGGGAGGGGTGACGCCGGAAGGCGCGCTGGGGCTGTTTGCCGTCAGTGTGTATGGCGGCTATTTCAACGGCGGTCTGGGCATCCTGCTGCTGGCGCTGTTCTCGCTGTGGGGGATGACCGATCTGCACCGGATGAACGGGCTGAAAAACCTCATGTCCTTCCTGCTGACGGCAATTTCGGTGGCTGTCTTTATCGTGGCGGGGCTGGTCAGCTGGCCACAGGCGCTGGTGATGATGGCCGGATCCACCGCCGGGGGCTATCTGGGGGCACCGCTGGCCCGCCGCCTGCCCAAATCTGTCATCCGGGCGCTGGTGGCGCTGATCGGCTTTGGCATGACGGCGGTATTCACCTGGCGGCTGTTCCAATGACAAAAGCCCCCGCAGCTGCGGGGGCTTTCCAGATCTCGGCCCGTGAATCGGGCGTGGCCGCGACGGATTACTTCAGCTTCGCAACCACATTGTCGGCAAAGGCCGCGATCATCGCCGCATAATGTTCGGGCGAATCGGTAAAGCGATCATCCGACATCACATAGCCTTCGGGCAGGTACTGCCGCGCGGTTTCCACCGAAACGGTCATCTCATAGACATCGAATTTCGAATTGTCGTCGCTGGAGACATTGACCCGGCCCATGAGGATGGAATCTTCCAGCCCCATCGAGGTTTCAAAGCTGTTGGCCAGCGACACTTCGTCGATATCCACCGTGATGCGCGAGCCTTTGTCCGCAATCCGGTCCTGCACGCGGGCCAGAATGGCGGCCTGCAGATCGGTGGACAGATTGCCCCAGAATTTCGCCGCTTTTTCATTGGCAATCGAGGTGACATCCGCCTCGACCTTCACGCTTTCCACCGGGGTGTCGGCGGCAAAGGCCATCGGGGCCATCGGCACGGCCAAAGCGGCAGACAGGGTCAGAACATGGAAGAATTTCATGATAACCTCTTGATTTCGCCGGGGAACAACTTGTTCCCCCTATATCCGAACAACGCGAGGGTCGGGGCTTCGGTTCCGCCTGGCCGTGAAATGAATGAAGAAATCGGCAGGTCCGGGCAAATTCCGGCAAAGCAGGGACATGCGGCAAGACAGCCGCCCCGGAAATGACGAAGGGGGGCCGAAGCCCCCCTCGATTATGCGGGATTACCGCAAGACCGGCGCCTGCCTCAGGCAGCAAGCGTCTCGGTCGAAGAAAAGAACATGGCCTGGCTGACGGCCGAGCGCAGCTGATCTTCGGAAAACGGCTTGGTGATCAGGAAGGCCGGTTCCGGCCGGGTTCCGGTCAGCAGGCGTTCGGGGAAGGCGGTGATGAAGATCACCGGCAGATCCTCGAACTTGGCGAGAATATCATTCACCGCGTCGATGCCCGAAGAATTGTCGGCCAGCTGGATATCGGCCAGAATCAGATCGGGCTTTTCGCGCGAGGCCAGGGCCACGGCTTCGTCACGGGTGCGGGCGATGCCGGTCACATGATGGCCGATCTCGGTCACGATATCCTGGATATCCATCGCGATGATCGCCTCATCCTCGATGATCATCACCCGGCCGGTCACCGATTCTTCCATCTCGCGCAGCGCAATGGCGATCAGCGCCGCAGCTTCCGACGCATCCACCTGCAGGATCACGGCGATGTCGTCATGGGTGAACCCTTCGATGACCGACAGCAGCAGCGCCTCGCGCGAATGGGGGGTCAGGCCTGCCATATGACGCTGCGCCCGTTCGCCCAGCGACGAATCCGCCTCGCCCACCGGGGCGCCGGCGCTGGCCCAGACGCTGTGGAACACATGGAACAGCACCACTTTGGCATCCGGATGCGTCTGCATCACGCTCATGTCGACCAGCAGGGTTTCCAGCGTGGCTGCTGCAAACCTGTCGCCGCTGGTCTGACTGCCGGTCAGCGCGCGCGCGTAGCGACGCAGGTAGGGCAGGTTGGCCCCGATGGCAGAAGTGAGATCGGCAGGCATGTATTACTCCCCGTCAGTTTGAAGCAGAACGTATTTTTCGGGAACCAAACGCTCGGCTTGGCGTTTGGTTCCCTGTAAAGTTGCGGGAAGTCAAAAGCCATGATGAACGAAATGCCCTCCAATCCATCCAAGTCCAGTGTCCGTCAACAGATCGACGAAAATCTGAAGCGTGTCTATGACGAGGCGCTTCAGGAAGATATTCCAGACAGATTCAAGCAGCTGCTGGCGCAGCTGAAGCAGAAAGAACACGAAACCGCCGCACAGCCGGAGCCGGGCAAGTGACCCGCGCGCAGGTGGATGCGGGCGCCACGTCAGATCCCCGCGACGGTATTTCCGAACACCTGCCCGCCCTGCGGGCTTTCGCCATCTCGCTGACCCGCAACCTGGCAGAGGCGGACGATCTTGTTCAGGATACCATCGTCAAAGCCTGGTCGAACATCGACAAGTTTCAGGTCGGCACCGATCTTCGGGCCTGGCTCTTCACCATCCTGCGCAACACCTTCTTTTCCGATCGCCGCAAGCGCAAGCGCGAGGTGGCCGATCCCGATGGCATCCACGCCCAGAACCTGTTCGAAAAGCCCGAACATGATGGCCGTCTGGCCTTCAACGATTTCACCCGCGCCTTTGATCAGCTGTCGCCCGAACACCGCGAGGTGCTGATCCTTGTCGGCGCCAATGGCTATTCCTGCGAAGAGGCGGCGGTGATGATGGGCGTGGCCGTGGGCACGGTGAAAAGCCGCACCAGCCGCGCGCGGTCGAAACTGGCACAGATCCTGGGTCTGGCCGAAGGCGAGGATATTCTGGCAGGCGAAACCGGCGCGACGCTGGCCGTCATGGGCCGGTCAGGAATGCAGGCTGCATGACCATCCGCGCCGCCCGCCCGAGGTTCCCCGCGCTGTCCGGCCTCGGGTTCCGTATGATGGTCGTGTTCGGCATCGTGCTGATGCCGCTCGCCGTTCTCAGCTATGTGCAGACCCGGCAGTATCAGGCCGAAGCCGCCGCCCGTGCCGAGGCGGCGGTTCTGGGGTCTACCATGCAGGCCGCCAATCCGATGATCGGCAGCATCCTGCGGGCGCAGGGCGCTGTCAGCGGTCTTGCCGCCGCATTGGGCACGCTGGGCGCAGATCAGGCAGCCTGCCAGGCGCTGCTGTCTGATTTCCTGCGGAATCCCGCCAATGGCGATTATTCCTTCGTGGGCTACATCCCGCGGGATCTGCAGATGCAGTGCTCGCCCCAGGGCCCGCGCGATCTGTCGGATTTCCCCGAACTGGTCGAGGTGATGGATCAGGGCGAACCGACCGTGCGGGTCAACCCAAATGGCCCGGTGTCGCATCAAAGCGTGCTGATCTTCTCGCATCCGGTATCCGATGCCACCGGGCGGATTGTCGGTCTGGTGTCGCTGTCTTTGCCCCATGCGATCATCCGCACCAAGGGCGAAGAGGAACAGGGGCAAAGCCGGTCGGATGCGCTGATGACCTTCGATGCCGAAGGCAACCTGCTGGCCGCCAGTGTCCCGCTGGAACAGGCGCAGGCCCATCTGCCCGTCGACCGCAGCCTGAAGGCCCTTTCGGGCAGCCGGGCCAGCAGCTTTACCGCCGTATCAACCAATGGTGCAGAACGCATCTATGCCGTGGTGCCGCTGGCTTCGGGCAAGCTGTTCCTGCTGGGCAGCTGGCCGATGACCGGCACCGATGCCACCATCCTGCAGGCCAGCTTTCCGATCATCGCCTTTCCGGCCCTGATGTGGCTGGCCAGCCTGTTGGTGGCGCAGCTGGCTGCCGAACATCAGGTGCTGCGCCATATCCGCACCCTGCGCGCTTCGATCACCAGCTTTGCCGCAGGCAACCGCCGCCTGCCCCAGCTGGATCTGGAAGGCGCCCCGCACGAGCTGCGCTCGGTCGGCCGGGCCTTCGAACGCATGATGGAAAGCGTTCTGCATGACGAAGCGGAACTGGAGGATATGGTTCACCAGAAAGAGGTGTTGCTGCGCGAAGTGCATCACCGGGTGAAGAACAACCTGCAACTGATCGCCTCGATCATCAACATGCAGATCCGCAAGGCCCGCAGCCCCGAAAGCAAGGGCCTGCTGAAAGGCCTGCAAGACCGGGTCATGAGCCTCGCCACCATCCACCGCGAATTGTATCAGACCACCGGCCTGACCGATATCCGGGTGGATGAACTGCTGCAAAGCATCCTGCGCCAGATCCTGCGCATGGCGGGCAACCCCGCGCGGCCCTTCATCGTGGAAACCGATCTGGAGGATATCCGCCTGACCCCCGATCAGGCGGTGCCCCTGTCACTGCTGGTGACAGAGGCGCTGACCAATGCGCTGAAATACTCCTCTGCTCCTCCCGGTGAACGCCCCCGCTTGCGGGTGGTCCTGCGCCGCCGTGACGATTGCCGCGCCGAGATCGAGATCGCCAACAGCCTGGGCGTCAGCGGGTCGCGGCCCACCCTTCTGGCCGGGGAAGAGGCCGGTTCGGGGCTGGGCGAGGCTTTGCTGCGCGCCTTTGCCGGTCAGCTTGGCTCGTCTGTCACGCGCGAGGAAGACTCGCGCGAATTCCGCCTGCGCTTTGATTTCCTCCCCATCGCCCTGTCCGAAGCCGAAGAGCGTCTGGCGCAGAACCAGCCAGAGGACGAGCCCGAAAATCTGCCTTCAGCCTGATGATTTCGCAAGATTATCCAGCAAAACAGGAACCCTTTCCGCCCTGCCGCGTTGATATGGCGAAGCAAATGCAATGAAGGAGACCTTTCATGAACTGGGATCAGATCGAAGGCGGCTGGAAGCAGGTCAAGGGCAAGGTGCAGGAAAAGTGGGGCGATCTGACCGGCGATGAGCTGGACAAGATCGAAGGCAAGCGCGAACAGCTCGTCGGCCTTGTGCAGACCCGCTATGGCCGTGCCAAAGATGAAGCAGAGCGTGAAGTCGACGATTGGACCCGCACCCTCTGAACCAGATCGGCCGGGGTCTTCCCGGCCATCCCTCTGTCATCCAGACTGCAAAGGCCCGTCTCCGCAAGGAGGCGGGCCTTCTGCCATGTGGCGGGAACAGTCACGCGTGGTTGGCAGGGCGGGCAGGCAAGGGCGCGGGATGACAGGGCAAAGCTGGCCAGAGTTACGCCAAAAACCGGCGCCACCCTTCAGGGCGCGCCGGTGTTCAGCCGTTCCGCGATGATAATGCAAACAGGCTGTGCCGGGCCTGTTCGGCCTCGGATCGCAGGCCACGCAGTACACTGGCCAGATCGGGGTCCAGCCCCGGCAGCCGCAAGGCCTCGTCAAAGCGGAACAGCACTGCCAGTTCCATCTCGATCAGCGCGGGCAGGGTGGGGGCCATCCCCGAGGTGCGGCTGCGGTACAGCGGACGCTCTTTCCGGCTCAGCCGGTTGCGCAGCACAACGGCCGCACGGCGGCGGCGGATCAGAATTCGGTTCAGCTCGGGCGAGGGGGCCTGCACCTGCGCCAGCTCCATCATGTCGAGGCTGTCCTCAAGCGTCATGAGAAGCGTGGCTATGGCGCGTTTCAAGGGCATGGGGCGCTCCGTTCCTGTCATCAACTTTCGATATGCAGCCGGATGCTGCGGGTTTCGGGTGAATGAACGTCTGGCGGCAACGCCGGTTTCCGCGTCGGACTGTCGCATGGCCGGGGCAGGATGAAAAGGCGCCCAGGCCCACAGAAGATGTGCAAAAGACAAACCGGGCCAGGGCCTTGCCCTGACCCGGTTCGCCATGACGCTGCCGGTATGTGCGGTGACGGTGCCGGTCAGTGGGTTGCACCATTCGGACGATGGCTGCTGTGGCGCTGGCGCATCTCTTCCTGCGTACGTTCCGCCACCCGGTTCAGCGCCGACCGCGCGGCCACGCCCAGCTCTGCCCCGGCAGCTTCGGCCACATGCGAAAGCCGGTCGCGCTCTTCCCGCAGCAGGCGGGCGGCATCGGCCATCAGCCTGTCACTTTCGCGGCCAAAGGCATCATCTTCCGTCTGGGTGCGCGGCAGCAGGGCGGCCACGGCCGCACCGATCCCAAGCCCCACGGCGGCCGCCAGCAGCGGATGGTCGCTTGCCGCCTGTCCGCCCCGGCGCAGCCCGTCCCGCGCTGCCGCTTCGGCCCGTTCCGCAGCATCCCAGGCTTTTTCCCGGGCTGCCAGAACGCGTGCGCGCGCCGATTGCGACAGGTCATGCAGGCCCTCGGCCAGCGCTTCGCGGCTGTCCTTGAGGTAATCGCTGGCCAGCGCAGTCTTTTCCGCCGTGAAATCCCGCATCGCTGCGCCCCGGTCGGTTATCCCGTCGCGCAGCGCGGCCGCTTCACGGCTGGCAGCGGCTTCGATCTCATGCAGACGGTCGCGGGCACCCTGCTGCACATCGCGCAGTCGCAGGATCCAGCTGTCTTCGTCGTCATCCATGGCAGCGGTCTTGGGCGCTGCCGTGGCGGTTGGGAGTGCGGGTTGCTGCGGTGCAATGGCGGTCGCGCCACCCTCGTCTTCCCAGCGCGCCACGGGTT
>Ga0154510_1038_pt3 | contig 11655 bp, 10 predicted proteins | sample RifGroE1_FD_115989 | JGI IMG/M metagenome (GOLD analysis project Ga0154510, IMG submission 115989) | Rhodobacteraceae bacterium GWE1_64_9
ACCGCCTCGGAAATCGACCAGCCGCCCTGATGCGGCAGCATGGAATCGCGCAGCGCCTTCGAGGTCAGGAACATCAGGTTCAGCGCCTCATTCGCGCCGGGCGCCCGCACCGCGCTGTGCGATTGCGGGATCGGCGCGCCATCGCTGCGGCCCCAGGCCTCGGGCGCGTCGCAGATGAAACGATAGACCATCGCATAGGCCGCGCCGCAGTGGGTTTCCCAGCGCACCGTGTTGCACATCGGCAGCATGTAGAACGGATGAAACGACAGGATCGCCGCCAGCCCGTCATAATACCCTTTCGCCGCATGGATGGGCTTTGACCCGCGCACCTTTTCCGCCGGTTCGCCGGTAAAGCGGATGCCGCCGGCAATGCCGTGCCGCTCCATCGCCGCCTTCACCGCCAGCGCCGCCCCCAGCCCGGCGATGCCCAGGCCCGAATGGGGGTCGGTATGCCCGCCCGCCTGAAAGCCCAGACCGGCGCGCGGTTCGCGCCTTGTGCTGGCCGCCTGACAATTGCCGGGGATGCCATCATATTCGGCATACATCCCGATCACCGGGCCATCGCCATTGCGCCAGTCGGCACAAAAGGCGGTGGGCATCCCGCCCGAACCTTCCTCTACCGCAAAGCCCTCGGCGCGCAACCGGGCCACATACCATTCGGCGGAACGATATTCGCGCCAGGCGGTTTCGCCATGATCAAAGATCGTGGCACACCAGTCCGAAAGCTCGGCCCGGCGGGCGTCGATCACGGCAAGGGCGGTGGTCTGGGCAGCAGTGAAGGCGGGCATGGCAGCTCTTTCCGGGGCGGGCGCGCTGTCGGGACGGAAACCCGACGCTCGCGGGACGCAGGCGGGACGGTCTGCCCCCATCGCTACACGGCACCCCGGCAAGGGCGAAGTGAAACCTTTTCCCGGCTTCGGCAAATGATTTTCACCTAGCACTGGCCGCCCGCCGCGAAGCCCGCTAGGCTCTGCCCCACAGAAGGAGCGCGCCCATGTCCCGCATCCCCTCCACCCAGGCGCTGCGTGCGCTGGAAAGTTTTGCCCGCCACGGCACCGTCTGGCAGGCCGCGGACGAGCTGAACCTGACGCGCAGCGCCGTCAGCCATCAGCTGCGCCTGCTGGAGCGCGATCTGGGCTTCCGGCTGATGAACCGCATCGGCACAAGGGTGGAACTGACGCCGCAGGGCGTGGCCTATGCCGCCGATATCCGCCGGGCGCTGTCGATGATTTCCGGCTCGGCCACGCGCAATGCGGCGCGCGGCATCACCGGCGCGCTCAGCGTCAGCTGCCCACCGGGTTTCGCCTCCAGCTGGCTTTGCGCCAAGATCGGCAGCTTTGCCGAAAGCTTTCCCGATGTCGCGCTGTCGGTCGTCACCCCGCGGCGGCTGGATGATGTCAGCAACCCGGATGTCGATCTGTTCATCATTTTCGGCCATGGAACCCAGCCGGGCATGGAGGTGGAGCTGCTGAAAGAGGTTGAATTCACGCCACTGTGCAGCCCTGTCCTGCTGAACCGCTTTGATGGCTTCGACAGGCCAGAGGCGATCCTGCACGCCACCTTGCTGCATCTGACGGATTTCGAGGATTGGGAACACTGGTTCCGTCTGGCGGGCCTGCCGGTGACGGCGGCACAGACCGGCATCCGATTCTCTGACATGAATCTGGTCTATGCGGCGGGTCTGGGGGCGCAGGGGTTGGCGATGGGGGATGAATTCATCTGCCACGAGGCAATGGCCGATGGTCTTCTGGTCCGGCCCTTCGATCTGGCGATCCGGTCGCCCCGGTCCTATTACATGATCGTGCCGCCGGAAAAGGCCGGAAATCCGGCGGTTGCCGCCTTTCGCGGCTGGCTGCGCGCCGAACTGCCCCAATCCTGAGCGGTTTCCGAACGCCCGGGCCTTTGGCAAATTTCGTTTCACAAGCGGGCGAAAAACTTTCGATTGCCAGAGGGCCGCGCCCGTCCCTAGGCTTTGGTTAACTTTTCCATGAAACCCTCCGCAAAGGATCATCCGTGACACAGGCGGCAGAGATCGGCGCATCCGGGATCGGCAAGATGTTCGGCCGCTTCACCGCGCTAGCGGATATATCGCTTACCATCGGGCGGGGTGAATTTCTGACGCTGCTTGGCCCGTCCGGTTCGGGCAAGACCACGTTCCTGATGATCCTGTCCGGGTTCGAGGCGCCGACATCGGGCCGCCTGACACTCGATGGCCGCGAACTGACCGAAACCCCGCCCGAAGCGCGCGGCTTCGGCATGGTGTTTCAGGGCTATGCGCTGTTTCCCCATATGTCGGTCGAAGACAATATCGCCTTCCCCCTGAAGGTTCAGGGCCGCCCCGCCCCCGAAGTGAAGCGCCGCGTCGCCGAGATGATCGAGATGGTGGGGCTGGGCGGCCATGGCCACAAACGCCCGGCGGGCCTGTCGGGCGGGCAGCAGCAGCGTGTGGCCCTGGCCCGCGCCCTGGCCTATGCCCCGCCCGTCCTGCTGCTGGACGAGCCGTTTTCGGCGCTGGACAAGAACCTGCGCGGCCAGATGCAGGATGAAATGCGCCGCATCCACCGCGATACCGGCACCACCTTTGTCTTTGTCACCCACGATCAGGAAGAGGCGCTGGCGCTGTCTTCCCGCATCGCCATCTTCGAAAAGGGCCGGTTGCAGCAGATCGCCCCGCCGCGGGATGTGTATGAACGCCCCGCCAACCGCTTTGTCGCGGAATTTCTGGGCGATATCAACATACTGCCGCTTCAGGGCGGCCAGATCGAAGGCCAGGATGCCGGGATGGGCGGCAGCGGCGATCTGGCGATCCGGCCGGAATACATGGAGCTTTCCCTGAACGCCCCCGCCACCGGCCCGTCCCTTGCCGCGCGGCTGACCGATCTGACCTATCTGGGCGCCGAAACCCGGCTGGCGCTGCAAACCCCGGGCGGGCTGCCGCTGGTGCTGCACCGGCCCACCGCCACCCTGCCGCCGGGCCTTGCCCCCGGTGCGGCCGTCTGGGCCACCTGGGATGCGGGGCGCGGCTTTCTGATCTGACCAACCTGCCGCACCACCGGCAGCACCTGCAAGAACCATAAAAACAGGGAGCTACACATGAACGGACCTTTCCAGCGCGACCAGATGGACATCCTTGCCACGCAGCTTGCGCGGGGCCGGATCTCGCGGCGCGATTTCACCACCGGCCTTGCCCTGCTGCTGGGCACATCGGCGCTTGGCCTGCGCGGCACGGCGGCGCAGGCACAGGCCAAGGATCTGGTCTTCGTCAACTGGGGCGGCGATGCAGGCCCCGCCTATGACGAGGCCTATGGCAAGGCCTTCCTGGAGGCCTCGGGCATCACCGTGAAGCAGGATGGATCGGGCCCGACCGAAGGTGCCATTGCGGCACAGGTGGAAAGTGGCAAGCCCACTTGGGATATCGTGGATGCCGATCCGTTTTCGGCCGAGGCCTTGGGCAAGAAGGGCATGATCGAACCGATTGATTATGCCGTGGTCGACAAGGCCAAGATGCGCGAAGGCTTTGGCTGGGATCATGCGGCCTCCAGCTATTTCTACAGCTACATCATCGCCTATGATGCCACCAAGTTTGGCGATAACCCGCCGAAATCCATGGCGGATTTCTTTGATGTGGAAAAATTCCCCGGCAAGCGCGCCCTGTATAAATGGGGTGTCGGCATGTGGGAGGCGGCGCTTCTGGCCGATGGCGTGGCGCCCGATGCGCTCTATCCGCTGGATATGAAGCGCGCGCATGACAAGATTGCCGCCTTCAAGGATAATGTCATCGGCTATTGGGGCGGCGGGGCGGAAAGCCAGTCGCTGTTGCTGAACGGCGAGGCGTCGATGGCGCTGATCTGGTCCACCCGCGCCAAGCTGATCGAACAGGATTCGGGCGGCGATATTGCCTTCATCTGGGATCAGGGGCTGATCGCGCCCGGGTCGATGGCGGTGGTGAAGGGCAACCCCGGCGGCAAGGATGCCGCGATGCAGTTCATCGCTTCGGCTCAGGACCCGGAAAAGCAGCTGGTGATGTTCCGGATGCTGGGGCAAGGCCCGGCCAACCCCGCCGCCGATGCGCTGCTGCCGCCGGAAGAGGCGAAGTACAACCCGGTGGCGCCCGAGAATTTCGCCAAACAGATCCCGCTGGATATGCCCTGGTATGAAGAAAACTATGGCCCCGCGCTGGATGAATATCTGAAGATCATCTCGGCCTGATCCTTCCGCCCCCGGCCCTGTGCCGGGGGCATCCTTACGAGGTGCCCATGCTCCGCTCCCGCCTGTTGCTGCTTGGCCCGCTGCTGCTGTTTCTGGCCGCGACCTATCTGGTGCCGTTCCTGGGCGTGATGCAATGGAGCGTGACCCTGCCCGAACCCGGGTTGGGCCAGTATCGCGCAGCGCTGACCGATCCGCTGGTGCGGGCGGTGATCTGGCGCACGCTGCGGATTTGCGCGCTGGTCACGGTGATTTCGGTTGCGGCGGCCTATGTCATCACGCTGCTTTGGGTGCGGGGCGGCCCGGTGATGCGGGTGGTGGTGGAGCTGTGCATCCTGATCCCGTTCTGGATTTCCGTGCTGACGCGGGCCTTTGGCTGGCTGGCGCTGCTGTCGAACAAGGGCATCCTGAACAGCTGGGCGCAATCGGCCGGAATGCTGACCGAGCCGCTGACCATGGTGCGCAACGAATTCGGCGTGGTGGTGGGGATGGTGCATTTCCTGATCCCCTTTGCGGTTTTCCCGCTGGCCTCGGCCCTGCGCACGGTGGATGAACGCGTGCTGATGGCGGCGCGCGGCATGGGGGCCAGCCGGGCGCGGATCTTCTGGCAGGTTTTCGTGCCGATGACATTGCCGGGCATTCTGGGCGCGGCGCTTCTGGTCTTTGTCTTTGCGCTGGGGTTCTTTGTCACGCCCGCCCTGCTGGGCGGCGGGCGCAGCGTGATGGTGGCAGAGCTGATCTATCTGCGCATCTTCCAAAGCCCGGACTGGGGGTTGGGGGCGGCGATCAGCGTGATCCTGATGATCGGTGTCGGCGGGCTGCTGGCCGCGATGATGAAGCTGAAAGGCGGGATGAAATGATCCAGCTGCGCCCCGGCCTGCTGGCCACCACCCTTGCCGCGCTGGTGGCGGTGTTTCTGCTGATGCCGCTGATTGCGGTGATCCCGGTCAGCTTTACCCCGACCCGGTATCTGAGCGTGCCGGATGCCGAATGGTCGTTTCGGCATTACGAAACCCTGCTGGCCAAGCCGGAATGGGCGGCGGGTGTCTGGCTGTCGATCCGCATCGGCCTGCTGGCCAGCGTTGTGGCCACCACTTTGGGCACAGCCTTTGCGCTGGGGATCTGGATGCTGCAGCCGCGCTTTGCCGGGCTGCTGCTGGGGCTGGCGCTGCTGCCGATGGTGGCGCCGCCGGTGGTTTCGGCGCTGGTGCTGTATTTCTTCCTTATCACCCTGTCGCAGTTCAACAATTTTGTCGCCTATGATACCTGGGCGGGGGTGGCGCTGGCCCATGCGGTGATGATCGCGCCTTTTGCGGTGGTGCTGGTCTCTGTCTCGCTGGCGCAGCTGGACCGGCGGGTGGATCTGGCGGCGCGGTCGATGGGCGCGGGGCTGGCGACGCGGATCTTCCGGGTGATCCTGCCCAATATCCGCTTTGGCCTGCTGACGGCGTTCTTCCTGACCTTCGTGCTGTCCTGGGAGGAGATCGGCGTGACGCTTTTCATCACTTCGGTCGATGCGGTGACGCTGCCGAGGCTGATGTGGATGGGGCTGCGCGATAATATCGACCCGGCCATCGCGGCGATTTCGGTGGTGCTGATCGCCATCGTGGCCACCGTGATCCTAGGCAAGACCGCATGGCAGTTGCGGCAAGGGAGGAAAGAATGAGCGATACGGGCATTTCAACGGGCGTCTATCTGACCCATCTGCTGCGCGCCTATGGCGTCGAAGTGGTGTTCGGCATCCCCGGGGTGCATACGGTAGAGCTGTATCGCGGGCTGGCGGGCAGCGGTGTGCGGCATGTGACGCCGCGCCATGAACAGGGGGCGGGGTTCATGGCCGATGGCTATGCGCGCGCCAGCGGCAAGCCGGGGGTGTGTTTCATCATTTCCGGCCCCGGCATGACGAATATCGTGACCGCGATGGGGCAGGCCCATGCGGATTCGGTGCCGATGCTGGTGATTTCCACCGTCAATGCCCATGGCCGCATGGGATCTGGCGAGGGCTGGCTGCATGAGCTGCCGAACCAGCAGGCGCTGGTTTCCGGCGTGGCGGCGTTCAGCCGCACGGTGCACCGGCCCGAAGAGCTGGCCAGCGCGGTGGCGCAGGCCTTTGCGGTGTTCAACGGCGCGCGGCCAAGGCCCGTGCATATCGAACTGCCGATCGACGTGATGCTGGCGGATGCCGGACATCTGGCCTTGCCCGCGCCGGTGGCGATGACGCGGCCCGCGCCGGATGCGGCGGCGGTGGCACAGGCGGCGGGCTGGCTGGCGGCGGCGGCGCAGCCGGTGATCCTGGCGGGCGGCGGGGCGCAGCGCGCCGTTGTTGCCGCACTGGCCGAACGGCTGGATGCGCCGGTGGTGATGACGACCAATGCCCGTGGCCTGTTGCCCCCCGGCCATCCACTGGGGGTGAACCTGTCCGCCTCGATGCCCGCCACGCGCGCGCTGATTGCCGGGGCGGATGTGGTGCTGGCAGTCGGCACCGAATTCGGCCCCACCGATTACGACATGTATGAGGATGGCGGCTTTGCCCTGCCTGGTCGGCTGATCCGGGTGGATATCGACCCGGGCCAGATCGCGCGGGGCACCGGCGCCGCGCTGGGGATCGTGGCGGATGCGGGGCTGGCGGTGGCGGCGCTGACTGCCGCCCTGCCCGCCCGCCCCGCCACGGATGGCGCCGCGCGGGCCGCAGCGGCAGAGGCCGGGCGCCCGGTGCTGGGGGCGGCGATGCTGGGCGATCTGGCGATCCTGGCCATGGTGCGTGACACATTGCCCGATGCGCGGATCGTGGGCGATTCCACCCAGCTGGTTTACGCAGGCAACCTTGGCTTTGCCGCAGCGACCCCGGGCAGTTGGTTCAATTCGGCCACCGGCTTTGGCACGCTGGGTTATGGGCTGCCCGCCGCCGTGGGGGCGAAACTCGCCGATGACCGGCCTGTGGTCGCGCTGTCCGGCGATGGCGGGTTGCAGTTCTGTCTGGGCGAGCTGGCCAGCGCCGCCGAGGCGCAGGTGCCCGTGGTGCTGCTGCTGCATGACAACAACGGCTATGGCGAGATCAAAAGCTATATGCAGGCGAAGAACATCCCGCCCTTGGGCGTGGATATCTTCACCCCCGATCTGGCCGCGATTGCCGCCGCCTGCGGCTGGCAGGTGCGGCGCCTGACCGAACTGGGCGATCTGCCCGGCCTGCTGCGCGAAGGCGTGGCCGCACAGGGGCCAACCATGCTGATCTTTGGCGATGATCTGCGAGAGCAGGCCCGGATCTGAACGGCACAGCGGGCCTGTGAAGAAAATCTTTGGAGGGCGGAACCGGCAAAGCGGTCTTGCGTTGAACCATCGAAGCGCGGCGAACCTGACCTTCAGGTTTCTGGGTTCGCCGCGCAGCGATTGACGTTTTCCCTCCCTGTCAACTGGCCCCGCCTTGTGCGGGGCCTTTTTCCATGCGGCGGGTTTCTTGCGGTGGGCTGGGCAGATTTCCTTGCGGAAGCCCGCAAGATTCTCCTTCCCGGCGAGCGACGGAACGGGCATTGTCGCAGCCATGCAAAGGAAGCGGCACCAGCCACAAGGATCATCCGCGCCATCATGCTCGACCGTCTGAGCGCCTGGAGCCTCAAAGAACGCTCTCCCGCCTTTGTCACCGTCTTTACCGCCGGGTCTTTTGTCATGGCCCTTGCGCTGCGCTTTGTGGCCGATGATCTGCTGCCGCCCGGCTTTCCCTATCTGACCTTCTTTCCGGCGGTGATCCTGACCGGATTCATCTGCGGCACGCGGGCGGGCACGGTCGAGGCGCTGGCTTGCGGGCTGGCGGCCTGGTATTTCTTCATCGCGCCGGAAAACTCTTTTGCGCTTGGCAGCGGGTCGCTGGTGGCGCTGCTGTTCTATGCCTTTGTGGTGGCGACCGAGCTGTTCCTGATCGCGCTGATGCGGCGGGCGGTGCGGCGGATGCGGCACGAGGCAGACCGGGCGGCGAAGCTGGCGGAAACCAACACGCTGATGTTTCATGAATTGCAGCATCGGGTGTCGAACAACCTGCAGGTTGTGGCGGCCCTGCTGAAGCTGCAGCGCCGCAATGTTGCCGATCCGGCGGCACAGGCGGCGCTGGATGCGGCCTCGGCCCGGCTGGATATCGTGGCGCGGGTGCAGCGCCAGCTGCATGATCCGGCACGGCAAGATATGGATCTGGCGGTTTTCCTGGCCGAAATGGTGCCCGATGTGCTGGCCACGGCCGGGCCTGCGGGCAAGGTGGATCTGAAGATGGAAACCCAGCCCCTGCGCATCCGCCCGGATCAATCCATCCCGCTGGCGCTGGTCTGCACCGAGCTGATCGCCAATGCGGTGGAACATGGGCCGGATGACAGCGGGCACCTGCATCTGACCGTGCGCTGCGCCCCCACCCAAACCGGCGAGGCGCTGCTGGAAGTGAGCGATGGCGGGCCGGGGCTGCCTGCGGATTTCGATCTGGAACAGAGCCGGAGCCTGGGCCTGCGCATCGCGCGGCAATTCGCGGTGCAGCTGGGCGGGCAGCTGACCATGACCAACCGCGGCGGGCAGCGCGGTACCCGCGCGCTGCTGCAGTTTCCACTGATGGCGGGCTGATCGCCCGCGCCCTGCGGAGGGTCAGACCACCGCGCGGCCGGTCATCCAGCGATGCACGAAGGCGAGTTTGCCCCGCACCCCCGGCCCCAGAACGAAGGGATAGGGCGAGGGCAGGCCCATGCTGAGGTTCAGGTGATTGAGCGCGATGGCCACATCGCCCGCCCGCATCAGCAGCTTGTCCGCATCGGCCTCGCCATAGGCTGACGCGGGCGCGGGATAGCCCCCGAGGCTGAGCCCGGCGGCATCGAAACTGTCGGCCAGATCCATCAGATGCATCAGATGGGCAAAGGTTTCGGCCCAGTCTTCATGCGGATGCGAAGTGGCATAGCTGGAGATGTAATCGGTGCCGGCCTGCTGTGGCGATTCGTGGTGGGCGGCCAGCGCCTCGGCGTAATCGGCGCGTTCATCGCCGAACAGCGCCCGGAAGGCCGAAACGAAATCGGGATTCTGGGACAGGCGCCAGAACACGAAATGCCCCATTTCGTGCCGCACATGGCCCACCATCGAACGGAAATCTTCGTCCATGTCCTTTTGACGGATGGCGCGGATGGCGGGATCGGCCTCGGCCACATTCAGCGTCACCTCGCCATCGGCATGGGCCATCAGCACCTTCACCCGGCCTTCGGCGGCCGTGCGTTCGGCCAGAAGGTGGAACACCGGGCGGGGGCCGGTATCTTCGGGGGTGAACCAGCCCAGACGGACAAAGCCCTGAATTGCCAGCCGCTTGGCGCGTTCGGTTTCCGACCACAGGGCGGTGCTTTCCTCGATCGCCAGATCCGGCACCGTCTGGGTCATGGCGCAGGACCGGCAAAGACCCGCCTCGGTTTCGGCCTGCCAGTTGCAACCGATCTGCGCGCGGTTGGCGCATTGCGGCGCGTCAGAGGAAAAGCGGCCCTCGTCCGGCAGGAACACCAGTTCCGTGCCGCAGGGGCAGGACAGCGTATGCGGATGAACGGGCTGGCCGCAGACAGGACAGGGGGGCAATTGCATGAGGAGGTCCAATGGTGAGGAAGTACCAAGGATAACCTGCCGGGGGTGCCGCGGGTTCCCCTGATGATGGCTGTGGCAGGCAGATCTTTGCCTGCTGTTGCAGAATGGCCGGAACCGGATGGCGCAGCGCGGGTTCGCTGTGTGATGCCGACACGGAGCAAGGAATATCCCATGCCCTTCCCCCACCGCCCCTTCCCCCTGCGCAGCTTTCCTCTGGGCTCGGGCGCCCCGACCCTGAGCCTGCCGCCGCAACGCCGCCCCGGCCTTGCGCTGCTGCATGGGCTGCAGCCCGAGATCCTGCCGGACTGGCTGCCGGACCTGCTGGCGGGCGAGGGGCGCGAGGTGATGATGGCCGGGGCGGGAACGCCGGGTGATCTGGCGGATCTGGCGCGCGATTGTCAGGCGCGGGGCGGGCTGGATCTGGCGGCGCATTTCATCCCGGCCGCGCCCGGGGATGCCCGGGCCGCCTGGGATGCCGGGTTCCTGTCGGCCTTCCGCTTTGCGCGCATCCTGCTGCCCGCCATGGCGCCGCGCGGGCGCATCATCTTTGTGCAGGCCGACGGGGCAGAGCCGCTGCCTGCCGCCTCGCTGCGGATTTTTGCCCGCCATGCCGCCGCCGCCCGCAATCTGGGGGGCATCCGTCTGCGGGCCTGTGCGCTGAGCCGGGCGGGCGAGGTTCTGCTGCGCGCGATGGAAGAGGCAGTGTCGCCCCGGCCCCGCCCCTCGGCCCTTGTGGCGCCGCTTCTGGCGCTGGGGCGGCCCCTGCCAGACGGGCGGATTTTGGCCCGCTGAAGGGCCTGCTGCGCGGGGGCGGATAAAATCTTCGGAACCCGATCATTTCAGGCACGTTGTCCCCGGCAAGCGCATGATGCGCACAACTGTTTGAGAAGACGGAGAAATCCTATGAAGATGCTTATGCTTTCCACCGCAATCGCCCTGACCTCGGGTGTTGCAGCTTTCGCACAGGATGCCGCTTCCCCCTTCCGCAGCGAAGCTGATCCGACCCTGGTTGCAGCGTCAGATTTTCTGGGCAAGCGCATCTATGCGCTGGAGATCGAACCCACTGTGACCGAAGCCGAAGGCGTTCAGTCTGACTGGGAAGACATCGGTGAAGTGAACGATGTCATCATCGGCCGCGATGGTGCCGTGGATTCGGTGCTGGTTGATATCGGCGGGTTTCTGGGCCTTGGCGAACGCCGGATCGCCGTCGACATGCAAGCGATCCGCTTTGTCAGCGACTCGTCGACCGCCGACCTGCCGCATGACTATTTCCTGGTGATGAACGCCAACCGCGCGCTGCTGGAAACCGCCCCGGAATACAGCTGGTCCAAGGCCATGGATGATGCGGCCGTTGCCGTGGATGGCGCGATGGACAAGGCAGCCACCGCCGTGACCGATACCACGAACCGCATCCTGCCGGATGATACGGCGGCCGATACGGCGACCACCGAAACCCCGGATGCCATGGCCCCCGCAACCACCGATATGGCACAGGCTGAAACCGCCCCCGTGGTGCGCGAAGGCTATGCCTCGATCGCCATGGATGCGCTGACGGCGGATGATGTGCAGGGTGCCTCGGTCTATGATGCCGAAGACAAGCGCATCGGCGAAGTGTCGGAGCTGGTGCTGTCGGCGGATGGCAAGCTGACCGAAGCGGTGATCGACGTGGGCGGTTTCCTGGGGATTGGCGCCAAACCTGTGGCACTGCCCATCGGCTCGGTCGATGTGGTGCGGGCTGATGGGGGCGATGAAACCCGGATCTATGTTTCGATGACCAAGGAAGAGCTGGAAGCTCTGCCCAAATACGAGGGCTGACAGCTTCGAAGGCTGAGCCCCCACCAGCCTGAGGGAAAGGCCCGCAGC
>Ga0154510_1009_pt2 | contig 11551 bp, 13 predicted proteins | sample RifGroE1_FD_115989 | JGI IMG/M metagenome (GOLD analysis project Ga0154510, IMG submission 115989) | Rhodobacteraceae bacterium GWE1_64_9
GCCACAGATGCAGATTGGCGGGCAGGCATTGCAGATCCAGATGATCCCATCCCCCCGTCCGCTTGATCGCCAGCACCTCATGCGCCAGCGCGCCACAGGCGATCAGCAGCACACGGCCCTGCGACTGCGGGGCCAGCCCGCGTTCCGTCAGCATGGTGTCATCCGGCAAGGCGGGGAAAGGCGGCTGGGTCATGCGGCACAGGTGGGTTCTGATCGGGCCATGGCCAAGCCTATCACCCCTCACGCAACTGTGAGTGCCGAAAACCGACCGAATATCAGCACTTTGCACCTTTGCCCGCCGGATGCTGTGGTGGGCTGAAACTCTGGCTTTCGCGGTGTCGTAACTCGGGCACAGTCAAACCGGATCGGAGGACCAACATGGCACATCTTGGCAGTTCCTACACCTCGCTCGATGAATTCCTGGCCACAGCAAGCAATTACTGGGCGGTGGATTTTGTCGCGCTCAACAGTTCCGGCGTATCGGGGCAGGCTGTGCTTGCTCTGGGCGAAGCCACGGATGGCACGCCCTATCTGAGCGTGTCGATCACGGCGGATGGCATGACCGCCAATCAGGTGCATGTCCAGCACATCCACGGCACCTTCGATGCAGAAGGCAATCCCACCGATGCGCGTGAACCTGTGCTGGCACAGGATACCGACGGTGATGGTTTCGTGGAGGTGCTGGAAGGCGTCGCCACCTATGGCGATATCGTCATGACGCTGGACACCGAGGGCCATGACCATGGCATGGGCCATGTGTCGCATGGCCCTTCGGCCAATGCGGCGGGCGAATTGAGCTATGTCCGGGCGCTGGATCTGACGGATCTGTCTGCGCTGCTCAGCCCCGTTTCCGGCAATCAGTACACCATGGAAGACCTGATGCCGCTGGTGCTGCGTGAAATCGTGCTTCATGGCGCCTCGGTCGGGGCGGGCTACGGCGCGGGATCGACCGGCGAGATCAACGGCTCGCAAAACGGCTATGTCGCCATTCTGCCGGCTGCCACCGGCGAGATCGAAGCCATCAGCAAGGATGACGCCTGGGCCATCTTTGAAGACCAGTTCGAGTTCTCCAGCGAGATGCTGACCTTCGGCGCCGGTCGTCAGGGCGTGGATGCGGGCCTTGGCAATGACACCATTCTGGGCCGCGGTGGCCGGGATTCGCTGATGGGCGGCGCCGATGACGATCTGCTGAACGGCGGCAAGGGCGCCGATCTGCTGGATGGCGGCGAACATGATGACCGGATCACCGGCGGCAATGGCAATGATACCATGACCGGCGGCGACGGGGCCGATACCTTCCAGTATTTCGGTCGCAAGGCCGGGGCCGATCTCATCACCGATTTCGATGTGACGGCCGATCTGATCGACCTCAGCGGCGCGAATACCAGCTTTGCCCGCCTGACCATCACCGAACTGTCCGATGGTGATGCGCTGGTGGCCTTTGGCCAGACCACGATCCGGCTGGATGGTGTGGGCGCAGACGAGATCGGCGCCGACAGCTTCCTGTTCTGAACCGCAGCCTGCACAGGCAACCTGCAAAAGCTAAAGGCGCGCCCCGGACGCGCCTTTTCATGTCTGATGGGCGGTTTGTGCTGCGTGGTTCAGGCGCGCAGCGAGTTGTGCTTGCGGCTGACCAGCGATTTCGCGGTTTCCACCGCCACGGCGGCATCGCGGCAATAGGCATCGGCCCCGATGGCGCGGCCGAATTCCTCGTTCAGCGGCGCACCGCCGACCAGCACGATGTAATCCTCGCGCATGCCTTTTTCTTTCAGCGTGTCGATCACGACCTTCATGTAAGGCATGGTGGTGGTCAGCAGCGCCGACATGCCAAGGATATCGGGCTTTTCGCTTTCCAGCGCTTCCAGATATTTCTCGACCGAATTGTTGATGCCCAGATCCAGCACTTCGAAGCCGGCACCTTCCATCATCATGCCGACCAGGTTCTTGCCGATATCATGGATATCGCCCTTCACCGTGCCGATCACCATCTTGCCCATGCGCGGGGCGCCGGTTTCGGCCAGCAGCGGCTTCAGGATGAACATCCCCGCCTTCATGGCATTGGCGGCCAGCAGCACTTCGGGCACGAACAGGATGCCGTCGCGGAAATCGGCGCCCACGATGGTCATGCCGGCGACCAGCGCCTTGGTCAGTACATCATAGGGCGTCCAGCCGCGTTCCAGCAGGATGTTCACGCCCTCTTCGATCTCTTCCTTCAGACCGTCGTAGAGATCGTCATGCATCTGGAGGACGAGTTCCTCGTCGCTCAGTTCGGACAGGATGATATCGTCTTCGTCAGCCATGGCGGCGCTCCGGAACAGGGGTCTGTTGCTTGAATGCGACTTCTTTGGGCAAGGCACTTTGCGCTTTGCGACATGGGCGCAGTGAAAGGCGACAGAGCGGCGGCAGATGGGGCAAGACTTGCCTTTTGTTCGTGAAATGTTCTAACCTGCGGCATGAGCGACAAGGATCACACCATCCGGCCGGAATTGCGGTTGCGCGGGCGCGGGGCGCTGGCCAATGACAGCGGGCGCTTTGAACCGCTGAGCCGCGTGGTGGCGGATGATGGCTGGGATCTGCCGGAAGACGAACGCCTGCTGCAGACCGAGGTGCGGCAGGAACGGCCACGCTCGGCGCTCAGCTACAACCGCTCGCCCGATCTGCCGTTCGACCGCAGCGTGAACCCCTATCGCGGCTGCGAACATGGCTGCATCTATTGCTATGCCCGGCCCAGCCATGCCTACCTTGGCCTGTCGCCGGGGCTGGATTTCGAAACCCGGCTGATCGCGCGGCCCGGCATCGGCGCGGTGCTGGAAAAGGAACTGGGGGCAAAGAGCTATCAGGTGGCGCCCATCGCGCTTGGCACCAATGCCGACCCCTATCAGCCCATCGAACGCGACTGGCGGGTGATGCGCGAGGTGCTGGAGGTGCTGCGCGACTGGCAGCACCCTTTGGCGATCACCACCAAGGGGGTGATGGTGGAACGCGATCTGGACATTCTGGCGCCGATGGCGGCGGCCGGGCTGGTGCGGGTGGGGATTTCGATCACCACGCTGGATGCCCGCCTGTCGCGCAGCATGGAACCACGGGTGCCCCTGCCCGAACGGCGGCTGGCGGCGATCCGGCGGCTGTCCGACGCCGGGGTGCCGGTGCGGGTGATGGTCTCGCCCGTGATCCCCGGCCTGACCGATCACGAGCTGGAGCCGATCCTGGCGGCGGCCAAGGCCGCGGGGGCGGTGGCGGCCAGCTGGATCCTGCTGCGCCTGCCGCTGGAAGTGGCGCCGCTGATGCAGGACTGGCTGGAAACCCATGTGCCCGGCCGCACCGCCAAGGTGCTGGCCCGGATCCGCGAGGCGCATGGCGGCCGTCTGTATGATCCGCAGTTCGGGCGGCGGATGCGGGGCGAGGGGGTCTTTGCCGAACTGCTGGCGCAAAGGTTCACGAAGGCCGTGGCGCGCGAGGGGCTATCGGTGCCACTGCCCCCGCTGCGCCGTGATCTGTTCCAGCGACCGGGGAAGGTGGGGGATCAGCTGGCGTTGTGGTGAGGGGTGGACGGCGGCATCATACTCGGCGCAACCTGCGCTTGAGCGTGTGAGTAAAAGTGGGGCAGCCATGCAAAAGAAGATGCTGTTCGGTGCAGGGGCGCTGGTCAGCGTGGTGTGGTTGCTGTGGTGCGTTCTTGCCACCGATACCGAGGTTTTCACCTTTCCGACCGATACCGGGCTGAATGTCACATATCGTTGCGAAACACTTGGTTCGGCAGAAGCGACGCTGGCCAATGCCAAGGCGGCAAATCTGTCTTTCCTGTCTGTGCTCGCCGAGCTTGCGCAGATGCAGGCCACCGAAATGCAGGCGATCATGCAGCCCGCGCGGGAATCCGCAGCGATCATCCCGGAGCTTGAGCAGGCAGTTGCCGATGGTAAAGGGCGTTTAGATGCGGCCATGCAGGAACTGCAGGAAAGCTTCGGCTGCAAATATCTGGGCAGTGCGAAGTCATAGCCCAAAAGGCCTTTGCGTTTCATCCCCCATCACAGGGCAGCGGACGACCGCGGTTGGCCGCTGCCTCCGCCGGTGGTCGCCGCTTTATGGCGCCGCCACCGCTTAGCCCCATCATCGCGCCAGCGGCACCGAAGCGGCCGACCGGGGGGCGGTCGTCCGCTGCCCGGCGGGGCTGCGCCCCTTGTTCCGGGCTGGGCGCATAGCACAGGCGATGAAGACCCCCGGATACCAAAAGGCCGCGCCGGGCTTGCGCCTGCGCGGCCTGTGTCTTGGCTGCCCGGTGGGCTTACCGGCCGCGGCGGCGTTCGCGGCGGGGGGCGGTGTCGCCGTCGCCGGTGCCATCGCTGGCCGAGGACAGCGCGCCCAGCTTGCCGGTGATGTCTTCCAGCGTCGGGCGCGGGCCTTTCGGGGTCTCCTCCAGCGCGCGGCGCATCGCCACCAGATGTTCCGGCATGGTGCCGCAGCAGCCGCCGATGATCCGCGCGCCCGCATCGCGGGCCAGCACGGCATAATCGGCCATCAGCTCGGGCGTGCCGTCATAATGAATGGCGCCATCCTTGTATTTCGGGATGCCCGCATTGCCCTTGGCGATCACCGGCCGTTCGGTGCCCTGCGCAAAGAAGCCCAGCACGGTGCGCAGCAGATCCGATGACCCCACGCCGCAATTGGCGCCAAAGGCCAGCGGCGGATTGGCCAGCTTGTCCACCAGCGTTGCCAGATCGGCCGAGGTCACGCCCATCATGGTGCGCCCGGCGGTGTCAAAGCTCATGGTGCCGCACCAGGCCATGCCCGCCAGCGCCGCAGCTTCTGCCGCCGCGCGGAATTCCTCGGGGGCGGAAATGGTCTCCACCCACAGCACATCGGCGCCCCCGGCTTTCAGCCCCTCGGCCTGTTCGTGGAACATCTCCACCGCCAGCGCATGGGTCAGCGTGCCCATCGGGGCCATGATCTCGCCCGTCGGCCCCACCGAACCGGCCACCACCACCGGCCGGCCGGCCGCATCGGCGATCTCGCGCGCCAGCGCCGCGCCCACGCGGTTCAGCTCGTGTACCTGGCCCTCGGCGCCATGCAGCTTCAGGCGGCTGGCATTGCCGCCGAAGGTATTGGTCAGAAAGATATCCGAGCCCGAGTCGACAGCCCCGCGATACAGCTTGCGGATATTGTCGGGCTTGTCGGTGTTCCACATTTCGGGCGGCTCGCCCGAGGACAGGCCCATGTTGAACAGATTGGTGCCGGTGGCACCATCGGCCATCAGCCAGTCACGGGTGGCAAGCAACTTGGAAAGAGCGTCGGTCATGTCGCCTCGCGCGGGTGGGGGCGGGCCGTGCCGGCCTGCCCGGTGCAGCCCCTCTGTGCCACGCATGGGCCGCCGGGGCAAAGTGTCAATTCAGGTGAAATGCAAAAGGCCGCCCGAAGGCGGCCGCGCTTGCGCGGTGCCGCCGAAATCAGATCTCGGTCATCAGCTGGGCCTGGGCCACCGGCATCAGCTCTGCCAGCTTGGCGCGGATTTCGTCGGCGCTGGCCTTGTCGCCCAGATCGGCCGACAGCTTGCGCACGACATCCTCGATACCGGCCTCTTCGAAATCGGCCTGCACCACGGTCACGGCATAATCGGCCGCATCGGCGCCGGTCTTGCCCAGCAGGGCGGCGGCCCAGAGGCCAGCCAGCTTGTTGCGCCGGGCTTCGGCCCTGAACTGCATTTCAGCATCATGGGCGAATTTGGATTCGAACGCGTTTTCACGATCGTCGAAGGTGGTCATGGCAAGGCCCCCCGTTTGGTTCGGCTGTGGGAAGTAATCCGTCAGCTTCCATATGCCCGCGCAGGCCCCGCGCCGCAAGGGCCGAGGCCGCCCCGATGGCGCTAAACCTTGCGGGCAGGGCGCCCTTGGACTATAGCCCGGCGAAAGGGCGGGCCGATCAGGCTTTTCGTCCCATCCGCGATTCGGGAACGTATATGGCACGGCGCAAGAAGGTCTATGAAGGCAAGGCAAAGATCCTTTACGAAGGGCCGGAGCCGGGCACGCTGATCCAGTACTTCAAGGACGATGGCGCGGCACAGCCGGGGCCCGCGCCGCAGGGTGCGCAGGAAGGCAAGGGCGTTCTGAACAACCGCCTGTCGGAATTCTTCATGACCGGGCTGAATTCGATCGGGGTGCCGACGCATTTCATCCGCCGCTTGAACATGCGCGAACAGCTGGTGCGGATGGCCGAAATCCTGCCGCTGGAGGTGGTGGTGCGCAACTTTGCCGCAGGCGCCCTGTCGGAACGGCTGGGCATCCCCGAAGGCGTGGCACTGCCCCGGCCGATCGTCGAATATTACTATAAGGACGACAAGCTGGGCAATCCGATGGTGTCGGAAGAACATATCATCGCCTTCGGCTGGGCCAACCAGCAGGATCTGGATGATATGGTGGCGCTGGCGCTGCGGGTGAACGATTTCCTGTCGGGCGTGATGATGGGCGTGGGGATCCGGCTGATGGATTTCCGGCTGGAGGTCGGCCGCATCTGGGAGGGCGATTTCATGCGCCTGATCGTCGCCGACGAGATCAGCCCCGACAGCTGCCGCCTGTGGGACATGCGCGGGCTGGAACTGACCGACCGCGAAGGCCAGCTGCGCGAACCGGGGCCGCTGGCCGATGTCTATACCGAACTGGCACGGCGTCTGGGGGTGCTGCCCTCGAATGTGACGCATACCACCAAGCCGACGCTTATCAACTGAAAGGCCCTGCGACGATGAAAGCCCGTGTGACCGTCATGCTGAAGACCGGAGTTCTGGATGTGCAGGGCGAGGCCGTGCGCCGCGCCTTGGGCACGCTGGGCTTCGAAGGGGTAGAGGCCGTGCGTCAGGGCAAGGTGATCGAGCTGGATCTGGCCGCGACCGATGCCGCCGCCGCCGAAACCGAGGTGAAGGCCATGTGCGAAAAGCTGCTGGCCAATACCGTGATCGAGAAATACTCGGTCGAGATCGTCTGATCCGCACTGCCGGACCGAAACAAGGGCGCTGCCGGGGAAACCCGCGGCGCCTTTTGCTTGGTGCAATGCCCCCTCCCCCCAACCCTCTCCCCCGGGGGGAGAGGGGGCGCGCCTGACCGGGTGGAGGATGGGGGAAAGCCCCGGGGGCGCTGCCCCCGGACCCCCGGAGTATTTGGGAAGAAGCAAGCCGAAAGGGGATTTCGTCAGGCGGCAGCCTTTGTCGTGATCCTGCATCCGGTGGCAAAAGGTTTTGCGCGAACGGGGCTGGAAGCGCGGGGGGCTTTGCGCTATGCGCAGGCCATCCTCAGCAGCCCTGAAAGGATCGCGCCATGAAAGCCGCCGTCGTCACCTTCCCCGGGTCCAATTGCGACCGCGATCTTGCCGTAGCCTTTGAAAAGGCCGGGGCCGAGGTTGTGCGTGTCTGGCACAAGGACAGCGATCTGCCTGCGGGCGTCGATATCGTGGGTGTGCCGGGTGGCTTTTCCTTCGGCGATTACCTGCGCTGCGGCGCCATTGCTGCGCAATCGCCCATCGCCCCGGCCATTCAGGCCCATGCGGCGCGCGGCGGCTATGTGATCGGCATCTGCAACGGCTTTCAGGTGCTGACGGAAATGCGGCTGCTGCCGGGCGCGCTGATGCGGAATGCCGGGCTGAAATTCATCTGCAAGCCCGTCACGCTGGAGGTGGCCACCACCGCGTCGGATTATACCTCGGGCTATGCCAAGGGCCAGAAGATCAGCGTGCCGGTTGCCCATCACGATGGCAATTACACCGCCGATGCCGAAACCCTGACCCGGCTGGAGGCCGAAGACCGCGTGGCCTTCCGCTATGCCCAGAATCCCAATGGCTCGATGAATGGCATTGCGGGCATCCTGTCGGAAAACCGCCGGGTGCTGGGCATGATGCCGCATCCCGAACGCGCGGTAGAGCCGCTGCAGGGCAGCGCCGATGGCGCCGCGCTGTTTGCCGCGCTCGTCGGCAAGATGGCGCTGGCCTGATACGGGCGGCCCTTGAGGCGGGCAGGGCGGCAGCTTAGACTGCGGCGATGACGGACAGCAGCGCCTCCTCCTCCCACAGCACCGACAGCCGCGAGCCTGGAATTTCCTGGCGCGTCAAGCTGATCGTGGGGATTCTGGTGCTGGTCGCCATTGGCGTGGTGACCGTCACCAACCGCTGGTTGACCGAACGCTTTACCGAAGTGACGCGCAACCGCGCCGAACTGCGGCTTGCGCTGTATTCCGGCAACATGATTTCCGAACTGCAGCGCAACTCCGTGGTGCCGCTGCTGCTGGCGCGCGACCCCGAGCTGATCGGGGCCCTGACGCGCAAGGAATATTCCACCACATCGGCGCGGCTGATCTCGTTCCAGACGGAAATCGGCGCCGCCTCCATCATGCTGCTGGATGGCGAAGGGCGGATCGTGGGCGCCACCAACCGCAATCTGCTGGGCACCAGCCTGCGGGCCGCGCCGCAATTCGTCGATGCGCAAAGGGTGACGGATACGATCTTCACCGTGGCCCCGCGCGAAACCATGGGGTTCGATTTCACCTATTCCCGGGCGATCCGCGCCGACAATCAACTGCTGGGCGTGATCGTCGTGGCGGTGGATCTGATGAAATACGAACGCGCCTGGGCGGGCCTGCAGGATGCCGTCATGGTGACCGACAGCGAAGGCATGGTGCTGCTGGCCACGGAGCCGCGCTGGCGCGGCGTGCCACTGGGCCGCGCGCTCGAGGTGCGGGATGCCCCCTCTGCCATTCGCCGGGCGCTGCAGGGCGCCGCCGACTGGGCGCAGGAGCCGCCGGATGCCTATCTCAGCGGCGAGGCGGTGATGAAGACCGAAAGCCGCGTGGCCTTTCGCGGCTGGCGGATGATCACCTATACCGCCTATGATTCGGTGCGCGAGCGGGTGAATGCCGTGCTGGCGCTGGAAATCATGGGCTTTGCCATCCTGCTGGCGGTCACCTTCTATCTGCTGTCGCGCCGAGCCTGGTCGCAATCCGTCAGCCTGCAGCGCGAAAGCGCGGAACTGCGGCTGCTGAACGCCCGCCTGCAGCGCGAGATCGCGGAACGCGAAAAGGTGCAGAAGAACCTTGAAGTGGCCGAGCTGACGCTGGCGCAAAGCTCGAAACTGGCCGCCCTGGGCGAGATGTCGGCCGCCGTCAGCCACGAGCTGAACCAGCCGCTGGCCGCAATGAAAACCTATCTGGCGGGCGCGCGGCTGCTGCTGCAGCGCAAGCGTGTGGAAGAGGCGCTGTCGTCCTTCCAGCGGATCGACGATCTGATCGAACGCATGGGCGCCATCACCCGCCAGCTGAAATCCTATGCCCGCAAGGGCGGCGAGGCGTTCGAGCCGGTGGATATGCGGCAATCGGTGTCCACCGCGCTGTCGATGATGGAACCACAGCTGAAGGCGCGCGTTGTGCGTATCACGCGGGCTCTGCCGCGCCAGCCCGTGATGGTGATGGCCGACCGGATCCGTCTTGAACAGGTTATCATCAACCTGCTGCGCAACGCTTTGGACGCCACGAAGGAGACGCCGCATCCGCAGATCGACCTGATCCTGTCCGCCGGGGAAACCGCCACCCTCACGGTGCGCGACAATGGCCATGGGATCAAGGATATCGAAAACCTGTTCGAACCCTTCTACACTACAAAGAAACCCGGCGAGGGGGTGGGGCTTGGCCTCGCGATCTCGACGGGGATCGTAACAGATCTTGGCGGCCGCATCACAGCCCGCAATGCCGAAGACGGCGGGGCCGTGTTCGAGGTTCAGCTGCCCATTCTGGGTGCGGATGCCAAGGCAGCAGAATGAGGACCATATGGCCCGAGCCATGAAAATTGCCATCGTCGATGACGAGGCGGATATGCGGCAGTCGATCAGCCAGTGGCTGGCCCTGTCGGGCTTCGACACCGAAACCTATGCCAGCGCGGAAGAGGCGCTGGCGTCGATTACCGCCGATTTCGCGGGGGCGGTGGTCAGCGATATCCGGATGCCCGGCATGGATGGCATGGCCTTCCTGAAACGCTTGATGAGCATGGACAGCGGCCTGCCCGTCATCATGATCACCGGCCATGGCGATGTGCCCATGGCGGTAGAGGCGATGCGCGTCGGGGCCTTCGATTTTCTGGAAAAGCCCTTCAACCCCGACCGGATGACCGAACTGGCCAAGCGCGCCACGCAAAGCCGCCGCATGACGCTGGACAACCGCGCCCTGCGCAAAGAGCTGTCGGACGGCTCTACCCTGATGAAGAAGCTGATCGGGTCCAGCCCGGCGATGGAACGCCTGCGCGAAGATATTCTCGATCTGGGGCAGGCCGACAGCCATGTGCTGATCGACGGTGAAACCGGCACCGGCAAGACGCTGGTGGCCCATGCGCTTCATGCCGTGGGGCCGCGGGCCTCGAAGAAATTCGTGACGATTTCCTGCGCCGCCTGGTCCGAGGATCAGCTGGCGGCGCGGCTGTTCGGCCCATCGGAGGATGGCACCATCCCGCTGGTGGAAGAGGCGCGCGGCGGCACCTTGTGCCTGGAAGATATCGAAAGCCTCAGCCACGGCCTGCAATCGCGGCTGCTGACGCTGATCAACGAACAGGGGATGCCGCCGGAAACCCGGATCATTGCCATCTGCAACGAACATGCCCCCGACAAGACGCTGGAACAGCTGCTGCGCGCCGATCTGTTCTATCGGCTGGGCGCGATGACCATCGTTCTGCCGCCGCTGCGGGCGCGGGGCGAAGATATCCTGACGCTGTTCACCCGCATGTCCGAAGGCTTTGCCGAGGAATATGGCTGCGATGCCCCCGGCCTGACCGCGCAAGAGGCGGCGCAGCTGTTGCAGGCGCCCTGGCCGGGCAATGTGCGCCAGCTGGTGAATATCGCCGAACGCGCCGTGCTGCAGAACCGCCGGGGATCGGGCTCCATCGCCTCGCTGCTGATGGCCGATAACGAGGCGGCGGGACCGGCGATGACCACCGAGGGCAAGCCGCTGAAGGAATATGTCGAAAGTTTCGAAAAGATGCTGATCGACAATACGATGCGCCGCCACAAGGGCAGCATCGTCGCCGTGATGGAAGAGCTGTGCCTGCCGCGCCGCACGCTGAATGAAAAGATGGCGAAATACGGCCTGCAAAGGTCCGATTACACCTGATGGGCAGGGAGGGGGGCCGCTTGGCCCCCTTTCGCGTCAGAACAGAAAATCGGATGCGTCGATCTGGCCCAGTTCGGCCCCCGCCAGCGTGACATGCACGCCATTGCCCAGTGCCAGCCGCACGCCATTGCTGGTGGCAGACAGCACCAGATCATCGAAATCATCGGCAAAGCCGGAAATGCGGATCTTGTCGACACCATTCTGGAAATCGGTGATCCGGTCTGCACCGGAACGGGCGGTCAGCACAAACACATCCCGCCCCGCGCCCCCGGTCAGCACATCCGCCCCGGTGCCGCCCATCAGCACATCCGCGCCCTGGCCGCCCAGCAGGGTATCGGCCCCGGCGCCACCGGCCAGCGTGTCATTGCCGCCAAGGCCCAAAAGCCGGTCGCGCCCGGCATCGCCTTCCAGCCAGTTGGCCCGGCCACTGC
>Ga0154510_1042_pt5 | contig 11446 bp, 10 predicted proteins | sample RifGroE1_FD_115989 | JGI IMG/M metagenome (GOLD analysis project Ga0154510, IMG submission 115989) | Rhodobacteraceae bacterium GWE1_64_9
AGGCTGGGCCCGATCACCGTGGTGGACGGGCGCGAGGATGACCGGTTCGGCCTGTCGCTGGACATGACCTTCGAATCCATGGGCGTGATGGGCTATGCCCCCAGCCTGTCGATCAGCGGCGAAAGATCGCTGTCGAACATCAGCCGTTTTGACACGCGCAGCCTTGAAATCGGCCTGGGTATCGTGACGGTTTTCTGAGCCATAGAGAAACCTGCCCCTCGCCTTTGCCGCCCGGATGCCTATGTTCAGCGCAGCAAAAGGAGACGCGCAATGAGCATCCGCTATCTGCACACCATGGTCCGCGTGCTGGATCTGGAAAAATCCATGGCCTTCTGGCGCCTGCTGGGGCTGGAAGAAACCCGCCGTATCGACAACGAAAAAGGCCGGTTCAGCCTGGTTTTCATGGCGCCCCCCGGTCAACCGGATTGCCCGGTCGAACTGACCTGGAACTGGGATGGCGACGAGGGCCTGCCCTCTGACAGCCGCCATTTCGGCCATCTGGCCTATGCGGTGGATGACATCCATGCCACCTGCACATTCCTGCAGGATAATGGCGTGACCATCAACCGCCCGCCGCGCGACGGTCACATGGCCTTTGTCCGCTCGCCCGACAATGTATCGGTGGAACTGCTGCAAAAGGGCGAAGCCCTTGCCCCTGCGGAGCCGTGGGTTTCCATGCCCAATACAGGGCATTGGTAAGCAGCGAAGGCAGGGGGCGCTCGCGCCCCCTCTGGCCTGCGGCCATTCACCCCCTGAGGATATTTTGACAACGGGAAGGGGAAAGCCTTGTGTGGACCCTTGTGCTGCGCGCCCCGGCGCGGCAGGGATGGGGCATGAAAGAACGCGCATTTCTGAATGTCGAGGCGTCGCTGACCGGGCGGCGCTGGGTGGGCCCGGAGCCGGAGGCGGCGCGGATGGCCGAAGCCATGGTGCAGGCGACGCGGCTGCCGCTGCCGCTGGCCCAGGTGCTGGTGGCGCGGGGGGTGCGGCCTGAGGATGCCGCGGGCTATTTGGCCCCAGCCCTGCGCGACCTGCTGCCCAATCCGATGGTGCTGCGCGACATGGGGCCTGCGACAGAACGGTTCCTGAAAGCCGCAAAGGGCGGCGAGCGGATCGCGGTCTTTGCCGATTACGATGTGGATGGCGGATCTTCCGCCGCGCTGCTGCTGGTCTGGCTGCGCGCCATGGGGCGGCAGGCCACGCTCTATATCCCCGACCGCATCGACGAGGGCTATGGCCCCAATGTGCCCGCCATGCAGGCGCTGGCGGCGGCGCATGATCTGATTATCTGTGTTGATTGCGGCACGCTGAGCCATGAGCCGATCGCAGCCGCGAAGGGCTGCGATGTGGTGGTGCTGGATCACCATCTGGGCGGCGAAACCCTGCCCGCGGCGCTGGCGGTGGTGAACCCCAACCGGCAGGACGAGGACGGCAGCCTGGCCCATCTTTGCGCCGCGTCGGTGGTGTTCCTGATGCTGGTGGAGGCCAACCGGCGGCTGCGGCTGGACGGCGTGCAGGGGCCGGATCTGATGGCGCTGCTGGATCTGGTGGCGCTGGCCACCGTGGCCGATGTGGCGCCGCTGCTGGGCGTCAACCGTGCCTTCGTGCGGCAGGGGCTGAAGATCATGGCGCGGCGCGAGCGGGTGGGGCTGCGCGCCCTGGCCGACGTGGCGCGGATGGATACGGCGCCGACGCCCTATGCCCTGGGCTTTCTGCTGGGGCCGCGGGTCAATGCCGGCGGGCGCATCGGCCAGGCCGATCTGGGCGCACGCCTTCTTGCGACCGCCGATGAGGCGGAGGCCGCAGCCCTCGCCCAGCGGCTGGACCAGCTGAACACCGAGCGGCGCGATATCGAGGCCGCCGTGCGTGCCGCTGCTTTGGCACAGGCCGAGGCGCGGGGGCTGGACGGGCCGCTGGTCTGGGCGGCGGGCGAAGGCTGGCACCCGGGCGTGGTGGGCATCGTGGCGGCGCGGCTGAAAGAGGCGACGGGCCGCCCCGCCGTGGTGATCGGGCTGGAGGGCGGCATCGGCAAGGGGTCGGCCCGGTCTGTGACGGGGGTGGATCTGGGGGCGGCGGTGCAGCGCGTGGCGGCCGAAGGGCTGCTGCTGAAGGGCGGCGGGCACAAGATGGCCGCCGGGCTGACCGTGGCGCAGGATCAGCTGGAACCGGCGATGGCGCGGCTGGCCGAATTGCTGGCCCGGCAGGGCGCGGGCAGCGGCGGCGCCGCCGATCTGCGGCTGGACGGCTTGCTGGCCCCGGCCGGTGCCACCATGGCGCTGGTGGAACAGCTGGAAGAGGCAGGCCCCTATGGCGCCGCCTCGCCCGCGCCGCGCTTTGCCTTTGCCGATTGCGCGGTGCAGGGCCGCCGCATCGGCGATTCGCATCTGCGGCTGAGCTTTGGCGATGGGATGGGGGCCAAGCTGGAGGCGATCTGCTTTGGCGCCTTCGACGGCCCGCTGGGGCCCGCACTGGAAAACCCCGGCCATCAGCGGTTCCATCTGGCCGGGCGGCTGGAGATCAACAGCTATGGCGGGCGCAGCAAAGTGCAGTTGCGGCTGGAGGATGCGGCAAGAGCCTGACGCCAAACGTTTTTCACGGGCACTGCATTTTTTCTCTTGCGCGCGTCATCGCGCCGACATAGAAGGCCCCCACCAACCGCGGCCCGTTCGTCTATCGGTTAGGACACCAGGTTTTCAACCTGGGAAGAGGGGTTCGACTCCCCTACGGGCTGCCACTTATTCATTTTTTCGCTTTCCTTTCAATAGGTTGTGACACCCGTGCGTCCAACCCAGCCGATGGGTTGGACAAGTTTCGTTCCGCTTCTGTGCTGGACAGCCCGACAAACCCGCTATCGGCAAGCCGCGAACGATCTGCCTTTTTGGTGTAGGTCGCGCCTTCCTTGTTGGTCTTGTGGGCCATCACGGCGCGGATTTCGTCGGGTGACTTGCCCGCGTTCGCCATCAAGGTTGCAAGCGACTTTCGCAGCCCATGCGCCGAACAAAGCGGGTTGCCTGCGGCCTTGCACTGATCCTTGAACCAGTTGCCCAAAGTCGTCGGCTTGTAGGCCAAGCCGTCGCCATGCGTGACGAACAGAAACTGGTCACGCGGGACATTGGCCAGTTCTGCGGCAAGTTCTTCGTGGATCGGCAGATCGGCCCCAATTCCCGTCTTGCCGCGCCTGTAGGTGATCCGATCACCCTGCACATTGCGCCAGCCCATCGCCGCCACGTCTTGCCGCGACGCGCCCGTCCAGAGGAACAGCATCATCGCCAGCCGGGCCTTGCTGCCCGTCGGATGGTGTTCCTTGAATCGGGCAATCTCTTGATCGGTCCAAGTGTGATAGCCGTCGGCGTTTTCCTTGCGCCTGTCAGCGTATCGGGCCGGGTTGAACGTCACACCCATTTCCCGCTTGATCGCAAAGTTAAACAGCATGGACAAGTTCTTCTTGACCGTGTTCGCAGCGGTCGGGCCAGACTTCTTGCCCATAAGCGCTTCGACGTGCTGGGTGCCAAACTTCGCAAAGGGCAGATCGCCCGCGACGCCGCGCAACCAGTCCAATTCGCCCCGGATGCTGCGCTTGCGGCTTTCCGACAGGTTTCGATACTTCGGGCTGGCCAAATACTGTTCGATCAGCCAAGCCAAGGTGCCTTGGGGCGTTGTGCTGCGGTTCGGTGACTTCGCGCCCTCAATCGCCGCGTCATAGGCCGCACGGAACGCGACAGCGCCATACGGCCCCGGCAGATAGCAAGTGAAGCCCTTACTTCGAAACCGGAAACGGGTTTGGCCGTGCCGATCCACGATCCGGGTCACGCCGGGATAAGGGTTCTTGCGTCGGATCATTTCAGTAACCTGTCACAAGGGTTGGACACGGTAGAGGCTTCGGACTCGCCTTGGAAGATGACGTGAGTTCCATCAGGCTTCACTTCAACTCTGCCGCCCTCATTGCCAGCGGCTTTCATCGCCTTGAGATAGCGAGTCAGTTCAGACTGTTTCAGAAGTGCGGGACGGTTAGCCATCACATACCTTTAGAGGTTGAAAAGTTGATATTGCCGGGTCGGGGCGCAGAGGCGCGGCGGATACGGGTTTCCAGATCGGCAAGGGCGTTCGCCATTTCGGCGTCGCTGCCATATTCAACCCGCTTGCCCTCAAACATAACGACTCGTGTTGCACTTGCGCGCGCCCTGATCAGGGCGTCGCGCAGGGTTTCCAGTTCGGTCGGGTCAATCGCCATATCAGCCGTTCCGATACCAACCGCGATGGCCGATCCATGCCGCGCCAAAGTCCAAGCGGACCTTGATCATCATGGCGTCAACCTCGAAGGCGACGGTCGTTTCCACCTGCGGGCCGGGTGCGCCTTCAAGATAGGCGTATTCCAGACCGTCGATGTTCGCCGGGTCCGCCGCCAGATACCATTGCGTCGCGTTGGTCAGGCGGGGTTCCACCAGAAGCAACAGCTTGGCGAAGGGGTTCACATCGGCGACGGCGGTTGCTGCCAGCGTGGTCAGCAACTGTTCACCGATGGTTTCGTATTCGGGCGGCACGATCAGGAAGCGGGGCGCGGCATTGATCGGCATCCCGTTTGCCGAAGTCTGTTTCCGCATCCGAACCCGCCCGGCGTTCAGGCTGGTGACGCTTGGCGCGGACGCCGCGTCAAGGTTGCCGTGGCCAGCGACGAACACCGCCAGACCGTCGCCCATGATTGGGTTGCTGGTCAGTGCGGTGACAAGCTGCGAGTTCTCGAATTCACGCGCGGCGATGCCCATGCGGCGGCTGAAGTCTGCAAGCGCGTTCAGATCATCGTTGATCCACATTTGGCGCGTGTAGGGGATCATGCTGCCGAAGGTTTGCAGGGTGTTCGTATTGGCCGACTCGGCAACCGAACCCATCGGATATTCGCCGCCTTCGAGAACCCGCCGAAGGGCCGGGGCATCGCCAAGCATATACTTGGTCTGCACCTTGAAGTTCGGATATTGCGTCTGGCGCGCAGCGGGGCGCAGACCGGACGGGGAGGCGTCATAGGCGGTGCGAAGGCTGCGCCCGGCGCTATCGCCAAGGATGCCCGCCAGATCGCCCGTGACCATGCTGCCCGCGCGGGTGAACACCTGCGCGTCAGACACGCCCTGCAAGGGCTGGCCATGCCGCTTCATCACTTCCCGCACCACGTCGGGAAGGCGAATGTTCGCATACTGGCGCGCCGGGGCGGACAGTTCATGCGCCGGGTTCATCCGGGCGTGGATCGCTTCCCCGACACGCGACGCGAAAACGGCGGGGTCGTTGTGGTCGAACGTGATCTGCGCCGTGGTGCGGGTGCGGGTCTGCGCCTGACGCTGCGCCATCGCAGCGAAGGCCAGTTCCCGCGCGGCTTCCGGCGTCGCCTCGGCGTCGATCTGCGCGTCGGTCCAAGCACGGTCCAGCCCCGCCAGTTCGGCGATGCTGCGAATCTCGGTATTCATTTCAGCGCGGGTTTGCACCTGCACTTCAAGTTCGGTGGTCGGCATGGTGACTTCTCCATTTCTGAAATGTGCGCCGGGATCGGCGGGAACGGGAACGATGGACACTTCAATCGGCGTCCATCTGGTCGCGGTGCGAACCCGCTTGGTGCCGTCTTTAGCTTCGCGGGTCTGTTCGATGGTGTAGCCAATCGACAGCCCGCGCAGGGTGCCATTGGCGACGTCGGTCATCACGGCTTGCGCCGGGGTGGATTCGCGGAACCGGATCACCACAAGCAGGCCTTCGGGCGTCATGCGCGCCGCCTCGATCACGCCCAACTGGTCGCGGGTCGTGTCGCGGCGGTGCCCGTCCAGCACCGGGGCACCGACAAGCCGCGCCAGATCAACGCCGCGCAGGTCCAGAACCTCGGTGTAACCGGGGCGCGCAACGGGTGCCCCGGTCGAAACGATTGCTTCAATCGTCCGGGCCTCTGCGCTGAAGGTGGCGGGACGCATGTTCGCCGCCCGAAGGTGAATGGTCATGGTTTCAGTTCCCGGTTGTCAGCGGATCGCGCCGTCAAGCAGCACCTGCCCCACCGTGTCCGCAGCAAGGGCAGCGGCGAAGGCGGCACCGATGATCTTGTTGCTGCCAACCGTGGTGGTCACGGCGCGGGCGGCGTTGTCCCAATAGAGGGTCTGGCCAAGGGTCCAAGCCTGCGCGGCGGTCTTGGTCAGGGTGAAAACGCCCTGGCGAACAAGCACCACGTCGGCACTGATCGCAGCGGCACCTTGGGCGACGCCGATGATCGAACCGACTTGCGCCACCTGTCCCGAAGTCAGGGCATAAGGCGCGGGCAACGTGACGTTGTTGCCAGAGAAAAGGGAATTTCGCATTTCAGACTCCTGTAGGTTTGGTTGCGCGGGCGAACGTGTCCGCCGCGATTTCTTCGTCCAGTTCTTCGATATCGCGGCCACGGCCTGCGACCACTTCGGCGCGGGATTTCAAGCCCGCTTCAATGGCGCGGATATCGGAATTCGCTTCCTTCAGCGGGTCCACCCATTGCCAGCCGGGGGCAACGAATTTGACGGCGCGAAAATCGGCCAATTCGGATTCACTGGCGCCGATTTCGCCCGCCAATGCCTTGGCGTCGATCCAGCGCCGCCAAAGCGGGCGCAGCAACTGCGCCTCGATCAGGGTGCGTTGAAGCATTTCGGCGCGACGACGGAATTCCAGCAAGCCGACGCGGGCGCTTGAATAGTTGGTGCCCGACAGATCGCCCGTCACCTGTTCAAAGGTCAGACCGACACCGACGGCGATTTCGCGTTGCTGGCCTTTCAGGAATTCCACGGCCTGCGAAAGACCTTGACCGGGCTGCGAGAATTCAACCTCTGCACCGAAGGGCAGCACCCGCATTGCGCCCGGTTCAAGGCTCACATTCAAACTGCCGTCGGCTGACTCGAACCCCGCCGTGCCGCCTTCGGCGTCGCGGACAAATCCCGTCATCAGGCTTTGGACCTTCAGCGTCATCAGCATGGCGTCGGACGCGGCGTCATAGTCCGCCAGCTTCAACAGCACGGGGGCAAGCCAAGAAATGCCGCGCACCTGTCCGGGGAAAAGCTGGTCGAAGATATGCAGCACTTCGCGGGCCGGAACCCGCACCGCCTGCCCGATCATCCCGAACGGGGTTCCGGGGGCATCGGGCAGAATGTGATAGGCGACGATCCGGTCGCCTGCGTCAAACTCCACCCCGGCAACGATGCGCGCGCCGTCGCCAAGGTCACGGGTTAGGGACGGGTCGATCTGGTCGGCGGGCAGCGCCAAGGAACTAAACGCTGCCCGTCCTGATCCGTCGGCGTCGCTGCCACCTACGGATGTTCTGATAAACGCCTCACCATCCCGCACAAGGGCGCGCACCGCGACGGGCAGCAAGGCCAGCATCTGCCCTTCAAACTCATTGTTCAGCGCCCGCCGTATGCCTGCGTCCGGGTGCTGCGAAAGCGCCTGCCAGCCCCTGCCAGCGAGTGCCGCAAGCCACGTCTCCACGATCCGCGCCGCCGTCGGGTTGTTCATGGACAGAGCCGCCGCGCGGGCCTTGGCTGGCGCGCGGGCCGCAAGGATCGACGCTTGCGGCGCGTTCATCATGGGCGAACCCTGCCAGCGCCGCCCACCGCCGCCAGCTTCGATCTGACGCTTCTGGGTCGGCCCCGTCATGCGGTCGAAAAGGCGGGCAAGGAAACTCATTCTGCGCCGCCATCCAAAAGGCGCGCCGTCACGACATGGGTTTCAAGGGGCATCTTGGCGCGGCTGTGAACCAGCTTGGCCACGGCCTCAAGGTCGATCAGAAGCCCGTGGAAAACGCCTTCCTGATCGACCAATTCGTGAAGGTCGGACAGGTCTGCGCGAAGGTATTGGGCGATGCGCCCTTCCAAGTCGTCGCGTTCGGGCAAGGGCCAGAACACATAGCGAACTTTGCTGTGCGATGCCCAGCTTTCGATGCGCCGCCGCTCTTCGGCTTCAGCTTCGGGCGAGTCGGCCTTGATTGCGACGGAACCGGGCAAGCCCATCAACTTCGCGGTCGCATGGTGTGCCGCAAGTCCAGAGAACGCTTGCAAGCCCTTGATGCTGATTCCACCTTCGGTCAGCCGCTGCATGATCGTCATGCGAACCACTTCGCTGATCGAAAATCGTGCGTTCCGTTCCCCTTCAATATGGGGAAGCAACCCGCGCTTGCGCCAGTGCCGTTGAAGAACCGGGTTCACGCCAGAGATTTCGGCGGCTTCACCTGCGCTGAACTCAGCCTGATCGGTGTATTCGATGTGGTTGTTTGACACGCTGCGCCCTCACTCTGCATAGTGATAGCTAGCACCATACGCCACATGGTGTCAACTATCACCAATGATGGCGCGCAGTCAGTTGCTGCGAGGGTCGACAGATGGTTGACCCCCAGTCCGCAACAAGCCAAAGTTGAAAAGGCGCACAAAAGCGGACCAACCAACAAGGAAAACCCATTGAGTAAAGAATTACCAGTTCGCAGCGAAAATGAAATATTCTCCGACTTGGAAGCCCTTTGCAAACAAGAAGGCTTCTCCCACGCTATTGCTGCGCTATGCTTCCGAGACAATTTCTTTGGAATCAAGAAAGAGATAACCGGCAAGCAAATAGCGGACCGGCGTTCGTTCGAGAGACTCATACGAACAGAAATATCGACCTTGATTGGCTGCCTTGCTAAACACCCTATTTCAATCGAACTGCCCGAACCTGCGATACTTCAGGCAATGTGTGACCATGCGGAGAGACTTCTTAACGAAATTCATGGCGCGATGATTGCCGATGCCTATAAGGATTTCTCAAAGGACATTAACCCACTAACGACAGGGGAAGCTATAAGAGAAGCCGTCTTTTACGCAACAGAATCTGCTTACTCATTTCAGTATCGTGACTTCTCCCCTACTCGATACAAAAATGATGACGCATGGATCTCTGAAAAATTTGGATTCAATAGCCAAGAAGCAAGCATACTGCTTCGGACGATTCTAGACTTCCAGTCAGAGAAGGCTATGATCCACCTAGAGTCACTACGGAGTGTTTCTCCTGATAAGTGGACGATGCTACCTGCGTTCATGTTTACTTTGGATGAGATGGTTGAGCATTCCAAACTATCCGGCGCAGTAGTCAAATGTTTTTTAGACGCATTCTCCACTGAATCAAGCGGCGGAAATCCTGCCTTTGTGGACATCAATTCTTTCAACGAAACAAATGTTAAACCAATAATCGAGACAAACGGTTCTTATTTGCTATTTCAATTTGTGAGCCTTGCAGAAGCGGTCTACGAAGCGCCATTCTTCTGGATGCTTCAAGATGCGACTTACAGGAACACTGCATCCACTAATCGTGGGGCCTTTACAGAACAGTTTACGTTTGATGCAATGCGCAGAATCTTTGGCGATGATCATGTTTTTCAGAACATTGACCTGTATGACGGCAAAAGCAAAGTCGGTGAGGTGGATGTTCTTGTTTCCTACGGCGAGTATGCCCTAGTTTGCCAAGCCAAGTCACAAAAGCTTACACTTGAGGCACGAAGAGGCAATCTTCCCAAAATCCAAGATGATTTCCAGAAGGCCATACAAAAGGCATACGATCAGTCTGTTGATTGCGGGTCTGCAATCCTGAGCGGTAAAGTCGAACTGAGAGATTCAACGGGAACGCCCCTACTTATCCCAAGACCGCAACACATTTTTCCCATAACAGTGCTTTCAGATCACTTCCCGGCGCTAAGCGTGCAGGCTCGCCAGTTTCTCAAGTTGAAATCGACGAAGCAGGTTCATAATCCCCTATGCACCGACGTTTTTACGCTTGATGTGATCTCAGAGTTAATGCCATCGCCAATCCGGGCACTAGCTTACTTGGAACGACGCTCGAATTACTATGAGCGAATAATGACTACCAACGAACTTGGATTGTTCGGTTACTTTTTGAAAGTTAATCTTTGGTTGGATAACGACACGGATCTTCTCAACTTGGATGATAGTTTGTCAGCGGACGTGGATGCTGCCATGCTAGTTAGAAGAGAAGGTCTGCCGGGAAAGAGCACACCAGAAGGTCTTTTAACAAAATATCAAGGTTCATTCATTTATGGAATAGTTGACGAGATTGAGCGGGACCCAAACGCCTTGTGCGTTGAATTGGGGTTGACACTTCTTGAGTTTAGCGGTGACGCAATCGAAAATATCGGCACTTTGGTGCGACGAATGTGCGCAGATACAAAAAGAACAGGTAAGCAACATGATTTAACACTTCCTATCGAAAACCGTTCCTCAGGCTTGACCTTCCACTGCAACTTCCTTCCGACAAATCATGCAAGGCAACAGTTGCACGACCATATGCGAAAGCGCAAGTATAGCCAGAAAGCAAGCAGTTGGATCGGCTTAGTTCTTGAGCCGGGAACAGCCAAAGTGCGATTTGGGGACTATGTTCGCGCACCTCATGTGTTTGACTATGCACTGGAAGGTATTGTTGCGTCTGCACCCCCATTGACGAAGACACAGGATATTCTTCGGAGTCCCTTTGCCAAAAGAAGTGTTGGTCGTAATAGCCCTTGCCCTTGTGGTAGCGGAAAGAAACATAAGCGATGCTGTGGCATGAATTAGAGGAGCGGACAAAAGAAGGAAAAGCAATGTCAACGCTTCATCCAGCTTGACGCCAGCACCGGGCCGCGCTTCGGCGCGGGCGCGGCTTCGGTCGAAAGATCGGCGCGGCGCTGGTCATAGTCCAGATTAAGCAACGCCCGTGCGGCAAAGGCATAGACCACACAGTCAAGCGCCTCTGCCCGCCGCCCCGGTATCCGAACGAAGCTGCGCGTCGGCTGGCCACGGGTGTAGCGCACCACAGACCTTTCGGACGCAAGCTGTTCAAACCAGACCGGGGGCAGATCGGCCGAAAACCGGAAGCTGCCCGCCTGCGCCAGCCGCCCGAACAGTTGCAGTTTCACCGTGTCCACGCCGATGATCCACAAGCGCGCGCCCGTCTTGGTGGTCGATCCTGCCCGTTCGATCATCGGACGGTTGCCGGGCGCACCCTTGATCGCCAGCACCTTGCGCCGCGTCCGGGGCGTGGCAAAGGCGGTGACGTGATGCATGGATACCCCGTCGCCCGCGTCTATCGCACAGGCGTCCACCCCGATCCGGCCACCAAGCGCATGGGGAAAGCGGTAACCGATCAGCCCGTCCAGTTCGACCCAAGTTTCTTCGGCGTCATACTGCCCCCAGATCACCCGATGCCCAAGCACAAGCGCCACGCCGCCTTCGGTCCAGCCCAGATAGGTGACTTCTAGGCGGTCGTGTTGCACGTCCACCCCAACCGTAACCGCCAGCACTTCGGCTGGCACGGCGGCAAGCCCGAAGGGTTCGGCGCGCGCCATCAGCTCATCTTCGGCCAGCTCATCCCCTGCGCTGCGCCAGCCTTGGCCAAGGATCGTATTGACGAAGGTTTGCAGCGTGGTCGGATCGTCCTTCGCCTG
>Ga0154510_1043_pt4 | contig 11360 bp, 10 predicted proteins | sample RifGroE1_FD_115989 | JGI IMG/M metagenome (GOLD analysis project Ga0154510, IMG submission 115989) | Rhodobacteraceae bacterium GWE1_64_9
GGCTGCTGTCTTCGGGCCCGCGCGCAGGCTTTAACGAGATCAACCTGCCCGCGCGGCAGGCGGGCAGTTCGATCATGCCGGGCAAGGTGAATCCGGTGATCCCCGAAGTGGTCAATCAGGTGGCCTTCGAGGTGATCGGCAATGATGTGACGATCAGCTTTGCCGCCGAGGGTGGGCAGCTGCAGCTGAATGCCTTTGAACCGATCATTGCCTATTCGCTGTTCCGCTCGGTCAGCCATCTGACGGCGGCCTGCCGCACGCTGGAGGAAAACTGCGTGCAGGGCATTACCGCCAACCGTGATGTGCTGCGGCAGGTGGTGGAAAATTCCATCGGCATCGGGACGGCGCTGAACCCCTATATCGGCTATGCGGCGGCCACCGAAGTGGCACTGGAGGCGCATCGCACCGGGCGCGGGGTTTACGAGCTTGTACTGGAAAAGGGTCTGCTGGGCAAAGACCGGCTGGATGCCATCCTGCGCCCCGACATGCTGACGCGCCCGCAGGCCTTTGTAGCCTGAGGGGCCGGGGGTTACCCCCTCCCCAACCCTCCCCCTGACAGGGGGAGGGAGGCGCGCTTGTGGGGTACGGGGCGCCAGTGGTGCGGCGAGCCATGGGCGGGCTAGGCGGCGAGGGGACGGCGGGCAAGAGCGGCCTGTCAGCCCATTGCGGGGTGTCGAGCTGGGGGCCACTCCCTCCCCCTGTCAGGGGGAGGGTTGGGGAGGGGGCGTTCGGCAGCAGGCGCGCAACGTCAGGCGTTGCTCTGAACGCCCGCCGTGCTCAGCGCAGGGTGATCGGCAGGGTCAGCGTGGTGCCCTGGCCATCGGGGGGTGCTGCGACCGATCCCTTGCGGCTCATCTGGGCCACCACGGCCGCATCCAGCGCAGCATCGCCGCTGGATTGCCGGGCGCTGACGCCGATCACATTGCCCGCGCCATTGATCTGGATCGCCAGCACCATCTTGCCGCCCTTGCTGCCGAAGTTCTTGCGGCGCAGGTGCTTGTCCAGCTGGCCCTGAACCTTGCGCTTCCATTTGGCGACGGCATCCGCACTGGCCGAGCCTTTGGCCGAAGCCGCCGCCCCGCCGCTGCTGGCTTGCGGTTGCGGCTTGGGTCTGGCTTCGGCCTTCTTGGGTTTCGGGGCTTCGGCTGCCTTTTTCGGCGGGTCTTTCTTCTTGGGCGGTTCCGGGGGGGCGGGGCGCGGTTTCGGGCGCGGCAGTGGTTTCACCACGGGTGCCACCTCTGGTTCCGGTTCCACCACCGGTTCCGGCTCTGCAACGGGTTCCGGCTTTGCCACGGGTTCCGGTTCCACGACAGGCTCGGGTTCCACCACCGGCTCTGGCACCGGCTCCGGCACAGGTTCGGCCACCGGCTCCGGTTCAGGTTCAGGTTCAGGCTCTGGTTCGGGCACGGGCTCCGGTTCCGGCTCGGGCAGGCTGGCCAGAGCCTGGGCCGGGGGCAGGGCGGTCAGGTCGATCAGAACCGCCTCGTCCAGCGCATCTTTGCGGCCCTGCGTCACATCCAGCCACAGGGCCAGCGCCGCCCCGGCCGCCAGAACCAGCGCGACAACCGCCGCCGCGATCAGCCACAGGGCGGCCTCGGCAAAGCGGCGCCCGCGGGCGACATAATCTGTCCAGTCGCTCATGGCGAAGCCTCCTCGCCCACCAGCGCCACCTGCTGAAACCCGCCATCGCGCAGCAGGTTCATCACCTCCATCAGTGCGCCATAGGGCACGGATTTATCGGCGCGGATATAGATGCGGGTTTCGGGCTTCATGCCGCTGGCCTGCAGCAGCGTGGCGGCCAGTGCCTCACGCGCCACCGGGCCATTGCCGAAAGACAGCGTCAGATCCGCCTGCAGCGATACGATCAGCGGTTCTTCCGGCGCCTGTGTCGGCGCCGCCGAGGATTTCGGCAGTTCCACCGGCACGTCGACCGTGGAGATCGGCGCGGCCACCATGAAGATGATCAGCAGAACCAGCATCACGTCGATGAAGGGCGTGACGTTGATTTCATGCGATTCATCCAGATCATCATCGCTGCTTTTGCGGATGCCCCCGGCCATGGCTCAGCCCTCCCGCGCGCGGCGCTGGTCGATATCGCGGCTCAGGAGCCGCAGGGTGGCAGCACCCGCATCGCCCAGAGCCAGCCGGTAAGCCGCGATGGAGCGTGAGAAGTGGTTGTAAATCACCACGGCGGGAATGGCCGCCACAAGGCCGATGGCAGTGGCAAACAGGGCCTCGGCAATGCCGGGGGCCACAACGGCAAGGTTGGTGGTCTTGGTTTCGGCAATGCTGATGAACGAATTCATGATGCCCCAGACGGTGCCGAACAACCCGACAAAGGGGGCAACCGAACCGACCGTGGCCAGAAGCCCGGTGCCCCGGCGGATGCGGGCCAGCGCCTGGGTTTCGATCCGGTCCACCAGCGAACCGCCCCGTTCCTTCATGCCTTCGGGCCCGGCCGCCATCAGAAGGGCATCAGACCGGACCAGCTCTTCCTGAACGGCGCGGGCCATGAAGGCGGCAGGATCGCGGCGGCGGGACAGGGCGGCGGTGGCGGCCGCCAGGCTTTCGGCATCATGCAGCACGCGGCGGCTGTGACGGGCGCGGGATTTGGCGACGATCAGCTCCACCGTCTTGAACAGCCAGACCGTCCAGGTCAGGAAACAGGCCGCGACCAGCAGCAGCATCACACCTTTCACCACCCAATGCGCCTGCGCATACATGCCCATCGGTGACAGATCATGCACCGATGGCAGGGTTTCCGGCGTGGGGCCGGGCAGAACCGGCGTGGCCGCCACATTCGCGGGCGCCATCGGCGCGGCGGGGGCCGGTTCGGCCGGCGCCGGTGCTGCGGGTTGCAAGGGGGCGGGCGGCTGCGGCACGGGTGCGGCAGGCGCCACCGTGGCAGGTGCGGCAGGCGTCGCTTCCACTGTGGCGGGGGGCGCAGTGATGCCCTCGGCCGGGGCCTGCGGGGCGGGGCTGGCCTGCGGGGCGGCTGCGGGCATGTCTGCCGCCGCCGGCGCGCCGGGGATCGCCGCCCCTGCCGGGGGAAGGGGCGCCGCAGGCGGGGCCGTGATCGCCTCTTGCGGGGGGGCGGCCTGCTGCAGCGGCAGGGCCGGTGGCTCTGCCGTCTGGGCAGAACTGAAACCGGCGAGGCCGATCAGGCAGGGCACAAGGAGGGGGATCAGGCGTGACATGTCTTCTTCCGGTGTTCTTCAGGAGGTCAGGCCGGCGGGTTCATGTCCCCCGGCCATTTGCGGCAGGAACCAGCGTCCCTGCACGGGCGCCCGGTTCAGGCGCAGGCGGCATTGATAGGCGGCGGACAGCGGTTCATCGGCCAGAACCTCTTCCGGGCTGCCCTGCCGGGTCAGCCGACCATCGGCCAGAAGCGCGACAGAGCCGGCGAATTGGGCGGTAAGGTTAAGATCGTGCATGACAGCCACCACGCCGCCCCCGGAATCTGCAAAGCGGCGGGCCAGACCCATGACCATCAGCTGATGCCCTATGTCAAGCGCCGACACGGGTTCATCCAGAAACAGCCAGCGCGGGCCGGACGGGCCGGTGGGATGGCCCAGCTGCGCCAGCACCCGCGCCAGATGGCAGCGCTGCTGTTCGCCGCCTGACAGTTCGGGAAACAGGCGGCCCGCATGGCCTGCAAGCCCCACCCGGGCCAGCGCCTCTTCCGCGGTCAGCTCGGGCCGGGCGCTGGCGGACAGGCCCAGACGCACCACCTCCAGCACCGTGAAGGGAAAGCCCACAGGCGTGTGCTGCGCCAGCACCGCGCGGTGGCGGGCCAGCTCCCACACCGGGGTTGTGCCAAGGGGCAGGCCGTTCAGCCGGACACTGCCGGTGAAGGGCAGATCGCCTGACAGGGCGCGCAGCAGCGTGGTCTTGCCTGATCCGTTGGGGCCGACAATGGCGGTCAGCGCGCCGGGGCGGGCGTGAAAGGCAATATCCTGCAGCACGGCGCGCGGGCCAAGGCGGACAGACAGGCCATGGGTTTCGATCATGGCTCAGCCCTCGGCCAGCGGGCGCTGCCGCAGCAGGATCCACAGGAAAACCGGCGCGCCGATCACGGCGGTGATGATGCCGATGGGCAGCTCGGCCGGGGCCACCAGCGTGCGGGCCAGAATATCGGCGGCGGTCAGCAGGGCCGCGCCCAGGAGGGCGGCATTGGGCAGCAGGCGGCGATGGTCCGGCCCGGTGGACAGGCGCAGCAGATGCGGCACCACGATGCCGACAAAGCCGATGCCGCCGGCCACTGCGGTGGCAGCCCCGGTGGCCGCCGCCACGCCCAGAATGGCGCGGGTCTTGATGCGTTCCACCGGATGGCCGATATGGCGCGCCGCCGCCTCTCCCAGTGCCAGCGCATTCAGCCCGGCGCCGAGGCGCGGCGCCAGCAGGATCACCGGCAGGATGAAGGGCAGCGCCAGCCCCAGCTTGGCCAGGCTGGCCCCGGCCAGCGAGCCCATGTTCCAGAAGGTCAGGTCGCGCAGCTGGCGGTCATCGGCCAGAAAGATCAGGATGCCGGTCAGCGCACCTGCCAGCGCGGCCAGCGCGATACCGGCCAGCAGCAGCATGGCAACCGCCGTGCGCCCCTGCCGCGTCGCCACCCGATACAGCAGCAGCGTCGCCCCCCAGCCCCCGAAGAACGCCGCCAGCGGCACAAGCCATTGCGTGCCCGCCCAGACCGGCAGCAGCCCGCCCAGCACGATGGCCAGAACGGCGCCAAGGCTGGCCCCCGATCCCACGCCCACGATGCCCGGATCGGCCAGCGGATTGCGGAACAGCCCCTGCATCAGCGTGCCCGAAACCCCCAGCGCCGCGCCGATCAGCAGGCCAAGCCCCAGACGGGGCAGCCGGATCTCCATCAGCACCAGCCGGTCGCGCGGGGCCAGCGCCTCGCCCGTCAGCAGGCCATGCAGAACGCCCGGCAGCGATACGCCCGAAGCACCCGACCCAAGCGATACCGCGCTGACCATAACCACCAGCGCCAGCAGCGCCCAGGTCGCGCGCAGGGCGCGGCGCGAACGGTCGCCATCGGCGGGGCGGGTGAACAGCGCGGTCGCCATCAGCTCAGCCCTGCGGATAAAGTGCTGCGCGCAGTTCGGCGGCAGCATCTGGGGTGCGCGGGCCGAAGCCCAGCAGTTTCAGCCCGTCCATGCGCAGGATCACGCCCGCTTGCGCCGCGGGGCTGGCGGCCAGCGCGGGCAGCGCCAGCACATCGGCATCGGAAATCGCCATATCGCCTTCGCGCGCCATCATCAGGATGGCATCGGGGGCTGCGGCCAGAATCGCCTCATCCGTCATCGGCTTGTAGCCCTGAAAGCCGGTGGCGGCATTTACCCCGCCCGCCAGCGCGATGATGGCTTCGGCCGATGACCCCTCGCCCCCCGCCATCACCCGGCCGCCCTGCAGCGACAGGATGAACAGCACGCGCTTCTTTTCGGCCACCGCATCGGCGGCGCTGCGCGCCTCGGCCAGACCGGCGGTCACCTGCGCCGCCAGCGTTTCCGCCTGCGTTTCGCGCCCCAAAGCCGCGCCGATCACGGTGATCTTCTGCGCGATGCCATCGGGGGCGAAACTGTCGGGCACGGTGACGTAATCCACGCCCGAGGCTTTCAGCACCTCCACCGTTTCCACCGGGCCTGCGCCTGCCTCGGCCAGGATCAGATCGGGGTTCACCGACAGCACGCCTTCGGGCGACAGTGCTCGCACATAGCCCACATCGGGCAGCGTGGTCAGGCTTTCGGGAAAGCTGGTGGTGCTGTCCCGCGCCACCAGCAGATCGGCAGCCCCGAGCGCCGCCGCAATTTCGGCCACGGTGCCGCCCAGCGCCACCACGCGCGCCGGTTCCGCCCAGGCGGGCGCAGCCAGCAACGACAGAACCAGCGCGGCGCGGATCATGCCGAAACCCCCGGCAAGGCGGCGGCCATCGCATTCCAGGCATCGGGCGGCGTGTCCTTGCGATAGGGGAAGATCTGCAGGATCAGATTGCCATCCTTGTCGAAGCCCTCGACCGAGACCGCATCGCCGGTGCGCGTGGGTTTCGTCACCCACCAGACCTCGGCGATGTGATCGGTGCGCAGATGCAGGTTGAAGCGCGGGTCCATGATGTTGAACCACGGGCCCATCATCATGGTCTTTTCCACCATGCCGCCATGGATCTGGATGCAGCCCATATTGCCCACGAAGATCATCACCGGAATGGCATCGGCCGCCGCAGCCTCCAGCGCCTGCACCACGGCGCCGGGCGCCAGTTGCCGCACGAAGGGCGCACCCGCCACGCGATAGGCGCCAAGCCGGTTCATCTTCAGCTTATGCACCAGCGACAGGAACTGATGGGTATCGGTCATCTTCTCCCATCCCTCGCGCAGCTCGGCCGCGCGGGCGGGATCGGCCTTGGCAGGCGTGGCATCGGGTCGCGGCGTGGGGGCCAGAGCGGCGGCACTACCCAGCGCCAGTTCGGCCACCAGCGCATCAAAGGCCGCCACATCGGAGGTGGCGCGCAGGTGGATCTTGTGCACCGCATCGCCATGCGCATCAAAGATCTGGATGCTGCGCTTGGTGCTGCCTTCGGCAGTTTCTTCCACCACGGCAAAGGCGTGTTTCCACTGCGAGGGGAAGATGCGCAGATCAATCTCGGTGCCCAGCACCATCGCGGCATGGGGGCCTGCGTGATAGGGTTCATAGACCCCCACCCGTTCATGCACGCAGCTTTCATTGCGGGTCAGCGCCATGATCTCGCCCAGCGTGCCCACCAGCGGCCCCAGCCGGTCCGGCGCGGCGTCGATTGCCGTGGCACCATGGCCCTGATGGGCGGCCACAAGCTCTGCCTCGGTCACCCCGATGGAGGCCGCGAAATCGCGCGCCCGGGCTTTGGGGGTTTCGATGCGCAGGCGGCGGATTTCGGCAGGGTCCGGGCGGTGCAGGGATGTGGTATCGGCCATGGGCTTCCTCATGCGGCTGAGCGGAGGCGCTTGATCTGGCGTGCCCGGGGCCGGGCTGGCTGCTTGCGCGGAATCTTGACTGTAATAGTCGGGATCACTAACCCCAGTTTCCTGACTTATCAAGTCGGAAATGCCGCGCCGCCATGCTGCTGCACCGCCAGAGGCGGGTTGCAGCAGATCGGTTCAGGGAAGGTGCAGGCAAAAGACGAAAGCGCGCGGTTCGGGGGCTGGATCGGGTGGGGTGCTGGCTTTGAAAGCTTGCTGCCTGCCGTCTGGCTGCCGTCGCATATGCGCAATCTGTCTTTCGACATTGGCTGTGGCGATGCAATCGCCTGCTGAAATCCGTTTACCGATTCGCAGCGCGCATGTCAAATTATTCTTTGCAATCAAATAGTTGACCTTTTTCGTGGGATATCGCCAGGCAAGTGTTTCCCTCGGAAATCCACAACCGTCCCCGCCTGCGAAATAGAAAAAGGGGGCGGTGGCCGCCCCCTTTTGTCTGCGCCTGTTCCGATCAGATGAAATCGAACATATTGCCGCGCAGATCGTTTTCCTCGAACCCTTCCAGCAGGATGCGGTTGTTGCCGATCACGATCAGCGTATCCAGCCCGCCATTGGCCTGCCGGGTATCCAGCGCATTGAACGACAGGCCGCGGCCCGACAGATCAATGATATCCGCGCCCGTGCGGAAATCGCTGATGACATCGCGGCCAAAGGCACCGGAGAACACAAAGCGATCCACCCCCGCCCCGCCTGACATCGTATCATTGCCGAAGCCGCCGTTCAGAACGTCATTGCCTGCCGCGCCGCGCAGCACATCCGCGCCGCCAGCGCCCTGCAGCTGGTCATTGCCGCCCTGGCCGTTCAGCGTGTCATTGCCATCATTGCCGCGCATATCGTCATTGCCCAGCCCGCCATTCAGCACATCAAGCCCGCCGCCTCCGATCAGCCGATCGGCCCCGCCGCCGCCGTCCAGCGTGTCATTCGCGGCGCCACCGTCCAGCGTGTCATTGCCGCCCGCGCCGCGCAGCGTATCATTGCCGCCATTGCCCAGCAGACGGTCATTCCCGGTGCCGCCGTTCAGCAGATCGCGCCCGGCGCCGCCGCGCAGCACATCATTGCCCGCCAGCCCGTTCAGCACATCGTCGCCGCCCAGCCCGCCCAGCGTATCGGGGCCAACCGTGCCGGTCAGCGTGTCATTGCCCGGCGACGGATCCTGCAGATTGCGGATATTCACCGTGAAGGTCCGCGTCTGGGTGCCGCCTGCGCCGTCATCCACCTCGATCGTCACCTGATGCGAGGTGGCGGTTTCGAAATCCAGCGCGCCTGCCACAACCAGCTGATTGCCGCTGATGGCAAAGCGCCCGCCTGCATCATCGGTCAGCGTGAAGCTCAGGCTGTCGCCATCGGGATCATTGGCCGCCAGGCTGCCGATCACCGTGCCCGCCGCCGAGTTTTCGTCCACGCTGTTGCCCGTCAGCGCAAGGCCGGTGGGCAGTTCGTTCACATCGCTGACGGCAATCACGAAGGTCTGGCTGGTGGTGCCACCTGCGCCATCGCTGACCTGCACCGTCACCTGATGCGAGGCGGCGGCTTCGAAATTCAGCCCCCCCGCCACAACCAGCTGATTGCCACTGATCGCAAACCGCCCGCCTGCAGTGTCCGTCAGGGTAAAGCTCAGCGGATTGCCTTCGGGATCGCTGGCCGACAGCGTGCCCACGATGGCCCCCACCGCCGAATTTTCGGCAATGGTGCTGGAAGACAGGCTGAGGGCTTCCGGGGCTTCGTTCACATTGGTTACGGTGATGGTGAAGGTCTGGCTGCTGGTGCCGCCCGCGCCATCGCTGACCTGCACGGTCACCTGATGGCTGCCCGCCGCTTCAAAGTTCAGACCGCCCGCCACGACCAGCTGATTTCCGTTGATCGCAAACCGCCCGCCTGCACTGTCGCTCAGCGAAAAGCTCAGCGCATCATCATCGGGGTCAAGCGCCGAAAGCGTGCCAACAACCGTGCCATTGGCAGAGTTTTCGGCCACAGTCGCCGCAGACAGGGTCGGCGCGTCCGGTGCGCCGTTGATATCCAGCACATCCAGGATCAGCGCGCCGCTGCCGGTATTGCCCGGCCCGATATCGCTGACGATCTTTGTGCCCGCCGCCGTGCCATCCGTCACCCACAGCTCGGCCCCATTGGCGGTTGTGGTGGCGACGAAATACACCAGATCGCCCACGCTGGTCATCTGGCTGGGGTTCGAACCGCCGGCGCCGGGTTCCAGCTCCATCACCAGGACCGTGCCGGTTGCCGTGCCGTCAGAGACCCAGAGTTCGTTCCCCAGCGTGCCGTTATTGGCCAGGAAGACAACCTTGCCGCTATCCCCCAGCGCTGCGGTAAAGCCCGCAGAATTGAGTGTGCCACTTGAAGCGCCGTTGAAGTTGATCACCTGCTTGGTGCCGGCCGATGTGCCATCGGTCACCCAAAGCTCGGTGCCTTCGCCGGCCGTGAAGGCATGGAAGAACAGATTGTCGCCGCTGGACACGAAAGTGCCGGCAAAAGAGCTGGCCGCGCCGGCGTTGATATCCTTGACAAGCTGTGTGCCGCCCTCGGTGCCATCTGTGCGCCAAAGCTCGGCACCATTGGCACCCGTGGATGCGTTGAAATATACGATTCCATCATGCAGCGTCAGATTGTTGGGATTGGAGCTGCCCGCGCCACTGAAAATGTCTTTCAGCAGAACGGTGCCATCCGCCGTGCCATCCGTCACCCAAAGCTCGAAGCCGTTGGTGGCATTGTTGGCCGAAAACAGCGCCACATTGCCAAAGGTCAACATGCCACCGGGCGAAGAACTGCCGGGCCCGGGATTGATGTCTTTCAGCAGCTGGGTGCCGAATTCGGTGCCATCACTGATCCAAAGCTCGCTGCCGGATGCGGTCGAGGCATTGAACAGCAGCTTGCCGTTCAGATCCGCCATCGGGATCGGAAAGGAATTGCCCGCCCCGGCCACGATATCCCGCACCATTCTCGTGCCCGCCGTGGTGCCATCGGTCACCCACAGCTCAAAGCCCGCAGCGGGCGTTGTCGCCAGAAAATAGGCCTGGTTGCCGACGGTCAGCAGCTGCTGCGGCAAAGAGCCGTTCACACCGAAATTCATATCGGCCAGAAGCTGGGTGCCCGGGCCGGTGCCATCGGTGACGAACAGTTCAGATCCCACGACGCCATTGCTTGATTCATAGATCATCTGGCCGTTCAGGATCGTGCTTGCGAAAGTGCTGAAGCTCGACGCCGCCCCGGGATTGAGGTCGGTCACGATCGAGGCGATTGTTCCGTTGGTATCTGCGCTGAACAGCTCTACCCCGAGCGTTCCATTCGTTGCGGCAAAGAGGATTCTGTGAGTCATGTTCCATGCCTTCAATTAAAGTAAGAATGTGGGAAGAATGACACAGGTTGCCCTTGGGTCAACTTTAATCGGGCCGATTCGCCGGGCCTGACCCCACCGCAAGCGGTATATCCACCGTCAGGGCCGGAACTTGCGGGCGATCCCCAGATGCGGCGATCCGGATTGGCGACGGCGGCCCCGGCAGCGGGCAGAAAAGGCCGATTTCCCGGCGCGCGCGGCTGTTTTCGGCCTGTTGATTCGGTGTTTTCGGCGCGGAATATGCCCGGATCTGGCCCGCGCAAGGCACCGGCGCATCCCTCCAACGCCCTGATCCGGGCGGCACAGGCAGACTTTTGCCCTGAAATGCACATTCCGCAGGATGTTTTGCCCGCGCCGGTATTTCACGGCACGATCCCATAGGGCGGCGCCCGGGGTAGGCCTTGGCGCAAGGGGCTTTGCACAGGCGATGCCTCTGCCCGTCACTCAATCCATCATGCTGGCAAGGCAGGAACTGGTGGGCCGTGACGGACTCGAACCGCCGACATTCTCGGTGTAAACGAGACGCTCTACCAACTGAGCTAACAGCCCCCGCGCTTCCCCTAACGGATCGGTCCGGGCTGTGCAAGCCCCGCGCAGGCGCATCTGCCGCAGCGCTTCTGATGCGCGGGCGGCAAATGTCGTCAGACCGCAACATAACCGTCGCCTTGCCGATAATAATCTGTGGCAAATGCCGCAGGGTAGCAGCCCAGACGGTGGCGAATGGAACATCTTTCTTCCGATCAGCTTGCCCGCGCCACCGCCCTTCCCCTCGGGTCCGGCGGTCCGGCGGTTTCCATCATCGTGCCCCTGCGCGACGAGGCGCCGAACATCCGCGCCCTGGTGGCGGCCATTCACGAAAGCCTGCCGGGCAGCCACAGCTATGAAATCATCCTGGTCGATGACGCCTCGCGCGATGACACCCGGCAGATCGCGCTCGCGCTTGCGGCCGAGGCGCGGCGCGGCAACCTGCCGGATCTGCGGGTGATCGCGCATGACAGGGC
>Ga0154510_1037_pt1 | contig 11324 bp, 7 predicted proteins | sample RifGroE1_FD_115989 | JGI IMG/M metagenome (GOLD analysis project Ga0154510, IMG submission 115989) | Rhodobacteraceae bacterium GWE1_64_9
GGCTCGATATCGCCCTCGGCCCGCTGCGCGTGGAAATCGGCCACGAAGGCCGCCAGCCGACCGGCGGCAATGGCATCGCGCAGGCCCTGCATCAACTCCTGGAAGTAGTGCAGATTGTGCCATGTCATCAGCATGGAGCTGATGATTTCCTGCGATTTGAAAACATGGTGCAGATAGGCCCGGCTGTAGTTGCGGCAGCAGGGGCAGCTGCAAGCTTCGTCCAGCGGGCGCGGATCGTCCATGTGGCGGGCGTTCTTGATGTTCACCTGTCCCCGCCGCGTCCCGGCCTGGCCGGTGCGGCCAGACCGCGAGGGCAGCACGCAATCCATCATGTCGATCCCGCGTTCCACCGCCCCCACGATGTCATCGGGCTTGCCTACGCCCATCAGATAGCGCGGCTTGTCTTCCGGCAGATAGCCCGGCGCGTAATCCAGAACGCCGAACATCGCCTCTTGCCCCTCGCCCACTGCAAGGCCGCCCACGGCATAGCCGTCAAAGCCGATCTGCTGCAGCGCCTTGGCCGATTCTTCGCGCAGATGGGGGGTGACGCCGCCCTGCATGATGCCGAACAGCGCATGCCCCGGCCGGTCGCCGAAGGCATCGCGCGAGCGTTGCGCCCAGCGCATCGACAGGCGCATGGATTTTTCGACCTCGGCCTCGGTCGCGGGCAGCGCCGGGCATTCGTCGAAACACATGACGATATCAGAGCCCAGCAGCTTCTGGATTTCCATGCTGCGTTCAGGCGACAGCATATGCTTGCTGCCATCAATATGGCTGGAAAAGCGCACGCCCTCTTCGGTCAGCTTGCGCAGCGAGGCAAGGCTCATGACCTGAAACCCGCCGCTGTCCGTCAGGATCGGGCGCTCCCAGTTCATGAACTTGTGCAAGCCGCCCAGCCGGGCGATGCGTTCGGCGCCGGGGCGCAGCATCAGGTGATAGGTATTGCCCAGCAGGATGTCGGCGCCCGTGGCGCGCACGCTTTCGGGCATCATGGCCTTCACCGTAGCGGCCGTGCCCACCGGCATGAAGGCCGGGGTGCGGATCTCGCCGCGCGGGGTGGAAATCACGCCGGTCCGGGCCTTGCCCTCGGTTGCGTGAAGGGTGAAGCTGAATTTCGCGGTCATCCTGCCGTCCTTTGCCAAGCCCCCGTCTTTGCGGCAAAGCGGCGCGAAAGCCAAGGGGGCAAGGCCGGTTTCGCGGCCCTGCGGGGCAGATCCTGTCGTGGCACCTGCGCTTCGGGTCAGGCCTTGGGGTGCAGAACCTTGCCGATGGCGGCGGTTTCATCGCTGGCACTGCGCACGGCCTGCTGCGCGATATCGGTGACAGAGGCCGCAAGTTTATGCGTTTCGCTGCCATAATCCGCCAGGCTGCGCTGCATGAATTCGGCCCAGAGCGACATCACATCGCCCGCTTCGGTCGCAGAGGCCAGATGCGCCACCATGACTCGATCCCGTTCAAACCGGGTGCGCAGGAAATCCAGCAATTCGATATTCTGCCGCAGCAGCGCCTCCATCATCTGGGCCTGCGGACGGATCAGCGCCGCCATGGCCGCAGCGGAGGCCCCGGGCATCAGGGTGGAAAAGGCGTCGAAGGGGTTTGGGACGGGGGTTGGGGGTTTCTGGGCGGGCATTGCAATCTCCTCCATCTGGCGGGGTATCCCCGCAGATGATTCGTATCCCGCCCGGCGCATCGGCGCCTTGACCTGTGACAAGCCGGCGGCGGCGGGGTGCCAAAACCTCAGCCCGGATGGATCTTTGCCGCGCGGCCCCGGCGCAGGGCGGACAGAAATACGCGAAAGCCGCGCCGATTTGCCGGAATTCCGCCGCAACCGGCCATTTTGCCGCAGCATCTGATCCAGATCAGATACGCATTGCTGAAACCGGATTAGCGTCAGCCCAACAGCCACAGCCGGATTTGCCATGCGTCTGACCACCCGCACCAACCTTGCCTCGCGCGTGCTGATGTTCTGCGGCGTCAATGCGGGCCGCACCGTCCGCTCTGCCGAGATTGCCGCCACCTGCAACGCATCGGAAAACCATCTGGCGCAGGTGATCCATCAGCTGCAGCACAATGGTTTCGTGCGCACCCTGCGCGGGCGCGGCGGCGGGCTGAGCCTGGCGCGGGCGCCCGAGGCGATCTCGATGGGGGCGGTGTTCCGGGTGTTCGAGGCGGGCCTGCCCTTTGCCGAGTGTTTTTCGGCAGAGAGCAACACCTGCCCGCTGACCGAAAGCTGCCGGTTGCGCAGTTTCATCGCCCGCGCGGTCGAGGCGTTCTATCACGAGATGGATATGGTCACGCTGGATGATCTGATCCGCGGCAATTGCGGGCTGCACAGCCTGTTGGCGATGGAAGAGCGGCTGATGCAGCCAAACTGCCCCGCCACGGACGGCGCAGACCAGCCCATGGCCGCCATACCCGCCGCCTAGCGGGCGGCAAGCGCCTGAACAGCGGGCGCCGGGGTCAGGGATGGATGATCCACCAGAATGATCGCGGGGTTGCGCAGGCCCGCCTGCCGGATGGCCCCCGCGAGCCCGGCGAGATGGCAGCGCAGCACCTGTTCGCGCCCGGTTCCGGCATGGCTGATCGCAGTCACGGCGGTATCGGGCGGCAGGCCCCCGGCCAGCAGATCCGCCTCAATCTGGCCGATGCGGTGAATGGCCATGTAAAGCGCCAGCCGCGTGCCCGGCGGCATCCCCTGCGCCAGCCCGGATACCGCGCCCCCTGCCTCGGCGGTGCCGGTGGCGATCAGCAGCCGGTCAAAGCGGCCGCGTTCCGTCAGCGGTGCGCCCAGCGCGGCGGCAGCGGCAGAGGCGGCGGTGATGCCCGGCACAATCTCCACCTCCAGCCCTGCCGCCCGTGCCGCCGCCAGTTCCTCGCCCGCGCGGCCAAAGATCGACGGGTCGCCGGATTTCAGCCGCACCACGGCCAGACCCTGCCGGGCTGCTGCCACGATGGCGGTATCAATGGCCTCTTGCTGCCAGCCCGGCCCGCCCGGCGTCTTGCCCACATCCACCCGGCGGCACTGCGGCGGGATCAGCGCCAGCACCTCGGGGGAAACCAGCCGGTCATGAAACACCACATCCGCCGCCATGATCCGCGCCAGCGCGCGGCGGGTCAGCAGATCCGCCGCACCGGGGCCTGCGCCCACCAGGCTGATACGGCCCTGCCCGGCGGGTTCTGCCGTTTGCGGATCAAGGCGGGTGGGATCGGGGTGCAGGGTCATTCGGCAGCCTCTTTCATCGGCAGGTGCAGCGCGACCAGACGCGCGATTTCGGGGCGGCAGGAGCCGCAGTTGCTGCCCGCCTTCAGCGCATTGCCAACCTCTGCCACGCTGACGCACTGGCCTGCGGAGATGACCCCGGCGATGGTGTTCACCCCCACACCGAAGCAGGAACAGACGATGGCGCCCGGATCGGGCCGATCCGCCCCCGGCTGGCCTGACAGGACATCAGCCGCCATCTCGGCGCCGATCTGCCCGGTCAGCCAGTTGCGCGCCACGGCCACGGGTTCGGGCGAAACGAACAGCGCAGCGACCAGCTGCCCATCCTGCACGAAGGCCACGCGGAACCGGCCACGGCTGCGATCTTCGTAAACCAGCGCCTCGGCATCGGGGCCAAGCCCGAACAGCGCGCGGGCCTGCGCCTGCCAGTCTGCGGGCACTGCCACCCCGGCGAGTTCGGCCCGCATCCCACCGCCTTCGGTGGGGGCAATGGCCCAATAGTCGCAATCGGGCCGGAAGGGCCGCGCCGCAATGGCAAAGCCGTGCCAGCGCGCGGCAAAGGGCGCGATGGCTACAGCCGCCGCCTTGCTTTCCGGCTGGCCAGACACCGGATCGGTGATGCCCGCCACCAGCGCATCAATGCGGCCAGTGGGCGCGGTTTCCCCGGTCCAGTGCATGGGGGCGAAGGGGTTGCCCGGCGCCACGCGATCCGTCACCAGCACGCGCAGCACGGCCCGGCCCTGTGGCGAGGCGACCTCGGCCAGGCTGGCCGGGGCCAGCCCCAACCGGGCGGCATCCTGCGGGTGCAGTTCCAGAAACGGTTCGGCCAGATGCGCACCCAGACGCGGCGCAAGGCCGGTGCGCGTCATCGTGTGCCACTGGTCGCGGATGCGGCCGGTGTTCAGGCGGAAGGGATGTTCCACGCTCAGCGCCTGGGGCGCGCGCGGGGTGACGGGCAGCATGCGGGCGCGGCCATCGGGGGTATGAAACCGCCCCTGCCCGAAGAACCGCCCGCCCCGCTGCCGCGCATTGGCGGGCCAGAGGAAAGGGCGCAGTGCGTCATATTCTGCCGCCGCGATGGCGGCATGATCGGAAATGTCGAAATCGCTGCCCAGATTGCCCGCCACGCCGGAAAGCGCGGCATATTCGGCAAAGATTTCTGCCGGGCTTTCCCAATCAAACCCGGCAAAGCCCATGCGCCGCGCCACCTGTGCCAGTGCCCACCAATCGGCCCGCGCCTGCCCCGGCGCCGCGCGGAAGGGCCGCTGGCGGCTGATCCGGCGTTCGGAATTGGTCACCGTGCCGTCCTTTTCACCCCAGCCGGTGGCGGGCAGCAGCACCTGCGCCAGCCGGGCGGTATCGGTTTCGGCCACGATGTCTGACACCACCACGAAATCGCAGGCCGCAATGGCCCGCGCCACCCGGTCGGCATCGGGCATGGTGACGGCGGGGTTGGTGTGGATGATCCACAGCGCCTTGATGCGGCCATCCTCCACCGCGCGGAACATGTCGACCGCCTTCAGCCCCGGCTTTTCGGCCATGGCGGGCGCGGCCCAGAAGCCCTGCACGGCGGCGCGATGGGCGGGGTTTTCGATCTCCAGATGGCAGGCCAGCATATTGGCCAGCCCGCCCACCTCGCGCCCGCCCATGGCATTGGGCTGGCCAGTCATGCTGAACGGCCCCATGCCGGGGCGGCCGATGCGGCCAGTGGCCAGATGGCAGTTCAGGATGGCATTCACCTTGTCCGATCCGCTGGAGGATTGGTTGATGCCCTGGGAATAGAGCGTGACCACCTTTTCCGTGCCCGCCCAGAGCTGCAGGAAGGCCGCCAGATCGGCGGGGGCCAGCCCGGTGGGGTGATCGGCGCTCGCGCGGGCAGCATCAAGCGCGGCGTCCAGCCCGCTGACATTCTGCAGGAAGGCGGCATCCAGATGGCCCTGATCGGCCAGATGCAGCAACAGCGCGTTGAACAGCGCGGCATCGGCACCGGGGGCCAGCGCCAGATGCAGATCGGCGCCATCGCAGGTTGCGGTGCGGCGCGGGTCGATCACCACCATCTTCATCTCGGGCCGCGCGGCACGCGCCGCCACCAGCCGCTGATAGATCACCGGATGGCACCAGGCGAGGTTTGATCCCACCAGCACCACCAGATCGGCCTGTTCCAGATCCTCATAGAGCCCGGGCACGGTATCGGTGCCGAAGGCGCGGCGGTGCCCCGCCACCGATGACGCCATGCAGAGCCTTGAATTGGTGTCGATATTGGCCGAACCGATGAAGCCCTTCATCAGCTTGTTGGCCACATAGTAATCTTCGGTCAGAAGCTGGCCCGAGACGTAAAGCGCCACCGAATCCGGCCCATGCGTGGCGATGGTGTCGCGGAACTTGCCCGCCACCAGATCCAGCGCTTCGTCCCAGCCCGCTGCGCGGCCCTGAATGCGCGGCACCAGCAGGCGGCCCTCCAGCGTGACAGTTTCGCCCAGCGCCGAGCCCTTGGAACACAGCTTGCCGAAATTCGCCGGGTGATCGGGGTCACCCCGCACCTCGGCGCCCTGCGCCGTGCGTCGGGCCAGAACGCCGCAGCCCACGCCGCAATAGGGGCAGGTGGTGCGGATTTCGGCGGCCCCTGCCCCCTCACCCCGGCCCTCTCCCCCGAGGGAAGAGGGAGCGCCCGTGCCCAGCGCCGGGGCTTCGCGCATCCCTCTCCCCTCGGGGGAGAGGGAGTGGGTGAGGGGCACCTTTGACAGCTGCGTGAGGGGCATAAACTCTGTCATGCGGCGCGTCCCTGCATCAGGCGGCCGGCCTCCAGCAGCACTCGCCCACCTTCAACCCGCACCGGATAGGTGCCCACCTGCCCGACATCAGCGCCCTGCGCCGTGCCGGTGCCCATGTCGAACACCCAGGCGTGCAGCGGGCAGGTGACGGAATGGCCATGCACGATGCCTTCGGACAGCGGGCCGCCCTTGTGCGGGCAGCGGTCGTCCAGCGCAAAGACCGCATCATCGGCGGCGCGGAACACCGCAACACAGCCCGCGCGCGTTTTCACCACCCGCCCCCCTTCTCGCGGAATATCCGCCAGCGGGCCAATGTCGATCCAGGTTTCATGGGACATGTTCATTCCGCAGCCTCGCGCGTCAGATCCATCATCGGGGCCCAGTCGGCCGGGCGCTGCGCATGTTCGGCCCAGGGGTCGCGGCGATAGACCGACTGGCTGAGTTCAAACCGATCCGCCAGCGCGCGGCGGTTTTCCAGATCAGCCACCACCTGCGCCTTGCACCAGTCGAGGCCCACCTTGGCCACCCATTTGTAGATGCGGTGCAGATAGCGGCTGTTTTCGCGGTACAGCTGCACGAAGGCGGCGATCACCTCCATCGCCTCTTCCTCGGTGGCGACGGTGCACAAAAGCTCCGTCTCCTTCACATCCATCCCTGCGGCGCCTGCGACCGAGATCTGATAGCCAGAGTCGACGCAGACCACGCCCACATCCTTGCAGGTCGCCTCGGCGCAGTTCCTCGGGCAGCCCGACACCGCCAGCTTCACCTTGGCGGGCGTCCAGGATCCCCAGAGCAGCTTTTCCAGCTTGATGCCCAGCCCGGTGGAATCCTGCGTGCCGAAGCGGCAGAATTCCGACCCCACGCAGGTCTTTACCGTGCGCAGCCCCTTGGAATAGGCATGGCCCGAAACCATGCCGGCATCGTTCAGATCGGCCCAGATCGCAGGCAGATCTTCCTTCTTGACCCCCAGCAGGTCGATGCGCTGGCCGCCGGTCACCTTCACCATCGGCACGGCGTATTTGTCGGCGGCATCGGCAATGGCGCGCAGCTCGGCGGGGGTTGTCACCCCGCCCCACATGCGCGGCACCACCGAATAGGTGCCGTCCTTCTGGATATTGGCGTGGTTGCGTTCGTTCACGAACCGCGCCTGCCGGTCGTCGCGGTACTCCAGCGGCCAGTCGGCCAGCAGGTAATAGTTCAGCGCCGGGCGGCAGGAGGCGCAGCCGCCGACCGTCTTCCACCCCAGTTCCTGCATCACCGCCGGAATGGATTTCAACCCCTGCGCCTTGATCAGCCGCCGCACATCCTCATGCGTGTGATCGGTGCATTTGCACATCGGCTGCGCCGCGGACATCACGAAACTGTCGCCCAGGGTCACGGCCAGAACCTGTTCCACCAGCCCGGTGCAGGTTCCGCACGAGGCGCTGGCCTTGGTGCTGGCGCGCACCAGATCGAGCGTATTGGCGCCGACCTCGATGGCCGACACGATCTTTCCCTTGCAGACGCCGTTGCAGCCACAGATCTCCGCCTCAGGCGGCAAGGCTGCAACGGCAGCCATAGGGTCCGCTTTGGCCCCCCCGGCGAAGCCCGGCCCGAAAATGAGCGTATCGCGCATCTCGGTCACATCGGTGCCATCCTTGATCAGGCCGAAGAACCAGCTGCCATCGGCGGTATCGCCATACATCACGGCACCGATCAGCCGCTCGCCTTCCAGGATCAGGCGTTTGTAGATGCCGCGCCCCGGATCGCGGAACACGATATCCTCGCGCCCCGGGCCTTCGGCGAAATCGCCCGCGCTGAACAGATCGCAGCCAGTGACCTTCAGTTTCGTCGCGGTCTGCACCGGGCGGAACACGGCGGGCTGATCGGCCAGCGTGGCCGCCAGAACCTTGGCCTGATCGTAGAGCGGCGCGACAAGGCCGAACAGCTGCTTGTCATGTTCGACACATTCACCGATGGCGAAGACCGAGGGGTCAGAGGTCTGCAGCTGGTCGTTCACTACGATGCCGCGGTTCACCTCCAGATGCGCGTCATTGGCCAGCCGGGTTTCGGGGCGGATGCCCACGGCCATGCAGACCAGATCGGCGCCATAGACGGTGCCATCCTCCAGCAGCACGGCCTCTACCCGGTCCTTGCCCAGAATGGCCTTGGTGGCCCCTTTGCAATGCACGGTGATGCCCCGCGCCTCCAGCGTCTTTTGCAGCAGGTATCCGGCGGCGGGGTCGAGCTGGCGTTCCATCAGGTGCCCCATGAGGTGGATCACGGTCACCTCGGCCCCGCGCAGCTGCATCCCCGCAGCCGCCTCCAGCCCCAGAAGCCCGCCGCCGATCACCACGGCCTTGGCGCCGGGTTTCGCAGCCGCGATCATGGCATGGGTGTCTTCCAGATCCCGATAGGCGCAGACGCCCGGCAGATCCTTGCCCGGCACCGGGATGATGAAGGGCGCAGATCCGGTGGCGATCACCAGCCGGTCATAGGGCACCCCGCCCTGCGCCGAATAAACCACCTTGCGCTCGCGGTCGATCTTCACCACCGGCTCGCCAAAGCGGCAATCGACACCCTGCGCCGCATACCAGTCGGCATCATGGGTCACGATGTCCGCATAGGTCTTTTCGCCCGAAAGCACCGGCGACAGCATGATGCGGTTATAATTGCCGCGCGGTTCGGCGTTGAACAGCGTCACGTCGTAGCGGCCGGGGGCCTGTTCGAACAGATGTTCCAGCATCCGGCCCGAGGCCATGCCGGCCCCGATGATTACCAGTTTCTCAGCCATCATGCGGCATCCTTCTTGTGCGCGCCATGTTCATATTCTTCAAGGAAATCCAAAACTTCCTGCCGGTAGCGCCAATAATCCGGATGATCGAGCAGCCCCTTGCGCGTCCGCGGGCGCGGCAGTTTCACATCCGTGATCTTGCCGATGGTGGCGCGCGGGCCGTTGGTCATCATCACCACGCGGTCGGCCAGCAGGATCGCCTCGTCGACATCATGGGTGACGCAGATCGCCGTCACCTGCGTGCGCGACCAGACCTCCATCAGCACTTCCTGCAATTCCCAGCGGGTCAGGCTGTCCAGCATCCCGAAGGGTTCATCCAGCAAGAGCAGCTTGGGCGACAGGGCGAAGGCCCGGGCGATGCCCACCCGCTGCCGCATCCCGTTCGACATATCGGCGGCGGATTTATCCATGCTGTCGGCCAGGCCCACGCGTTCCAGATAGTATTCCACCACCTCTTGCCGTTCGGCCTGCGTGGCCTTGGGGTAGACCTTGTCCACCCCGATCGCGACATTCTCTTTCGCGGTCAGCCAGGGAAACAGGTTGGGTGACTGGAACACCACGGCGCGTTCCGGGTCTGCGCCTTCGACATGGTAACCATCCAGCTTGATGGCCCCCTTGGAAATCGCATTCAGCCCGGCGGTCATCGTCAGCACGGTGGATTTGCCGCAGCCGGAATGGCCGATTAGGCTCACGAACTCGCCCTTCTTCAGGGTCAGGTTGAAATCCTCCACCACGGTCAGCGGGCCTTTCGGCGTGGCATAGACCTTGTGCAGCTGCGAAAACTGCAGATAGCGTACATCGGTGGCGCTTTCGGCGGCCTTGGCATAGGCGCCGGGCAGCGCGTGGCGCGGGGTCACATCCGGCAGGCTGCGGGTTTCCGGCGTCTTGGCGGCGATGCCGACATCCATCAGATAGGCGGTGACGGCGGCGCGCAACGCCTTGAAGGCGGGCGCTTCGTTCATCATCACCCGGTCGCGCGGGCGTGGCAGATCGACCTTGAACACCTCGCCCAAAGTGCCATCGGGGTTCAGGCAGGCGATGCGGTCGGCCAGAACCAGTGCCTCGTCCACATCATTGGTGATAAGAACCACAGTGCGGCGGTCATTGCGCCAGATTTCCTCGATCTCTGCCGCCACATTGGCGCGGGTCAGCGCATCCAGTGCCGACAAAGGTTCGTCCATCAGGATAACTTCGGGCTGCATCGCCAGCGCCCGGGCCACCGCCACCCGCTGCCGCATCCCGCCCGAAAGTTCGGCCGGCTTGCGGTCTGCCGCATGTGACAGACCGACCATGGCGATGTATTTCGCCACCAGCGCGGCGCGTTCGGCGCGGGTCTTGCCCTTGTGCACGGCATCGACCGCCAGCGCGATGTTGCCCTGCACCGACAGCCAGGGCATCAGCGCATAGGACTGGAACACCAGCCCGCGTTCCGGCCCCGGGCCTTCGACCTTCGCCCCTTTGAACAGCACCTCACCGCGGTCGGGCTGGACCAGCCCGGCCATCAGATTGATGAGCGTGGTCTTGCCCGAGCCGGAAAAGCCGAGGATCGCCAGAAACTCGCCCTCCTGCACCTCAAGATCCAGATGGCGCAGAACCGGGTGGCTACCGTAGCCCTTGGAGACATTGCGGAATTCAAGAATACCCATGGTGCTCACCGGTTGTTGGTAAAGGTGAAGGCGGATTGCAGCGCATACATCACCCGATCCAGCAGGAAGCCGATGATGCCGATGGTGAAGACCGCAACCATGATCCGCGCCAGCGACTGGCTGGAGCCGTTCTGAAATTCATCCCAGACGAACTTGCCCAGTCCGGGGTTCTGCGCCAGCATTTCGGCGGCGATCAGCACCATCCAGCCCACGCCCAGCGACAGCCGCAGCCCGGTAAAGATCAGCGGCAGCGCCGATGGCAGCACAAGCCGGGTGATCTTGGTCCAGGGCGACAGTTTCAGCACCTTGGACACATTGACCAGATCCTTGTCGATCGAGGCCACGCCCAGCGCGGTATTGATGAGCGTCGGCCACAGCGAACACAGCGTCACGGTGATGGCCGAGATCACGAAACTTTTCGACAGCGCGCCCTCGCCGCCCACATAGACCGCCGAGACGACCATGGTGACGATGGGCAGCCAGGCCAGCGGCGACACGGGTTTGAAGATCTGCACGATGGGGTTGATCGCGGCATTCGCGGTGGGCGACAGGCCCGACACGATGCCCAGCGGCACGGCCACGGCGGTGGCCACCAGAAAGCCGAAGAACACGGTCTGGATGCTGGTCCAGATCTGCGCGTAATAGGTGGGCTTGCCGGTATAGGCGCGGTCTTTCACCTGATCGGCCTTGCCTTCGGCGATCAGCGCGGCATTGCGTTCATCCTGTTTGGCGTAGAATTCGGCCTCTTTCACCTTGGCGGCCTGCGCATCCTCATGCAACACCACCACCTGTTCCAGCACCGCCACCGGCCCGGGAATGGCGCCCAGCGAGGTCTGCACCATCGGCGCCAGTGCAGCCCAGATCGAGAGGAAAGCGGCAATCGCCACCACCGGCACGCCCAGCAGCCGCCAGAT
>Ga0154510_1045_pt1 | contig 11309 bp, 8 predicted proteins | sample RifGroE1_FD_115989 | JGI IMG/M metagenome (GOLD analysis project Ga0154510, IMG submission 115989) | Rhodobacteraceae bacterium GWE1_64_9
AACCGCCTGCGCATGCGGGTGTGGGAACGCGGCGCCGGTATCACTCTGGCCTGCGGTTCGGGCGCCTGTGCCACGGCTGTGGCCGCCGCGACACGCGGGCTGACCGGGCGACAGGTCACGCTGGATCTCGACGGCGGCGTGCTGGATATCGACTGGCGCGCGGATGGCGTCTGGATGGCCGGGCCGGTGGCCCGCGTCTTCGACGGTGTGCTGCGCCCCGGCTTTCTGGCTGGCCTGCTATGACCGCGCCGATATTCTCGACCCTCGGTTGCCGCCTGAACGCCTATGAAACCGAGGCGATGAAGGAACTGGCCGCCGCTGCCGGTGTGGCCAATGCCGTTGTGGTGAACACCTGCGCCGTCACGGCCGAGGCCGTGCGCAAGGCCAAACAGGAAATCCGCCGCCTCGCGCGCGAAAACCCCGGCGCCCCGGTCATCGTCACCGGCTGCGCCGCGCAGACCGAACCCGAAACCTTTGCCGCCATGCCCGAGGTGACCAAGGTTGTCGGCAATACTGAAAAGATGCAGGCCGAAACCTGGACCAAACTGCGCGTGCCCGATCTGATCGGCACAACTGAAAAGGTGCAGGTCGATGACATCATGTCGGTCAAGGAAACCGCCGGCCATCTGATCGACGGCTTTGGCCGTCACCGCGCCTATGTTCAGGTGCAGAACGGCTGCGATCACCGCTGCACCTTCTGCATCATCCCCTTCGGCCGGGGCAATTCGCGCTCTGTCCCCGCCGGAGTGGTGGTGGAACAGATCAGGCGGCTGGTGGATCGCGGCTTCAACGAAGTTGTGCTGACCGGCGTTGATCTCACCTCCTGGGGCGCTGATCTGCCTGCCGCGCCGCGTCTGGGCGATCTGGTGATGCGCATTCTCAAACTGGTGCCCGATCTGCCGCGCCTGCGCATCAGCTCCATCGATTCGATCGAGGTGGACGAGGCCTTGATGCAGGCCATCGCCACCGAACCGCGCCTGATGCCGCATCTGCACCTGTCGCTGCAGGCCGGCGATGACATGATCCTGAAACGGATGAAGCGCCGCCACCTGCGCGATGATGCCATCCGCTTCTGCGAAGAGGCCCGCCGCCTGCGCCCCGACATGATCTTCGGCGCCGATATCATCGCCGGTTTCCCCACCGAAACCGAAGAGATGTTCGCCAATTCCTTGCAGCTGGTGCAGGATTGCGGCCTGACCTTCCTGCATGTCTTCCCCTTCAGCCCGCGCAAGGGCACGCCCGCCGCCCGGATGCCGCAGGTCAAAGGCCCGGCCATCAAGGATCGTGCCGCCCGGCTGCGTGCGGCGGGCGATGCCGCGCTGGCGGCGCATCTGGCAGCGCAGGTCGGTGCCAGCCACCGTGTGCTGATGGAAGGCCCGCGCATGGGCCGCACCGAACAGTTCACCGAAGTGGCCTTTGCCGCCGATCAGCCCGAAGGGCAGATTGTCACGGCCCAGGTCACGGGGTTTGCACTTGGCCGCCTGACCGCCTAGGCTCCCCCGAAAGGGGAAGCCCATGCCAAGCCACAGCCACGGATCGCCCGGCGATCCCAGCCACACGCGCCTGTCTTCCGAAAACCTGCTGACCTTGCTGACCCTCGCGGGGATGGCCGTTGCCCTGCTGGCCGAATTCCTCTGGCCGGGGTGGTGGGGCATCGCAGGTCTGGCGCTTGTCTATCTGGCGGCAGGCCTGCCCACGCTGTTATCAGCCCTGCGCGCCGCCTGGCAGGATCACCGGCTGGATATCGACCTGCTGATGGCCATTGCCGCGATTGCGGCGGCCCTTGTCGGCTCGGCGCTCGAAGGCGCCGTGCTGCTGACCCTGTTTGCCATTTCCGAAACGCTGGAACATCGCGCCATGGGCCGTGCCCGTCGCGCGGTAGAGGCGCTGATGAACCTGCGCCCCGATACCGCCCTGCTGAAATCCGGCGATCTGCTGCGCGAGGTGCCGTCAGGCTCGCTGCGCCCCGGCGATCTGGTGGTGCTGCGCCCCGGCAGCCGGGTGCCAGTGGATGGGGTGATCCGCACGGGCGAAGGGACGATGGATCTTTCGGCCATCACTGGCGAATCCATGCCGCAACGGCGCGGCCCCGGCGCCCCGGTATTCGAAGCGACGGTGAACCTCGATGCCGTGCTGGAGATCGAGGTGACGCGCGGCATCGCAGAAAGCACCGTGGCCCGCATGGTGGCGCTGGTGACCGAGGCGCAGGCCGCCCGCGCGCCCTCGGAACGGTTTTCCGACTGGTTCGGCCAGCGCTATACCGTGGCCGTTCTGGTGGGGGCCGTGCTGGCCTATGCCGCCTTCCTGTTGCTGGGGCGCGGCGCTGAAGAGGCGCTGTATCGCGCCGCAACCCTGCTGGTGGCCGCAAGCCCCTGTGCCATCGTGATCTCCGTCCCGGCCGCCATCCTGTCGGCCCTGTCGGCATCGGCACGGGGCGGAGTGCTGTTCAAAGGCGGTGCCGCGCTGGAAACCCTCGCGCAGGTCCGCGCCTTCGCCTTTGACAAGACCGGTACCCTGACCACCGGCCGCGCCGGCGTGACCGGCATCCATGCCGCCGATCCTGATGCCTTCCTGCGCAAGCTGGCGGGGCTGGAGGCCCAGTCCGAACATCCCATCGCCGATGCCATCCGGCGTGAGGCTGTGGCGCGCGGGTTGCAGCCTGATATCGTCCGTGATGTGCAGGCCCATCCCAGCGAAGGCATCACCGGGCAGGATGACATGGGGGCGATCTGGGCCGGCAATGCCCGCATGGCCGCGCGTCAGGGGGCGACATTGCCCCATCTGGCAGGCGTGACCGACGGGGCGCAGACGCTGATCTGGCTGGGGCGCGGGCCGCAGGTGCTGGGCGGCATCACCGTGGCAGATCAGCCGCGCGATACATCGCGCGCCGCGCTGGCCGAACTGCAGGCGGCGGGCCTGACGGTGGCGCTGATGACCGGCGACCGCCGCGCCGTGGCCGAACGGATCGGCACCGATCTTGGCTTTGCCCCTGCCGATATCCATGCCGATCTGCTGCCCGAAGACAAGGTGGCGCTGGTGGGCCGTCTGGCGGCGCAGGGCCGGGTGGCCTTTGTCGGGGATGGGGTGAATGACGCCGCCGCCCTGGCCCGCGCCGATGTCGGCATTGCCATGGGGGCGGCAGGCAGCGAGGTCGCCCTGCAGGCCGCCGATGTCGCGCTTTTGTCCGAAGAAATGGGGCAGCTGCCCGCCGCACACCGGCTGGCCCAACGCACGGCGCGCATCATCCGCCAGAACCTCATCTTTGCCATCGGCGCCATGGTGCTGCTGGTTACGGGGGGCCTGTTCTTCGATCTGCCTCTGCCGCTGGCGGTTCTGGGCCACGAAGGCGGCACCGTGCTGGTGGTGCTGAACGGGCTGCGCCTGCTGGCCGATCCCATCCGGGCCGACCGCCGCCCCGCCTGACCTTCCCCCTTTATCTTGGTCCAAATATCCCGGGGGAATCGCGCGTCAGCGCGATGGGGGCAGCGCCCCCTGAACGCCCATAGAAGCCCCAAAAGCAACGGGCGCCCAAGGGCGCCCGTTCTGTCATTTCATCCCGTCCCAGAAACTTTTCACCTTGGAAAAGAAGGATTCGGCCTCGGGATTGTTTTCTTCGCTCAGCTTTTCGAACTCGCGCAGCAGTTCTTTCTGCCGCGTGGTCAGGTTCACCGGGGTTTCCACCACCAGCTCGATCAGCAGATCCCCGATGCCACCGCCCCGCAACGCGGGCATCCCCTTGCTGCGCAACCGCATCTGCTTGCCGGTCTGGCTGCCCGGCGGCACTTTCACGCGGCTCCGGCCACCGTCGATGGTGGGCACTTCCACCTCGCCGCCCATGGCGGCTGTGGTCATCGGCACCGGCACGCGGAAGAACAGATGCACCCCGTCGCGCTGGAAGATCGGATGTTCCTTCACCTCGATGAAGATATACAGATCCCCCGACGGCCCGCCGCGCAGACCGGCCTCGCCCTCACCAGCCAGACGGATGCGGGTGCCCGTCTCCACCCCGGCAGGGATATTTACGGAAAGCGCGCGGTCCTTCTCCACCCTGCCTGCACCATGGCAGACCTTGCAGGGGTTCTTCACCATCTGCCCGGTGCCGTTGCAGGTGGGGCAGGTGCGCTCCACCGTGAAGAAACCCTGCTGCGCCCGCACCTTGCCCATGCCCGAACAGGTGGGGCAGGTCACGGGTTCTGCGCCGCCCTCGGCGCCGGTGCCATGACAGGAATCGCAGGCGGTCGAAGCCGGAACATTGATGGTCTTCTGGATGCCCTTGAAGGCCTCTTCCAGCGAGATCCGCAGGTTATAGCGCAGATCCGATCCACGCTGCGCCCGCGAACGCCCGGCACCCGGGCCACCCCGGCCGCCCATGAAATCGCCGAACAGATCTTCGAACACATCCGAAAAGGCCGATGCGAAATCGGCATTGTTGCCGTTGAACCCGCCCGGCCCGCGTGCCCCGCCGCCACCGCCCATACCACCTTCAAAGGCGGCATGGCCAAACCTGTCATATGCCGCCTTCTTGTCGGCATCCTTCAGCACTTCATAAGCCTCGTTCACTTCCTTGAACTGGGCTTCGGCATCCGGGTTATCGGCATTGCGGTCAGGGTGCAGTTCCTTGGCCTTCTGACGATAAGCCTTCTTCAGCTCATCGGCCGAAGCGCCGCGGGCGGCGCCAAGCACCTCGTAATAGTCGCGTTTTGCCATGGATCATTCCCCTATGGAACCGGAGAGGGGCGGCCCGTCGCCGGACCGCCCCCTTTCCGTTTCCCGCGGTCTTACTTCCGCTTGTTTTCGCCGAGGTCTTCGAAATCGGCGTCCACGATATCGTCGTCAACCGAACGCGGTGCATCGTCTCCGGCGCCATCCGCTTCGGATTGCTGCGCCTTGTAGATGGCCTCGCCCAGTTTCATCGCGGCTTCCGTCAGGTTCTGGATGCCGCCCTTGATCTTGCCCGCGTCTTCGGTCTTCAGCGTGTCTTCCAGCGCACCCATCGCCAGTTCGATCACCTCGACGGTCGACGGATCAACCTTGTCGGCATGCTCGGCCAGCGATTTCTTGGTCGAGTGCAGCAGGCTTTCGCCCTGGTTCTTCGCTTCCACCAGTTCCTTGCGCTTCTTGTCGGCATCGGCATTGGCCTCGGCGTCGCGCACCATCTTGTCGATCTCGTCATCGGACAGACCGCCCGAAGCCTGGATCGTGATGTTCTGCGATTTGCCGGTGCCCTTGTCCTTGGCCGACACGCTGACGATGCCGTTCGCGTCGATGTCGAAGGTCACCTCGATCTGCGGCAGGCCGCGCGGGGCGGGCGGGATGTCTTCCAGATTGAACTGGCCCAGCATCTTGTTATCCGCCGCCATTTCCCGCTCGCCCTGGAAGACGCGGATCGTCACAGCCGACTGGTTATCTTCGGCGGTAGAGAAGACCTGCGATTTCTTCGTCGGGATCGTGGTGTTGCGGTCGATCAGACGGGTGAACACGCCGCCCAGCGTTTCGATGCCAAGGCTCAGCGGGGTCACGTCCAGCAGAACCACGTCCTTCACGTCGCCTTGCAGAACGCCGGCCTGAATGGCGGCACCCAGGGCCACAACCTCGTCAGGGTTCACACCCTTGTGCGGTTCCTTGCCGAAGAACTTGGTCACTTCCTCGATCACGCGGGGCATCCGCGTCATGCCGCCAACCAGAACGACCTCGTCGATGTCGTTGATGGTCAGGCCTGCATCTTTCAGCGCAGCCTGGCAGGGCTTCATCGACTTCTTCACCAGATCGTCGACCAGGCTTTCCAGCTTGGCGCGGGTCAGTTTCATGACCATGTGCAGCGGCGTGCCCGAGTTCCGGTCCATGCTGATGAACGGCTGGTTGATCTCGGTCTGCTGGCTCGACGACAGTTCGATCTTGGCCTTTTCAGCCGCCTCTTTCAGGCGCTGCAGGGCCATCTTGTCGTTGGTCAGATCGACGCCATGCTCTTTCTTGAACTCGTCCGCCAGATAGGTGACGATCCGCATGTCGAAATCTTCGCCACCGAGGAAGGTGTCGCCATTGGTCGATTTCACTTCAAACAGGCCATCGTCGATTTCAAGGATGGTGATGTCGAAGGTACCGCCGCCAAGGTCATAGACCGCGATGGTGCGGGTCTCTTTCTTGTCAAGGCCATAGGCCAGCGCGGCTGCGGTGGGTTCGTTGATGATGCGCAGGACTTCAAGGCCGGCAATCTTGCCTGCATCCTTGGTCGCTTGCCGCTGGGCATCGTTGAAATAGGCAGGCACCGTGATCACGGCCTGGGTGACGGTTTCGCCCAGATACGATTCAGCGGTTTCCTTCATTTTCTGCAGGATCATGGCCGAAACCTGTGCCGGCGAATATTTCTCGCCCCGCACTTCAACCCAGGCATCGCCATTGCCACCATTGGTGACCTTGAACGGCAGGTTTTTCAGGTCTTTCAGCACAGCCGGGTCGTCATGGCGGCGGCCCAGAAGCCGCTTCACGGCGAAAACCGTATTGGTCGGGTTGGTCACGGCCTGACGTTTTGCAGGCTGGCCGACCAGACGTTCATTTTCAGTAAAGCCCACGATGGAGGGCGTGGTGCGTGCCCCTTCGGAGTTCTCGATGACACGCGGCTGCGACCCGTCCATGATGGCGACGCAGGAGTTCGTGGTCCCGAGGTCGATCCCGATGACTTTGGCCATATTGTTACCTCTTCCTTCGGCGATGTTGTAGGGCCGGAGCCTGACAAGGCCTCCGTCCCCGATCCCATTTCAGAGCGGTGGGGCGGCCTGCCCCGATCCAGCTTCTGGGCGTATATAGGCAGCGCGCCCAAGCGCTGCAAGCGTCACGCAACCGTGACTTATGCGCTGTTCCGGTGTTTTTTCGCGGCACGAAGAGGGCAGATTTCCGGCAGGCCCGAAAGCCGGGCGATCAGGATCGCGCGCCCCAGCTGGCCGACATGTGCTTGCGGGTGTAAAACTCTCCCATCAGCCCGATCACGATGCACACGAAGGTCACATAGATCGGATAGCTGAGCGAGCTGTTATGCGGGTTGTAGTTCAGAAAGATGAACCCGCGGCCCTGGTCGATGGTGTGGAACAGCGGGTTCCAGTCGAACCATTGCAGGATGTGGTTCGGTGTGGTGTTCGCCACCAGCATCTTGCCCGAAGCAATCATGTTGGCCCGCATGTAGATCGAGGTCAGCAGCTTGACGAATTCCGGCGCCCAGGGCCGGGCCGCCAGAAAGATCATGCCGATACCCAGCCCCGAGGCCCAGGACAGCAGCACCATGCCCATGGCCGCCACCGGCTGATGGATGGTGATCGGCGTAAAGACCGCATGATAGATGTACAGCACCACCGTCAGCGACAGCACCTGAATGTACAGCGTGCTCAGCGCCGCCGCGGCGATGGCGATCACCGTGTTCATCGGTCCGTGCTTCATCATGGCCGATGTCGGCCCCTCGGCCCCCGAAACGGCGCCGATGGTCTTGGAATGGGTCATGAACATGAACACGCCCGACATCACATACAGGATCTGGTCGCCCCGGATGCCATTGCCGCGCCCGCCGAAGATCAGCGTGATGACCCAGAATACCGCGATCAGCAGCACGCTTTGCAGGATGTTCAGCACCAGCCCCAGCAGTGCATTGCCATGCCCTTTGCGGATGTTGCGCACCGCCGCATGGAACACCAGTTCCAGCATCCCGAGTGCCGAAGCTGCTGTCGTGCCTGGCCGTTCGGTGCGGAACATTCTGCCTACCCCTCTGGCGGATCTGCGCCACGATATACGGGAAATCTTGCCGTTTCCTTAGGAAGGCATGATAAGGGGTTCCCGATGAATTGCAACCTCGCGGCCCCCTCAGGTCGCCTGACGGAGCCTGCCCCTGATGGATTTTGCCCAGCTCGTGACGGTCATGCGGCGCCTTGCGCTTGAAGCCGGTGACCGGATCATGGAGATCTACAATGCCCCCGATTTCGAGGTGAAGGCGAAAAGCGATGCCAGCCCCGTCACCGCGGCGGATGAGGCGGCGGATGCCATGATCTCTGCCGGGCTGCGGGCCGCGTTTCCGGATGTGACGCTCATCACCGAAGAACAGGCGGCCAGCCACGGGCTGACGGCCTCCACCTTCCTGATCGTCGATCCGCTGGATGGCACGAAAGAATTCATCCAGCGGCGGGGCGATTTCACGGTGAATATCGCCTATGTGCAGGATGGCGTGCCGTTGCATGGTGTCGTCTATGCCCCTGCGAAGGACCGGCTGTTCTACACGCTGGCCGATGGCACGGCGGTCGAAGAGGCCGCACCCTTCGACAAGGCGACCCCGGGCGCGCTGACCCGCATCTCGGTCAGCACGCCGGATATGGCGGCGCTGATGGTCGTGGCATCGAAAAGCCACCGCGATGCGGCGACGGATGATTACATCTCGAAATATTCCGTGAAGGACATGCGCTCCGCCGGATCCAGCCTGAAATTCTGCCTTGTAGCCACCGGCGAGGCCGATCTTTACCCCCGCCTTGGCCGCACGATGGAATGGGATACCGCGGCCGGCGATGCCGTGCTGCGCGGGGCGGGCGGCCATGTGGTGCGCTTCGACGATCACAGCCCGCTGGCCTATGGCAAGCCCGGCTGGGGTAACCCCTTCTTCATCGCTTATGCCCCCGGCGTGGACCTGCAAAAGTGATCGGGCGCCGCGGCTCGGAACCCATGCCTCCGATCCGCGGCCCTATCCGGCGATGACAGGCGCGACTCCCGTCAGCCTGGTCCCCGTCAGTCTGGTCCCCGTCAGTCTGGTCATCGTCAGCCGCCACCGCCTGGCCGCCCTCCAGCGCGCGGTCACGGCGGTGCGCCAGCTAGATCATCCGCGGCTGGAACTGATCGTGGTGGCCGATCCGGCGGCCTGTGCCGCGCTGGCGGGGCTGACGGCCAAGATCATCGCCTTCGATGCCGCCAATATCTCGGCCGCGCGCAATCTGGGCATCGCGCAGGCTGCGGGTGACATCGTGCTGTTTCTCGATGATGACGCCGTGCCAGAGCCGACCTGGGCCAGCCGGCTGGTCGCGCCCTTTGCCGATCCGCAGGTGATGGCCGCCACCGGCTTCGTGCGCGGGCGCAACGGGATTTCCTTTCAATGGCAGGCCTCCGAAGTGGACAGCCTGGCGCAGGATCATCCGCTGCAGGTGCCGCAAGGCCCGTCCTTGCACGCAGGCAGCCCCGGCCGCGCGGTCAAGACCCAGGGCACCAACTGCGCCTTCCGGCGGGATGTTCTGGCGGCGGCGGGGGGCTTTGATCCGGCATTCCGCTTCTACCTCGACGAGGCCGATCTGAACCTCCGGCTGGCAGGGCAGGGGCTGACGGCGGTGGTGCCGCTGGCGCAGGTGCATCACGGCTTTGCCGCCAGCGCCCTTCGCCGCGCCGATCGGGTGCCGCTGTCGCTGCACGATATCGCGGCCTCCACGGCGGTTTTCCTGCGGCGCCATGCCGATGCGGCCGGGCTGGCCGCGGGCTGGCGCCAGCTGCAGCAGGATCAGCGCCGCAGGCTGCTGCGCCTGATGGTCGAAGGCCGGATCGAGCCGGGCACCCTGCGCCGCTTGCTCGCCACCCTGCATCAGGGCTGGCAAGAGGGGCTGCATCGGCCCATCGCCATTCCACCGCCGATTGATTCGCCCGCGCCGCCCTTCCTGCGCCTGCCGGATACCGGGCCAAGGCCGGGTGTGGTGCTGGCCGGCCGGGTCTGGCAGGCCCGGTCTCTGGCAAAACGCGCCGAATCAGCGCTGGCCGAACGGAATATCGTGACTTTGTTCCGGTTCAGCCCCACAATCCTGCGACACAATCATCGTTTCCATCCCCGCGGCTACTGGATTCAGACCGGCGGATTGTTCGGGATTGCAGAACGAACCGCCAGACCCCCGGTTTTGGGCAGTTTCCGGCACAGGCTTCACGTCGAAGTCGCGAAATGGGCGAAGCTGCGCCCAACTTCCGCCATCTCTATTGTTGAAAACTTGAGTCAAGCTTCGCACTGCGATATGCCGAAAACCAGAGATTGACCATTGATCTGGCGATATTCTGGCCCTCGGGTCCGTTTGATTGTTGCGCGAAAGTGAATGGTTGACAGAGGCGCTGTCATAATGGGGCAGCAGAACAGCTTGAAAAGGTCGTATGCGATCATGAAGCCGAACAAAGTTACAAAAGCCGTTTTCCCGGTCGCCGGCATGGGCACGCGCTTCCTGCCCGCCACGAAGTCGATCCCGAAAGAGATCATGACCCTCGTGGATCGGCCGCTGATCCAATACGCCATTGACGAGGCCCGCGCCGCCGGTATCGAAGAATTCATCTTCGTCACCTCGCGCGGCAAATCGGCGCTGGAAGATTACTTCGACCGCGCGCCCGAGCTGGAAAACAAGCTGCGCGATTCGAACAAGACCGACCTGCTGAACGTGCTGAATGCCACCAACATGGATTCCGGTGCCATCGCCTATGTGCGCCAGAACCAGCCGCTGGGTCTGGGCCATGCCGTGTGGTGCGCCCGCCGTCTGATCGGCAACGAGCCCTTCGCCGTTCTGCTGCCCGATGACGTGATCGCCGCTGAAAAGCCTTGCCTCGCGCAGATGGTCGAGGCTTACGAACAGATCGGCGGCAACATGGTCGCCGCGATGGAAGTGCCGCCCGCCAAGGCCTCGTCCTATGGTGTGCTGGATATCGAAGATGACATGGGCACCATCGTCAAGGCCAAGGGCATGGTTGAAAAGCCCAAGGCCGAAGATGCGCCGTCGAACCTCGCTGTCATCGGCCGCTATATCCTGTCGCCCAAGGTGCTGCAGAACCTGAACACCGTGCAGAAGGGTGCCGGCGGTGAAATCCAGCTGACCGATGCCATCGCCAAGGAAATCGGGCCCGAAGGCACTGGCGTCTACGGCTATCGCTTCCGTGGCCAGCGCTATGATTGCGGCTCCAAGGCCGGCTTCCTGCAGGCCACCGTGGCTTTCGGCATGTCGCGCCCCGAACTGCGCGATGAATTCACCGATTACCTGCATGAGACCATGGCGCAGCTGAAAGCCGCGCAATAATCCGTGCCTGCCGCCCGGCTGCTGGATCTGACGCGCCTTGTCTCCCGTCTGGGCCGGGGCGCGTTGACCGGGGTTGACCGGGTCGAGCTGGCCTATCTGGATCATTTCATCGCGGGGGATGCCCATCAGGGCCTCCCCCTTTTTGGTCTGGTGCGCACGGCTTGGGGGCATCTGCTGCTGGATGGCCGGGGTGCTGCCGGGGTGGCCGCGCTGGCCCATGGCCAGCAGCCTTTGCGCCGGGCCTCTGGCATCGCGCGC
>Ga0154510_1216_pt3 | contig 11257 bp, 15 predicted proteins | sample RifGroE1_FD_115989 | JGI IMG/M metagenome (GOLD analysis project Ga0154510, IMG submission 115989) | Rhodobacteraceae bacterium GWE1_64_9
GCCGAGGCGGCGGCCTGGGCGGTGGATCGGCTGGATCTGGCCGGTGGCATTAGGGAAATACCCTGATTCGCGCTATGATGCCCCCCGGAGCAAAGGAGGAGGTTTCCATGAGCAAACATCTTGCCGACAAGCGCAAACCGTCAGAGGGCGCGCGGCTGAAGCAGTTCCTGCGCCTGGCGCATGACGATGCCAGCACCTTCTGGCAGCAGTTCCGCCGCCGCCCCGTGGCGCAGATGGCGGCTCAGCCCGCAGCGGGCCGTCGCATGGCCGAATTCGCCCGCATCGCGCGGGGCCGTCAGGTCTGATCGCTGTCCGACCTGATGTCAGACTTGATTCGGGGGGCGTCGCGCAGGGTGTCGCGCAGATCGCTGACGCTCTGCCGCAGGGCAGACAGCGCCTCGGCCGTCATCCGGGTCTTTTCGCCGATGCACTGCGGGAAAGCCGCAGTCTGCTCGCGCAGGGCCTGGCCTGCAGCGGTCAGCTTCAGGCGCAGCTGGCGTTCATCCCGGCTGTCGCGGCTGCGGGTCACCAGGCCCGCAGTCTCCATCCGTTTGAGCATGGGGGTCAGCGTATTGCTTTCCAGCTGCAGCGCGGCCCCGATCCGGCTCATGGGCTGGTCATCCTGATCCCAGAGCAGGGTCAGGACCAGGTACTGCGGATAGGTCAGCCCCACGGAATCGAGCAATGGCTTATAGGCCGCCTGCATGGCGTGATTGGCGGAATAAAGCGCAAAGCACAGCCTCTGCGCCAGGGAAGCCGGGCTCTCTGTCATGCAGGCAGAATATATCGCGTGCGATACTATCGCAAGAGCTTGACTCCTGCATCGCATATTGTATCGTGCACGATATGATCGCAAGCGATATAGGAGAGGCGACATGGTCAAGGAAGTAGTGTACCGCACGGCAGCAGAGGCCAAGGGCGGCGGGCGCAATGGCACCTCCGCCACGCTGGATGGCGCGCTGGCCGTCACGCTGAGCGTGCCGAAGGAAATGGGCGGCGAGGGCAAGGGCAATAACCCCGAACAGCTGTTCGCCGTGGGCTATGCCGCCTGTTACATGGGCGCGCTGCGCTTTGCGGCCAGCAATGAAAAGATCGGCGAGGTTCCGGCCGATGCCACGGTGCAGGCACAGGTCGGCATTGGTCCGCGTGCCGAAGGCGGCTTTGGCATCACGGTGACCCTGAAGGTCAGCCTGCCGGGCGTTGATCGGGCCCTGGCCGAGCGCATGGTGGACCGTGGCCATTTCATCTGCCCCTATTCCAACGCCATCAAAGGCAATGTGCATGTGGTGACGATCCTCGACTGAGGCGCGCGGCAATTGACAGACGGCCCCGTTTGGGGCTATCGGGCGGCAGGGGCTGGGGCCCCTGCCGTCTGCAGGCCATTGGCCGTGGTGAAGCCCCCTTTGGTACCCATCCGCTGATCCTTGAGCAGCCGGGACGCGTTGGCAATGCAGGCACCAGCACAGACGCCCGGCGGTTCTGAAGGGAACGCAAGATGACGGGTATTCTGCCGACACGGGACGGGGCAAAGGCACAAGCCAGGGCGTTGCGCGCGGCGATGCAGGCCGGGGGGCGCGACATCAGCCATGGCGAAGCGCTGGAGCTGATCGCAAAAAGCCACGGGCTGAAAGACTGGAACACGCTGAGCGCCGTGATCGGCAACGCGCCGCAGGCGCCTGTGGTGCCAGGGCAGACTGTCGGCGGGCACTATCTGAAGCAGCGCTTCGTGGCCGAGGTGATCGGGGTGAAAGAGCTTTCTGCGGGGCGCTATGAGATCACGCTGCAGTTGGCCGATGCTGTGGATGTGGTCACGTTCGACAGCTTTTCCAATTTCCGCAGCCGCGTGACCAAGGTTGTCGGGCCGGGGGGCCGTTCGTTCGATGCCACATCGGACGGGGTGCCGCATCTGGTGCTGGATCTATAGGAAAAGGCCCCCGGTCCGGGGGCCTTTTGTTTGCAGGTAGGGGGCGGATCAGGCGCGCACCAGCGCCTCGTATTCCAGCGCGATGTCGCGGGTCAGGGCGCCCACTTCAAAGGTGTAATCGCCGATCTGGCCCACCGGCGTCACCTCGGCGGCGGTGCCGGTCAGCCAGCATTGTTCGAACCCTTCCAGCTCTTCCGGCATGATGTAGCGTTCATGCACCGTGATGCCCTTGGCGCGCAGCATCCCGATCACGGTCTGCCGGGTGATGCCGTTCAGGATGGCATCGGGGTTGGGCGTATGCACTTCGCCGTCCTTGACGAAGAAGATGTTCGCCCCGGTCGCCTCGGCCACATAGCCGCGATAGTCGAAGAACAGCGCATCCGAACAGCCCTTGGCCATGGCGGCGTGTTTCGACATGGTGCAGATCATGTAGAGACCGGCGGCCTTGGCGGCAGTGGGGATGGTTTCCGGCGAGGGCCGCTTCCATTTCGCGATGTCGAGCTTGGCGCCCTTCATCTTGGCATCGCCATAATAGGCGCCCCAGGTCCAGCAGGCGATCGCCAGCCGCACCGGATTGCCCAGCGAGGCCACGCCCATTTCATCGCCCGCCCCGCGGAAGGCCACGGCCCGCACATAGGCATCGGTCAGCCCGTTGGCGGCCAGAACCTCGTCCTTGGCCTTGTTGATCTGCTCCACCGTATAGGGAATCGGCATGTCCAGCAGCTCGCCCGATTTCAGCAGGCGTTCCGAATGTTCGGTGGTCTTGAAGATCTTGCCATTGTAGCAGCGCTCGCCCTCGAACACCGACGAGGCATAGTGCAGCGCGTGGGTCAGGATGTGAACCTTGGCATCACGCCAGTCGACAAGCGTGCCGTCCATCCAGATCTTACCGTCGCGGTCGTCATATCCAGCCATGAAATCCTCCTCGGCTTTTCCGAATGTTGCGCAAGAAAGGTCCGATCCGGGCGTAAAGTTGCGCAAAATCGAGGCTTCGCTAACATTTGGAACTTGGAAAGTCAACAAGGCTGACGTAAATTCGCGGCGAAGTGAGGGAGGCGGCAATGACAGAGCCGGGAACCGGGCCGGGAACGGGGGGCGAAAGCCTGCTGTTTCTGACCGACGAACAGCTGCGCAAGGGGATCGAGGCGATGTTCTTCGCCTATCGCGGCTTCACCGCCGATCCGGACCGGATTCTGGATGGCATGGATTATGGCCGCGCGCATCACCGCGCGCTGCATTTCATCCACCGCGCCCCGGGCACCACGGTGAACAACCTGCTGTCGATCCTGGGTGTGACGAAGCAAAGCCTGAACCGTGTGCTGCGGACGCTGATCGAGGATGGTCTGGTGGAAAGCCGGGTCGGGCGGCAGGACAAGCGCGAACGCCATCTGGTGCTGACCCCCAAGGGCGAGGATCTGGAGCGGCAGCTGTCGGATGCGCAGCGCGCCCGGATGCGGGCGGCCTATCGCGCGGCGGGGCCGGTGGCGGTGCAGGGCTTCCGTACCGTGCTGGAGGCGATGATGGACCCCGAACTGCGCAGGCAGTACCAGACCCTGAAGGAGGCGGGCGCATGAGCGAACAGCAGGCACATCTTCTGGTGGTGGATGATGATGAACGCATCCGGGGACTTTTGCAGAAGTTCCTGATGCGCAACGGCTTTCTGGTGACCATCGCCCGCGATGCCGCGCAGGCGCGCCGCCTGCTGGCGGGGCTGGAATTCGACATGATCGTGCTGGATGTGATGATGCCGGGCGAAACCGGCATCGCGCTGACCCGCGATCTGCGGGCGAAATATGCGATGCCCATCCTGCTGCTGACCGCCAAGGGCGAAACCGCCAACCGGATCGAGGGGCTGGAGGCCGGGGCGGATGATTATCTGGTGAAACCCTTCGAGCCGAAGGAGCTGCTGCTGCGCATCAACGCCATCCTGCGCCGGGTGCCCAGCGTGAAGCCCGAGGCGGCGGGGCCGAAGGTGCTGCATCTGGGCGAGGTGCGCTATGACATGGAGCGCGGCGAATTGTGGCGCGGCACCGAGCCGGTGCGGCTGACCGCGACCGAGGCGCAGCTGATGAAGATCTTCGCCGCCCGCCCGGGCGAGCCGGTGAGCCGCGAAATGCTGGTCGGTGATCTGGGGCCGGGCGAGGTGGAGCCGGGCGAAAAGGCGCAGGAACGTGCGGTGGATGTGCAGATCACCCGGCTGCGCCGCAAGATCGAGGCCGATCCGAAACAGCCGCGTTACCTGCAGACGGTGCGCGGATCGGGCTATATGCTGCAGCCGGATTGAGCGGGCGGCAGCGGCGCCGGGAGGCTGTCTGCCCCCCACGGCCTGCGGCCTCCCCCCGAGGATATTTCTGCCAAGATAAAGGAGCCGGCCATGGGAACCCTGCTGTTTTCGCATCCCGATTGCCTGCTGCACCGCGAGCCGCCGGGGCATCCGGAACAGGCGGCGCGGCTGCTGGCGGTGGACAAGGCGCTGGCGGGGTTCGATCTGGACCGGCGCGAGGCACCTGTTGCGGCGCGGGCCGATGTGCTGCGCTGCCATCCCGAGGCCTATCTGGCGCGGGTGGAACGGGCGGTGCCGCAGGCGGGCTGGGCGCAGCTGGATGGCGACACCTATCTGGCGCCCGGATCTTTGACCGCAGCACTGCGCGCGGTCGGCGGCGCCTGTGCGGCGGTGGATGCGGTGATCGCGGGCGAAGCGGCCAATGCCTTTGTCGCCTGCCGTCCGCCGGGGCATCATGCCGAAACGGCGACGGCCATGGGGTTCTGCCTGTTCGGCAGCGTGGCGATTGCCGCGAAACGCGCGCTGGATCACCACGGGCTGTCGCGGGTGGCGGTGCTGGATTTCGACGTGCATCACGGCAATGGCACCCAGGATCTGCTGTGGGAGGAGGGGCGGGCGATGTTCGTCTCCAGCCATCAGATGCCGCTTTATCCGGGCAGCGGGGCCGCGACAGAGCGGGGCGCGCAGGGGCAGATGCTGAACCTGCCGCTGCGGCCGGGATCGGGTGGGGCGGCGATGCGGGCGGCCTGGGGCCCGGCGCTGGCGCAGGTGGCGGCATTCCGGCCCGAGCTGGTGCTGGTGAGCGCCGGTTTCGATGCCCATGAAGACGACCCGCTGGCCGGGCTTGCCTGGCAGGTGGAGGATTTCCGCTGGCTGACCGCGGCGATCTGCGATCTGGCGGATGGCTGTTGTGGCGGGCGGGTGGTATCTGCGCTGGAGGGCGGCTATGATCTGCCCGCTTTGGCAGCCAGCGTGGCTGCCCATGTGGACGAACTGCTGCGGAGAGGCCGATGAGCGAGAAACCGATTGCCGAGATGAGCTTTGAAGAGGCGATGGGCCAGCTTGAAGCCGTGGTGACCCAGCTGGAGCGCGGCGATGTCGCGCTGGAGGCCAGCATTGCGCTTTATGAGCGTGGCGCGGCGCTGAAGGCGCATTGCGGCGACAAGCTGAAGGCGGCGGAAGAGAAGGTGGAGCTGATCCGCGCGCAGGAGGGCCGGGCGGTCGGCACCGCCCCGGCAGAGGGGCTGTGAGCTTTCCCGATCTGCTGCAGCAGGATGCCGCCCGCGTGCAGGCCCGCCTGCAGGCCGCATTGACGGCGCAGGAGGATGTGCCGGTGGTGCAGGCCATGCGCTATGCGCTGCAGGGCGGCAAGCGGCTGCGCGCCTTTCTGGTGCTGGAATCGGCGCGCCTGCATGGCATCGCCCCCGATGCGGCGGTGAGTGCGGCGGCAGCGGTGGAGGCCCTGCATGCCTATAGCCTGGTGCATGACGATCTGCCCTGCATGGATGACGACGACCTGCGCCGCGGCCTGCCCACCGTCCATGTGAAATGGGACGAGGCGACGGCGGTTCTGGCGGGCGATGCACTGCAGACGCTGGCGTTCGAACTGCTCTGCGATCCGGCGCTGGGGCCTGCCGACCGGCGGCTGGCGCTGGTGGCAGGGCTGGCGCAGGCCAGCGGGGCGCAGGGCATGGTGCTGGGGCAGGCGCTGGACATTGCCGCCGAAACCGCCCCCGTGCCGCTGACCCTGCCGGAAATCACCCGGTTGCAGGCGGGCAAGACCGGCGCGCTGATCTGTTTTTCGGCCGAGGCCGGGGCGATTCTGGCCGCGGCCGACCGGGCGCCGCTGCGCGCCTATGCCACGGCGCTGGGGCTGGCCTTCCAGATTGCCGATGACATTCTGGATGTGGAAGGCTGCGAAGCCACCACCGGCAAGCGTGTCGGCAAGGACGCCGAGGCGGGCAAGGCCACCTTCGTGTCTCTGCTGGGGCTGGAAGGGGCGAAATCCCGCGCAGCCCAGCTGATTGCCGAAGCGGAAGCCGCGCTTTCCCCCTATGGTGCGCGGGCCTCTGCCTTGATCGAAGCCGCGCGCTTCGTTATCTCGCGCCAAAGCTGATACCCCGGGGAGGGGCGCCATGACCGACAGACCGAAGACCCCGATGCTGGACCGCGTGCGCATCCCCGCCGATATGAAGGCGCTGAGTGATCGCGAGCTGCGCCAGCTGGCCGACGAGCTGCGCGCCGAAACCATCAGCGCGGTGTCGGTGACAGGCGGCCATCTGGGCGCCGGGCTGGGCGTGGTGGAACTGACTGTGGCGCTGCACGCCGTTTTCGACACCCCGCGCGACAAGCTGATCTGGGATGTGGGGCATCAGTGCTATCCGCACAAGATTGTCACCGGGCGGCGCGACCGCATCCGCAGCCTGCGCACCGAAGGCGGGTTGTCGGGCTTCACCAAGCGGTCGGAAAGCCCCTATGACCCGTTCGGGGCGGCGCATTCGTCTACCTCGATCTCGGCCGCGCTGGGGTTCAAGGTGGCGGCGGATCTGGGCGGCGATCCGGGCGATGCCATTGCGGTGATCGGCGATGGCTCCATGAGCGCGGGCATGGCCTTCGAGGCGATGAACAACGCAGGCCATCTGAAGAAGCGGCTGTTCGTCATCCTGAACGACAATGAGATGAGCATCGCGCCCCCTGTCGGCGCGCTGTCCTCTTATCTGTCGCGGCTTTATGCCGGTGCCCCGTTCCAGGAGCTGAAGGCGGCGGCCAAGGGCGCTGTCAGCCTGCTGCCGGAACCGTTTCAGGAAGGCGCGCGCCGGGCCAAGGAAATGCTGAAAAGCATGACGGTGGGCGGCACCCTGTTCGAAGAACTGGGGTTCAGCTATATCGGCCCGGTGGATGGCCACGATCTGGACCAGCTGCTGCCGGTGCTGCGCACGGTGAAGGCGCGGGCGACGGGCCCGATGCTGATTCATGTCATCACGAAAAAGGGCAAGGGCTATGCCCCGGCCGAATCCGCGCGCGACAAGGGCCATGCCACCGCCAAGTTCGATGTGCTGACCGGCGAACAGCAGAAGGCCAAATCCAACGCCCCAAGTTATACCAAGGTCTTCGCGCAAAGCCTGATGGCCGAGGCGGGCCGCGATGACAAGATCGTGGCGGTCACGGCGGCCATGCCCGATGGCACCGGGCTGAACCTGTTTGCCGAACGCTTTCCGCGCCGCTGTTTCGATGTGGGCATTGCCGAACAGCACGCGGTGACCTTCAGCGCCGGGCTGGCGGCGGGGGGGCTGAAACCCTTCTGCGCGATCTATTCCACCTTCCTGCAGCGCGGTTACGATCAGGTCGTGCATGATGTGGCGATCCAGCGGCTGCCGGTGCGCTTTGCCATTGATCGCGCCGGGCTGGTGGGGGCCGATGGGGCAACCCATGCCGGGTCTTTCGATGTGGCCTTCATGGCCAACCTGCCCGGCATGGTGGTGATGGCCGCCGCGGATGAGGCAGAGCTGGTGCATATGGTCGCCACCGCCGCCGCTTATGACGAAGGCCCCAGCGCCTTCCGCTTTCCGCGCGGCGATGGTGTGGGGGTGGAACTGCCGGAACGTGGCACGCCCCTGCAGATTGGCCGGGGCCGGGTGGTGCAGGAAGGCAGCCGTGTGGCGATTCTGTCCTTCGGCACCCGTCTGGCCGAGGTGCTGGTGGCGGCCGAGGCGCTGGCGGCGCGCGGCATTGCCTGCACCGTGGCCGATGCCCGCTTTGCCAAACCGCTGGACCGCGACCTGATCCTGCAGCTGGCCCGCCATCACGAGGCGCTGATTACCGTGGAAGAAGGCGCCGTCGGCGGCTTCGGCAGCCATGTGGCACAGCTGCTGGCCGATGAGGCGGTGTTCGACCGCGGGCTGCGCTTCCGGTCGATGGTGCTGCCCGATACCTTCATAGATCAGGCCAGCCCCGAGGCGATGTATGCCCTGGCCGGCATGAACGCCCCGCAGATCGAGGCCAAGGTGCTGGAGACGCTGGGCGTGGCGGTGGTGGGGTTGAGAGCGTAGGGGCTATTGGTGTGAGTAGTGTTGACTATACAAGTAACACTATCAAAATCGATGTTGATGCGATACGCGAGGTTGTCAGCATATCAATTCGACGAGTGAGTGCATTTGTGCGATTTGGGTTGGATAATTTGGATGAGAGAGATGGCGGTGATTTCAATCTAACCGCAGGTCTAGTTTACCGATTTTGGCCTGAAGTAGTCTCCGATCTGGATCGGGTTGCCGCCCGTGAAGAGTATCAGGCTTGGCTTGTTGGCTCCTGCCTGCGCGAACTCGATTTATTCTACGGGCTATTCCTGGATAAAATATGGTTTGCGATTGAAGTCGGTAAGTTACATGGGGCCAAAGTGCGATCTGACCATGTGTTCGATCAGGCATTCGCGCGTAAAACTAATATTGCTGCCAAACAAGGAATCGTAGCCAAGCAGCTTGGAATTACAGACTACTTTGATGAACTCAACTCTCTGAGCTTGGCACGAAACGCCCTCGCCCACCATGCCGGTGTGGTTCGATCTCCGGTCGATTGCAATAATGCCTCTCGAAGCGAGCTAAATATAAGATGGCTAGCATTCGATATGGTGGCAAGTCGTAGTGGTCAAGAAGTGGTGGTCGCTCAAATGCCGCTCGACACAAATATTCTACCGGGTTCAGGTGAAGTAGAGATAAGTCTGCGGGTTGCATCCCGGGTTCTTGATGTCCCTGCTGGGCATCAGATCATTTTTTCCAATTCCCAGATTGCAGAACTTTGTATGTTCTACAAGATTATCTGCGACAAGACGATTGATGGATGCATCTCCTACCTAAGAGATAAGGGCATAATGGCGTAGCCCAGAAGAAATGAAGGCGATCACTGATCAAGCCTGACAGTATTGAGTGTCCACTTATTGCATCGACTGCCCACAGGCTGACGATTTTGCAACGATGGTGCAGTGTTATAGCTGGGTGACTTGGCGCCATAAAGCGGCGACCACGCTTGTTGGCGCGCCTTCCCCTCGGGCAGGTGCTGCCATGGGTCAGGGGCGCTCCATCAGCCTTTACGCGCGGCCTCGATTTTCGCCACGTCGATCTTCGTCATCTCCATCATCGCGGTGAAGGCCCGCGCGGCCTCGGCGCCGCCTGCGGCCAGGGCCTCGGTCAGTACGCGAGGGGTGATCTGCCAGGAAATCCCCCAGCGGTCCTTGCACCAGCCGCAGGCGCTTTCCTGACCGCCGTTACCGGTGATGGCGTTCCAGTAGCGGTCGGTTTCGGCCTGATCCTCGGTCGCCACCTGGAAGGAGAATGCCTCGCTCTGCGGGAAGGCGGGGCCGCCGTTCAGACCCAGGCAGGGCAGGCCCAGAACGGTAAACTGCACTGTCAGCACATCGCCCGCCTTACCCGAAGGGTAATCGGTCGGCGCATGGAATACCGCCTGCACGGCGCTGTCGGGGAACGTTTCGGCATAGAAGCGGGCGGCCGCTTCGGCCTCGGTATCATACCACAGGCAGATGGTGTTCTTGGCAGGCGCCATGGTCTGTCCTTTCGCCAGCAAGGCCCGGAGCAGGGCCGGTTTTGCCACCACACGGGGGTGCCGGGGCAACATGGTTAGGCATTGCCGTTTCGCCCTTGGCTGCGGCACAGCTTGGCACAACCCGCGCGCCGTGGCAGCCCGAAATCCGGGGCCAAACAAAAAAGCCGCCCCGAAGGGCGGCCTCTGTCTCTCGCACCGGCGCCTGCAATCAGGCGTTCACGGTGTCTTTCAGCGCCTTGGCGATGGTGAATTTCACCTGTTTGTCGGCCGGTTTGGTCACGGTTTCGCCGGTGGCCGGGTTGCGGACCTGACGCTCGGGGCGCTCGCGGCACAGCACTTTGCCAAGGCCCGGCAGGGTCACGGCGCCGCCGGTGGCGACTTCGCGCGCCACGATTTCGGCGATCGCGTCCAGCGCGGCATTGGCCACCTTCTTGTCGGCACCCATGGTTTCCGCCAGTGCGGCAACCAGCTGCGTCTTGGTCATCGGTTTGGACATTTCCTGTTCCTTGCTTCTGGCCCGCTGCCTCGCGGGATCGTCCGGCCCCGCGCAGGCGGGGCAATATGCCCCGTCCTACACAGGTTTTCGGCGCAAAGTTCAAGCCCTGTTCGGCCTTTTGCGCGACCTTCCGCAACGGGCCGCCCGCGCGGCGGCCCTTTCACAGAAACGCGGTTTCCTCGAAACTGCGCAGCTTGCGGCTGTGGATGCGTTCCACCGGCATGTCGCGCAGGGATTCCATCGCCCGCACCCCGATCAGCAGATGCCGCGCCACCTGGGTCTTGTAGAAATCGCTGGCCATGCCGGGCAGCTTCAGCTCGCCATGCAAGGGCTTGTCGCTCACGCACAGCAGCGTGCCATAGGGCACCCGGAAGCGGAACCCGTTGGCGGCGATGGTGGCGCTTTCCATATCCAGCGCGATGGCGCGGGATTGCGACAGGCGCTGCACCGGGCCGGAATGATCGCGCAGCTCCCAGTTGCGGTTGTCGATGGTGGCCACGGTGCCGGTGCGCATGATGCGCTTCAGCTCGTATCCCTCCAGCTGCGTCACCTCTTCCACGGCATCTTCCAGCGCGATCTGGATTTCGGCCAGCGCCGGGATCGGCACCCAGATCGGCAGATCATCGTCCAGAACGTGATCCTCGCGCAGATAGGCATGGGCCAGGCAGAAATCCCCCAGGCTCTGGCTGTTGCGCAGCCCCGCGCAATGGCCGACCATCAGCCAGGCATGGGGGCGCAGCACGGCGATATGATCGGTGGCCGTCTTGGCATTGGAAGGGCCGACCCCGATGTTCACCAGCGTGATGCCCTGTCCGTCGGCGCGTTTCAGGTGATAGGTGGGCATCTGCGGCATCTTGGTCAGCAGCGGCAGGCTGCCATCGGCCGCCATGATCTCGGCATTGCCGGGCGCCACGAAGGACGTATAGCCCGAGGCCGGATCGCCCAGAACCTTGCGGGCATAGGCCTCGAATTCATCGACATAGAACTGATAGTTGGTGAA
>Ga0154510_1047_pt2 | contig 11114 bp, 13 predicted proteins | sample RifGroE1_FD_115989 | JGI IMG/M metagenome (GOLD analysis project Ga0154510, IMG submission 115989) | Rhodobacteraceae bacterium GWE1_64_9
GTGCGGGGGGCAGACAGCCCCCCGCCCGGCCCGGGCAGGAGACTGCCGTGACCGCTGCAAACCCCCTTCGTGCCTATATGGCGGTCACCGCCGCCTACTGGTCCTTCATGCTGTCCGACGGCGCGCTGCGGATGCTGGTGCTGTTGCACTTCAACGGTCTGGGGTTCAGCCCGATCCAGCTGGCCTGGCTGTTCCTGCTGTACGAGCTGGCGGGCATCATCACCAATCTTGCGGCCGGCTGGATCGCGGCGCGCTTCGGGCTGGCCTCGACGCTTTATGCCGGGCTTGGCCTGCAGATCGCGGCGCTGGCGGCGCTGGCGCAGCTGGATCCGGCCTGGGGCGTGGCGGCCTCGGTCGCCTTCGTGATGGCGGTGCAGGGCGTCAGCGGCGTGGCCAAGGATCTGGCCAAGATGTCGTCGAAATCGGCGGTGAAGCATCTGGCGCCCAAGGGGGATGGCACGCTGTTCCGCTGGGTGGCGCTGTTGACCGGGTCGAAGAATGCGGTGAAGGGCGCGGGGTTCTTCATCGGCGCGGCGCTGCTCGCGCTGGCCGGGTTCGAGGCCGCAGTCTGGGGCATGGCGGCGGTGCTGGCGGTGATCCTGATCGCCATTGCGCTGTTCCTGCCTGCGGGCCTGCCTGCGGGCAAGAAGGCGGCAAAGATTTCCGCCATCTGGTCGACCGATACGCGGATCAACCGGCTGTCTCTGGCGCGGATGTTCCTGTTCGGCGCGCGGGATGTGTGGTTCGTGGTGGGCATCCCGGTCTATTTCCAGTCTGTGCTGTCGGATGGCACGCCCGATGGCCGCCGCGCCGCGTTCTTTCTGATCGGCGGCTTCATGGCGCTGTGGATCATCGCCTATGGCGCGGTGCAGGCGGCGGCACCCCGGCTGCTGGATGCACGGGGGCGGCCGGAATCCGAAATCGTGGCCAAGGCCATTTCCTGGGCGGGCTGGCTGGTTCCCATTCCTTTCGCGCTGGCGGCGGCGGCCTTTCTGGCCGGGGCGCCTGCGCTGTGGCTCAGCCTGGTGATCCTTGTCGGGCTCTTGCTGTTCGGCTTTGTCTTTGCGGTGAATTCGGCGGTTCATTCCTACCTGATCCTGGCTTTTGCCGGGGAAGACCGGGTGACGATGGATGTGGGATTTTACTACATGGCCAATGCTGCGGGACGGCTGCTGGGCACGCTCTTGTCCGGGGTCAGCTATCAGCTGGGCGGGTTGCCGCTGTGTCTGGCGACCGCCGGGGTGATGGCCGCGCTCAGCTGGATCGGGGCGCGGCGGCTGCGTGGCGCCTGACCTGCCGGGGTAGCGCCGCCCTGCAAATTGCCTTATGCGGCAGGGCAGCTGATTTTTGCGACACCCTGCCCCTATCGGAACCCTGCTGATGTTCATTGCCACGCTGCTGACCGCCCCTGACCGCCCCGTGCTGGACCGTGCCGCCGCCGAATCCCTGCGCCGCGACTGGCGCGGCGAGGCGCTGCGCTGGCTTGACCCCGGTGTGGCGGTGGAATTCGCGCTGGCGGCGCTGCCCTCGGATCGCTGGGCGGTGTGGGAGGATCTGCAGGCGCAGGGCGTGGATCTGGTGCTGCAACCGGCCGAGGGGCGGCGCAAGCAGCTGCTGCTGGCCGATATGGACAGCACGATGATCCAGCAGGAATGTATTGACGAGCTGGCCGACGAGGCCGGGGTGGGCGCTTATGTCGCCGATATCACCGCCCGCGCCATGAATGGCGAGCTGGATTTCGAGGCCGCGCTGCGCGAGCGTGTGGGCCTGCTGAAAGGCCTGTCTGAGGCGGTGATCGACAGTGTCTGGTGTGACCGCATCACCTTCATGCCGGGGGGCAAGGCGCTTCTGGCTACGATGAAGGCGAATGGCGCCTATGCCGCGCTGGTGTCTGGCGGGTTCACCGCCTTCACCGGGCGGGTGGCGGCGGCGCTGGGCTTTGATGAAAACCGCGCCAATACGCTGCATGCGGTGGATGGCAGGCTGACCGGCACGGTGGGCGAGCCTATTCTGGGCAAGCAGGCCAAGCTGGATGCGCTGGAAGAGATCGCCGCGCGGCTGGGGCTGGATATGGCGCAGACCATGGCGGTGGGCGATGGTGCCAATGATCTGGCGATGCTGAACCGCTCGGGCGCGGGCGTGGCGCTGCACGCCAAGCCCTCGGTCGCGGCGCAATGCGACATCCGGGTGAACCATGGCGATCTGACCGCGCTGCTGTTCATCCAGGGCTATGCCCGCGAGGATTTCGCGGCATGATGATCCGCCGGGCCAGCCCCGCCGATGCGCCTGCCATGGCCGATCTGCTGAACCGCATCATCGCCATCGGTGGCACAACCGCGCATGAGCTGCCGTTCAGTGCCGCGCAGGTGGATCACCACTACATCAGCGGCGAAAGCGTGGTCTGCTGCCATCTGGCCGAAGATGCGGCGGGGCTGATCGGCTTTCAGGCGGTGGAGCATTACCCGGGCCGTGCAGGCTGGGGCGATATCGGCAGCTTCGTCGATCCTGATCGGCAGCGCAGCGGCGCCGGGGCCGCGCTGTTCGCCGCGACCGAAGCCGCCTGCCGGGCGGCGGGCCTGGTGGCGATCAATGCCACCATCCGTGCCGATAATGCCCCGGGGCTTGGCTATTACGCCCGGCGCGGCTTTGTCGATTATGCGCAAGACCCGGAATATGCGCTGAAATCGGGCCGGATCGTGGGCCGCATCTCGCGCCGTTTCGATCTGTGATCCCTTTACTTTCCCGGCGCCGCCGGGGAAGACGGCGCAAAAGGGGCGCCCATGTTCGAAGTTACCCATGATCTTGTGGCGATGCTGGTCTTCGCCGCCTTTCTGGCCGGTTTTGTCGACAGCATTGCCGGGGGCGGCGGGTTGATTACCCTGCCTGCACTGCTGCTGGCGGGGGCCAACCCGGTAGAGGCGTTGTCGACCAACAAGGTGCAGGGCACCTTTGGCGCGGCGACGGCGGCCTATTCCTATGCGCGGGCGGGCCATGTGGATCTGCGCCAGCAGATCGGCGCCGCGGCGCTGGCCTTTGCGGCGGGCTGTGCCGGGGCGCTGGCTGTCAGCGTCATTCCGACCGAGGGGTTGCGCTATGCCCTGCCGGTGATCCTGATCGGCATCGCGCTGTTCTTCGCACTGAAACCCGGGCTGAGCGATGAGGATCGGCTGGCCCGCCTGACGCCCGCCACCTTTACCGCCTGTGTGGTGCCCTTTGTCGCCTTTTATGACGGGTTGATCGGGCCGGGGGCGGGGGCCTTCTACATGATCGGCTTCGTGTTGCTGGCGGGCTATGGCGTCTTGAAGGCGACGGCGCATACCAAGCTGCTGAACCTTGCCTCAAATCTGGGGGGGCTGGCGGTCTTCGCCGCGCAGGGTGCGCCGTGGTGGGCCATGGGGCTGGCGATGGGGGCGGCGCAGATCGCGGGAGCGCGGATCGGATCGCGGCTGGCGATGCGGATCGGCGCCAAGGTCATCAAGCCGCTTCTGGTGGTGACCTCGACGGCGCTGGCGCTGCGGCTGATCTGGCAGATGATCTGATCGCCACACGCCCGCGTCACGCAATCTTTATGCAAAGGGCAGGGTGGCATGGCTGGCCCCGGCTGCGCCCCGCCGCTAGGATACCCCAAAGCACAGGAGCGGCGCCGCATGGCGGAAGAAGGTGAAAGTTACGGCTGGAACCGCAAGGGGCGGCGGATGCGCGGCTTTGAACCGGCATCGGGCCTGCTGAAAGACCGCATCCGCACGGCGGGCGAAAGCCGTGGCTTTGCCGTGACCCGCCTGCTGACCCATTGGCCCGAAGTTGTGGGCGAAGAGATCGCGCGCATCACCCGGCCGGTGAAGGTGGGCTATTCCAAGGGCGCTTTCGGGGCCACGCTGACCGTGCTGGTGAAACCCACCGATGCGCCCATGGTGCAGATGCAGCTGCCCCGCATCCATGAACGGGTGAATGCCTGTTACGGCTATGCCGCCATTTCGCGCGTGCTGCTGACGCAGACCGCGCCCATGGGTTTTGCCGACGGGCAGGCGCTGTTTTCCCCCGCCCCGCCCGCCGAACCCGTGGCCATGCCGCCTGAAATCATCACCCAGGCCCGGGAAACCGCAGACGGGGTGCATGACGAAGGCCTGCGCAATGCGCTTGAAACCCTGGCGCAGAACATCTTAACTCGCCGCAGCAAGAAAGAGGCTGAAGAATGATCGAACTGACCCGGCGCCGCCTGATGGCCCTTGGCCTGACCACGGCCCTTGTCTCCGCCCTTGGCCTGCCCGCTTTCGCACAGGAAGAGGCGCTGCCTGCCGTGCCGGAACTGGTGCTGGGCAGCGCAGATGCCAAGGTGACCATCACCGAATATGCCTCGTATACCTGCCCGCATTGCGCAACCTTCCATACGGCCGTGTTCAAGCCGCTGAAGGCCGAATATATTGATACCGGCAAGGTGCGCTTCATCTACCGCGAGGTGTATTTTGATCGCTATGGCCTGTGGGGCGCCATGCTGGCGCGCTGCGGTGGCGACATGCGCTATTTCGGGATCAGCGGCATCCTGTTTGAAAAACAGCAGGAATGGGCGGCTTCCGATGATCCGGGTGTGGTGATCGAAAACCTGAAGGCCATCGGTCGCAGCGCCGGTCTGTCGAACGAACAGCTGGACGCCTGCTATGCCGACCAGAAGATGGCCGAGGCCATGGTGGCGGATTTCCAGAAAAACATGGAAGCCGATGATGTGCAGGGCACGCCCACGCTGTTCATCAATGGCACCAAACATTCGAACATGGCTTACGCCGACCTCAAGGCGTTGATCGACGCCGAACTGGCGAAGTAAATGCCCGCCCCGCTGGAAGGCATCCGCGTGATCGAGCTGGCCCGGATTCTTGCCGGGCCATGGGCGGGGCAGACATTGGCCGATCTGGGCGCCGATGTGATCAAGGTCGAAGCACCGGAGGGCGATGATACCCGCCGCTGGGGCCCCCCTTTCATTGATCGTGAGGGCGACAGGTCGGCCGCCTATTTCCATGCCACCAATCGCGGCAAACGGTCTGTCACCTGCGATTTCCGCACGGCGGAAGGGCAGGAAACCGTGCGCCGTCTGGTGGCCGATGCCGATGTGGTGATCGAGAATTTCAAGGTGGGCGGTCTCGCGAAATACGGGCTGGATTACGAAAGCCTGCGCGCCGTCAATCCCCGGCTGATCTATTGCTCGATCACCGGCTTTGGCCAGACCGGGCCTTATGCCCATCGGGCGGGGTATGATTTCATCATTCAGGGCATGGCCGGGCTGATGAGCGTCACCGGCGAGGCGGCGGGCCAGCCGCAGAAGGTGGGCGTGGCGGTGACCGATGTGTTCACCGGCATCTATGCCGCCACGGCGATTCTGGCGGCCCTTGTGCAGCGGGGCCGCACCGGCGAAGGCCAGCAGATCGACATGGCGCTGATGGATGTGGCCAGCGCGATCATGGCCAATCAGGCGATGAACTATCTGGCCACCGGCACGGCACCCCAGAAGATGGGCAATGCCCATCCCAATCTGGCCCCCTATGCGGTTTTCGATTGCGCCGATGGCTGGCTGATCCTCGCCACCGGCAATGACGGGCAGTATCAGCGGCTCTGCGCCCTTCTGGGTCTGCCCGACATGGCAGATGCACCGGAATTCCTGACCAATGCAGACCGCGTGACAAACCGCGCGGAACTGACCCGCCGGCTGACCGAAGCCACCCGCCGCTTCACCAAACCCGAACTTCTGGCCGCCTGCGAGGCGCAGGGCGTGCCCGCAGGCCCGATCAACGATATGGCCGAGGTTTTTGCCGATCCGCAGGTGGTGGCGCGGGGGATGCAGATCACCGCGGATGGCGTGCCCGGCGTGCGGTCGCCCTTCACCTTTTCGGGCGCCGATCTGGCGCTGGGCAAGGCTGCCCCGAAACTGGGCGAACATCAGGCCGAAGTGCTGGGCAAGGGCTGACCGGCTTTCCCTTCCCGCCGCCATCGGTTAGCGTGGCTGCAGTTGCAGAACGGAGTCTGGCACATGGCGCAGCGTCTTCACCTCGTCTTTGGCGGGGAATTGGTAAGCCCTTCGAAAAACGTCTTCAAGGACGTGTCGAACATCCACATGGTTGGCATGTTCCCTGATTACCAAAGCGCCTTTTCGGCCTGGAAGGCCGAGGCGCAGCGCACGGTGGATGATGCGCATATGCGCTATTTCATCGCCCATATTCACCGCCTGCGCGATGAAGCACAGCCCGCCTCGCCGACCGAAGAACTGGGCGCCTGATCCAAGGCCGGTATCCCATGGCAGGCCTTGGCCTGAAACTTTACGCACTTGCCGTCCGCGCCCCTGATGTCGCGGCAGAGCCGCCCCCGCCCAGACCGGCAGGGCGGCTCGTCTGGTTGCATCTGGCACCCGGGATGCAGACGAAAGGCGTGGCCGAACTCGCCCGCCGCATCGGCGCGGAAGATGGCCATGCCGTGCTGCTGACCGGGGGGGATGCCCCGGCGGCATTGGGCGATGCGATCTGGCAGCCGCCACCTGTGGATCGCGCGGTGGCGGTGCGGGCCTTTCTGGATCACTGGCGCCCCGATGCGGTGTTTCTGGCGGGGGGCGAGCTGCGGCCCGTTGCCCTGACCGAGCTGAAGCGCCGGGCCGTGCCGGTGGCGATGATCGAATGTGGCGCACCCAGCCTGCCCGATGGCCGCGAACGCTGGTTCCCCGGTCTGGTGCGTGCCGGGCTGGATCAGATGCACGCCATTCATGCGGTGGATGGGGCTGCGGCACGGGCACTGCTGCGTGCCGGGTCTGATGCCATCGTGACGGGCCGGATGGAGGAACCCAGCGCCGCGCTGCCCTGCAACGAGGCAGAGCGTGCCGCGCTGGCCCATCTGCTGGCCACCCGCCCGGTCTGGCTGGCGGCGGGTCTGCCCGAGGCCGAACTGCCCGCCGTTCTGGCCGCGCATCGTGCCTGCCTGCGTTTGGCCCATCGGCTGCTGCTGATCGTGGTGCCCGAAGATCCGGCCCGGTCGGATGCGGTGGCGGCACAGATCGCGGCGGACGAAGGCTGGATCACCGCCCGGCGCAGCGCCGAGGAAGACCCGGATGCCGAGGTCGAGGTCTATTTTGTCGATTCCGCCGAAATGGGCCTGTGGTATCGTCTGGCCCCGATCACCTATCTGGGCGGCACGCTGGCGGGCCCCGGCGCGCTGCGTGACCCGATGGAGGCGGCGGCGCTGGGCTCTGCCCTGATGACAGGCCCGCGCACCGGCGATTGGGCCAAGGCGGTGGACAGGCTGGGCGCCGCCCGCGCCACCCGCCCCGTGGGCACCCCGGCGGAACTGGCCGAGGCATTGGGCGAACTTCTGGCCCCCGACCGGGCAGCGCGGCTGGCCCAGGCCGCCTGGAGCGTATCTTCCGACGGGGCCGAGGCGACGGAACGCTGCCTGAACCTGATGCGCAATATGTTGGGGGAATCCTGATGCAGCAACCCCGCTTCTGGTATCTGCCCCGTCCCAGCCTGCTGGCCCGGCTGCTGTCGCCGCTGGGGCGGCTTTATGCCGCCGCCACGGCCCGCCGTCTGCGCCAGCCCGGCTATCGCGCGGGCGTGCCGGTGATCTGCATCGGCAATCTGTCGATCGGTGGCACCGGCAAGACCCCCACGGCGCTGGCGCTTCTGGAACGCTATGCCGGGCTGCATGTGGTGACGCGCGGCTATGGCGGGCGCCTGCCCGGCCCCCTGCGCGTCGAACCCCGGCATCTGGCCGAGGAGGTGGGCGATGAACCCCTGCTGCTGGCGCCCTTTGCGCCGGTCTGGGTGGCGAAGGATCGTGCCGCAGGCGTGCGTGCGGCCGAAGCCGCCGGGGCGAAGGCCATCCTGCTGGATGACGGTTTTCAGAACCCCGAGGTGGTCAAGGATCTGTCGATTCTGGTGGCCGATGCCGAACGTGGCTTTGGCAATGGCCTGTGCCTGCCCGCAGGCCCGCTGCGCGAGCCGGTGGCGGCGGGCCTGGCCCGCGCCGACTATCTGCTGACCATCGGCAGCCCCGATTCCCAGGAGGATTTCGATACGCGCTGGCCCACGGCGCTGCCCCGCCTGCGCGGTCAGCTGGAGCCGCTGCCCATGGGCATGGGCTGGCAGGGAGAGCGGGTCTTTGCCTTTGCGGGCATCGGCCATCCTGCCAAATTCTTTGCCACCCTGCGGGCCGAAGGCGCCACTGTCGTGCGGGCCGAGGCGCTGGCCGATCATCAACCGCTCTCGCCCGCGCTGCTGACCCGGATGGAGACAGAGGCTCTGGCGCTGGGGGCGCAGCTGGTGACCACCGAAAAGGATGCCGTCCGCCTGCCCGCCGCCTTTCGCCCCCGCGTGCTGACACTGCCGGTGCGGCTGCGGCTGCAGGGCTGGGCCGAACTCGATGCCCGGCTGCAGGGATTGGGCCTGCTGCCTCAGCGATAGGCGAACAGATCGGCGTCGGGATCGGTGCTGCCATCCAGCGTGGCTGCCACCACCTGCGCGGCAATCATCGCATAGGTGATGCCATTGCCGCCAAAGCCCATCACCGTCTGCACGCGGTTCATGCCCGGCACTGCGCCGATGATCGGCAACCCGTCCGAGGTTTCGCCAAAGGCTGCCGCCCAGACATAGGCCGGTTTGTCGATGCGGATGCCGGTCAGCTTACGCAGCTTTTCGGCAATCGCCTTGGCCTTGCGCCGCATCACGGCGGCATCGGTGTAAAGCGTGGCATCGCCCACATCCTCGCCCCCGGCCACGATCCGCCCGCCGGGCGCCGTGCGGAAATACAGATAGGGGTTCGCCGCCTCCCAGACCAGCATCTGGTCCATCCAGTCCGGCAGCTTCAGCCCCGCTTCCGATACCAGCGCCCAGGTCGAGGCGATGCGGTGGCGCGCGCTTTGCATCGCGGGCAGGAATTCATATCCGGTGCAGAAGACCACTGCCCCCGCCGACAGAATCTTGCCATCCGCCAGGGCCAGCGCCACCCCATCCGAAAATTCCATGATATCCGTGACTTCGGCGGGGGATACGATCTCTGCCCCGCGCGCCTGCGCCACAGCCAGCAGCCCCGCCGCCAGTTGTGCCGGATTGGCCGAGGCGGAAATGTCGGACAATATCGCCCCTGTCCGGTCGATGCCGAACCTCTGCTGCAACGCCGCCGCATCCAGATAATCGGCGGCAATCCCGGCCTGATGCCGGGCCTCTGCCTCCATCATCATGGCGCGGTGGCCCATGTCATCGCCCGCCAGATACAGCGCCTGCTTGCGCTCCATCCGGCAGTCGATCTTCAATTCTGCCGTCAGCGCCAGCAGATCCTCTACCGCACGGGCAGACCGCCGCCAGGCCCGCCCGGCATCCTTGGCCCCGATCTGCCGGGCCAGCCGGTGCAGCGGCACGTCGATCTCGTGCTGGATCATCGCGGTCGAGGCGAGCGTCGACCCGCGCAGCGGCTGCCGCCGGTCCAGCAGCAGCACCCGCTGCTTCTTCCGGGTCAGCGCCTCGGCCAGCAGGGCGCCGCCGATGCCGGTGCCCACGATGATGACATCCCAGCCGCGCTGCGATGGCGCAGCCAGGCAAGGGGCCGAGATATTGGGCGTTTCGGCCCAGAAGGGGGTGCCGATGCGCAGGCTGCGCGACCGGGGCGGGGCGGTGAAATCTGGCTGGTTCATGCTGGACCCTGCAATGGATACCGCACAACGCCGGGCTTCTGGCGCGGTTCCACAGCCTGCCGCCATGCGCCTTGCAGGGCGGGAACCCGGGGCAGGGCCCGGCGTTGCCGTCTGCGCCCGCCCAAACCGCCTGACACCAACCCGCACAGGACCAGAACCCCGCCATGACAGACCCGATCCTGCCCTTTGATCTTGGGCGCCTGCTGCTGGGCGATGCCCCGCCGCTGTTTCTGGCGGAAATCCTGCTGCGCACCCTGGTGATCTACAGCTTTGCCCTGCTGATGCTGCGGCTGATCGGCGGGCGCAGTGTGGCGCAGATGTCCATCGTGGAATTCCTGCTGGTGATCGCGCTGGGGTCGGCGGTGGGCGATGGCATGTTCTACCCCGATGTGCCGCTGCTGCATTGTCTGGCTGTGGTGGCGATCATCGTCGGGCTGTCGAAGCTGCTGGATGATCTGACCCTGCGCTTCCGCAGGGCCAAGCGCCTGCTGGATGGCCGTCCGGTGCAGGTGATTTCTGACGGTCGCATCCTGACCGACGGGCTGCGCCAGCGCGACATGGGGCCGACGGAACTTGCCGCTTTCCTGCGCCTGCATGGCATCCGCAATCTGGGCGAACTCCGCGCGGTCTATCTGGAGCCGATGGGCCAGCTGTCGGTCTTCCGTGCCGATCCGCCCCGCCCCGGTCTGCGCATCGAACCCCCGTGCGAGCTGCAGCCGCTGCCCCCCGCCGATGGCGATTCCGCCTGCTGTGCCTTCTGCGGCGCTCTGGCCCCCGCGCCCCTGGCGGCCCGCTGCCCGCATTGCGCCCGCACCGATTGGGTTGCCCCCGAACCGCCCTGACCCGCACAGCCCTGACCCGAAACACCCTGATCCGGCTTGCCCCACAGCCGCATTCCGGCATAGGTGGGCGCCAGCAGCAGGAGATCCCCATGGGCAGCGATGAAAGCAAGGTGAAACGGCCGCAGCAGGTGTTCACGCTGGTGGTCGAGGTGGGCCGCAAGACCGGCGATGGCCTGCCCGACAAGGCCACCGGCGCCGCGCTGATGATCTATGCCTCTGGCGTGGACGAGGCCGAGGCCGTACGCGAAACCGTGGCCATCCTGAAACAGGCCGATCTCGCCCCGCTGGACGTGTCAGGCTATGGCACGCTGGACGAACGCGAAGCCGCAGGCGACGAGATCGACCCCGAAGAACGCGAGCTGATGCAGCGGGCACTGGATGAAAACTCGGTCATCGTCGCCCAGATGACGCCCTTCTACGACTGACGGCCCCGCTTGCAGGCGCCCGCCCCGCCCCTTATGCCTGTGCCTATCAGGGAAGGAGCCCGCCATGCACCCCGTCGATCCCGTCGCGCTGACCGCCGATCTGATCCGCTGCAATTCCGTCACCCCCGCCGAAGGCGGCGCGCTGCAGCTGCTGGACCGGCTGCTGACCGAGGCGGGTTTCACCTGCAC
>Ga0154510_1049_pt2 | contig 10854 bp, 11 predicted proteins | sample RifGroE1_FD_115989 | JGI IMG/M metagenome (GOLD analysis project Ga0154510, IMG submission 115989) | Rhodobacteraceae bacterium GWE1_64_9
GCAATCAGTTGTGAGAAAGCTTTGTGATCTCCTCCTTGATCTTCAGCTTCTGCTTTTTCAGCGAGGCAATTTCGAGGTCATCCACGGCAGGAGAGCGCTGCGCCCGTTCCACCATGTCCGAGAGATGGGCGTGTTTCTTCTTCAGTTCAGTGACGTGCGAAGCAACCGACATTCCAGACCTCCATCTTGTTCCGGTAATCTGATTGCAGCACGGTTTTCCGAGTCTGTCATCAAAATGTAACCGCCGCGTTGCGGCAATTTTACCTATTCAGCCAAACTGCGCCGAAAGGGCGCAACCATTGCGCAGAATTTCGTTCGCCTCTGGGGTGTAGGCCTCGCGGTCGCCCAGATGTGAGGCACCCTGATGAAGAACAAAGGGCGCCAGCAGGCGGAACGCGGCGCGGCCGCCCTTCCTTGCGCGCAGAATCACCCGCTTGGCGGGGCGGCCTTCGCGGGCGGCCAGCGGCAGGACGGCGGCTGATCCCAGCTTGCCCAGGCTGGACAGCAGTTCTGGCAGGGCATCGGCGCCGGTAATCATCGTCAGCCAGCCCCCCGGGCGCAGCCGCCGCGCCGCCACCTCGACCCAAAGGCGCAGGGGCACAGCCTCGATCTGCATCGCAACGGCCCGTGCCTGATCTGGCGAGGGCGTGCCCCCCGGCGCGTAATAGGGCGGATTGCAGATCACCTGATCGAAATCGCGTCGCAGGCTTTGGGGCATCTGGCGCAGATCGCCCTCTGCCAGTTCCAGTGCGATGCCGTTGCGGGCAGCATTGCGGCGCGCAAGTTCGGCATAGGCGGGCTGCAGTTCCAGCCCCGCCAGCCGCAGATCCGGCACGCGGTAGCCCAGACACAGCGCCGCCGTTCCCACGCCGCAGCCCAGATCCAGCACGCTGTCACCGGCCTCTGCCGGGCAGGCAGCCGCCAGAAGCACCGGATCGGTGGCCGCGCGATAGCCCCGGGCGGGCTGCCACAGCTGCAACCGCCCCGACAGGAACTGATCATCCGTCAGATCGCCCGGCGCAAACATCATCGGCCCAGCGGCACGTCATTGTCGCGCAGCACCGCCTCGGCGACAAAGAAATCACGATCCGCCACCACAAGCCGCTGCGGCAGAATACCAAGGCTGCCATCCAGGATGCTCATGTGGACGTCCAGCGGAAACACCATTATACCCTCCCCTTCAAGAAGGGCGGTTGCAAAGGCGATCACGGTCGGGTCTGTGCTGCGCAAAAGTTCCTTCATGGCCAAGAGATGTCGGCAATTGCCGCAATTGTCGAGATGCGAAGCGGGGGTGAAATGGGTCTGGATGAAGCCGTGCAAAAGCCGCATGACCGTCTGAGCAACTGGCTCGCAGACGATATGGAAGCGGTGAACCAGCTGATCCGCATCCGCATGGCCTCGGAACATGCGCCGCGGATCCCGCAGGTCACCGCGCATCTGGTCGAGGCCGGGGGGAAGCGGTTGCGCCCGCTGCTGACGCTGGCCGCCGCCCGGCTTTGCGGGTACGAGGGGCCGTATCACATCCATCTGGCGGCCACGGTCGAATTCATCCACACCGCCACGCTGCTGCATGATGATGTGGTGGATGAAAGCACGCAGCGCCGGGGGCGGCCGACGGCCAACCTCCTGTGGGATAACAAATCTTCGGTTCTGGTTGGCGATTACCTGTTCGCCCGCAGCTTTCAGCTGATGACAGAAACCAATTCGATGCGCGTGATGGCGATCCTGTCCAATGCCTCGGCCACCATTGCCGAAGGCGAGGTGTTGCAGCTGACCGCCGCGCAGGATCTGGCGACCACGGAAAGTATCTATCTGCAGGTTGTGCGCGGCAAGACGGCGGCACTGTTTTCGGCGGCCACCGAGGTGGGCGGCGTGATCGCCGGGGCACCGGCCGAACAGGTGCAGGCGCTTTATGCCTATGGCGATGCCTTGGGCATTGCGTTTCAGATTGTCGATGATCTGCTGGATTACGGCGGCACCACTGCGGCGATCGGCAAGAATGTGGGCGATGACTTCCGCGAACGCAAACTGACCCTGCCGGTCATCAAGGCAGTGGCGCTGGCCGATGCGGAAGAGCGTGCCTTCTGGGACCGCACGATTGCCAAGGGCAAGCAGGGCGAAGGGGATCTGGAGCAGGCGCTGGCCATCATGGCGCGCCATGGCACCATGCAGGCGGCCCGTGCCGATGCGCTGCAATGGGTGGCGCAGGCCAAGGCATCTATCGCGCTGCTGCCCGATCATCCGATCCGCGCGATGCTGGCCGATCTGGCGGATTACGTGGTGGAACGCATCAGCTGAGCATGGCTCCGGCCTGAACCCACCAGCCGGGGTTTGCCTGTCGCAGGGCTGCTGCGGCCTGTTCGGCCTCTGCCTTGGCGGCAAACAGCCCGAAGCAGGTGGCGCCAGAGCCGGACATCCGCGCGATCCGGCAGCCGGGCTGTGCCTGCAGCGCCGCCTTTACCTGCGCGATCACCGGCTGCAAGGCCATGGCGGGCGGTTCCAGATCATTGCGCTGCGCGGCCAGCCATTCGGCCAGCGCCGCCAGATCGGCAAACGGCGGCAGGGCTGCGGACATCGGCGGGTTGTCCTTGCGGGGCAGGGCGCGAAACACCGCTGGCGTGCTGACGCCAACACCGGGGTTGACCAGCAGCAGCCAGCCCTCGGGCAGGGCAGGCAGCGGGGTGATGATCTCGCCCACCCCCTGCATCCGCACAGGCCGCCCCTGAAGGCACACCGGCACATCCGCGCCCAGCCGCAGCACTGCCGCCGCATCCGGCAGCGGCAGATCCCAAAACCGGGCCAGCGCCCGCAGCGCCGCCGCCGCATCCGCCGATCCGCCGCCGATGCCACTGGCAACCGGCAGGTGTTTTTCCAGCGTGATGGCCGCCCCGGCGTTCACGCCGAAGGCCCGCGCCGCGCGCAGCACCAGATTATCGGCCTCGGTGCGCAGCCCCTCGGCGGCTGGCCCGGCCAGCGTCAGCCCCAGCTTCGGTGCGGGCGCCACGCTGACCCGGTCGCCCACGTCGGCGAAGACCACCAGACTGTCCAGCAGGTGATAGCCATCCGGGCGTTGCCCTGTCACATGCAGCGAAAGATTGACCTTCGCCGCCGCAAATTCCGCAATCATGGCTTACTGATCGTTCTGCGCGGCCTTCACCGGCCCCAGCGGTTTGGCACCTTCTTCGGCCAGAACCGCATCCAGACCGATCTCCAGCTTGCGGCGCATCCGTTCGGCATCCTTTTCCTGCGGATTGTAGGACAGGGCGCGCCGCCACTGGAACTGCGCCTCAAGGTGGCGCCCCACCGCCCAATAGACATCGCCCAGGTGATCGGTCACCACCGGGTCCACCGGTTCCATCAGCGAGGCCTTTTCCATATGCGGCAGCGCCTCTTCATAGCGGCCCATGCGGAAATAGGCCCAGGCCAGACTGTCGACGATATAGCCGCTGTCGGGCCGCGCCGCGACCGCGCGTTCGATCAGCGAAAGCGCCTCGTCCAGCTTCTGGTTCAGCTCCAGCAGGCTGTAGCCCAGATAGTTCAGAACCTGTGGCTGATCCGGGCTCAGCGCCAGGGCGCGGCGCAGATCGGCCTCGGCGGCTTCCCAGTTCTTCTGGCGTTCGTGGCAGATGCCCCGGCTGTAGAACAGCGGCCAGTCCTTGGCCTCGGCCTCGCCCAGCAGGCCGATGGCGTGATCGTAGACCTTGATCGCATCCACGAATTTTTCCTGCCGCCGCAGCAGATCGGCATAGGTGGCCTGCACCGCCAGCACATCGGGCAGACGCTTCGCCAGCGCCTGCATCACCTCCAGCGCGGCATCGGGCTTGCCACTGGCCAGCAGCGTATCGGCGCGGCCCATTTCGGCCAGAAAGAACTCTGGCGCATCGGTGGGCACCGAATCATAGGTTTCCGCCGCCAGGGCAAACTGCCCCTCCGAGCTCAGCAGCCCGGCCGAAAGCAGCACCGCTTCGGTATGATCGGGCCGCAACCAGGCCGCGCCCCGGCTGTAAAGCAGGGTATAGCCATTCTCGGCCTCACCGCTCAGCGCGGTGGCCAGCGTGTAGAACACTTCCGCCATGCCCTGCTGCGGGCTGATGGCTATGTCATAGGCCACCGTCTCATCCGCAGAAAGCCGGACGCGCAGCGCATCTATCGCGGGGTCTTGCCCCGGCACGAAAATGGTATCCAGCAGCGCCACCGCCTCGGGGTTGCGTTCCAGCTGGCTCAGGATCTGCGCATGGGCAACCACGCCGCGCCGCAGGCTGCGGATGGGCTGCATCGCCTCTGTTGCCAGCAGCCGGTCCGCCCCTTCGAAATCGCCCACCGAGGCCAGCGCCAGGGCCTTGTGATAGCCCCCGAACACCTCCATCCCGGCGGTTTTCGTGACGACGTCAAAGGCCTCCAGCGCGGCGCTCATATCGCCGCGGCCCGCTTCGGCCCAGGCCTTCACCAGCCCGTCAAACAGCGCCCCGACAGATTGACCCTTGGCCAGGCTGTCGATCAGGCCTGCATAGTTTTCGGCCTTTGCCTCGGCCACGATCAGCGCCAGATCGGCAATCTGGCTGCGGCGCCCCTGCGCCACCAGCTCAGAGGCCAGCTGTGCCCCGGCCTCGAAATCACCCGATCCCATGGCCGAAATCACCGCCCCGTCCAGCAGCTGCGGATTGCCGGGGTCGGCGGCCAGGGCGCGGCTGAACCATTCCAGCGCCGCCCGGTAATCGCTTTCGGCGCTGGCCACGCGGGCCGCCAGATAGGCGCCCGCATCCTCGGACCGGGACGGGGCTGCGGCGGGGTCATCCTGCGCAAGGCCGGGCAGGGCGGTCAGCAGCGACAGGGCAAGGGCGATGGCGGTCTGGGTCAGGCGCATTGGGCTCTCCGCGGGTTGATGCAGCCTAATCCGCCCCCCCTTCATAAGCAATGCGGGGCGACCCGAAGGCCGCCCCGCATGGCGCGAAGTCGCGCAGTTGTTATCTTACATATTCGGGTAATTGGGCCCGTCGCCGCCCTGCGGGGTCGTCCAGTTGATGTTCTGGCTGGGGTCCTTGATGTCGCAGGTCTTGCAATGGACGCAGTTCTGGAAGTTGATCTGGAACCGTGCCCCGGCGCCTTCCCCGATCACCTCATACACCCCGGCCGGGCAATAGCGCTGCGCCGGTTCGTCATAGAGCGGCAGGTTCACCGCAATCGGCACCGACGCATCTTTCAGCTTCAGATGCGCAGGCTGGCTTTCATCATGGTTGGTAAAGCTGAAGGCCACATTGGTCAGCCGGTCGAACGACAGTTTGCCATCGGGTTTCGGATAGTCGATCTTCTTGAAATCCTTGGCCTTGCCCGTGGCCGCCGCATCGGTCTTGCCGTGCTTCACCGTGCCCAGCACGGTCAGGCCAAAGGTATTGGCCCACATATCCGCCCCACCCGCCATCAGCGAGGCCACCAACCCGAACTTCGACCACATCGGTTTCACGTTGCGGACCTTCTTCAGATCCTTGCCGATGGCGCCGCCGCGCACCTCGGCCTCATAGGCGGCCAGTTCGTCGCCTTCGCGGCCTGCGGTGATCGCGGCATGGGCCGCCTCTGCCGCCGCCTTGCCCGACAGCATGGCGTTGTGGTTGCCCTTGATGCGCGGCACGTTCACCATGCCCACCGAACAGCCCAGCAGCGCCACGCCCGGCGCCACCATCTTGGGCATCGACTGCCAGCCACCCTCGCTGATCGCCCGCGCGCCATAGGCCACGCGCTTGCCGCCTTTCAGCAGCTCTGCCACCATCGGATGGTGCTTGAAGCGCTGGAACTCCATATAGGGGTAAAGATGCGGGTTGGCGTAGTTCAGGTGAACCACGAAGCCCACATAGACCTGATTGTTCTCAAGATGATAGATGAACGACCCGCCACCCGCATTGCTGCCCAGCGGCCAGCCCATCGTATGGGTCACGGTGCCCAGACGGTGTTTGGCGGGATCAATCTCCCAGATTTCCTTCATGCCGATGCCGTATTTCTGCGGGCAATGGCCTTTCGACAGATCGTATTTCGCGATCACCTCTTTCGACAGGCTGCCGCGCACGCCTTCCGCCAGGAAAACATACTTGCCGCGCAGCTCCATCCCCGGCTCGTAATTCGGCCCCGGTTCGCCGGTTTCGGCATCGCGGCCAAATTCGCCCGCCACCACGCCCACCACGCGGTCGCCCTCGTAAACCAGTTCCGAACAGCTCATGCCCGGGAATATCTCGACGCCCAGCCCCTCGGCCACACCCGCCATCCAGCGGCAGACATTGGCCATCGACACGATGTAATTGCCGTGGTTGTTCATCAGCGGCGGCATCGGCCAGTTCGGTATGCGCACCTGCCCGGCCGGGCCGAGGATGTAGAAATTATCCTCCGTCACCTCGGTCTTGATCGGTGCATCCATCTGGCGCCAGTCGGGCAGCAGCGCATCAAGCCCCGACGGGTCCAGCACAGCGCCAGACAGGATATGCGCCCCGACCTCGGACCCCTTTTCCAGCAGCACCACGTTCAGTTCCGGGTCCAGCTGTTTCAGCCGGATCGCCGCAGAAAGCCCGGCAGGCCCCCCGCCGACGATCACAACGTCATACTCCATGCTCTCGCGGTCGATCTGGCTCATGGCGTTTCCCTTCCTGGCTTCCGGGCACCTTGCGCGCCTCGGGCTTGAATTCGGCTGGCAATCTCTGCCCCAAGGGAAGCAGGGCGTCAATCATGACGCAACATCAAAGCGCCGCATCGCGGCATAGGCGCAATATTCTTTCCATGCGGATGGCGTTTCCAATGCGCAGGATGCCGCTTCCTGGCCATTGTCCTCTTGCATTTGCCGGGCCGCTGGGGTCAGGTGATTTCAAGCAAGGCGCAGAGTCATGGCCCCCTCCGGGGCCGTGGCTCTGTTTTTTAGGGAAAAGGCCCATGGAAAAGATCCCGATGACCCGCGCGGGTTTTCACGCGCTGGAAGACGAATTGAAGACGCTGAAATCGGTGGAACGCCCGGCCGTGATCCGTGCGATTGCCGAAGCGCGCGAGCTGGGCGATCTGTCGGAAAATGCCGAATACCATTCTGCCCGCGAAAAGCAGAGCTTCATCGAAGGCCGCATCAAAGAGCTGGAGGCGATCCTGTCGCTGGCCGAGGTGATCGACCCGTCGAAACTCTCCGGCTCGATCAAGTTCGGCGCCACCGTCACGCTGGTGGATGAAGATACCGACGAACAGAAAACCTATACCATCGTGGGCGAGGTCGAGGCCGATCTGGAACGCGGCCTGCTGAACATCAAGTCGCCCCTTGCCCGCGCCCTGATCGGCAAGGACGAAGGCGACAGCGTCGAGGTGAAAACCCCCGGCGGTGATCGCAGCTACGAAGTGCTTGGCATCCGTTTCGCCTGATCCTGACATGCCGATGGATGCGCCCCAGGATTCCCCGCTTTCCCCGGCCCCCGGCCGCCACACGGGTGGCGCCCGGCCTGAACTGCTGGCCGCTCTGGCCAGTCTCGGCTGGCTCGGGGCACTGGCGCTCTGGTTCATGCTGGCGCCCGAAGGCGGGGGCCCGCTGGCCGATATTCCGGCGCTGACGGCGGCGGTTCTGCCGCTTGTGCTGATCTGGGGCGCTGCCATCACCCTGCGGTCGGTCCGCGACCTGCGCGCCGAGGCTCAAAGGCTTCATGCTGCGGTCGAGGCCTTGCGCACCGCCCCGGTGGCGGCCCCCATCGCCGTCTCTGCCCCCATTGCCGGGGCCTCCGAAAGAAATCGGGAAGAGCCCGAACAGCCCGCCCCCCGCCCGGTGGAAAGTGCTTCGGCCAGCTTCACCTCGCGCCGCGATACCACGCTCAGCGTGGCCTCTGCCGATCGCAAGGCGGCCCTTGTGGCCTCTCCCCGGCCCGGCCCGGCGGAAGATCAGCCCGCGCTCGCCCTGGGCACCCCGGCCGAAGATCTGCGCGCCCCGCTGTCGGTGGCCGATTTCGTCCGCGCGCTGCAATTCCCCGAAAGCCCCGATGACAAGGATGGCTTTCGCGCCCTGCGTCTGGCGCTGGAAGATCGCGCCGTTGCCAAGCTGATCCGCGCTGCCCAGGATGTGCTTACCCTGCTGTCGCAAGAGGGCATCTACATGGATGACCTGCGCCCCGACCGCGCCCGCCCCGAGCTTTGGCGCAGCTTTGCCAATGGCGAACGGGGCCGGGCGATTTCCGGCCTGGGCGGCATCCGTGACAGGTCGTCGCTGGCGCTGGCCTCGGGACGGATGCGCGAAGATCCGATCTTCCGTGATGCCGCGCATCACTTCCTGCGCACCTTTGATCGCACCTTCGCCGAATTCGAGAAGAACGCGACCGATGCCGAACTGGTCGATCTGGCCGATACCCGCACCGCCCGCGCCTTCATGCTGGTGGGCCGGGTGGCCGGTGTGTTCGACTGATCCCGGATCGTTCAACTGATTTTCGTGTTCGGCTGATCTTCCTCTTGGCCCAAATACCCCGGGGTCCGGGGCAGCGCCCCGGTCTGCAGCCGCCATCCCGGCGGCGGCTGGGTCAAAGCGCCTCCACCATCAGCCAGACGCCGCCCTCCGGCCGCAGGGTCAGGATCATCACGGGCTTCGGCGCCCGCCCGGTCACCGGCGCAAAGCGGAACCGTGACAGCAGCGTGGCCAGAATGATCACCGCCTCCTGCACCGCGAAATTCGCGCCGATGCAGATGCGCGGTCCATCCCCGAAGGGCAGCCAGGTGAACCGCTCGGGCCGCTTGCCCAGAAACCGGGCGGGGCGGAAGGCATCGGGTTCCGCCCAATGCGCATGATGCCGGTGCAGCGCATAGATCGGCAGGATCACCGTATCGCCGGGCCGCACCTCCCGTCCGCACAGCCTGTCGGCCCGCTGCGCCGTGCGGGACAAAAAGGCGGCCGGCGGGTACAGCCGCAGCGTTTCTTCGACAATCGCACGGATGCGGGGCAGGGCGGCCACATCCGCCGCCGTGGCGGCCCGCCCCTGCAGCACCGCCTGAGCCTCGGCCCGCGCCAGATCCTGTTCCCCCGGATCGAAAGCGCAAAGATACAGCGCCCAGGCCAAAGTCAGCGCCGTGGTTTCATGCCCGGCCACGATGAAGGTCAGCAGGTTGTCGCGCAGCTCGGCGGTGGTCATCTTCCGCCCGCCCTCGGGGTCTTGACCGGCCATCAGCAGATCCAGCAGATCGGGCACGCCCTTGGACCCTTCGCCGCGCCGCCGGTCGATCGCCGCATCGGCCATCCGCTTCATCTGGCCCAGCTGTGCCCCGGCCAGCATCCGGCCCGGGCGCGGCACCCATCCCGGCAGGCCGAGGATATCCAGCACCGAGATCTTGGCCGTTCCCGCAATGTAATCCTCGATGGCACGATGCACCGCGCCGCGGTCGAACCCGTCGCCGCCCGAAAGCGTGACATCGGAAATCACCTCGAAAGTTGCTGTCACCATCTCGTCGAACAGATCGGCGGCGCGGCCCTGCGCCTTCCCCAGCCGGTCGGATGCGCGTTCCGCGGCCGCGGTCATCACCGGGCCAAGCGCTGCCACATGGCGCTGCGAAAACACCGGGGCTGCGGTGCGCCGCTGCCACATCCAGCTGGCGCCTTCAGCCACGAACAGGCTGTCGCCGATGGCCGGCTCCAGGATCAGCTTGGTCACCACGGATTTCGGATAATCCTCCACCCGGTCGCGCAGCACCCGCCGCAGCGCCTCGGAGTCCATCACCATATGCCAGCGCTTGCCGGTGCGCCCCGACAGGATCGGCGCATGGGTGGCGATTTCCGGGATCAGCTCCAGCACATTGCGCCGCCCGGCCTGCAGCGACCCCCAGATGCCCAGCGGCGCCGTGGCCAGCGGCACCCGCACGGGATAGGCGGGCATAGAAGGGCTTGGGGAGGGGCTTTGGGTCATCACAGGCGTTTCCCTTCAGCGGATACCCTTTTGATATAGGCGGCCCGCCGCATCCGGCAAATCGCGGCAGTTGCGCCGCCTGCGCCAACTGTCTATGCGGGTCCGACACCGCCGGAGCCCTTCGCATGTCCTTTCTTCGTCCTGCCCTGCTGGGTCTGATCTTCCTTGCCGCCTGCGCCCCCAATGATCTGGACGCGCCGCCCGCCGATCTGGGGGATTTCGTGCTGGGTCACAACATCGTCGTGGCCGACAAGATGCAGAAGGTGCCGATCTCGCGCGATGCCACGGTGGACGAATGGGAGACCGCGGTGAAAAAGGCCATGGCGGATCGGTTCGGCCGGTACGAGGGCAGCCGCATCTACAACATCGGGATCGCGGTCGAGGCCTATGCCCTGGCGCCCCCCGGCATCCCCGTGGTGGCCGCGCCGAAATCGGTTCTGGCGATCTCGGTCAAGATCTGGGACGATGCCTCCGGCAAGCAGCTGAACGCCAAGCCCGAACAGCTGATCATCTGGGAAAATCTCGACAGCGAAAATGTGGTGGGCACCGGCTTTACCCGGACCCCGGCAGAACAGATGGCGGCCCTGTCCTACAATGCCGCGAAATCGGTGGAACAATGGCTGGTCAAGAACCCCGACTGGTTCGAACCCGCCGCCGATGCCGCCGCCAATACCGCCCCTGTGGCCGCACCCAAGCCCGCCCCGGCGCCGCAAACGCCTGCCGCTTCCGCTGCGGAAACTGTGCCAGATGTTGTGGCGTCTGCCCCTTCTGCGGGCAAGTGAGGCTTGATTTTCCCTTTGCCAATGGATAAGTCGCGCCCGGTGTAGATCCCGGGCCCGCTCCAGGGCCCCTCAATCCGCGAGGGCCGCAATGGCAAAGGCAAAGTTTGAACGGAACAAACCGCACGTCAACATTGGCACGATCGGCCACGTTGACCACGGCAAGACCACTCTGACCGCGGCGA
>Ga0154510_1048_pt2 | contig 10561 bp, 5 predicted proteins | sample RifGroE1_FD_115989 | JGI IMG/M metagenome (GOLD analysis project Ga0154510, IMG submission 115989) | Rhodobacteraceae bacterium GWE1_64_9
GGCATCCTTGCCACAGGCTTTACCCTGTTCACCCTGTTCATTCAGGGCACTACGCTGCGGATGCTGATCGAACGGCTGGGGCTGACCAAGCTCGCGCCCATCGACCTGGCGCTGTCGCGGCAGGTGGTTGCCGTGGCCTTGCAGAATGTCCGCGAAGAGGTGTCGGGGGCGGTCAAGGATCATGGGCTGAACCATGATATCGTCCGGCAAGAGGCCAAGGCCTTTGGTCAGCGGCTGGAACGCGCGGTCACCCTGGCGGAAGAGGCCGAAGAGATCCGCGAGAAAGACCGCATCACCCTTGGCCTGCTGGCGCTGGCCGGGCGCGAACGCGATCTGGTGCTGGAGGCCTTCCGCGAACAGCAGATCGCCTCGGCCCGCGCCGAAGCGATGCTGACCGATGTGGACCGCCTGTTCGAGGCAACGCGCCTGAACGGCCGCATCGGCTATCGCCGGGCAGCGAAGCGGGGCATGGGCTATGGCCGGTTCCACCGGATGGCACTGCGGCTGCACAACCGGCTGCGGCTGTCGCGCCCGCTGGCCCGGATGACCGCCGACAGGTTTGAAATCCTGCTGAACCAGCGGTTCATCCTGGCCGCGCTGCACAGCTATGCCGATACCAAGATCCGCCGCATCCATGGCCGCCGCGTGGCCGAAATCCTGCATCAGGTGCTGCGCCAGCGCGAAGAGGAAACCGAACAGGCGATCGAGGGGCTGCGCCTGCAATACCCCGGCTATGCCGAAGAAATGCAGCGCCGGTTTATCCGTCGTCTCGCCCTGCGGATCGAAGAGCGCGAATATGACCAGCTGCTGAAGGATGGGCTGATCGGCCGCGAGCTGCATGTCAGCCTGCGTACCAAGATGGCCGAGGCGCGGCGCTTGCTGGCCTTCCGCCCCAAGCTGGATCTTGCGGTGGAAAAGACCGAAATCCTGCGCCAGATGTCGGCGCTGTCGGGCTTGGATGACAGCCAGCTGAAGGTGGTGCAGCGCAGTGTCAGCACCGTCCACGCCCGCCCCGGCGAAGTGCTGATCCGCAAGGGTGATCCGGCGCGGCATGTGTTCTTCATCGCATCCGGCGCGGTCGAGGTGGAATTTGCCAATCAGCGGCAGCTGCTGGGCCGGGGCGAGATGTTTGGCCAGCTGGGCATCCTGACCCGTCGCCCCCGCAGGGCACAAGTGACGGCCATTGCCCATTCCACGCTCTTGCGGCTGGATGAACAGCGGTTTCTGGAGCTTTTGCAGCGCAACGAGGTGCTGCGCACCGCGGTTGCCGAAAGTAGCGCGAAACGCGGCCTGCTGGAGGCCGAGGGCAAACCGGCGCAGGCCGGGCAGAAGCCTGCGGCCCAGCAGCACGCCACAGCCGCGCCGCAGGCCGAAGCAGAGCCAGAGTCAGAGTCAGGGCCAGAAGTGACGCAGATGATGGCGGATGACGGCACCCGTTCAGATCAGCCCGCGCCGGTCGGCGGCCAGGGCAGCCTCGGCACGGGATGAGATGTTCAGCTTGCGATAGATCGCCTTGGTATGGGTGGCGCAGGTATTGACCGAAATCCCCAGATGGCGTGAAATTTCCGCCATGGTCAGGCCCTTGCCCAGCAGGCGCAGAACCTCGCCTTCGCGCGGTGTCAGCTCGGCGGGGCAGCCGCCTGCATCTTCGGTGCGGCGCGGCGCGGGCAGGGCCTTGAAATGGGCCAGCATCCGCTGCGCGATCCGGGGCGAGATGGGCGGTTCGCCCTGTTCGATGCGGCGGAACTGTTCCACCAGACCGGCAGTCTTGACGCCTTTCAGGATATAGCCCTGCGCCCCCGCCGACAGCGCCTCGAACAGGGTGGCGTCATCGTCGAAGATGGTGATGACGATCGGCGTTGTGGGCAGGCCATGCTGCAGGATCGCGCGGATGATATCCAGCCCGCTGCCATCCGGCAGATCCAGGTCGATCAGGGCAAAATCAAAGCGGCTGGGGGCATCCAGCAGCAGCGCCATGGCCTCGGCCACGGTTGCGGCCACATCCACCTGCGCCATGGGCAGCGCCAGCGCCAGGGTTTCGGCAATCCAGCTGCGGGTTTCGCGGTTGTCGTCGATCACCAGCGCGCGCAGGCCATGGCCGTCATGGGGCAGGGCGGGCTGTGTGCCGGGGGCTTGCGGGCGGTCGGTCATGGCGTACCCTCGGGGCGGGCGGTCAGCGGCATGGCCAGCGTGACAACCCAGATCCCGCGCGCCGGATCGGCCGCGCTGTGCAATTGCCCGCCCATGGCCTGCGCCCGGCTCTGCATGTTGCCACAGCCCGCGCCGCGATCCGGCCCGGCGCCTGCCTGTGCCGCGGCCAGCGGGTTTTCCATCCGGTAATGCAGCATCATGCCCTCGCAATCGGCCGTAACCCGGATCTCGCCCGGCGCGCCATGCCCCAGCGCATTTGACAGGGCCTCGCGGTGGATGGCGGTCAGATTGCGGCGGGTCTGATACGATATCAGCTGCGTGCAATCATCGGCGCTGCCCAGTGGCCAGTGCAGGCTGTGGCCCCGCGCCTCGGCCCGGTTGCGGCTTTCGGCGCGCATTTCGGCAATCTGTGCCTCCAGCGTGACAGGCCGCCCGGCCAGCCCCGAGGCGATCTGGCGCAGATCGGCCAGCGCCTCCAGCAGAAAATCCTGTCTTGGCTGTTCGGCCTTTGCATGAAGGGCCGACAGCAGATTGGCCCCCACATCATCATGCAGATCACGGGCGATGCGGCGCCTTTCGCGGTGCAGCGCGGCCTCATAGGCCGCCCGGTCCTGTTCGGCAGCCTGCACCAGCTGCGTGACCTGCGCGGCCAGTGCGACATCTGCGGCGGCGAACAGCCGCCCGCCCCCATCGGCATGGCCCAGCCGCAGCGCAGGCGCGCCGCCCTGCGCCGGAACCAGCAGCGCCAGCCCTTCATCCGCGATCCGGGCGGCTGGCACCGGATGATCGGCCGGCGTCACATGCAGCGGTGCGAACAGCCGGGTCAGCAGCAGCTGCCAGGCCTCGGCCTTGGCCGCCGGGTCGATCTGAAAGGCCACGGTCACCGCACCTGCATGGATCGAGGCCAGATCAGGGCGGTGCCGGGCAAACAGCCGGTCAAACACCAGATCCCGCAGCGGCAAATAGGCCAGCCCCACCAGCGCCACCGCCGATGCCATCGAGGCAGGCCCCGAAAGGCTGAGCGTAACCAGAACCAGAATATCCACCGCGATCAGCAGCGCCACCACACCCAGATGGAACATGATGCGCAGGGCCCAGCGATCCAGATCGAACAGGCGATAGCGGGCGAAGGCCAGTGCGGTGCCAAGATAGATCGCGCAGATCGGCAGGAAGGCCATCCCCTGTGACAGGATGCTGTCATGCTGCAGGGCGACCGGCAGCGCCACCAGCGCCACAAACACCCCCGACCCCAGCAGGATCGAAAGCCCCAGCCAGCGCAGCGCCGCCCGGTCGGCCGGGTGGCCGCGCGTGGCACGATGCTGCGCCACCACCAGCGCGATGATGGCCACAAACAGCAGGGCGACTGAAATCTGCGGGCTGACCAGATCATGCGGCAAAAGTTCAAGCCGGTAGGCCAGCACCTGCAACGCCACCAGCCCCGCCCCGGCCACAACCCAGCGCCGTCCCAGCAAGGGGCGGGGATAGCGCGCGAAAAGCGCGGTCATTCCCACGCCGAACAGCAGGGTGAAGATGTGGTTCAGCGCCGATGCCAGCTGCATCGTGCCACCATCCATCACCAGCCCGCGCGACGAATACAGCCCGGCGGTAAAGGCAGATACCGCCGCCCCCAGCCCCGCCAGCACAAAGCCGCCCAGCCCTTCGGGGGTGGGGCGGCCCGTGCTTTGCCCCGCGCGCAGCGCCACAAAGCAGGCGGCCACCGCCAGGATCACCGCGCCGCAGCCCAGCTGCACCCAGAAACCGGCGGGCAGTGCCCGGGCGGGCATCCGCGCCGTCACCGGCAGATCGACCAGCGCGTTCTGCCCGTCCGGCAGGGCGATCAGCCCGCGCAGCGGCAAGCCGCGCGCCAGCGCATCTTCGGCCAGCGCCATCAGCCGGTCCTGCGCCGCAAACAGCTGCCGACGGGCGGCATAAGAGCCCAGCATGTCGGGGTCTTCGATCACCAGCGCCGGGGTGACGGGCAGGGGGGCGGCCTCCGCACCCATTGCGGGCAACAGCGCCAGCAGCGGCGCCGGGCCTTCCCGCCCCGTATAGATCGTGCCGCGCGCCGCGTCGATGGTCAGCAGCCCGGCCCCGATGGCAGGCTGTGCCAGCCGCAGGGCCAGCGTGGCCGAAACCAGCGCCGCCGCAAGGATCAGCAGCAGGGTCAGCCGGAACAGCGGCACCTGCAGCGTCGAGCCAATGGCCCAACGCAGCTGTTGCCCTCCCGGATCGGCTGCCGGTGCTTCTGCGCCGTCGCTGTGCCCCATATCCACGTTCTCCCCGCAGGCCAGCTTAACCGTCTGACTGCAGGGATCAATCTCTTGGATGCAAAAGCGGAAAATGGCCCTGCTCACCCGAATGGGGGATGGGGCAGGGCTGCGATCCGGGGCATATGTTCTGCACAGTCTGCAAGCGCTGCGCGCCCGGTTCCCCGTACTTGTCCACCGATCCCGGGTGCACTCGCTGTTTGGCTGTTGATTCTTGTTCTGGCGGGGGTCGACCCTCTTCCGCCAGAGATATCATTTCAGCATGTTAGGCGCGGGGCCCCCTCCCGCGCCACATTGCGTGGGGGCTGCGTTCTAGACCTCTTCCACCAGAACCACGCCCTGCATGGCCTTGATGGCCCCCTTGATCTGCGGCGATACCGGGTAAAGATCGGGCAGCATCAGATCAATCTCGCGCCCCGTTTCATCCGCCACCGTCAAGGTGATCTGGCCTTTGGACCGGCCTGCTTCCACCCGGGCAAACAGCGCCGCCACCGAAGCCACGGCCTCTGCCCGGTCCAGATGGATGCGCAGATTCGTCCCGCCCGCCTCGGCGGCCACGCTGTCGATGGGGGCTGCACTGCGCGCCAGCAGCTTCAGCGTCTCGCCCTCCAGGTTCGCCTCGACCGTCAGCACCACGTTCTGCCCGGGCTCCAGATGATCGCGGCAGGCCTCCAGCGTGTCGGAAAACACCGTGACCTCGTAAAGCCCGGTCGGATCAGACAGCTGCACAAAGGCGAAACGGTTGCCCTTGGCCGATTTGCGTTCCTGCCTGCTGCTGACGGACCCGGCGATCTTGGCGGCCACCGGCCCGCGTTCGCAGGCCAGCGTCAGCTCGGCCAGCGTCATCACCTTCTTGCGCTTCAACGGCCCCATGTAATCATCCAGCGGGTGCCCCGACAGATAGAACCCGATCGCCTGATGTTCCTGCGCCAGCCGTTCCACCGGCAGCCAGTCATTGCGCCCCGGCAGCCGGGGTTCCGGGATATCCGATCCCGCCTCGCCGAACAGGCTGACCTGGTTGGAGCTTTTGGCCTCGTGGATCGCGGCGGAATAGGCCACCAGCGCATCCAGCCCGTCGAACACCCGCGCGCGGTTCGGGTCCAGCATGTCGAAACAGCCGGCCCGCGCCAGCATTTCCATCGGGCGCTTGCCCACCCGTTTCAGATCGACCCGCCGCGCCACATCGAACAGCGTGGCAAAGGGCCTGTCGCCCCGCGCCTCGACGATCATCTTCATCGCCTCGACGCCGACGTTCTTCAGCGCCCCCAGCGCATAGACCACCGCGCCATCCTTCACGCTGAACATGGCCTGCGACCGGTTCACACAGGGCGCAACCGTCTTGATCCCCAGCTTGTCCAGCTCGCGCTTGTAGATCGCCAGCTTGTCCGTCAGATGCAGGTCGCAGTTCATCACCCCGGCCATGAATTCAACCGGATGATTGGCCTTCAGCCAGGCCGTCTGATAGCTGACCACCGCATAGGCGGCGGCGTGGGATTTGTTGAAGCCGTAATTGGCGAATTTCTCCAGCAGGTCAAAGACCTCACCCGCCTTCTTTTCGTCGATGTTATGCGTGGCCTTCGCGCCCTGAATGAACTTCGGGCGTTCCTTCGCCATTTCCTCGGCGATCTTCTTGCCCATGGCGCGGCGCAGCAGGTCAGCGCCGCCAAGGCTGTAACCCGCCATGACCTGCGCGATCTGCATCACCTGTTCCTGATAGACGATGATGCCCTGGGTTTCGGCCAGAATGGGGTCGATGGTCTTGTGCAGGCTTTCCAGCGGGCGCAGCCCGTGCTTCACCTCGCAATAAACCGGAATATTCTCCATCGGGCCGGGGCGATACAGTGCCACCAGCGCCACGATATCCTCGATGCAGGTCGGTTTCATGCGCCTGAGCGCATCCATCATCCCCGAACTTTCCACCTGGAACACGGCGACGGTTTTCGCCTGCGAATACAGCTCGTAACTCGCCTTGTCGTCCAGCGGGATATGGCCGATGTCATTCTCGGCCCCGGGCTTGGGTTCATAAAGCTGGCGGCCATCGGCGGCGACATGCAGGGGCCGCCCGGTGCCCAGAATCAGGTCGATCGCATTCTGGATCACCGTCAGCGTCTTCAGCCCCAGAAAGTCGAACTTCACCAGACCGGCGGCTTCCACCCATTTCATGTTGAACTGGGTGGCGGGCATGTCGGAGCGCGGATCCTGATACAAAGGCACCAGCGCATCCAGCGGCCGGTCACCGATCACCACCCCCGCCGCATGGGTCGAGGCATTGCGCAGCAGCCCCTCGATCTGCATCCCGTAGTTCAGTAGCCGCTCCACCACCTCTTCGGTCTTTGCGGCTTCGCGCAGGCGCGGCTCGTCGGCCAGCGCCTTCTGGATGCTGACGGGCTTCACCCCCTCCACCGGGATCATCTTCGACAGCCGGTCCACCTGCCCATAGGGCATCTGCAGAACCCGCCCCACATCGCGCACCGCCGCCTTGGACAGCAGCGCCCCGAAGGTGATGATCTGCCCCACCTTCTCGCGGCCATAGCGCACCTGCACATAGCGGATCACCTCTTCGCGGCGATCCATGCAGAAGTCGATGTCGAAATCCGGCATCGACACCCGTTCCGGGTTCAGGAAGCGTTCGAACAGCAGCGCATAGCGCAAGGGGTCCAGATCGGTGATGGTCAGGGCATAGGCCACAAGGCTGCCTGCCCCCGAGCCCCGCCCCGGCCCCACCGGAATGTCATGCGACTTGGCCCATTTGATGAAATCGGCCACGATCAGGAAATAGCCGGGAAATCCCATCTTCTCGATGATGCCCAGCTCGAACCGCAGCCGTTCCTCGTATTCCTCCACTGGTGCGGCATGGGGGATCACATCCAGCCGCCGTTTCAGCCCGTCCCAGGCCTGACGGCGCAGCTCTTCCACCTCGTCATCGGCAAACCGCGGCAGGATCGGCGCCCGCTTGAATGCCTTGAAGGCGCAGCGCTTCGCGATCTCCACCGTATTTTCCAAAGCCTCGGGCAGATCGGCGAACAGCGCGCACATCTCGGCTTCGGATTTGAAGTAATGCTGCGGCGTCAACCGGCGGCGCGGCGTCTGCTGATCGACATAGGCCCCCTCGGCAATGCAGATCAGCGCATCATGCGCCTCGTACATCTCGGTCTTGGGGAAATAGACATCATTGGTGGCGACCAGCGGCAGCCCCTTGTCATAGGCGATTTCCACAAACCCCCGCTCGGTCGCGGCCTCGGCCTCCATCAGCCGCCCGCCCTCGCCGGGATGGCGCTGCAATTCGATATACAGCCGGTCGGGATAAATCTCCGCCAGCCGCGTGGCCAAGGCCTCGGCCTTGGTGCGGTTGCCCAGCTGCAACAGCTTGCCCAACGGCCCCTCCGGCCCGCCGGTCAGGCAGATCAGCCCCGCCGCATGGCGCGCCATCTCGTCCAAGGTGATCTGCGGCAGCTGCCCGCCCTTGCCGATATACAGGCAAGAGGACAGCTTCATCAGGTTTTCATACCCGACCTCGTTCTGCGCCAGCAGCACCACCGGTGCAGGCGCCCGGGGCTTTTCGCCCGGCGCGGGCGGATCATAGGCCACCGTCATCTGGCAGCCCACGATCGGCTGCAGCCCGGCCCCGCTGGCCAGCGTCGAAAATTCCAGCGCCGCGAACATCGAATTGCTGTCGGTCACGGCCACGGCGGGCATGTTCTGCGCGGCGCAAAGGCCGATCAGCTTTTTCACCGGCACCGCGCCTTCCAGCAGCGAATATTCGGTATGGACGCGCAGGTGAATGAATCGGACAGGTTCTGACATGCAGCCAGCCTAGCCCAGCACCAGCCCCGGCGAAAGAGCGGGTGATTTTTCGGCATTGCTTGAAGCAGCTTGCGCCAAAACCGGAAAGGTCTTTCTTGCCATGGCGCTGGCTTGCCGCTTGAGTATAGTCACAAAAGAACAGGGCGCGCAGCCGTTTTACGCCGCATCGGGCGGTTGCGCAAAAGCCTCACGGGGAGAAGGCGGCGGGAAAAGACATGGCCGAAATCGCGTTTCTCCTGAACGGAACGCCGGTCCGCGTATCGGATGCCGATCCGACGCGGACGCTGCTGGATTTCCTGCGCGAGGACAAAGGCCTGACCGGCACCAAGGAAGGCTGCAACGAAGGCGATTGCGGTGCCTGCACCGTTGTCGTCACCGATGCCGAGGGGCCAAAGGCGCTGAATGCCTGCATCCTGTTCCTGCCGCAGCTGGCAGGCCGGGCGGTGCGCACGGTCGAAGGCATCGCTGCCGCCGATGGCTCATTGCATCCGGTGCAGCAGGAAATGGTCCGCCATCATGGCAGCCAGTGCGGCTTCTGCACCCCCGGCTTCATCGCCTCGATGGCGGCGGGCCATGCGCAGGGTCGCAAGGATCACGATGTGGTGCTGGCGGGCAATCTCTGCCGCTGCACCGGCTATGCTCCGATCATCCGTGCCGCACAGGCCGCCGAACCGGCCCCGCTGCCCGATTGGGTCGCCACCGATGCTGCCTTTATCTTGGCCGAAATATCCCCGGGGGTCCGGGGGCAGGCAGCCCCCGGCGCGGTCCGCCCCGCGACCACCGATGAACTGGCCGCCTTTTACGTCGCCAACCCCGATGCCACGCTGATCGCCGGGGCCACCGATGTCGGGCTCTGGGTCACCAAACAACTGCGCGACCTGCCGAAACCCGTCTTCCTGAACGGCATCGCTGATCTGGCGCGGATCGAGCCGCAGGGCGATGCCCTCCGCATCGGCGCCGGGGTCACGCTGACGGCGCTGCGCACCGCGATGATGGACAGCCACCCGCATTTTGCCGCCATGCTGACGCGCTATGCCAGCGAACAGGTGCGCAATGCTGCCACCATCGGCGGCAATATCGCCAATGGCTCGCCCATCGGGGATGGCCCGCCCGCGCTGATCGCGCTGGGCGCCACCCTGCATCTGCGGCGCGGCGATACACGGCGCGACATGGCGCTGGAGGATTTCTTCCTGGATTACCGCAAGCAGGACCGTCAGCCCGGCGAATTCGTCGAAGCGGTGACAATCCCCGCCAGTGCGCCCGCGCTGCGCTGCTACAAGCTGTCGAAACGCTTCGATCAGGATATTTCGGCGGTGCTGGGCTGTTTCAATGTCACTGTTGAGGATGGTCAGGTCACGCAGGCCCGCATCGCCTTTGGCGGTATGGCGGGCATCCCGAAACGCGCATTTGCCGCCGAGGCCGCCCTGCTGGGCCGATCGCTGACCGAAGGGCTGGGGGCCGCCCGCGCCGCCATGGCCGAAGATTTCCAGCCGCTCAGCGACATGCGCGCCTCGGCCGCCTACCGGATGGAGGCCGCCCGCAACATGCTGACCCGCTATGCCCATGATCTGGCAGGCGAAACCGTTTCTGTGCTGGAGGTCCGGGCATGAGCATCGGCAAACCGCTTCCGCATGATGCCGCCCCCCTGCATGTCACCGGGCAGGCGCGCTATACCGACGATATCCCGCTGCCTGCAGGCGCGCTGCATCTGGCCTTCGGGCTGTCCACCGTGGCGCATGGCACCATCTCCGCGCTGGATCTGCAGGCCGTGCGCGCAGCCCCCGGTGTGGTGGCGGTGTTCTCTGCCGCCGACTGGCCCGATATGCCGGATTGTTCGCCTTCCTTGGGCGACGAGCCGCTCTTGGCGGTGGACAAGGTGCATTACGTCGGCCAGCCGGTGTTTCTGGTGGTGGCCGAAACCCATCTCGCCGCCCGCCGCGCCGCGCGTCTGGGCAAGATGGAGATTGCGCCACTGCCGCCCCTGCTGACCGTGGAAGAGGCGCTGGCCGCGAACAGCCGGTTCGAAAACGGCCCCGTGGTCTGGACGCGCGGCGATGCCGCCGCCGCCATCGCCCGCGCCCCCCATGTGATCGAAGACATGTTCGAGGTTGGCGGGCAGGAACATTTCTATCTGGAAGGTCAGGTCGCCGCCGCATTGCCGCAGGAAGGCGGCGATATGGTGGTCTACAGCTCCACCCAGCATCCGAGCGAGATCCAGCACAAGGTCGCCCACGCCCTGCACCTGCCGATGAGCGCAGTGCGGGTCGAGGTGCGGCGGATGGGCGGCGGTTTCGGCGGCAAGGAAAGCCAGGGCAACCATCTGGCCGTGGCCTGCGCCA
>Ga0154510_1054_pt1 | contig 10522 bp, 11 predicted proteins | sample RifGroE1_FD_115989 | JGI IMG/M metagenome (GOLD analysis project Ga0154510, IMG submission 115989) | Rhodobacteraceae bacterium GWE1_64_9
CGCCGCTGTCAGAATCCGTGCAGCCGTTCAGCCCATTGCCAGCCGATCATCGCGCCCTTGATGCGCGGCAAGAGAAGCAGGCTGCCCGTCACCACGATCAGGCTTGTCAGCACGGCGGTTTCAACCGGCCCCAGCTCTGTGCGGACGATCATGAAATGCAGCAGGAAACCGGCGATGTGGCACATGATGAGCAGGGTGAAATAGGCAGGCCCATCATCAGCGCGTTGCGGCGCAAAACTTTGCCCGCAGACATCACAGCCGGGCGACACCTTGAGGTAGCTGCTGAACAGCTTGCCTTCCCCACAATTCGGGCAGCGGTGGCGCAGGCCATGGCCGATGGCAGGTTTTCTCTGGCGCATCCCGTCTTGCATGACAATCCTCGATCAATGCCCAATCATTGATTGCAAGATACACCATTATTGATTGCAATCAATGATCGGGTCTGCGACCAATCACCTCAGCTTTTCGGTCACGATCCGGGCAATCACCCGCCCGGCTGTGGCCAGAGTGGTTTCATGGCGGTGCAGATCTGGCGCCGCGGGGCAAACCCTGGCCAGAACCGGATCGCCGGGATCGACATTGCCCAGAAACACGATCTTGCGGCGGATCAGCGGAAGTTGCGCCGCAGCCGGGCACAGCACCCATTCCGCCCGATCCACCAGCGCCGGATAGTTGGCGCAATAGAGCAGACCGGCCGCGTTGAAATCCGTGGTGGGGCATGGCGTGACATCGACATCTGGGCCGACCGGGGCCGCAGCTGCGGTAAAGCCGCGATAGAGCCCCGCGGCCTCTGGCACAAACCCCCGGTCTTCCCCCGGTTCCATCAGCGGCAGCTGCAGGGTTCCGCGCGGATGGGCGCGCAGGATATGGGCGTTGCCGCCGGTATCGCCATGCCGGATGAAGGCGGAAATCAGCGTGACCTCGGCAAGATCCGCATCCCCTGCCCGCAGGTGATGAAAGGAAATCAGCCGGGTGGCCGACAGGCGGCGCAGCCGCGAAGTGATGGACAGCACCGCCCCGGGGCGCGCCAGGCCGGGGTGCAGGATCTGTTCGGAAATGGCGCAGAAGGCGGCATAGACGGGGGCGCCGCTGTCATCTTCGAACACCGCTTCGGGCTGGCCCAGCGCATCGGCGATCAGCCGCCAATGCACATCGCCCAGATGCCGCAGCAGCCAGCCTTCCGACAGGCCGCGCCAGCCACATTCGGCCATGCCGAGGCGGCGCTGTTCAAACGTGTCGAACCGCGCAAAGGATTCATGCTTCATTCGGCGGCCTGCGACCGGACGGCGCCGCCCGCGTGATCTGCGATGCAGGCGGCCAGATGGCGGGCGTCTTCGTCGATGCCCAGAAACCGCCCCGATCCCCAGGTGTTCAGCCAGCCCAGACCGATGAAATAGATCCCCGGCACGGCGGTGACGCCGCGCCGATACTGCGGCCTGCCCTGCGGATCGAAGCAATCGACCTGCAGCCAGCCGTAATCGGGGCGAAAGCCGATGGCCCAGATGATCGAGGTGATGCCCAGCGCGGCGCAGTCGATCGCCGTCACCTCGGCCTCGGGGCGCCAGACCTTCTGGAACGGCGGTTCGGTTGGCGCATCAATGCCCTGCGCCGCGATCCAGCTGTCGATCTGATCGCGGATGCCGCAATAGCTTCGGTCGGCATCATCGAGGTTCTTTTCCAGATCGGGCAGAAATTCGATCTGCGTGCCTTGGGCGCCGGACATGGAGCCATAAAGCCGCACGCCCTCGCAGGCAAAGCGGCGCAGGTCGATTTCCTTGCCGCCATCGCGGCCCGACATGTAGTGGTTGGTCTGGGTGACCGCCTTGACCGGGTCGGGGTGGCGATCAATGGTGATGGCGTAATGGCCCATGTCATGCAGCCAGTCGGTGGCATCGCGGCCGCGGTATTTGCGCGGGCTGCGCGGCGCGGGCCCCACGGCCAGATGTACTGCGCGACCGTCGCGGTGCAGATCTTCCATGATCTGCACGCCGGATTGGCCGGTGCCCACGATCAGCGCGCCGCCCTCGGGCAGTTGCGCCGGGCGGCGGTAGTTCACCGAATGGATCTGGGTGAGTGCGGGGGAAAGGGCCGCGGCATAGGGCGGCACGATGGGCTGATCATATCCGCCTGTCGCCACCACCACCTGCCCCGTGGTCCAGATGCCGGATGTGGTTTCCACGCGGTAGGTGCCATCGGGCAGCGGCTGCACCGCGGTGACGGCAACCCCTTCGTGCAGCGGTGGATCAAAGCTGGTGCTGAACCCGTCGAGATAGGCCACGATCTCGTCGCGCAGCATGAAGCCATCGGGATCTGCGCCCGCATAGGGCCAGCCCGGCAGGCGGCATTGCCAGTTGGGCGTGACCAGGCAGAAACTGTCCCAGCGGTTGACCCGCCAGGAATGAAAGCGGCGGTGCCGTTCGAACACGATATGGTCGATCCCGTCGCGGGCCAGATACCAGCTGACAGAGAGGCCGGCCTGCCCGCCGCCGATGATGACGACCGGAATATGCGGAAGGGCTGTGTCATGAGAAGACATGGGCATGGCTTTCATTTGAGGGAAAGGCAGACGACCTGCGCGGCCTCGTCGGGGTAGCGGCTGGCGGTTGCCTCGATCCGGGCGAGCTGATCCAGGGCGCTGGAACAGGCGAAACCGTATTTTGCGGCCACGCGATCCGAGGCGGCGGTCAGGCCTGTGCGGGCGCGCTGGACGAATTCGGCCAGAGCATAGGTCTGGCCTGCAGCCAGATGTTGGAAGATGGCGGTCGAGGGTGAATAGCAGCGCTCTTCCCGGCCATCGGGCCAGCGGATGTGAAAGATGACCTCAGGCATGGGCCACCTGTTGGCCCAGGCCCAGATAGGGGCGCTGCTGCCAATCCCAGAAGGTGGCGCGTTCTGCCCCCTGCACGAGATCGACCGAGGCGCCTGCGGTGGCCCGGCCGATGACGGCGGCGGCAATGCCCCGGTCGGCAAAGCGGGCGCAGACCTCTTTCGCATCGGGCATCTGCACCGACAGCAGGAAGCCGAAGCTGGGGAAGGCGCGCAGCCAGCGGGCGGCATCGGTGCCGGGCGGCATCGGCAAACGGTCCAGATCAATTTCAAAACCGCATCCCGAACATTCGGCCAGCATCAGGCTGGTGCCCGCGATGCCCCCCTGGCTGATATCCTTGCCCGCGCGCAGCAGCCCGGCCTCGGCCAGTTCGGGCAGCAGGGCAAGATCGCCGCGCAGGCGGGCGGCGGGGGCATCGGCGGCGGCAAACCAGTTGTCAAAGCGGGGCCGCCAGGCGCCGCGCAGGTCGATGGCGGCGATCAGCAGATCATCGGGCCGGGCGGCAAAGCTGGAAATCAGCGCCCGCGCCCGCCCCGTCACCGCGACAGAGAGGTTCAGCGCAGGCGCGTTCAGGTTGGTATGCCCACCGATGACCGGCACGTCATAGGCGGCAGAGGCCGCCTGCAGCCCCTGCAGCACGGGCGCGGCGCTGGCGGCATCCGGCGCCCAGATCATATCGGCAATCGCCGTCGCCGTGCCGCCCATGGCGGCAATATCGGACAGGTTCACCATCACCCCGCACCAGCCCGCAAACCACGGATCATCCGCGACAAAGGCGGGGATGAAGGCCTCGGCCGCGAACAGATCCCAGCCGCCTTCGGGGCGGGGCAAGGCGGCGGCATCATCGCCGGGCCGCCCGGTGCTGTTGCCGGTCAGCCCCAGGGCACGGGTGGCCTTGGCGATATCGAGCTTGCCCAGAATGGACGGATGGGCGGCCAGCGCCGCAGCGATCGCGGCCACGGTCATCTTGCTGCCTCGGCCGGGCCGGGCGCGCGCAGCTGCCATCCGGCGGCCGGGTTTTCGATGGCCGGGTAATGGGCCAGATCGGCCAGCATATGCGCGTGTGGGCGGCCATGCAGATCAAGCTCTGCCGTGACGGACCAGTGCAGACGGCGGAACAGAACCACATTCTGCCGCTGGACATGGGCATGGAAGGCGACAGCCCCGCGCGCATGGGCCGTGCCGACCGCCAGCCGGATCAGCTCTGCCCCCAGTTTTCCGACGCGGCGCCATTCCGGGGCCACCGCCAGACGCGAGCCCCACCAGATGCCCGGCGCGGATTCATGGATGCGGACCGTGCCCACCACCGCAGGCCCGCCGCAGGCATCTTCGGCAATGGCGACCAGAGGCATCGCCACCGCATCTGTCGCATCGCGGTCATGGCCTGCGAAAAGCCCCTGCTCGGTCACGAAAACCCGGCGGCGCAAGGCGGCAGCCCCCGCCTTCTGCCAGGGTTCGGTTGCGGCGCAGATGCGATAGCTTTGCAGGAATCCGGCCTCGGGGGTGATCCGTGTCATGCGAGCCTCAGCTTTTCATAGGTTGACAGGGCAGAGCAGGCGCCACATTTACCGCAGCCCGCCTTGATATCGGTGGCGCGCATCCCGGCATCGAGGATCAGCCGCGACAGGGGCGACAGGATCGCGGCCATGAAATCGGAGGTCGGCGCCGGATGGCTTTCCAGCGGCGTGCCGGAAATCGGCACGAAGGGCACGACGAAGGGATAAACCCCCATGGCCACCAGCTTTTCCGACATCGACAGGATCGCCTCGGCGCTGTCGCCCAGACCGGCCAGAATATAGGTGGAGACCTGACCACGGCCGAAGACCTTTACCGCAGCCTCGAACCCGCTGAGGTATTTGGAGATCGGAACCGAGGCCTTGCCGGGCATGATGCGGGCGCGGACATCGGGCGTGACCGCCTCGAGGTGCATCCCGAGGGCATCGACACCGGCATCGGCCATGCGCTGGTACCAGATGTCATCCTCGGGCGGTTCGCATTGCGCCTGTATCGGCAGCGCCACGGCGGCCTTGATCGCCCGGGCGCTGTCTGCCAGCACCTGCGCCCCCCGATCCGCCCCCTTGGGCGTGCCCGTGGTCAGCACCATATGCCGCACGCCATCCAGTTCGACCGCCGCCCTGGCCACTTCGGCCAGCTGGGCGGGCGTCTTGTGGGCGATGGTGCGCCCTGCCGCCAGACTTTGGCCGATGGCGCAGAACTGGCAGGTTTTCTTGCGGCTTTCATAGCGGATGCAGGTTTGCAGCACCGTCGTGGCCAGAACATCGCGGGCATGAAGGACGGCGATCTTGGAATAGGGGATGCCATCCGCCGTGGTCAGATCGTAAAAGCGCGGGCGGGCCGGAAAGCTGATGCGGCCCACCTCGGCCCCGTCGCGCAGCACGCGCGCTTCGCCCTTGGTGGCATCAATGACATAGGGGCTTTGAAAGGCGGGGGCGGTATGGACGGGCACCATCACCGTGTGATCGCCCAATGTCATCGCCTTGTGGTCTGACGGGCCTGCACCGCCCCGGCGGCTTTCGACGCCTGCGCCCGGGTCCATCAACCGCGCGCCCTTGGTCTGCAATTCGTTGATCAGATCGGCCTCACGCATCGGACGGCTCCTCATGGGGATGGGGTTCGGAGGCCCGGTCGGGCCAGAAAGCGGCATCATGGGGTCTGGCGTCACGGGGGCTGGCATCGGGGGGGCCGGCATCACAGGGGCTGGCGGGGCGGCGGTCATGCAGCAGGCGCAGCAGTTCGGGGCGGGCATAATGGCCCACGCTGTCCATCATGCGCTTGCGCTTTGTCACAAGCTTCATGTCCAGATCCGCAATCAGGATGCCTTCGCCCTGAGTCAGCGGTGGCACGGCATGGCGGCCTTCGGGGGTGATGATGCAGGTCATGCAGCCATCGCGCAGGCCCTTTTGCAGTTTCGGGTCGGGATGGATGCTGGCGATCTGGTCTTCGGTCAGCCAGCCGGTGGCATTGACGACGAAACAGCCCGCCTCCAGCGCATGATGGCGCATCGTCACCTCGATCTGTTCGCCAAAGATCGGGCCAACCAGGCTGCCGGGAAAATGGGCGGCGTGGATTTCTTCGTGCTGGGTCATCAGCGCATAGCGGGCCAGCGGATTGTAATGTTCCCAGCAGGCCAGCGCCCCCACCCGGCCCACGGCGGTTTCCACCACCTTCAGCCCGGCGCCATCGCCCTGCCCCCAGATCATGCGTTCATGATAGGTGGGCGTGATCTTGCGGCGCTTCAGCACCAGACGGCCATCGGCATCGAAGATCAGCTGGGTGTTATAGAGCGAGCCGTGATCCCGTTCGTTCACGCCCAGAACCACCACGACACCGCGTTTGCGCGCAGCCTCGGCCACGGCGCGGGTTTCGGGCGAGGGCACCACCACCGCCTCGTCATACAGGCGCAGATGTTCGGCGCCCTGGCTGACCGGCGGCAGGACAAAGCTGAAATAGGGGTAGTAGGGCACAAAGGTTTCCGGAAAGACGATGAACTCCGCGCCCTTGTCAGCGGCATCGGCAATCGCGTTCAGCACCTTTTCCATGGTGCCTGCACGCGAGGTCAGATCAGGCGCAATCTGCACGGCGGCGGCGCGGATAACGGGTTTCGGGGGCATGGCACGTCCTTTGGCAAGGGGTGGCCCGCCGGAGGGGGCCTTCGGGCAATGGGCTGGGGAGGGGGGGATGGCCCGCCGGAGGGCGGGCCTGCCGGGATCAGACGGTCCAGGTGTCGATGATGACGGCATTGGCCTTCTTGTGCAGCAGGATGCAGTCCAGCACATCCTGCGGCATGATCGGCGTGATGCCGGGGATCAGCGCAGGCTCGCCCGTGCCGTAAAGCGCCTGCAGCGCGAAGCGGCAGGCATAGACCTTGCCGCCTTCCGACATGAACCGTTCCAGGTTCTTGTTGAAATTCTGGTGGCCCGGAAAAGCCTCGTCACCGATCTTGGGAAAGCCGCGCTGCACGCCCAGCAGAACACCGGGACCATAGAGCAGGATCGAGGTTTCATAGCCCTTCTTGGTCAGGCGGATGGCGTTGAGGATGTTCACCAGCCCGATCGAGCCTTCGAAGGCCATGGTGTGAAAGGTCACCAGCGCCTTTTCGCCCGGATCGGCCTTCACGTCTTCGAACACCTTGCTTTCGTAATCGACGAAGAAATCGCCGGGCTTGTGGGCTTCCTTGGTCACTGCGGGCATCTGTTTCTCCTGTTTGCGATCAGCGCTGTCTCAGGGTGCACCGCAGATTGATTGGATCAAATTGATAATCAATTATCCATACAATAAAATGGCAATGATACATACGCTGATGAAGGATCAGGCAAAAGAACCAGCGTTCTGGGGGAAATGGAGGCGGATTTCGACTTTGGGCACCCGAAAAGCGCAGAATCGCCTTGCCATTTTGCGCTGCGGCGCAGATGCATACAAATGCAGTCAATGCCGCAAAATCGGAGCCTGAGATGAAAACCTGGGTGCCAACCTTCGGCACAAGCGGCAAGCCGCGCTATCTGGAAATCGCGGATGCCATCGAACGCGATACCGACAGCGGCCTTCTGTCTGCGGGGGACCGGCTGCCGCCCCAAAGGCGGCTGGCCGAATTGCTGAGCCTGGATTTCACCACCATCAGCCGCGCCTACACCGAGGCGCAATCGCGCGGGCTGGTGGAAAGCCATGTGGGCCGGGGCACCTTTGTGCGCGCCCGCACAGGTCAGGACGGCCCCACCGCCGATCCGCGCCGCGCGCGCGAGCAGGATCTGTCAATGAACCTGCCGCCCGAACCGGATGACCCCGCCCTGCTGGCGGCGATGCGGGCCGGGCTGGAAACCGTGGCCGCCAATCTGGTGCCGCTGCTGCGCTATCAATCCACCACCGGGTCCGAGATGGACAGATCGGCGGCGCTGTCCTGGCTTTCGATGCGCGGCATGGTGCCCAATCTGGACCGGATCGCGGTGACACCCGGGGCCCATGCGACGATGACGGCGGTGCTGAACATTCTGGCCGCCCCCGGCGATACCATCCTGTGCGAGGCGGTCACCTATCCCGGCCTGAGGTCGATCGCGGCCCGGGCAGGGCTGGTGCTGGTGGGCGTGCCGATGGATGAGGCGGGTATCCTGCCGGAAGCGCTGGCCGCTGCGATCCGCGCCCATGGCCCGAAGGCCCTGTATCTGAACCCGACGCTGCAGAACCCGACCACGCTGACGATTCCCGCGCCGCGCCGGATGGAGATCGCAGAGATCCTGCTGCGCCACGGGCTGCCGCTGATCGAAGATGACGCCTATGGCTTTGTACAACCCGGCGCCCCTGCCCCCTTTGCCACGCTGGCCCCCGAGCTGACCTGGCATATCGGCGGTCTGGCAAAATGCATCGGGGCCGGGCTGCGCCTTGCCTTCACCATCGCGCCGGACAGCCGGGCCGCCTATCAGCTGGCCCAGACCCTGCGGGTCACCAATGTCATGGCCTCCACCCTGTCGATGGCGCTGGTGACGCGCTGGATCGAGGATGGCACGGCAGACCGGATCTGCCGCTTCATCCGCGCGGAAAGCGCCGCACGTCAGGCCATTGCCGCAGAGGTGCTGCACGGCTTTGCCTTCAAGGCCGACAGCCATGCCTTCAACATCTGGCTGAGCCTGCCCGACGGGGTCAGCCGGGCCGAGCTGATGGGCCGGATGAACGGGCTGGGGATCGGCATCATGCCCTCTGATGCCTTTACCGTGCTGGGCCCGCCGGGCGAGCATGTGCGCGTCTGCCTGGGCGGCGCCATCAGCCGCGAAGGGCTGCGCGCGGGGCTGTCGTTTCTGGCCAACACCCTGAACGGGGAAATCTGGCTGGGCTGATGCAGCGGCCGCGCGGGCGCCCCCCCCACGCCATTGCCTGCCGCGGCCCCCGCGGGGGTGGGATGCGCGCCGATGGTGCAGGCTGGCCGCGCAGCCGCGCATGGCGACGATGTCGCCCGATCCTGACCGCAGTGGCCCCCTTGGCAGGCCTGCGCGGGTCAGAACGCGGGTCACCCGTTGCCGGCCTTATGGGCCAGCGCATCGACCCACAGCGCCTTGGCCAGATCGATTTCATCCCACCGCGCACCGCGCACTTCTTGTGATCGCGCGGCGGTCAGGGCGGCAAATTCCAGACATCGACTGCCCATCCCGTCGCGCTTGCGCAATTCAGAAAACCAAGCTGGCGCGTCTTCCACCCGAAGCGCGGGCTGATTGGCTTTTCTGGCCACCTTGGAGGCTGCGGGCAGCAGTTCCTTCAGGTTTCCAGCCCAACGCGCAGGATTGTCGCCTGACCGATGCCCCGAAACGGTCGCCCAGCTTAGAACGGCTTCGATCCGGCCACGCAGGCGTGAGGCCGTTTCGGTCTTCGCTTGCCAAAGGGTGTCGGTTGCACCGGCGGCCACGGGCTGGTTTAGAACCAGAAATACATCCTGCACTGCAATGTCCTGCACCAGCATCTTGCCCAGATGGGGAATGGCATAGGTCTGCAGAGTATTGCGCCACTGGTCGCGGTGCTTGGCATTCTTGAAACCGTCCAGTTTCGCCGAGAGGTATTCTTCCACAGCCTTTGCAAAGGTCAGCCCCTGACGCTGGGCAGCAGCAAGCGCCGACCGAACGGCTTTCCGCGCTTCCACCGGATCTACGCCCGAGCGGATCTGATCCTTGGCCGCTCTTGCCCGCTCGCGCGCCTGTGCGAGAGTGACATCGGGGAAACCGCCAAGCCCGATCTCACGACGCCTGCCGCCTACCGATGTGCGCAAAAGCCAAGTCCGACCGCCCTTCGGCGTGATCTGCAGCAGCAATCCCGAGACGCCGCCTACAGCGAAAGTGGCATTGCCGACACCGCCTTTGTGCTGCAGCCGCTTCACTTCCAGATGGCTCAATTCCTTTGCGGTACGCGGCACAATGCCCTCCATAATACCCGCCTAAAACTATGCGACGCACCAAGGCCGGTTGCAACGCTATGCGAGGTTGATTTCGTGCAATAGTCTGGAAACAATGAGTTTACGAGACAGATCACGGTGCCATGCGTCGGCTCGATGGCGGGCTTCGTCTCCGCCATATTCACATACAGAATACGTCCTATGGCTCCGATTGGGGCATTTTTCTTTTTGTTTCAAAGGGCGTTGGCAGGGCTATTCACCACTCGGAGACAGGACGCTTGACGCAAATTGCGTCCCTGAATGGCCTGCGTCTCTCTTCGATCGCCCCTCAATGGTCACGGGGCGGCCTTCGCATTTCCAATGGGTTGCTGCGTTCATAGGGCCGTCTCGTTCGCGGCATAATCTGATGGCGGAGACCGGCACGAAAGCGCAGGGCGGTCGGAAGGCCGACTCCTGGCGGCCTATCACGAGGTCAGCACGGCACTGAATGCGATCCGCAAGAAAGCGCTGATCACGGATCGCCTTTCAGGCTGGCCGCCGCATCGTGGTGTTCGAGGGGCTGAGCCCAGATCCGCGCGATCTCGCAGATGCGGGCAGGCCGCTGACGGGTCCGATGGCCGATCTCACCGCAACCGGCTGAACCTGCGGTCGGGGCCGACAGGCCGGGCCGGGGACATGAACAAGAGACCGGATGGCGCAATCACCCTCATCCCCGCGGCGCGCATGAAGATGGAGCGGGAACATCGCGTCCCCTTGAGGGGAATGCGTTTCATGGAAAACCTCTGGAGACGGGCGGAAAGCGCCGG
>Ga0154510_1206_pt3 | contig 10485 bp, 12 predicted proteins | sample RifGroE1_FD_115989 | JGI IMG/M metagenome (GOLD analysis project Ga0154510, IMG submission 115989) | Rhodobacteraceae bacterium GWE1_64_9
CGGTCGGTCACGGTTTTCCGCAGGTGGCGGATCATGCCGATTTCGATGTCTTCGATGCAGATCGTCCCGCGGGGCATGTTGTCGAGCATCCTGCTATTCCTCCCGTTATTGCGCTGCAGTCTAGCATATGCTGCGCTGCAGCGCAATCCGGAGAGAAATAATTTGGCGCAGATTCGACTAAAGCCGCAACATTGTTGCGGTTGCGTCAGCCAAGATGGCCCCGCGCATAGGTCGGCGCCAGCTTTTCGGTGGCCAGCCAGGTCTCCAGCAGCGCCGGATCGGGGTTCGCGGCATCGGTGCCGAACTGCTGTGCGACAATGCCTCCCGTGATGAACAGCGTGTCGATCGCCTCGTTCTGGCCACCCAGCACGTCGGTCCAGGGTCCGTCGCCGATGCACAGGATTTCGGCATTGTCGATCTGGCCATGGGGTTCGGCCAGCTTGCGCCGCGCCAGATCATAGATCGGCGGATGCGGCTTGCCGAAATACAGCGTGGCGCCGCCCATCTCTTCATAGGCCTGTGCCAGCGCACCGGCGCAATAGACCCGCGTATGGCCCATATCCACCACGATATCGGGGTTGGCGCACAGCATGGGCAGGCCCCGCGTCTTGCCATGCAGCAAAGCGGCGCGGTAATCCTCTGGCGTTTCGGTCAGATCGTCTTTCAGCCCGGTGCAGACGATGCCCTCGGCCTCGTCCAGGCCAACGAATTCGATGGCAGGCTTGCCCTCGGCCAGGGCTTGCAGTTCGGGGGCCAGATCGGTGAAGAAGGGCATGTCCTTCTCCGCGCCGATATGGTGGATGCGATAGCCCACCGCGCCGCTGAACAGAGCATATTGTGCGGCATCGCCCGAAGACACCACCAGATCATAGCAATCTTTCGGCGCCCCCAGCCGGTCCAGCTGTGCCAGAACCGAACTTGCCGGACGCGGCGCATTGGTCAGCAGCACCACGGCCCCGCCTTCGGCCCGGAATTTCTGCAATGCAGCGACAGCCTCGGGGAAAACGGTCTTGCCATTGTGCAGGCAGCCCCAAAGATCGCAGAACACCGCGCGGTAATCGCGCGAAATCTCGGACAGGGCGGAAATCAACTGGGTCATCTTTGGCCTTTCCTCTGGGCTGCGGCACCGCGATGCAGATGGGCAGGGCATAGCGGCCGCGTGTCACAACCATGTTTACGCGAGCCGGGCCGGGGGGGAAAGGCAGGAAGGGCAGAAGGATGGGTGGCCCGGCCCCATCGGGGGCCGGGCGCAGCCCTCAGAATTTCAGCGAGGGGATGATCTGTTTCTTGCGGCTCATCACGCCCGGCAGAACGACGGTATCGCCCTCCACCTTGCAGCCGAACGAGGCTTCGGCCAGGGCCTTGACCAGATCATTGGGCACCAGCAGCGTGGCTTCTTCGCGCAGGATGTCGATCACGAACAGCAGCACCTGATCGGCGCCGTCTTCCTGCGCAACAGTCACCATCGACTCCATCAGGCTGGCCTTGCGGTCCAGCAGAACCTGCGGCGCCGTGGTTTCCAGTACGGAAACCCGCAGCTCCTTGCCCGCCACGTTATATTCCTTGGAATCCATGCGCAGCAGTTCCGCATCCGAAAACGCCGAAACATCGGATTTCGCGGCAAACATCGCGGCGGCCAGGTCAGGGATCGCCACGCCAAGATCGGCAGCCAGCTTTTCAGCCACCGCGCGGTCATGCGCGGTGGTGGTGGGGCTGCGGAATTCCAGCGTATCCGACAGGATGCAGGACAGCATGGCGCCCTTGATGCCGCGCGGGGCGCGCGCCAGATCTTCGCCCATCAGGTCATGCATCAGTGTGGCGGTGCAGGCCAGCGGACGGATCGTGATGTCGATCGGGGTCTTGGTCTTCAGGCCGCCCACCAGCATGTGATGGTCGATGATGGCCAGCAGCTTGGTGTCGTTGATGCCTTCGGGCAGTTCGGCAGGGTTGTTGGTATCCACCACAACCACCTCTTCGCCCGCTGCAACGGTCGTGATGATTTCGGGCTTCGGCAGATCCCAATGGCGCAGCACAAAGGCCGCTTCGGTATTGGGTTCGCCCAGCAGAACGGCGGTGGCGGGGGTGCCTTTCACCTCGGTCAGATACCAGGCCCAGATAATGGGAGAGCCGGTGGAATCGGTGTCGGGGGATTTGTGGCCGAAAACCTTGATCATTCTGATGGTCCCTAGGCTGAGAACGGTCGGCCGCGTTATAGGGCGGCGCTGCGCGCTTGTCACGCATCCCCACGGAAGGCGGCATCTTGCCGCAGCGCAGCACGCAAAAATCTTGCAAGATTTTTGCAAATTCCTTCGAAGGAATTTGCCCTCAGACCGGCAGCCGCTCGATCACCCAGCCGCGCTCTGCCAGCAGCTGCAGCACCCCGCCATGCCCCGAAAGGTGCAGCGCGCCAAAGGCGGCCAGCGTCGGCCCCCGGGCGGCGGCATCCTCGATCACCGCAATCCAGGCGCGGTTGCGGCCGGTCATCATCGCGGCCTCCAGCCGGGCATATTCGGCATCGGCCTTTTCGGGCGTATAGCCGGGCATCGTCGCCGATTCGTGGCGCAGCAGCTCCCACAGGCGGCGGCTGTCCTGCGCGAAATAGCTGTCGGCCATGGTCACCGCATAATCATCGACGCGGTCTTCCATCAGCAGCGTGGTGCGGATCATGGCGATCTGATCGGCTTCCGAGATTTGTTCGAAGATGCGGAACACGGTTGTATGCGGCTCCAGCGCGCGGATGGCGATGCCTTTCGCTTTGGCACGGCTGGCAAGCGTCTGATCCAGCCCGCTGCCGGTTGTGGCGCCGGGCAGGCTGCAGGGCGGCATGGCCAGGCTGACCGCCAGATACCAGGGCCGCATCTTGGCGGCCATCACGGCGGGAATATTGCGCCGCGTCATCGCCGCCGACAGCGTCTGCCAGTCTTCGGGCGGCATCCGTTCCATCAGGCTCGGTCCGTCCTGCAGGAACAGAAGCCCCGGATCGCGGGCCAGATCGGCCTTCAATGCCCGTTCCTCTTCGGGGCCAGCCTCGACCAGCAGGGTCTGCGCTGCCTGCAGGATCGGCTCTACCCGCTCCAGTGTCGCGGCATGGCGCGGGTCGGGCAGGTGATAGGTGCCCAGAAGATGTAGGGTCGCGCCATCCTTCGTGGCCCGCCACAGATTGCCCTGCGCAAAGGGCTGCGCCGCCGTGGCCGCATCCAGCGCCTGCCGGTCTGCGGCGGGCAGGGTGCCAAACAGGTTCTTGCCGGTGCAGGCCGCCTGCGCCGCCGTGGCACCGCCCAGGGCGACAGCGGCAATAAAGGCGGCTACCCGCAAAACGGGGCGGCGGAAGATGCGGGTCATCGGACATTCCTTCTTTCCCCCAGCTTGGCATGTGACCGGCGCAAGGGGAAGTACCGCAGGATCACAGCTTGCAGAGCGTCCCGCCCGAGGTCGGCAAGGCCCGGGCAACAGGTGCGCGGCCAGAACTGGGCCGGGTTCCGCCGAAGCGCGGGATGCTGCGGATTTTTCGGCGATGAGCGTTGACAGGCGCACAAACCTTGCCTAACTCTCCCCTCGTTGGCACTCGCATCAAGTGAGTGCTAACCTGAATTCAACCCTAACCTAGGGAGTGTTACCAGATGGCATTCAAACCGCTTCATGACCGTGTTCTGGTCAAGCGCGTCCAGAGCGACGAAAAAACCAAGGGCGGTCTGATCATCCCCGACACCGCAAAGGAAAAACCCGCAGAAGGCGAAATCGTCGCTGTGGGTGAAGGCGCACGCAAGGACTCGGGCGAACTGATCGCGCCGAGCGTCAAGGCGGGCGATCGCGTTCTGTTCGGCAAATGGTCGGGCACCGAAGTCACGCTCGACGGGCAGGAACTGCTCATCATGAAGGAAAGCGACATTCTCGGCATCATCGCCTGAGGACCCGGGGGCGGTGCGCGATCTGCGCACCCCCGGCTCGCTGACCTTTTCCTGAAATCACAGACACTGGAGCAAGCACATGGCTGCTAAAGACGTCAAGTTTGATACCGATGCCCGCGACCGCATGCTGCGCGGCGTGAACATCCTCGCCGATGCGGTGAAGGTGACCCTGGGCCCGAAAGGCCGCAACGTCGTGATCGACAAATCCTTCGGCTCGCCGCGCATCACCAAGGACGGTGTGACGGTTGCCAAGGAAATCGAACTGTCCGACAAGTTCGAAAACATGGGCGCCCAGATGGTGAAGGAAGTCGCTTCCCGCACCAATGACGAAGCGGGCGACGGCACCACCACCGCCACCGTTCTGGCGCAGGCGATCATCAAGGACGGCCTGAAAGCCGTGGCCGCCGGCATGAACCCGATGGACCTGAAGCGCGGCATCGACATGGCCGTGATCAAGGTTGTTGCCGCCATCAAGGCCGCCTCGCGCCCCGTCAAGGACAGCGCCGAAGTCGCCCAGGTCGGCACCATCTCTGCCAATGGCGAAGCCGAAATCGGCCGTCAGATCGCTGATGCGATGCAGAAAGTCGGCAACGAAGGCGTCATCACCGTCGAAGAGAACAAAGGCCTCGAAACCGAGACCGAAGTTGTCGAAGGCATGCAGTTCGACCGCGGCTACCTGTCGCCCTACTTCGTCACCAATCCCGACAAGATGATCGCGGATCTGGAAGACGCCCTGATCCTGCTGCACGAAAAGAAACTTTCGTCGCTGCAGCCGATGGTCCCGCTGCTGGAAGCCGTGATCCAGTCGCAAAAGCCGCTGATCATCATCTCGGAAGACGTGGAAGGCGAGGCTCTGGCCACGCTCGTCGTCAACAAGCTGCGTGGCGGCCTGAAGATCGCTGCCGTCAAGGCACCGGGCTTCGGTGATCGTCGCAAGGCCATGCTGCAGGACATCGCGATCCTGACCGGCGGCCAGGTGATTTCTGACGATCTGGGCATGAAGCTGGAGAATGTCACCATCGACATGCTCGGCCGCGCCAAGAAAGTGTCGATCACCAAAGACAACACCACCATCGTTGATGGCGCTGGCGACAAGGCTGAAATCGCAGCCCGCGTGTCCCAGATCCGCGCGCAGATCGAAGAAACCTCTTCGGACTACGACCGCGAAAAGCTGCAAGAGCGTGTGGCCAAACTGGCGGGCGGCGTTGCTGTCATCAAGGTTGGCGGCATGACCGAAGTCGAAGTGAAAGAGCGCAAGGACCGCGTCGATGACGCGCTGAACGCAACCCGCGCTGCCGTGCAAGAAGGCATCGTGGTTGGCGGCGGCGTGGCGCTGGTTCAGGCCGGCAAATCGCTGGACGGCCTGACGGGTGCAAACTCCGACCAGAACGCCGGTATCGCCATCGTGCGCCGCGCCCTGGAAGCTCCGCTGCGTCAGATCGCTGAAAACGCTGGCGTCGATGGCGCTGTCGTGGCTGGCAAAGTGCGTGAATCGTCGGATCTGTCCTTCGGCTTCAATGCGCAGACCGAAGAATATGGTGACATGTTCGCCTTCGGCGTGATCGACCCGGCCAAAGTGACCCGCACCGCGCTGGAAGATGCAGCTTCGGTTGCCTCGCTGCTGATCACCACCGAAGCCATGATCGCTGACAAGCCTTCCGAAAAAGCTGCCGGCGGCGGCGGCATGGGCGGCATGGGCGGCATGGACGGCATGATGTAATCACCCCGCAAGGGATGGTTGGAAAGGGCGCCTTCGGGCGCCCTTTTCTTTTGGGGGCGCTGCCCCCGCCGCCTTTGGCGGCCCCCCCGGGGTATTTGGGCCAAGAGGAAAGGGGCCGCGGATCTGCCGTTCTGGTGCCGCATTGCCATTGCAAGGGCTGCAAGGACGCAGGAACATGGCACGGCAAAAGCAGGGGCAGATGTGATGGGCAGTTTGTTGATCTATGCGCCGGTGCCGCTGTTCCGGGCGGCGGATGGCGGGTTTCTGCTGGAGGATCAGGCCTGCAACGGCCTCCGGCTTTGGGCCGAGAATTTTGACCGGGTGATTGCCCTGATGCCGGTGGAAACCGGCACGCCGCCCGGCACCTGGGTGCCTTTGTCACGCATCGGGCCTGCCGCCGCGCGGATCGAGATTGTGCCCTTGCCCGCCGCCTGGACGTTGCGCCGCTTTCTGCCCGCGCTGCCCGAGGCGCGCCGCAAGATCCGGGATGCCATTGCGCGATCCGACCGGATCGGATTTGCCATAGGCGGGCTGGTGGGCGACTGGGGCGCCGTTGCCGCGCTGGAGGCGCAGCGGATGGGTCGCCCCTATTACATCTGGACGGACCGGGTGGAATCGGCAGTGACCCGCTTTGCCGCAAGCCATGCCCCGCGCTGGAAAACCCGGATCAAGGCGCGGCTGACGCATCGGCCGATGGCGGCGCTGGAGCGGTTCCTGATCCGCCGCGCGGCGCTGGGTCTGTTCCATGGTCATGAAACCTTTGAACATTATGCGCCCTTCTGCCGCAATCCGCAGCTGGTGCATGACATCCATCTGAAGCCGGAGGATCATCTGCCCGAAGCGGCGGCCGCAGCCAAACAGGCAGAGGCCGCGCAGGGGCAGGGGCCGCTTCGGGTGCTGTATGTCGGGCGAGCCGATCCGATGAAGGGCGCGCTGGACTGGGTAGAGGCTGTGGCGGGGGCGGTGCAGCAGGGCGCCGATATCGAGGCCGAATGGTTCGGCGCCGGCCCGGATCTGGAGGCCATGCGGGCGCGGGTGGCAGCGCTGGGTCTGCAGGACCGGCTGCGCCTGCCGGGCATGGTGACCGATCGGGCGGCCGTGCTGGCGGCGCTGCGGCGGGCGCAGGTTTTTCTGTTCTGTCACCGCACGCCCGAATCGCCGCGCTGCCTGATCGAGGCGCTTGCCTCGGCCACGCCGATCATCGGGTATGACGGCGGCTTTGCCCGCGATCTGATCGCGCGGAATGGCGGCGGGCTTCTGGTGCCGATGGGGGATGCGGCAGCGCTGGCGGCGGCGCTGGCCGGGCTGGCGGCAGACCGGGGCCGGGTGGCGGGCCTGATCGGCCGCGCCGCGCTGGACCGGGCGGGGTTCGACGATGAAACCGTGTTCCGCCACCGCAGCGAGATCATCCGGGCGCATCTGCCCGGAGTGGAGTGATCCGGTTGCGGCGGCTTTGCCCCGTCTGATCTGCGTCCCGCCGCCGTCGGTTCTGCGTCAGGCTTTTGTCGGGACGATCCGGTTGACATGGCCCATCTTGCGGCCGGGCCGGGCTTCGGCCTTGCCATAGAGATGCAGGGCGGCATTTCTTTCGCGGGCGATCTCTGGCACGCGCAGCACATCGTCGCCGATCAGGTTTTCCATCACCACATCGGCAAAGCGCGCGCCATCGCCCAGCGGCCAGCCGGCCACGGCGCGGATGTGCTGTTCGAACTGATCCACCGCGCAGCCATTCTGGGTCCAGTGGCCGGAGTTATGGACGCGCGGCGCGATTTCATTCACCAGCAGACCTTGCGGGGTCACGAAAAGTTCGACGCCCATGACGCCGACGTAATCCAGCGCGTTGAGGATGCGGGCGGCCAGCAGCACCGCATCGGTGCGCTGCGCATTGGTCAGCCGGGCAGGCAGGGTGGTGGTGTGCAGGATGCCGTCGCGGTGCACATTCTCGCCCGGGTCATAGCAGGACACCGAACCATCGAGACCGCGCGCGGCGATCACCGAAACCTCGTGGCTGAAATTCACGAAACCTTCGAGCACCGCATCGGCGCCGCCCATCGCGGCCAGCGCCGCTTCGGCATCTTCGGGGCTGCGCAGCCGGGCCTGGCCCTTGCCATCATAGCCGAGGCGGCAGGTTTTCAGGATGGCGGGGGTGCCGATGCGGGCGATGGCCTGGTGCAGATCCGCCATCGTGGTGACGGCGGCATAGGGCGCGGTGGTCAGGCCGAGGCCGGTGAGGAAATCCTTTTCCGCGATCCGTTCCTGGCTGATCGCCAGCGCCCGGCGGTTGGGGCGGATCGGGCGCAAAGATTCCAGCAGATCGAGTGCGGCGGTGGGGATGTTTTCGAATTCATAGGTGATGACATCGACGCTTTCCGCAAAGGCGCGCAGCGCATCGGCATCATCATAGGGGGCGGTGGTCAGCCGGTCGGCCACATGGGCGGCAGGCGGATGGGCGGCCGGTTCATAGACATGGCTGCGCAGACCCAGCCGCGAGGCCGCGACCGACAGCATCCGGCCCAGCTGGCCGCCACCCAGAATACCGATCACGGCGCCTTGGGGCAGGGGATCATTCATCCTTGGGCTCCTCGGGGATAGAGGCTGACAGGGCATCGCGCCAGGCATCGAGCCGGGCGGCGAGGGCGGGATCGGAAATGGCCAGGATGCCTGCGGCCATCAGGCCCGCATTGGCCGCACCGGCAGAGCCGATCGCCATGGTGGCGACGGGAAAGCCCTTGGGCATCTGCAGGATGGAATAGAGGCTGTCGACGCCCGACAGCGCGCGGGTCTGCACCGGAACGCCGATCACCGGCACCCGGGTCTTGGAGGCCATCATGCCGGGCAGATGCGCGGCACCGCCGGCGCCCGCGATGATGACCTTCAGCCCGCGATCCACCGCCGTCTTGCCATAGGCCCAGAGCCGGTCGGGGGTGCGGTGGGCCGAGACGATCTTTGCCTCGTACGGGATGGCGAGTTCATCGAGGATCGCGGCTGCTTCGCGCATCGTCGGCCAGTCGGACTGGCTGCCCATGATGATTCCGACCTCGATGGCCATGATGTTCCCTTTGCGCCGGGCAGGGCGATACCCTGCGGACCCCTGTTGTTTTGCAGGGCTTTACCGCGCAAGGGGGCCTGGGGCAAGCGGTTGCCGGGGGAGGGGGGCTGTCTGCCCCCCTCTTGGCCTTCGGCCAATTCACCCCCCGAGGATATTTGGACAACGGGAATTTGGACAACGGGAATTTGGGGCGGGAATTTGGGGCGGGCGTTTTGCCGGGCAGGCGTCAGGCGATGATATCGGGGATCAGCTGATCCTCGATTTTCACGATCTGGTCCTTGAGGCCCAGCTTCTGCTTTTTCAGGCGGCGCAGGGTCAGCTGATCGGGGCGGCCGGTTTCTTCGAGGGCGTGAATCGCGGCATCGAGATCGCGGTGTTCACGCCGCAACACCTCAAGCCGGATGCGCAGCATTTCTTCGAGATTGAGTTCCATCGAAGCATTCATGGTGCGGACTTTCTGGCGGCGCTCGGGTCTTATGAGTCGTTTGCTATTCGTTTGCGGAATATAGCATTTTCCTCTGTGCAAGGGAAGAAAACTCGCGTTGCGGGCGACAGGCCTGCGGGGTGCACGGGGCTTGCGCGGCGGCGGCGGGCATCCCATATTCAAAGCAAGGCCGCGGCGCCCATGATGGGGCCCGGTGCGATATGTCGCTTTTCGCAAGGGCAAGTCGATGACCAAGATCAGTTTCGGGGCACATCCCTATCTTCTCGGGTTCGAACAGCTGGAACGGCTGGTGGAACGCACGGCAAAATCGGGGGATGGCTATCCGCCGTTCAACATCGAGGCGGTGGCGGAAAATGCCTATCGCATCACGCTGGCCGTGGCGGGGTTTCGCGACGAGGAGCTTTCGATCACGGTGGAGGATCGCCAGCTGGTGATCCGGGGCCGCCAGGCCGAGGATGAGGGCAGCCGTGTCTGGCTGCACCGGGGAATCGCCAGCCGGGCCTTCCAGCGCAGTTTCGTGCTGGCCGACGGGGTGGAGGTTGCGGGCGCGCATATGGAACACGGGTTGCTGCATGTCGATCTGTGCCGTGTCGTGCCCGAGGCCGTGGTGCAGACGATTCCGATCCGCAGCGGGCGCATGGGCGATACGCCCGCGCCGGTGAAGCGGATCGAGGCGAAGTGAAAGGATCAGGTCATGGATGTGAAATTCGAAGGATTGCCGGAGCAGGGCGCGCGGATCGTTTATGTCCGCCCCGTTCTGGTGGCTGATCTGCCCGAGGAGATCCGGGCACAGGCGGCGGGGCTGGATACGCTGTATTCGGTGAACCGGCCGGATGGCGCGCGTCTGGCGCTGGTGCGGGACCGCGAGACGGCCTTCGTGCTGGCGCGGCAGAATGATCTGGCGCCGGTGAGCGCGCATTGAGACTGCCTGAATTGGGAGTCTGCGTGCATTGAACGGCCGGGGCTGATGCCAAGGCGGAATGGAAAACGGCGCCCCTGCGGGCGCCGTTTGCGTTTTTGGGGGGCGCGCGATCAGACTTTGTCGCGGCCGATGGCCAGGATGCACAGGAGGGTGATGACTGACGCGCCCAGCAGGTAATAGCCCACTGCGCCCATGCCGTGATGGGTGGCAAGCCAGGTGGCGATATAGGGCGCCAGCGAGGCGCCGAAGATGCCCGCGAAGTTGAAGGTGATCGACGATCCGGTATAGCGCACATTGGCGGGGAAGGGGGCGGCCAGCGCCGCGCCGATCACGCCATAGGTCAGCCCCATCAGGAACATGCCGAGTGTGACGAAGGCATAGATCATCGCCAGCGAGCCGGTCAGCAGCGGCCCCAGCGCGAAGGAAAAGCCGCCGATCAGC
>Ga0154510_1005_pt1 | contig 10405 bp, 12 predicted proteins | sample RifGroE1_FD_115989 | JGI IMG/M metagenome (GOLD analysis project Ga0154510, IMG submission 115989) | Rhodobacteraceae bacterium GWE1_64_9
CACGGCCATCCCGGTGACCGCCGCCACCAGCCCGATCATCACCAGAACCGAAACCCCCATGCGCCGCGCCCCAAAGAAGGTGGGCGTCCACAAGGTGTTCAGCGCGATCTGCAACGCCCAGAACCCCATGGCAAAGGCATTGCCGGGCAGAACCGCCACCCGCGCCGCCGCCAGCGACGACAGGATATAGATCGTGGTCCAGGCCACCGGGAACATCCAGTTCGCGGGCCGCCAATCCGGCTTCACCAGGCTTTCATACCAGGCGCCGGGCTTGAACATCCAGCCGGTCAGCCCCGCCGCAAAACTCGCCAGCAGGAAAAGCCCGGCCAGCTGCCAGTCAATGCCAGAGGCCACAACCACCGTTTCCATGAATCATTCTTCCTTCATCACCGGGCGCAATCCGTCCATCACATGTACAAGCTCCGCCGAGATGCCCGGTTCCGACAGCGCATGGCCCGCCATCGTCACCATGCGCAGATCGCAACCGCGCCAGCCCTTGGCCAGCCGATATGCCGACAGCGGCGGGCAGATCATGTCATAGCGCCCCTGCACCACCGTGGCCCCCAGATGCTCGATCTGGTCACGGTTCTGCAGGATCCAGCCATCGCTTTCCAGAAAGCAGCCATTCTGGAAATAGTGGTTTTCCAGCCGCGAAAAGGCCCGCGCGTAATCCGATGGGCTGTCATGGTGCATCCCGTCGGTGGCAATCGCCGCCAGCGCGTTTTCCCACTGCGCCCAGATCCGCGCAAAGCGCATTTCCTCGACCATATTGCCGGAAAACAGCCGCCGATTATAGGCGCCGATCAGATCGCCGCGCTCCGCCTCGGGGATGGGATCGACGAACCGCGCCCAAAGCTCGGGGAAGAACGCCCCCGCCCCGCCACCATAGAACCAGTCCAGCTCTGACCGCTGGCCCAGAAACACCCCGCGCAGCACCAGATGCCGCACCGCCTGCGGATGCGAGATCGCATAGATCAGCGCCAAGGTGGCGCCCCAGCTGCCGCCGAACAGGATGAACCGCTCGATCCCCAGCATCCCGCGGATGGTTTCGATATCGCCCACCAGATGCCAGGTCGAATTCTGCACCACCGCCGCCGAGGGCCGCGACCGGCCGCAACCGCGCTGATCGAACAGCACAACCCGATAGACCGCCGGGTCGAAATAGCGCCGCATCGCCGGGCTGCATCCACCCCCCGGCCCGCCATGCAGCACCAGAACCGGCACCCCGCCGGGGTTGCCGCATTGCTCCACATAGATGCTGTGGCCATCGCCCATGTCGATCATCCGCTGGTCGAACGGCTCGACCGGCGGGTAAAGATATTCAACTGCGCGCTTTTGGCCTGATCTGTAGTCCATGATCGCACTATATAACGCTCCAAACCCAAGATTCCACGCCAAACCGGAGCCCAGCATGACCATGACCACAATCGACCCCGCCGAAGTGGCGAAGTTCGAGGCGATGGCCGCCGAATGGTGGAACCCCAATGGCAAGTTCAAGCCGCTGCACCAGATGAACCCCTGCCGTCTGGGCTATATCACCGCCCAGATCGCCGCCGAATTTGACCGCGACCTGCGCGAAGATCACCCCTTCGCCGGGCTGCGCCTGCTGGATATCGGCTGCGGCGGCGGCTTGCTGTCCGAACCCATGGCGCGGCTGGGGGCCGAGGTGGTGGGCGCCGATGCCGCCCCCCGCAATATCCCCGTCGCCCAGATCCATGCCGAACAATCCGGCCTCGCCATCGACTATCGCCACACCACCGCCGAAGATCTGGCCGCCGCGGGCGAGGCCTTCGACGTGGTGCTGAACATGGAGGTCGTGGAACATGTCGCCGATCCGCTGGCCTACCTGACCGCCTGCCAGCAGCTGCTGAAACCAGGCGGGCTGATGGTCTGCTCCACCCTCAACCGCAATGCCAAAAGCTTTGCCATGGCCATCATCGGCGCCGAATGGGTGATGCGCTGGCTGCCCAAGGGCACGCATGACTGGAACAAGTTCATCACCCCGGAGGAGCTGGCCGATCTCGTCACCCGCGCGGGCCTGACCCCGGTGGATCGCAAGGGCATGGTCTTCAACCCCATCAGCTGGAGCTGGAGCCTGTCTGACCGCGACCTGTCGGTGAACTACGTCACCGCCAGCGTCAAACGGTGAAATCCGTGCTGTTCTGGCTGCTGCTGGTTCTGGGGGGCACCTGGGCGGGCATCGCCTTGTGGGTGCAGTTTCCGCAGGCCCGCTGGCTGCCCGCGCTGTTTGCCTGCGCGCTGGCAGCGGTGATCTGGGCGCGGCTTGCCACACCCTATGGCTGGCCCGCGCTTGGCCTGCTGACCCTGGCAGTCACCGCCTGGTATCTCAGCCTCAGCCCCCGCGCCGACCGCGACTGGGCACCCGATGTCGCCCATCTGGCCACCGGCCGGATCGACGGCACTATCGTCACCCTGCACAACCTGCGCGCCTTCCGCTGGCAAGACCGCGACCACGCGACCGAAACCTGGGAAACCCGCCGCCTCGACCTCGACCATCTCGCCACGGCCGATATGATAACCTCGGTCTGGTCCAACCCCGATATTGCGCATCTGCTGGTCAGCTTCGGCTTCACCGATGGCCAGCGCGTGGTCTTCTCGGTCGAGATCCGCCGCGAAAAGGCCGAGAAGTTCAGCTCGATCGGCGGCTTCTTCCGCCAGTTCGAACTGGCGCTGATCGCCGCCGATGAAGAAGACATCGTGAAACTGCGCACCCACCACCGCGCCGAGGATGTGCGGCTCTACCCGCTGCGCCTGACGCCCGATCAGCTGCGCGTGGTGTTTCTGGAATATGTGAAGCTGGGCAATGATCTGGCCGCCAAGCCGCGCTGGTACAACACCGTCACCGCCAATTGCACCACCGTCGTCTGGCACCTGACCCGCGCGCTCAACCCCGATCTGGGGCTGGATCCCAGCCTGCTGCTCTCCGGCCGCCTGCCCGCCTGGCTTTACCGCATGGAGCTGATCGCCCTGCCCGGCACGCTGGCCGAAATCCGCGCAGCCGCCCGCATCAGCCCGCGCGCCCTGGCCGCGCCCGAAGGCGCCGATTTCTCGGCCGCCATCCGCGCCCGCTGACCCCGCGCGCCGTTTTGCCACCCCCGCAAAACCGCTGCCCCTGCTCCTTCCCAAATACTCCCGCCGGAGGCATCCACCCCCGCCACTTGTCGCAAGGCCCGGCAAAGGCGCCCCCCTCTCCCCCCGGGGGAGAGGGAGGGGGTGAGGGGGTCACCGCAACACGCTCACTCCGTCTCGGAAGACCGCGCCCAGAGGTTGATATCCTCTTCCGCCGCGATCCGGTCGATCTCGGCCAGCTCTTCCGCCGTGAACGCCAGATTGCCCACCGCCCCGGCGCAATCCACCACCTGTTCGGGCTTGCTGGCCCCGATCAGCGCCGTGGTGATGCCGCCGCCGCGCAGCACCCAGGCAATCGCCATCTGCGCCAGCGTCTGCCCGCGCGCCTGCGCCAGCGCATCCAGCGCCTTCACACTCTCAATCGCGCGCGGCGTGATGGTTTCCGGCGCCAGAGATTTGCCCTGCGCCGCCCGGCTGCCTGCCGGAATCCCGCCCAGATATTTCTTCGTCAGAATCCCCTGCGCCAGCGGCGTGAAGGCAATCGACCCCACGCCCAGATCGGCCAGCGTGTCTTTCAGCCCGTCATGTTCGACCCAGCGGTTCAGGATGTTATAGCTCGGCTGATGGATCAGCAGCGGGGTGCCCATCTCTTTCAGGATCGCCACCGCCTCGCGGGTGCGCGCACTGTTATAGCTGGAAATCCCGATATACAGCGCCCGCCCCGACCGCACGATGTGATCCAGCGCCCCCAGCGTCTCTTCCAGCGGGGTATTGGGGTCAAAGCGGTGCGAATAGAAGATATCCACATAATCCAGCCCCATCCGCTTCAGCGACTGGTCGCAAGAGGCGATCAGATATTTGCGGCTGCCCCATTCGCCATAGGGCCCCGGCCACATGTCATACCCGGCCTTGGAGCTGATGATCAGCTCGTCGCGATAGCCCGCGAAATCGGTCTCCAGAATTTCACCAAAGGCGGTTTCGGCACTGCCGAAGGGCGGGCCATAGTTGTTGGCCAGATCGAAATGGGTGATCCCCAGATCAAACGCCGCCTGACAGATCGCGCGCTTGGTCTGATGCGGCGTGTCCTCGCCGAAATTGTGCCACAGGCCAAGGCTGACAGCCGGCAGCTTCAACCCCGACCGGCCGCAGGCGCGATACACCATCTTCGTGTAACGGTCTTCGGCCGGGATATAGCGTTTGGGAAATCGTGACATGGCATCCTCCTGTTGGCGCGCATGGTAGCGCCAACATCAAGGATGTCGAGAGCAATTTGTTAGTTATTCATGTTATAACTTGCAACATGGCGCTCACATGGAGATAATGTTTACGAGCTAACACATTGGTCGCATTCATGAATGACATCCTCAAAGAGTATATTGAAGCCTGGTCGCAAAGAATTCGCAGCCCAGTTCTAGGTTATTTCATCATTTCATACACAGCCTTAAACTGGCAGGAATTATTTTATATTATTTTCTCTGATGAGAGCGTGTCTGTAAGACTCCGCTTTTTTGAACTAAGAACGAGCTGGCAAAGCCTCTACCTTTGGCCTGCTGTATGCAGTGTAGTTGCAGCGCTTTTTTTGCCCTGGGTAAATTTCATTTTTTCCTGGGCCACAAAGGAGGCTATACTGCGGTCACGCCAGATGCAAACATCTGAAGCATTCAAAAATGAATTACATAAACTTCGGCAGCGCGCAGACCTTGAAGATGCTAGAGCCGCCGATGACAAAGCACGCGAGGATGCAAAAATTGCTGCAGCAAAGCGGCTTGAAGAGGTTCGGTCCCTCAATATTCCAAACCTTGAGAACGAAATCATCGCTGATCGAAATAAACACGAAGATCAAAATAATCAATACATTATTAAAATCGGAGGGTCTGGCAACCTAACCCCAATACAAAAAGATCTTATAAGGGTAATTGGCGCCTCTGAATCTGGATTGCGGGAGTCCGAAATTAAATACAGCAAATCATCCTTTTCAAACTACACAGCAAACACAAAGAACATTACAGGTCATAGGTTTGTCGCAGACTTAAACACTGCACTCTCAGGGCTTTCAAGTCTCGGAGTCACAGACACTAGTATAAATGGCATTATTAGACTAACTTCTGCCGGTTTTACTATTCTGGATGAATTGCCTTAAATCTTCCCTCACCGCCCCCGCCGCACATCCCGCAGGCGTTTCAGTTCCTCCAGCCGCTGCCGCTGTTTCTCGCCCTTGCTCAGCGCTGCCTGTGCCTCTTCCTCGGCGCGGCGCTGTGCGGCGACCAGATCCAGCAGTTCGCGGTGCAGGGCGCGGGTTTCATCCTCGATGGTCGGGGCGTAATCGGGGGTGGCCTTCACCACCTCGGCCAGCCGCGCCAGCATGAAGGCGCGCAGCACCGCATTCATCCGCGTCAGATGCCCGCGCCCCATGCTGCGGAAAAACGCCAGCACATCCGCATCCACCCGCAGCGTCAGCTTGGCCTTGGCCGGGGCGGGCGCCTCTTGTGCCAGATCGTGCCAGGCGGCGGGGATGCGGGCCGAACCCTCCAGCCCCCAGCGGAGGTCGGTTTCCAGATCGCGCAGCACCTGGGCAAGCTGGTGATAGGCGGCTTTGGCGGGCAGTTTTGTGCGGGTCATGGCGGGCTCCTTTTCCGGCAGATTGCCGCAAAACCCACGCCGCCCGGTTAATGCAGCGTCCCGACGCAGGGCCGACGCGAACCAGACGGGGGCCAGACGGCGGCGGGCTGTCACATCACTTGCACCGAAAGGTCATAGGCCCTATGTGCACCGCTTCTGTCCCTTTTGGCCGCCGGGGGGAATCCCATGATCCAGACACCGTATTACCTCATCGACCGGGCGAAACTCGCCCGCAACATGGAAACCATCGACCGGCTGCGCCATGCCTCTGGCGCCAAGGCCCTGCTGGCGCTGAAATGCTTTGCCACCTGGGGCGTCTTCGATCAGATGCGCGACCATATGGATGGCACCACCTCCTCCAGCCTGTATGAACTGCGGCTGGGGCGCGAGAAGTTTGGCAAGGAAACCCACGCATATTCAGTGGGTTGGGCAGATCACGAAATCGCCGAGGCCGTGGGCTACGCCGACAAGATCATCTTCAATTCCATTGGCCAGCTGGAACGGTTCGACAATCAATCCGCCCAGATCGAACGCGGCCTGCGCCTGAACCCGCGGTTTTCCACCAGCGGTTTCGATCTGGCCGATCCGGCCCGGCCCTTCTCGCGTCTGGGGGAATGGGATGCCGGCAAGATCGAAACGGTGATGGACCGGATCACCGGCTTCATGATTCACTACAATTGCGAAAACGACGATTTCGATCTGTTCGACCAGCAACTGTCGAGAATCGAAGAAGAATTTGGCCCGCTGCTGAAACGCCTGAAATGGGTCAGCCTCGGCGGCGGCATCCATTTCACCGGCGAGGGCTATCCGGTTGACCGTCTTGCCGCGCGGCTGCGCGCCTTCCAGGATCGCTTTGGCGTGCAGGTCTATCTGGAACCGGGCGAGGCCGCGATCACCAATTCCGCCACGCTTGAAGTGTCGGTCATCGACATTCTGAACAATGGCAAGGATCTGGCCATCGTGGATTCCAGCGTCGAGGCGCATATGCTCGATCTGCTGATCTACCGGCTTCCCGCCAAGATGGATGTGCAGGGCGATCATCCCTATATGATCTGCGGAAAATCCTGCCTTGCCGGCGATATCTTCGGTGAATTCAACTTCCCCGCACCACTGAATGTGGGCGACAGGCTCAGCATTGCCGATGCGGCAGGCTATACCATGGTCAAGAAAAACTGGTTCAACGGCGTGAAGATGCCCAGCATCGTCGTGCGTGAGCTGGATGGATCCCTGACCGTGAAACGCGAATTCGGCTATGCCGATTTTGAGGCCAGCCTCGGCTGACCGCCCCTCCCCCAATACCTTCCCTCTGTCCTTAAAGGAGACGGTTCGAAGTGAAACGGAACGTTCTTATCATCGGCGCCGGTGGCGTGGCTCAGGTCGTGGCGCATAAATGCGCGCAGCATAACGATAAACTGGGCGATCTGCATATTGCCAGCCGCACACAGGCCAAATGCGAGGCGGTGATCGCCAGCGTTCACGAAAAGAACGCGATGAAAGTACCCGGCGTGTTTGCGGCCCATGCCGTCAACGCGATGGACAGCGCCGCCGTGGCTGCGCTGATCCGCCAGACCGGCGCGCAGATCGTCATCAACGTCGGCTCGTCATTCGTGAACATGACCGTGCTGGAGGCCTGCATCGAAACCGGCGCGGCCTATATGGATACGGCCATTCACGAAGATCCGAAAAAGATCTGCGAAACGCCGCCTTGGTACGGCAACTACGAATGGCAACGCCGTGACCGCTGCAAGGCGGCGGGCGTGACGGCGATCCTTGGCATCGGCTTTGATCCCGGCGTGGTGAACGCCTGGGCGCGCGTGGCCGAAGGGATGCTGGACAAGATCACCTCGATCGACATCGTGGATATCAACGCGGGCAGCCATGGCAAATGGTTTGCCACCAACTTTGATCCCGAGATCAACTTCCGCGAATTTACCGGCACCGTCTATTCCTGGCAGCAGGGCGCCTGGCAGGAAAACAAGATGTTCGAGATCGGCAAAACCTGGACCCTGCCGGTGGTGGGCGATCAGAAGGCCTATCTGACCGGCCATGATGAGGTGCACAGCCTGTCGAACCGCTATAAAGAGGCCGATGTCCGCTTCTGGATGGGCTTTGGCGATCACTACATCAACGTGTTTACCGTGTTGAAAAACCTGGGCCTTCTGTCCGAAAAGCCGGTGAAGACCGCCGAGGGGTTGGAGGTTGTGCCGCTGAAGGTGGTGAAGGCCGTGCTGCCCGATCCGGCGAGCCTTGCGCCGAACTATACCGGCAAGACCTGCATCGGTGATGTGGTGCGCGGCGTGAAGGACGGGGTGGAAAAGGAAATCCTGATCTATAACGTGGCCGATCACAAGGAAGCCTATGAAGAGGTGGGCAGCCAGGGCATCAGCTATACCGCAGGCGTGCCCCCCGTTGCCGCCGCGCTGCTGATTGCCGATGGCACCTGGGATGTGGGCAGCATGATGAATGTCGAAGATCTGGACCCGAAGCCGTTCATCAACCTGCTGAACACCATGGGGCTTCCCAGCCGGATCAAGGATGAAAACGGCGACCGTCCGCTGGAATTCTGAGCCAGAGGTTTACAAACGGCCCTTCACAAACGAAAACCCCCGCCACCGGCGGGGGTTTTTCATTCAGCCCTGCGGCCGTTCTGCCCAGCCGGCAAAGATGCGTTCCAGCAGGACCACGGCGTAGTAAAGCACGATCCCCAGGAAGGCGAGCGCGATCAGAACGGCAAACATCAGCGGGTAATCCCCGTTGGTTTCCCCCGATTTGAACAAGGCCCCCAGCCCCCGGCCATGCGGGCTGACGATTTCCACCAGATTGGTGCCGATGAAGGCCAGCGTGACCGAAACCTTCAGCGCACCAAAGAACTCCGGCAGGGTTTTCGGCAGGGCGATCTTGCGGAAGATGGTGAAGCGCGAGGCGCCAAGGGCGCGCAGGATATCGCGATATTCCGGCTCCAGCGTCGACAGGCCGATGCCAACCGAAACGGCAATGGGGAAGAAGCTGATCAGGAAGGCCATCAGCACCGTGTTGAAATCATGCTGCCCGATGAACAGCAGCGCCAGCACCGGCACCAGCGTGGCCTTGGGCACCGCGTTGAACCCCACCAGCAGCGGATAGAGCGCCTCGCGCGCCAGACGCGAAAAGCCCATCACCATGCCCAGAAGCGTGCCGAAGATCACCGCCAGCCCCAGCCCCAGCACCGTGCGCCACAGCGTCTGCCAGCCCATCACCAGAAACAGCTCCCAGAAGCGGACATAGGCGGCGGGCAGATCGGTGGGCGAGGCCATGACGTAATTGGGCCAGCCATTGGCCCAGACGATCAGCTCCCACACAGCCAGAAAGGCGGCGATGGCCGCCAGTGGCACGGCGATTTTCTGTAGCGTTTCCATCAATGCCCTCCGTCGCGGCCCTGCGCGATGCGGATCTGGTCGCGCAGCACATGCAGCATTTCGGTGGCCTTTGGCGTGTAAAGAATATCAATCGTGCGATCCGCCGGCAGATCGACATCCAGCACATATTGCGTGCGCGCAGGCCGCCCCGACAGCACGATGACCTGATCGCCCAGAAACACGCTTTCGCGCAGATCATGGGTAATCAGCACGCAGGTAAAGGGTTCGGCGGCGCGCAGGTCGCGCATGGTCTGCCACAGATCCTCACGCGTGAAATTGTCAAGCGCGCCAAAGGGTTCATCCATGATCAGCACATCCGGCCGGTGCACAATGGCGCGGCACAGGCTGGCGCGTTGCCGCATCCCGCCCGAAAGTTCGGATGGGCGCTTGGCCTCGAAGCCTTTCAGCCCGACCATTTCCAGCAGGTGACAGGCGCGGGCCTCGGCCTCGGCGCGTTTCATCTGCGGCGCCACGATTTCCAGCGGCAGCATCACGTTTTCAAGGATGGTCCGCCATTCCAGCATGACCGGGTTCTGAAACGCCATGCCCACCGTCTTGCGCGGCGAGGTGACGCGTTCGCCATGCAGCCAGACCTCGCCCCGGTCGGGTTTCATCAACCCGGAGACCAGCCGCGTCAGCGTGGATTTACCGCAGCCCGAGGGGCCGACCACAGCGCAGAATTCGTCCTGCGGCACCGTGACATTCAGATTGTCCAGCACCGGCAGCGGGCCGGATCTGGTGCGATAGGCGTGTGAAACGCCCTTGATTTCAATGAGATTGTTCATCCTGCCCCCGGATTTGGCGGGGCGGCACGGGGCCGCCCCGCCAGATGTTCATTCCAGCTTCAGGCTGCCATCGGTGGGCAGCCAGGCGGGATCGAAGTAAAGGGCCGCATCCGGTGTCGTCTGAAACTCGTAAACCGTCTTCGTCTGCTCGATGGCTTTTGCCATTCTCTCGGGGTCGATCGCACCCATGCCATTGGCGCGGGCGAAATCGGTCAGCACGTTGTCGGCGATGGCCAGACCGAGGCGGCGTTCCTCAAGCCCGGCATCGGCGGCGGGATTGCGTTTCATCAGGCTTTCGACAGCCAGGGCCGGATTGGCGATGGCCTCTTTCCAGCCCTTGGCAGTGGCCCGCAGGAAGCCGGTCACCGCTTCGGGATTGGCTTTGGCGAAATCGGTATTGACGATGATGGCATTGCCATAGAGCGCCACCCCGTAATCCGACATCAGCAGCACGGTCAGATCATCGGCGGGCACGCCCAGCCGTTCGGTTGACAGTGTGGAGGTAAAGGAGAAACC
>Ga0154510_1057_pt1 | contig 10355 bp, 8 predicted proteins | sample RifGroE1_FD_115989 | JGI IMG/M metagenome (GOLD analysis project Ga0154510, IMG submission 115989) | Rhodobacteraceae bacterium GWE1_64_9
GGCTTGGGCAGCTGCTGGTCGACAGCGTGGCCAAGCGCGACATGCCGGTGGTGCAGGCCGCCTGCCTGATCTTTGCGGCGACCTACATCCTGCTGAACCTTGTGGCGGATGTGATCGGCATCCTGTCGAACCCCCGCCTGCTGCATCCGAGGTAATGTTGTGACCAACTGGCTTTTCCACCTGCGCGGCGCGCCGCTGTCGGCCCGCATCGGGCTGGCGCTGATCGTGATCTATGCCATTCTGGCGCTGTTCGCGCCGCTGATCGCGCCCTATGGCGAATCCGAGGTGGCCGGTGCCGCCTATCAGCCCTGGGTCGCGCCTTATTATCTGGGCACCGATGCGCTCGGCCGCGATGTGATGTCACGGCTGATCTATGGCGCGCGCAATACGGTGGGGATCGCGCTGATCACCACCTGCCTTGCCTTCCTGATCGGGGCGGTGCTGGGCCTGCTGGCCGCCACGGTCGGCGGCTGGGTCGATACCGTGCTGTCGCGGGTGATCGACGTGCTGATGGCCATCCCGTCGCTGATCTTTGCCCTGCTGATCCTGACGATCACCGGCGCCTCGGCCACGGCGCTGGTGCTTGTGATCGCGGTGCTGGACAGCACGCGCGTCTTCCGCCTGTCGCGCGCCGTGGCGCAGGGCATCCTGACGATGGATTATATCGAGGTTGCCCGGATGCGCGGCGAGGGTCTGGGCTGGATCATCCGCCGCGAGATCCTGCCCAATGCCTCGGCGCCGCTGATCGCCGAATTCGGGCTGCGGTTCTGTTTCGTGTTCCTGTTCATCTCGGCGCTCAGCTTCCTTGGTCTGGGGCTGCAACCGCCGACGGCGGATTGGGGATCCATGGTGCGCGAAAGCGCGCGGCTGATTTCATTCGCCAATTTCGCAACCTGGCAAACGGCCACCTTCGGCCTGGCCCCCCTGCTGCCTGCAGCGGCAATCGCCATCCTGACGGTTGCGGTGAATATGGTGGTGGACTGGGTGCTGCACCTGTCCAGCGGATTGAAGGACTGAGCCATGACCAAACTTCTGGAAATCCGCGACCTGTGGATCGAGGCCCGTTCCGGCGACGACTGGCACAAGATCGTCAAGGGCGTGAACCTCGATCTGGCGCGGGGCGAGGTGCTGGGCCTGATCGGCGAAAGCGGGGCGGGAAAATCCACCCTCGGCCTGACCGCCATGGGCCATGTCCGCCCCGGGTGCCGCATTGCGGGCGGGTCGATCCGCTTTGACGGGCAGGAACTGGTGGGCGCCAATGCGCAGGTGCTGCGCCATCTGCGCGGGCGGCGGATTGCCTATGTGGCGCAATCTTCGGCCGCCGCCTTCAACCCCGCCTGGCGGCTGATCCGCCAGCATTGCGAGGCGCCGGTGCGCCATGGCGTGATGCCCCGCGCGCAGGCCGAGGCCGAGGCGGTGCGGCTCTATACCGAAATGCGGTTGCCCGACCCCGATCAGATCGGGTTCCGCTTTCCGCATCAGGTTTCCGGCGGGCAGCTGCAACGCGCGATGACCGCGATGGCCATGGCCTGCAAGCCCGATCTCATCATCTTCGATGAACCGACGACCGCGCTGGATGTCACAACCCAGATCGAGGTTCTGGCCGCGATCCGCGACATCGTGCGCAACCATGGCGCGGCGGCGATCTATATCACCCATGATCTTGCGGTGGTCGCCCAGATGGCCGACCGGGTGAAGGTGCTGCTGAAGGGCGAAGAGGTCGAGGATGCCCCGGTGCGCGAGATGCTGGCCAATCCGCAACAGGAATATACCCGGTCGCTCTGGGCCGTGCGGGAGTTTCGGCCTGCGCCACGCGGCCCTGCCCCGGCAGGCCCGCCCCTGTTGCAGATCGACGGCGTTGATGCCGCCTATGGCACGCAGAAGGTTCTGGAAAACGTATCGCTTGCGGTGCCGCGCGGGCGCACCGTGGCGGTGGTGGGCGAAAGCGGGTCCGGCAAATCCACCACGGCGCGGGTGGTGATGGGGCTGTTGTCGCCCAGTGCAGGCAAGGTAACCTTTGACGGCGCGGAACTGCCCACCAGCGTCAGTGGCCGACCGCGCAGGCTGTTGCAACGGATGCAGATGATCCACCAGATGGCCGATACCGCGCTGAACCCGCGCCAACGCATCCGCGAGGTGCTGGGCCGCCCGCTGGAATTCTATCTGGGCCTGAAAGGCCGCGCGAAAGAGGCCCGCATCCGCGAATTGCTGACCGAGATCGAGCTGGACCCGGAGCGCTTCATCGACCGGCTGCCGGGCGAGCTGTCGGGCGGGCAGAAGCAGCGCCTCTGCATCGCCCGCGCCCTGGCCGCCGAGCCAGAGCTTATCATCTGCGATGAGGTGACCAGCGCCCTGGATCAGCTGGTGGCCGAGGGCATCCTGCGCCTGCTGGACCGCATCCAGCGCGAGCGTGGCATCAGCTATCTGTTCATCACGCATGATCTGGCCACGGTGCGGGCGATTGCCGATCATGTCGTGGTGATGCAGCATGGCCGGGTTGTGGAACAGGGCGACAAGGCCCGCATCTTCTCGCCCCAGCACGAACCCTATACCGACCTGCTGCTGTCTTCGGTGCCCGAGATGGACCCGGACTGGCTGAACCATGTGCTGGCACGGCGGCAGGCGGCAGGCTGACCATTTCCCCGCCGGGAATGAAAAAGGGCGGCCCTTTGCGGGGCCGCCCTTTTGGTGTGTTCCTCGGAGAGCTTACAGGTCCAACACCACACGCCCCTTGGGGCGCGAACAGCAGATCAGCGCCTGACCGGGGCCGGGCGGGTCCAGCGGATCGCTGAAATATTCCACCTGCCCATCCTTCACCCCGCAGCGACAGGAATTGCAGATGCCGGACCGGCAGACGAAAGCCGGGTCCAGCCCTGCGCTTTCGGCCAGTTCAAGGATCGAATTCACACCGCTGTTCCATGCCAGCGTCACGCCAGACCGGGCAAAGACCACCTCGTCGCCGCCCTCGGTATCCGGCAGCGGCTGGGCGGGGAACGGGGCTTTGCGGGCCGCCGGTTCCGCAACCTTGCGCACATCGGGATCGGTCAGGAAATCCAGTTTATCCAAGGATTTCGGGGCATTCACCGGAATGCGCGGGATCGCAGGCGGCGCCGGGGCGGCCTGATCGGCGGCCAGTTTCGGCAGCGAACCGCCGGGGCCGAAGAATTCATAGGCGATGCGTTCGGGTGCAATGCCCAGGCCCGTCAGCAGCCGCCACATCGCCACCATGAAAGGCACCGGCCCGCAGAGATAGACCTGATAATCATCCAGCGGCAGCAGGGATTGCAGCAGCGCCGCATCCACCACCCCCGTTGCATCGGCCTTATCCCCCGGCGCGGGATGGCGCAGCACGTTGCAGACCGTGATCCGCCCGGCAGAGGCATCGGCCAGCGCCGCCACCTCGCCGCGCAGGGGCTGCACCGCGCCATTTTCCACCGCATGCACCAGCCATACCTTGCGGTTGCCCTGTGCCAGACGGTGCAGCATCGACAAAAGCGGCGTCAGCCCGACCCCGCCCGCCAGCAGCAGCACGGGGCGCGTGCTGTCTTCATCCAGAAAGAACGCGCCGCGCGGGGCCGCGATCTCGATCTCGGCACCCTCGGCCAGCCGGTCATGCAGCCAGACCGACCCGAGGCCATCGGGCCTGCCGTCCAACCCCACCTCGCGCTTCACCGAAATCCGGTGGCAATCCGTGGCATCAACGGCGTTCGACAGTGAATAGGTCCGCAATACCGGCCCTTCCGGGCCGGGAATGCGCAGCGTCAGATATTGCCCCGGCCGCGCAGGCCAAAGCGCGCCGCCATCGGCGGGCACCAGATGAAACGAGGTGATGACGCTGCTTTCCGGGTGCTTGCGCGCCACCCGGAACCGCCGGAATGTCTCGGCCATGGCTCAGGCCTGCATCTTGGCGTCAACCGCCTGTTCTTCGGCAATCATCGCCTCCAGCTGGCGGCGGAAGCGCAGCTGGCCCGCGTCGATCGACAGGTCGATATGCGGCGAGGTCTTTTCGCGCAGCCCGATCTGCACCGCATTCAGCACCGCCCGATCCTCTTCAAAGGCGTGGCGGACATCCGCGCTCATCATGGCCGAAAGCTCGGCATCATCGGGGCGGATATTGCGCAGCTGGAACCAGTAATAGCGGGTTTCCGTCTCGGTCGAGGGGGTCATGAAGTTATAGCTGTCCATGACAAAGGTTTTCTCGTGCAGCGTACCCTCCGGCCCGCCGGTGCCCGCCGGGGTAAAGATCGCCCGGATCAGCGCGCTGCAGGGATAGCGCACCTCGTAATGCTGCAAGCGGTCGCAGTTGCCTTCAAATTCCACGATCTTGGCATAGAATGGCGCCGGGGCCACATCCATCATCCAGCGATGAACGATCACGCCATCATCGGTGCGCGTCACCTTCAGCGGCGTGTCCTTGGTGGCGGCCTGGGCAAAGCTGGTCTCGTGCACCCAGGCCACATGGGTCGGGTCCAGCAGGTTATCGGTCATCAGCAGATAGTTGCACTGCAATTCCATCGCAGCACCACGGTTGATGCCCCAGTCGGGGCTGTCGAAATTCGGGATGTCGATGATGTCATCGGCATCGGCGATGGCGGCATTGCCCATCCAGATCCAGACCAAACCATATTTCTCATGCACCGGATAGGCGCGCACCTTGGCCGCCGAAGGGATGCGGCCACCACCCGGCGCCCAGACACACTGGCCCGCGCAATCAAAGGTCAGGCCGTGATAGCCACATTCAACAGTGTCGCCCTTGATCCGCCCCTTGGACAGCGGCAGCTTGCGGTGCGGGCAGGCGTCTTCCAGCGCGATGACCTCGCCCTGAGTATTGCGGAAAACGCAGATCTTTTCGCCCAGAACCAGAATCTGCCGCAGGCTGTTGTCGATCTCGCTGCCCCAGGCTGCGACATACCAGGCGTTTTTGAGAAACATGGCTACATCCCTATATGGCGGTGTTTGCCGGGATTATGCGCAGACAAATCATGCCGTGCCAGCCGAGAAAGACTCGTCAATTGTTTAGATTTTCTTCCCTCTCATGTCGCGTTTCCCCTTGGTTTCCGACATCACCCAGTTGAGAAAATCGCGCGCAGGCTTGTGGGTCATGGTCGTCAGGCCCCAGCAGATGAAATAGGCCTCGGGCATGGGCAGCACGTCATCCGACAGCCGCACCAGCCGCCCTGAATCAAGATCCGGCCCAGCAAACGCGGCCTGCGCCAGCACCACCCCCTGACCCGCCGCCGCCGCCTCCAGCGCCAGACTGGACAGCGAATAGACGGCGACCGTCCGCATCGGCGCGGCCAGCGCGGTGTTCTGCGCCGCAAACCAATGCGACCAATGCGGCGCCACCGATTCCTCCATACCCCAGTCGATCCCGATCAGCGGCAGACGCGCCAGCCCCTCGCTGGTCCGCGCCTCGGGATGGCTGGCCAGAAACTCGGGCGAGCAGGCGGGAAAGCAGACATCGGTGAACAGCGCCCGCGAATGAGGATAGCGCGTGGCCGCCAGCCCATATGTCAGGCGAAAGGTCAGATCCATCAGCTGCGGTTCGGTTTCGCGGTGGGTGGCAACGATTCGCAGCGTGGTTTCAGGCGCATTGGCCTGAAACCTGTGGATCATCGGGTTCAGCCACTTCTGCAGCAGGGTGGGCAACCCCGTCACGGTCAGATCTTCCGACATGCGCTGCGCCGATGCAAATTCCTGCGCGCGGGCAAGCCGGTCGAATCCCTGCGAAATCATCTCGTGGTAGATCCGCGCCACGGGGGTCATCGTGATCCGCCGCCCCTCGCGCAGCAGCAATGGCAGCCCGGCATGATCTTCCAGCAAACGCAATTGCTGGCTGATGGCCCCGGGGGTCACGCCAAGGCTGCGGGCCGCGCCATGAACCGTGCCTGTCCGGCCAAATGCATCAAATGCCTGCAAGGCGCGCAGCGGCGGAAGGCCCGTGCTCATTTTTAAGCTCCATCCAGAATGAATGTTTAGGTAGGCTTAACAAGTATACAGCGGGAATGATTTGTGGGCCAGCGATACACATCTTAGGCTATTAAGATCATACATAATAGCAAGCACCCGAATAACACTGCCGTCCATCCACCGATCCGGGCCATCCAGAGAAGAAGGCCCGTCAACAGGGAGAAAGCCAGATGGCCCATTTCACCAACCGTCGTTCCGTTCTGCTGGGCATGGGGGCGATGTCGGCTGCCGCCACGCTTGGCCTGACCATGCGCCCGGCCTTTGCACAAAACACCCCGCAATCCGGCGGCACCTTCCGCCTCGGGATCTCGGATTTCAGCACGGCGGATACGCTCGACCCGCAGGTGAACGAATACCGCTTCATGATGCACCTGCAATATCAGCTGCGGAACTGCCTTGTCGAAATCGGCCCCGGCGGCGTTCTGGTGCCCGAACTGGCCACAGAATGGGGCCCGAATGCCGATATGTCGGCCTGGACCTTCAAGATCCGCTCGGGCGTCAGCTTCAGCAACGGCAAGCCGCTGACCGCCGAGGATGTGGTCTGGTCGCTGAACCTGCACCGCGGGCCGGATACCATTTCCGGCGCGAAATCGCTGATGCTGGCCGTCAAGGATATCGCCGTCACCGCCCCGCTGGAGGTAACCGTCACGCTCGACGGGCCGAATGCAGGCTTCCCCGCCATCCTGTCGATGATCAACATGCTGATCGTGCCAGCCGATGACCGCGCGTTTGACAAGGGCGTGGGCACCGGCGGTTACATCCTCGAAGCCTACGAGCCGGGCCTGCGCAGCGTCGTGCGCAAGAACCCGAATTACTGGAAAGAGGGCCGCGCGCATTTCGATGCGATCGAACTGCATTGCATCGCCGATATCAACGCCCGCACCACGGCCCTGCAGACCGGCCAGATCGACGCGATGGGCTTTGTCGATACCACCACCGCGCCGCTTCTGCAGGCCATGCCCGGCATCAACCTGATCCAGACCCAGGGCAAGCTGCATCATGGTTTTACCATGAATGTCACCGATCCGCTGTTCAAGGACCGGGATGTGCGGCTGGCCATGAAGCTGGCCATTGACCGGGAAGAGGTGCTGACCAAGATCCAGGGCGGCTATGGCTCGATCGCCAATGACCAGCCGCTGTCGAAGGCCTATGCCTATCATAACCCCAATCTCGAACAGCACTCCTACGACCCCGATAAGGCCCGGGCGCTGCTGGAAAAGGCCGGTGCCGCCGGGCTGACCGTGCCGCTGCATGTGGCCGAACTGCCCTTCACCGGGGCCACCAACATGGCGCAGCTTTATGCCGAACAGGCCTCCCGTGCCGGGATCACCATTGATATCAAGCGCGAACCGGATGACGGCTACTGGTCCAACATCTGGGGCAAGCGCCCGATGTTCGCCACGCGCTGGTCGGGCCGCGTGAACGAGGATGCGATGCTGACCCTGGCCTATTCGCGCCAGAGCATCGGAAGCTGGAACGAAAGCAGCTGGGATAACGAGGCGTTCAACAAGGCGCTGGTCGCCGGCCGCAGCGAACCCGACGAGGCCCGCCGCAAAGAGCTGTATTGGGAATGCCAGAGCCTGATCTGGGAGGATGCGGGGCTTGTGGCGCCGATCTGGGCCGATTTCCTCGATGCCACCAGCGACAAGATCGGCCACGGCGATATCGCCAATGACTGGGAACTGGATGGCGCGCGCTGCGGCGAACGCTGGTGGTTCAAGGCCTGATCCTGTGCAAACCCTCCGGGGCGGTGTCCCGCCGGCCCGGATACTCCCAGATGCGGCGGCCCCTGTCCGGCCGCCGCCCCCTTTGCTTTCCCGGAAAAGACCATGAACCATACCGAACCCAGCGCTGGCGTGCAGGCGGCAATTGCCGGGCTTGAGGCGCGTTTCGGCAACCGGCTCAGCCGGGCCGAGGCTGTCCGTTCGCAGCACGGCGCTGTCGAAAGCTGGCTGCCGCAGGCCTTGCCCGATGCCGTCCTGTTCCTGCTGACCACCGAAGAGGTCGCCGAAGCGGTTGCCCTGTGCCATCACCATGGCGCACCCGTCATTCCCTTTGGCGCGGGATCGTCGATCGAAGGGCAGGTGCTGGCGCCGCAGGGGGGTATCAGCTTCGATCTGTCGGGCATGGATCGGGTGCTGGCGGTGAACCCAGAGGATATGGATTGCACGGTGCAATGCGGCGTGATCCATCAGAATCTGAACGAAACCCTGCGCGCGACCGGGCTGTTCTTCCCGGTTGATCTGGGGGCACATGCCACATTGGGCGGCATGGCATCCACCCGGGCATCGGGCACAACGACCGTGCGCTATGGCTCGATGCGCGAGCTGGTGCTGGGCCTGACCGTGGTGATGCCCGACGGGCAGGTGATCCGCACCGGCGGGCGGGCGCGCAAATCATCGGCCGGATACGACCTGACGCATCTCTTCGTGGGGGCCGAGGGCACACTTGGCATCATCACCGAAGTGACCCTGCGCCTGTTCGGTCGGCCCGAGGCCTCGCGGTCGATCCTCTGCGCCTTCGAGGATCTGCCATCGGCCACCGCCTGCGTCGTGGCCGCGCTGCAATCGGGGCTGGGGCTGAACCGGATCGAACTGGCCGATGCCTTGCAGATGCAGGCGATCAACGCACATAGCGGCGCAAACCTGCCGGAACGCCCGACGCTTTGGGTGGAACTTACCGGGTCAGAGCCTGCCGTGGCCCATGACGCCGCCCTGTTTGCCGATCTCGCGCAAGGCTGCGAGGCGCTGCATCTGGAGGAAGCCGCCAACCACGAGGCCGCCAACCGCCTCTGGCGGCTGCGTCACAATGCGCTTTATGCCACGCGGGCCCTGCGCCCGGGGATCAAGGGCATTTCCACCGATGTCTGCGTGCCGATCTCGCGCCTGCCCGATTGCATCGCCGAAATCCGCGCCGAAATTGATAAGACCGGCCTGATCGCCCCGCTGATCGGCCATGCGGGCGACGGTAACTTTCATCTGGTGCTGATGTTCGACCCGGACAATCCGCAGGAAACCGCTGTGGCGCGCCAGATCAATGCCAAACTGATCGCCATCGCACTGGCCATGGGCGGCACCGCCACCGGCGAACATGGCGTGGGCCTGGGCAAGATGGGCTACATGCAGGCCGAACACGGCGCGGCCCTGGATGTCATGCGCCGGATCAAACGGGCGCTCGACCCGTCAGGGATCATGAATCCCGGCAAGATCTTCACCCTTTGACGCCGACCTTCCCGCTTTAACAAGGTGTTCCCCATGACAACCCGTTCCTCGGCGTCGCTGATCCGCGCCGAAATCGCAGCCCTGCCCGATTACAATGCCGGTCTTGCACTGGATCAGTTCCGCGCCCGCTATGGCCGCGATGCGCTGGCCAAGGTGGACAGCAACGAAAACCCGTTTGGCCCCTCGCCTGCCGCCATCGAACAGATCCGCGCGGCTGCGGCGGGCATTGGCCGCTACCCGGATGCCGGTGATGCTGCCCTGCGCCATGCGATTGCCGCGCATACCGGCCGGGATGCCGAAACCGTCATCCTCGGCAATGGGTCCGAAGATCTGATCGGTGCCATCTACCGGGCAACCCTGCGGCCCGGTGACCGCGTGCTGACCATCTGCCCCAGCTTTGGCCTGCATGAATTCGGCGCCCAGAGCATGGGGGCCGTGGTGGAAAAGGTGCCCTTCCCCGCCGACTGGCGTTTCCCGGTCGACGGCCTGATACAGGCCATGGCACAGCCGCTGCGCATCCTGATCTTCTCCTCGCCGTCGAACCCGGCAGGCCCCGCCATCACGCAACCCGAGCTGACCCGCCTGCTGGCCGCCGTGCCCGAAGGCGCGCTGATCGTGTTTGACGAAGCCTACCGCGAATATCTGGCGGGCGATCTGGCCTTCGAGGCGACAGACCTGCTGGACCGTGCAGGCCATGCCTGGATCAGCCTGCGCACCTTCTCCAAGGCTTATGGCCTGGCCGGCGCGCGGGTGGGCTATGGGCTCTGTTCCGACACCGGCATGGCGCGGGCGCTGCGCAAGACGCGCAATCCCTTTGCCGTCAATGCGCTGGCCGGGGTGGCCGCACTGGCCGCGCTGGCGGATGCGGCGCATCTTGACCGCACGACCGCCCATATCCGGGCCGAGCGGGTGCGCATCGCCGCCGCGCTGACCGCGATGGGGGTAGAGGTGGCGCCGGCGCAGGGCAATTTCCTGTTCTTCAAGACCCGGCTGCCCGGCACCCAGCTGGCCGAGGCGCTGCGGCATCAGGGCGTGCTGATCAAGGGCTGGCAGGAAAGCCCTTTCCTCGACTGGGCACGCGTCACCATCGCGCTGGCCGACGAAAACGACAGCTTTGTCAAGGCCCTGTCCAAAGTCCTGTAACCGCCGCCGCCGGATCGCCGA
>Ga0154510_1044_pt1 | contig 10234 bp, 12 predicted proteins | sample RifGroE1_FD_115989 | JGI IMG/M metagenome (GOLD analysis project Ga0154510, IMG submission 115989) | Rhodobacteraceae bacterium GWE1_64_9
AGCCGCTCTTCCGACCGCAGCACGAGGAAATCAAGGATGGCCCCGGCCGATTTGGTATCCGATGCCAGCCAGTTGTCGAAATGGTCGCGCACAGCGCCTTCCACCCATTTCGCGGCTTCTTCGGTCGACAGCCGGTCCTTGGTCTGGCCCACGAACTGCGGTTCGCGGATAAAGCACGACACCAGCGCGCAGCCGCCTGTCAGCAGATCCTCGCGGGTGATCTGTTCGGCCTTGCGGTTCTTCACCAGATCGCCATAGGCGCGCATGCCCTTCAGGATCGCGGCCCAGAACCCCGCCTCATGCGTGCCACCTTCGGGGGTGGGCACGGTGTTGCAATAGGATTGCAGGAAACCGTCGCGCATGGGCGTCCAGTTGATCGCCCATTCCACACTGCCCGGCACGCCGTATTTTTCGGTAAAGCTAACCTTTCCGGCAAAAGGCCGGTCCGCATAGGTTGTTGTTTTCTCAAGCGTATCGCTCAGATAATCGGCCAGGCCGCCGGGAAAGTGAAAATTCGCCTCCAGGGGGGTTTCGCCGTCATTGATCGCGGTTTTCCAGCGGATTTCGACGCCCGAGAACAGATAGGCCTTCGACCGTACCATTTTCAGCAGCCGCGCCGGTTTCATCTGCAGCGCGCCAAAGATTTCGGCATCGGGGTGGAAGGTCACGGTGGTGCCGCGCCGGTTGGGGGCAGGGCCGATCTTCTGCACCGGGCCTTGCGGGATACCGCGCGAAAAGCTCTGGCGGAACAGCTCGCGGTTGCGCGCCACCTCCACCACCATGCTGTCGGACAGCGCATTCACCACCGAGGCGCCGACACCGTGCAACCCGCCCGAGGTCTGATAGGCCTTGCCGTTGAACTTGCCGCCCGCGTGCAAGGTGCACAGGATCACCTCCAGCGCCGATTTGCCGGGAAACTTCGGATGCGGATCCACCGGGATGCCCCGGCCATTGTCGCGGATCGTCACGCTGTAATCGGCGTGCAGCTCTACTTCGATGCGGTTGGCATGGCCTGCCACCGCTTCGTCCATCGAATTGTCCAGAACTTCGGCCACCAGGTGATGCAGGGCGCGTTCATCCGTGCCGCCGATATACATCCCCGGCCGCTTGCGGACAGGTTCCAGCCCTTCCAGCACCTCGATGGACGAGGCGTTGTAGTCGTCGTTCTGGGCGGCGAACATGTCACTGGCCATGGGATGCGCGATTCCTCTTGGGGGGTCTTGAGCGGCGGATTAGACCATTCACCGCCGCTTGCTGCAAGTGCGAGGAATCTAGGGATTGGGGAAGGGCGCCGCCCCTCCCCAATCTTTACGCAGGTTCGGCCAGACGGGCGACCCACATCGCCTGAAACGCCGGGCGCGCCTGACAGCGCGTCAGCCAGCCCGCCAGTGCCGGATAGGCCGCCATCAGCGGCGCATGGCCCTGCGCATAGCGGGCACATTCCGCCACCATGATATCGGCCACGGTAAAGCGGTCCAGCAGCCAGTCGCGGCCCTGCAGATAGCTGTCCAGCCGGGCAAAGGGCCGGGCCAGCTTTTCGGCGGCCGCGGCGATCTGTTCGGGGCCTGTGGCCTGCAGGATGGCCAGCGCAGGGCTTTCCACGGCGGTGGCGGCAAACAGCATCCAGTTGTCGCACAGCGCCTGTTCCGCCGCCGTCTGCGGGGCCAGCGCGCCACCATGGCTGCGTGCGATATGCTGGCAGATGGCCAGGCTTTCGGTCAGCAGCAGATCGCCATCCGTCATCGCCGGAATCTGGCCCATCGGGTTCACCGCCAGAAATTCGGCGCTGGCCGTGTTCACCGGCGCATCTGCCGCCGCCGGATCAGCCAGCCGATAGGCCTGAACCACGGGCACATGCGCAAAATCCATGCCGATTTCCCCCAGAAGCCACAAAGGGCGCGACGCGCGCGATCGGTAGCAGCCGTAAACGGTAATCATCCTGTCCTCCTGTCCACTGCCGCGATGGTAGAGGCGGTGCCGCGGGGCGGGGCAATGAAAATCTGAGTTTTCGCAGAAGAATTTGACAGCGATCAAGGCGCTTCATGACAGTTTCGTGAAGCCTTGCAGGATCATGATCTGATGGGAGTCCCGCATGGAAGATATCGCCCCGATCCCTGCCGCCGAAGCTCTGGCTGCCCCGCCGGTGATGGAACCGCCGGTTCCGGCCGAGGAAAAGCCCGCGCGCCCCGGCCCGCGCGAATTTCCCCGCGCCGCGCCCGATGCCGTGCGCGAGGCTTTTGAACAGGGCATCTATCCCTATCACCGCCCGATGGGGCGCGTGGCCTATGAGGCGGAAAAGGCCCGGTTGCAGGCCGAACTGCTGAAGGTGCAGATCTGGGCGCAGGAAACCGGGCAGAAATTCGTGATCCTGATGGAAGGCCGCGATGCGGCGGGCAAGGGCGGCACCATCAAGCGGTTCATGGAACATCTGAATCCGCGCTATGCCCGGGTGGTTGCGCTGACCAAGCCGGGCGACAAGGAAAAGGGCGAATGGTTCTTTCAGCGCTACATCCAGCATCTGCCGACCACCGGGGAAATCGTGTTTTATGACCGCAGCTGGTACAACCGTGCGGGCGTGGAACGGGTGATGGGGTTTTGCAGCCCGTCGGAATATCTGGAATTCATGCGCGAGGTGCCCGAACTCGAACGCATGTTGGTGCGGTCTGGCATAAGGCTTTATAAATACTGGTTTTCCGTCAGCCGGGCAGAGCAGCGCCGCCGCTTTGTAGAACGCGAAACCGATCCGCTGAAGATGTGGAAACTGTCGCCCATCGACAAGGCGAGCCTGGACAAATGGGATGAATACACCGAGGCGAAAGAGGCGATGTTCTTCTATTCCGATACCGCCGATGCGCCGTGGATCGTGGTGAAATCCGATGACAAGAAACGCGCGCGGCTCAATTGCATGCGGCATTTTCTGGCAACGCTGAACTATCCGGGCAAGGATGCGGTGGTGGTAGGCGTGCCTGATCCGCTGATCGTGGGTCATGCCGGGCAGGTGATCGGCGGGGCGGGGCATATTCTGGATACCGCGCTGCCGCCCGATTTCCGCAAGGCCGCAGCGCCGCGAAAGCCGGTTTCCGCCAAGGGCTGAGCGGGGCGCTTGCATGGGGCGGCGGCCCGGCCTAATCCATTGAGGAAACTGGCGGAGGCGGCGATGATGCGGCGGGCAATGGCTGGCGTGATGATGGCTGCGGCGCTGGCGGCGACACCGGCGCTGGCGCATCCGCATATCTGGATCGACGCCGGGGTCGAGGTGATCTTCAATGCGCAGGGCCGGGCCGAGGCGGTGCGGCTGACCTGGGTATATGACGATTTCTATTCGCTGCTGCTGGTCGAGGAACGCGGCCTGGATGCCGATCACGACGGCAATGCCACGCCCGAAGAAACCGTTGCGTTGCAAGGGTTTGACATGAACTGGCAGGCCGGTTTCGCCGGGGACAGCTATGTTTTGTCGGGCGAGGCGCCGGTGGTGCTTGGCCCGCCTGCGGATTGGACGGCGGCCTATCAGGGCGGGCGGCTGACCTCGACCCATCTGCGGCGGATCGACCCGCCGGTGGCGATGGACAGGCCCTTGAAGGTGCAGGTCTACGACCCTGGATTTTATTCTGCCTATACAATCGCTTATGATCCGAAATTCACCCCTGCGCTGCCAGAGGGATGCGCGGTGCAGGTGTTCGAACCCGACCGTGACGCGGCAGACGAACGGCTGCTGGCGGCCCTGGCGGAATATGGCGCCGACGAGGATGTGGAGGCCGATTTTCCGGCGGTGGGGGCAGCCTTTTCCGAAGAGGTCAGGATCACATGCGACGGGGCGTGATGCTGGCCGGGCTGGCGGTGGCGCTGCTGCTGGCGGCGCTGTGGCTGGGCGGTGGTTTCACCGCGCTGCGCCTTTGGGCCGAAGAGGCGACACGCGCCGTGCAGCGCGATATGGCGGGGGCGGTGCGGGCCATTGCACAGGGCGCACCGGGGGCTGTTTTCGGTCTGCTTTCCGTCTGTTTTGTGTATGGCTTTTGTCACGCCGCCGGGCCGGGACATGGCAAGATGCTGATCGGCGGCTATGGCATGGCGCGGCGGGTGGCTTTGGGTCGGCTGGTGGGGCTGGCCTTCGCCGCAAGTCTGGCGCAGGCCACCGTGGCGGTGGCGCTGGTCTATGGCTTGTTGCTGGGGTTCGGCTGGGCGCGCGGTCAGGTGGAGGGGCTGAACGACCAGCTTCTGGCGCCGCTGTCCCATGCCATGATCGCGGGGCTGGGCCTGTGGCTGGTGCTGCGCGGCTGGCGCGGGCTGCGGCGGGGCAGGCGGGCGGAGGATCATGGCCACGACCACGACCATCACCATGACCACGGGCACCACCATGACCATCATCACGACCATGGCGCCGATTGCGGCTGTGGCCATGCCCATGGGCCGACGCCGGAACAGGCGGCGCAGGTGACGGGCTGGCGCGATGCGGCGGTGCTGGTGGCGGGCATTGCCCTGCGGCCCTGTTCCGGGGCGCTGTTCCTGCTGATCGTCAGCTGGCAGATGGGCATTGCCGCCGCAGGCATTGCGGGCACCTATGCCATGGGTCTGGGCACGGCTTTCGTCACGGTGGCAGTGGCCGCGATTTCCGTATCGCTGCGCGAAGGCGCGCTGGCGGCGCTGCCGGGGCGACAGCTGGCGCGGGCCTTGCCGGTGTTCGAGCTGGCGGTAGGGGCCATCGTTGCGATTGTAGCCATACAACTTATGGTGGCTGCCCTTTGACGCGGCATCTTGCCGCAAGTTTGATCGGGCAGTAAAGATCAGGCATGTCGCAGATCCATTCCCCCTCTGCCCATGCGCGGGCGCTGCTCGTGCTTGGGGTGCCCCTTGTCGGCAGCCATCTGGCGCAGATGCTGCTGCATGTCGTCGATACCGTCATTCTGGGCTGGTATGGCGTGACCGAACTGGCGGCGGTGGTGATCGGGTCATCCTCGTTCTTTGTGGTGTTCATCCTGGGATCGGGCTTTGCGCAGGCGGTGATGCCGATGGTGGCGCAGGCGCTGGGCCGCGGCGATGAAACCGAGGTGCGGCGGGCGACCCGGATGGGGCTTTGGCTGTCGCTGCTGTTCGGCGTGGTCAGCTATCCGCTGTTCTGGTGGTCTGGCGATATCATGCTGGCTTTGGGCCAGCGGCCCGAAGTGGCGCAGCTGGCGCAGGATTTCCTGCGGGTGGCGGGCCTGGGCATCCTGCCTGCGCTGGTGGTGATGACGCTGAAAAGCCATCTGGCGGCGCTGGAGCGCACGCAGGTCGTGCTGTGGGTGACGGTGGCGGCGGTCTTCCTCAACGCGGGGCTGTGCTATCCGCTGGTGTTTGGCCGCTGGGGGATGCCAGAGCTGGGCGTGGCCGGGGCGGGCGTTGCCTCTTTCACGGTGCAGCTGTTCACCATGGTGGCGCTGGTGGCCTATGCCGGCTGGTTGCCCGCTCTGCGGCGGTTTCATCTGTTCCAGCGGTTCTGGCGGCCTGACTGGCACGCATTTGCAGGGGTGTTCCGGCTTGGCCTGCCGATCGGGCTGACGAGCCTTGCGGAAAGCGGGCTGTTTCAGGCCTCGGCCATCATGATGGGCTGGATCGGCACGGTAGAGCTGGCGGCGCATGGCATTGCGATGCAGATCGTGTCGCTGGGCTTCATGGTGCATCTGGGGCTGGCCAATGCGACGACGGTGCGCACCGGGCGGCTGGCCGGGGCGGGCGACTGGGGCAACCTGCGGCGCGGCGGCCGGGTGGCCATCGTGCTGTCGGTGGTGGTGGGGCTGTCGCAGGTGGCGCTGTATCTGGGCCTGCCCCAGCCGATTATCAGCCTGTTCATCGACCGCAGCAGCGCCGAGGCGCCGCAGATCCTGCTGATCGGCACCACGCTGCTGGCGCTGGCGGCGGCGTTTCAGCTGCTGGATGGCGCGCAGGTCATGGCGCTGGGCCTGTTGCGCGGGGTGCAGGATACGCGGGTGCCGATGTGGCTGGCCGCGTTTTCCTATTGGGGTGTGGGGATCCCGGCCTCTTACCTGCTGGCGTTCAAGGCGGGCTATGGCAGCGTGGGGCTGTGGAGCGGGCTGGTGATCGGCCTGGCCTTCGCTTCGGCCATGCTGATGGCCCGGTTCTGGCTGCGGGTGCCGCGGCCTGCGGCGGTTTATTCGGCCTGATCCTTCATCAGCCGGTCGGCCTTGCGGCGGACCAGGGCGTTGCGCAGATCGTGCATGGTCAGCAGCAGGCTGTCGGTGACGGCATCCAGCTGGGCATCGCTGGCGCGGGTCTGCACCCATTGCGTCGTCAGGTTCAGGTGATCGACGGCGCGCAGGATGTCATCCACCTCGCGGGCGGCGAGAAGGGCGTTGCGCTGTGCCACCCAATCGCGGATCGCGGCAAGCTCTGCCTCGGTCAGTGCATGATCGCCATGGGGTTTGATATTGCCATTGCGCACATTGACCGTGGCAATCTCGATCATCTCGATCCGGCGCTGGCGGTTTTCGGTATCGACGCGAAAGACGATGGCGCCGTTTTCGCGGATGCGGAAATAGAATTCCGGCAGGTCTTCGGCCATCTATTCGGCTCCCATGCAGCGCAGCAGCGATCCGTCGGCATCCACCAGCGCGAACATGCGCGGGGCGCCGGGCGGGGTGAAGAAGCCGGTCAGGCGGGGGAGGGCATCTGCCGTTTCCGGCAGACCGGCTGCGCGCCAAGCGGCATGCAGGCCGTCCACATCCGCCACCCGGACACAGGCGGAAAACCAGCTGTCACCGGGCCTGAGTTCGGGATGGGGAAAGAACTCCAGCTCCAGCGGGCCACGGCGCAGGATCATCCAGCCGTCATTGCGGAAGGTTTCGGTGAAACCGAGGGCTGCGTAAAAGGCAGAGGTGGCAGCGAAATCGCGGCTGGGCAGGTTTGCTGTGATCCGGTCTGCCACCCCTTGCCCCCTTATTTCAGCCCGGCGCAGAAGGCCTGGATGCGGCTGCAGGCCTCGCGCAATGTCTCGTCGGCGGTAGCGTAGCTGACGCGGAAGTTGGGCGAAAGACCGAAGGCCGCGCCGAAGACCACGGCGACCCCGGTTTCCTCCAGCAGGGCGCTGGCGAAGGCCTCGTCATCCGCGATCAGGGTGCCTGCGGCGCTGGTCTTGCCGATGCAGCCCGAAATGTCGGGATAGACGTAGAAGGCGCCTTCGGGCGTTGGGCAGGTGATGCCCGGCGCGGCGTTCAGCATCGACACCACCAGATCGCGGCGGCGCTGGAACAGCGCCTTGTTGGTGGTCAGAAATTCCTGCGGGCCGGTGAGGCCTTCGAGCGCCGCATACTGGCTGACGGAACAGGGGTTGGAGGTCGACTGGCTTTGAACCGTGCCCATCGCCTTGATCAGATGCACCGGCCCCCCGGCATAGCCGATGCGCCAGCCGGTCATGGCATAGGATTTGCTGACGCCATTGGTGGTCAGCGTGCGGTCGTAAAGCTGCGGCTCCACCTCGGCGGGGGTGCAGAATTTGAAATTGTCGAAGACCAGATGTTCATACATGTCATCCGACAGGATCCAGACCTGCGGATGGCGCAGCAGAACGTCGGTCAGCGCCTTCAGCTCGTCCCAGGTATAGCCCGCGCCGGTGGGATTGGAGGGGCTGTTGAAGATGAACCACTTGGTTTTCGGCGTGATCGCCGCCTCAAGCTGGGCGGGGGTTATCTTGAAATTGTTTTCCAGCGTTGCCACCACCGGCACCGGGGTGCCCCCGGCCAGCAGCACCATATCGGGATAGCTGACCCAGTAGGGCGCCGGGATGATGACCTCGTCGCCCGGATTGCAGGTGGCGACCAGCGCATTGTAGAGGATCTGCTTGCCGCCGGTGCCCACGGTGATCTGGTTGGGCGCATAGGTCAGGCCATTTTCGGCCAGAAACTTGGCGCAGATCGCCTTTTTCAGCTCCGGGATGCCATCGACGGCGGTGTATTTCGTCTTGCCCTGATCGATGGCGCGCTTGGCGGCATCCTTGATGTTCTGCGGCGTGTCGAAATCGGGCTCCCCTGCGCCAAGGCCGATCACATCCTTGCCCGCTGCCTTCAGCTCGGCCGCCTTGGTGGTGACGGCGATGGTGGGCGAGGGTTTCACACGGGCAAGCGTATCGGAGAGGAAGGCCATTTCGGGCGCCTTTCGGGGTTGGAAATCCAGCCCCGGTTTCTTAGGGTGCCCCTTCCGGTCGATCAAGCGCTATCAGTAAAGGAGAGGCAAGATGACGGATGACACCTTGGAGGGATGGTTCAGCGAAGGCACGGCAACCTTCGGAGACCGCGTTGCAGGCGCCCGCGAACAGGCGGGCATGACCCAGGACCAGCTGGCCCGCAGGCTTGGGGTCAAGCTGAAAACCGTACAGGGCTGGGAAAATGACGCGCTGGAACCGCGCGCCAACAAGTTGCAGATGCTGGCGGGGATGCTGAATGTGTCGATCGTCTGGCTGCTGACGGGCGAGGGTGATGGCCCCGACGGCCCGCCGCCGGATCGCCCGGCCAGTGCCGAGGCCCGGCAGGTGATGGCCGAGCTGTCGCGCATCCGCGCACAGGCCCTTGCCTTGGCGCAGGCGGTAGGCCAGATGGAGCGCAGGGTGCGGACCCTGCTGAAAGAGGGCGTGGAATGACCGAAACACCGGATGCACGGCTGAAGCGGATGGCGATGCGCAGCTGGCGGCGCGGCACCAAGGAAATGGATCTGGTGCTGGGCCCCTGGGCCGATGCGCAGCTGGCGGCGATGACACCCGCGCAGCTGGATCTGTATGATGCGCTGCTGGAAGAGAATGATCAGGATCTGTTGCCCTGGGTGCTGGGCCAGACCGCACCACCGGAGCGCTTTGCCGCGCTTCTGACCGAAATCGGCACCTTCGCCCGCGCCCGGCTGCAGCCGAAAAGCTGAGCTGATTGCGTAAGATTTTCGCGGTTTCGCGGGAATTTTTACCCGATGTTTTCCTTTTGTCTTGAATCTCGGCCCATGATCGAGAGGCGGAGACGGGGATGACGGTTCATCAGAAGGTGCTGGACGGCTCGCACAGGGCATTCATGCTGGGCTATCTTGAAAATCTTGCACTGATCGAGCGGCTGCACCGTCTGCTGCTGGATGTGGTGAAGGACGAATTCGAACGTGTGGGTGTGCTGGAGATCAATCCGGTGCAGGCCCTGCTGCTGTTCAACATCGGGGAAAACGAGGTGACGGCGGGCGAGCTGAAATCGCGCGGCTATTATCAGGGCAGCAATGTCAGCTATAACCTGAAAAAGCTGGTCGAGCTGGGCTATATGCACCACCAGCGGTCGGAAATCGACCGCCGGTCGGTGCGGGTGCGGCTGACGGAAAAGGGCCGGGCGGTGCGCAGCCTGCTGCAGGAGCTGTTCACCCGCCATGCCGAAGCGCTGGAGCGGCGCGCCATCGTCACCCCCCAGGGGATGGAGGATGTGAACCAGACGCTGAAGCGGATGGAACGCTACTGGACGGAACAGATCCGCTATATCTATTGATCAGCGCCGCCACAGATGGGCGCGGCTGGCCAGAAGGCCCTGCGCCTTGGCCAGCAGGCGATTGGCCAGCCCCGGATGCGGGATCTGGCCCGCAGCCAGCCGGTCTGCCGCCACTTCGGGCGGGCAGGGGCGGCGGGTGAGCGGATCGAAGTAGCGGGGATAGGCGATCAGCGCGGCATGGGCCAGCTGCAGCAGATCAGGGCGTGGCAACGGATGGCCATCGGCGGCGCGCAGGCGGCGCTCGGGCACCGGCCCCAGATCGCGGGTCAGGCCCCAGCCGGCATAGAAGGGCGCGCCCAGGCAGGTGACCGGCTTGCCACGCAGAAGCGCCTCGAACCCCAGAAGCGAGGTCATCGTCCAGACCGCATCGCAGGCGGCGATCAAGGCCAGCGGATCGGCCTTCTGCGCCACCACATCGGCCAGCCCTTCGGCCTGCAGCTGATCTGCGGGCAGGGCGCCGGGGCGCAGGCCGGCCTCGACATCGGGGTGGGGCTTGAACACCACCACCGCTTCGGGATGGGCCGCCCGCACGGCCTGCAACAGCGCGTGGTTGGTGCGGATCGTGCCCGCGCCCAGACGGATCGAGGCGTCATCCTCGACCTGGCCGGGAACGAGGATGCGATAGCCTGCAGGCAGATCGTGCAGGGTGCCGCCCAGATTGTATTTCGAAACGCCTTGCGCCAGCAGCTGCGCCACCAGCCGTTCGGCGCGCCGCGCGCCCCCGGCAGGCAGCGGGGTCG
>Ga0154510_1048_pt6 | contig 10125 bp, 9 predicted proteins | sample RifGroE1_FD_115989 | JGI IMG/M metagenome (GOLD analysis project Ga0154510, IMG submission 115989) | Rhodobacteraceae bacterium GWE1_64_9
TCCTGCATGACACCGGCGCCAGCCTGAACCCGGCCATCGACATCGGCCAGGTGGAGGGTGCCTATGTGCAGGGCGCGGGCTGGCTGACCACCGAAGAGCTGGTCTGGGATGGCAAGGGGCGGCTGGCCACCCATGCGCCCAGCACCTACAAGATCCCCGCCTGTTCCGACCGTCCGCCGGTGTTCAACGTGCGGCTGTGGAACCGGCCCAACCGCGAGGATAGCGTCGGCAAATCCAAGGCGGTGGGCGAGCCGCCCTTCATGCTGGGGGTTTCGGCGCTGCTGGCGCTTTCCGATGCGGTCGCGGCCTGTGGCGACGGATCGCGCTATCCGGCGCTGGATGCGCCCGCCACGGCCGAGCGGGTGCTGTGGGCCGTGCAGCGGCAGCGCGCCGATGGCTGAGGGCGCAGGCTTCGATCGCGCGGGCCTGCTGGCGGCGCTGGAGCACCATGGTGCCGTGGTGCGGGTGGTGGTGGCCGCTTTCGACGGATCCTCCCCGCGCGAAGTGGGGGCGGCGATGCTGGTCTGGAACACCGGGCAAAGCGGCACCATCGGCGGCGGCGCGCTGGAGTTTCAGGCGGCAGAGCGCGCGCGCGCCATGCTGCAGCAGGGGCGGGCACTGGCCTGCGACCGTATCCCGCTGGGGCCTGCGCTGGGCCAGTGCTGCGGCGGTGCGGTGACCTTGGTAAGCGAGAGATTCGTGCTGGGGGCGCAGCTGCCCGGGGATGTGCTGGTGCGGCAGGTGGCGGGCCCCGTGGCCGAGATGCCGCTGGCCGTGCGGCGCCTGCTGGCTTCTGCGCGCGGGCAGGGCGCGCGGCCGCTGCCGCAGCTGGTGCAGGGCTGGTTCATCGAACCTGTGGCGCAGGCAGAGCGGCAGATCTGGATCTGGGGCGCGGGCCATGTGGGCCGGGCGCTGGTGGATGTACTGGCGCCCTTGCCGGGGCTGGCGATCACCTGGGTGGATACCGCGCCGGACCGCTTTCCCGATGCCGTGCCTGCGGGCGTGACGGTGCTGCCCGCCGCCGATCCGGCGCGGCTGGTGGCCCATGCGCCGCGCCATGCCGAACATCTGGTGCTGACCTATTCCCATGCGCTGGATCTGGAACTGTGCCACCGGCTGCTGACCCATGGCTTTGCGCATCTGGGTCTGATCGGGTCAGAGACGAAAGCGGCGCGTTTCCGGGCACGGCTGCGCGATCTGGGGCATCTGCCTACGGAAATTGCACGCATTGCCTGCCCGATAGGCGACAAGAGCCTTGGCAAACATCCCCAAGCGATTGCACTTGGGGTAGGGGTGGCTGTCCTGCAGCGGGGCGCCATGGACATGACAAGCCACGAAGAGAGGGCGGGATGACAACAGGGGGCGAGAGGGTGGCGGGCGAACTGCTGCGCATCGAGGGGGTCACCAAGGCCTATCCGGGAGTGGTGGCGAACAGCGATGTATCCTTCACCATCCGCGCGGGCGAGGTGCACGCCCTGCTGGGCGAGAATGGCGCCGGGAAATCGACGCTGGTGAAGATGATCTACGGGCTGGTCAAGCCAGATCAGGGCCGGATGACATGGCGTGGCGCCCCCTATGCGCCCAGCCAGCCCAGTGCCGCGCGCAGTTCTGGCGTGGCCATGGTGTTCCAGCATTTCAGCCTGTTCGAGGCGCTGAGCGTGGCTGAAAACGTGGCCCTGGGCATGGAAAACCCGCCGAAGATGCGCGAACTTTCCGCCCGCATCCGCGCGGTATCCGAAGAATATGGCCTGCCGCTGGACCCCTCGCGCATGGTGGGCGATCTGTCGGCGGGCGAGCGTCAGCGGGTGGAGATCATCCGCTGCCTGCTGCAATCGCCCAAGCTGCTCATCATGGATGAGCCCACCTCGGTTCTGACCCCGCAGGAGGTGGAGATCCTGTTCAAGACCCTGCGCCAGCTGAAGGCCGAGGGCACATCCATCCTGTATATCTCGCACAAGCTGGAAGAGATCCGCGCGCTCTGCGACGAGGCGACGATCCTGCGACGCGGCAAGGTGGTGGCAACCTGCACCCCGCGCGACCGCACGGCGCGCGAGATGGCCGAGCTGATGGTGGGTGCCACGCTGACGCCGCCGGAACGGCACCGGGGCGAAAAGGGGCCGGTGGCGCTGGGCGTATCGGATCTGTCGGTGGAATCGCCCATTCCCTTCGGCACCAGCCTGAAGGGCGTGGGCTTTACCGTGGCCAGGGGCGAGGTGCTGGGCATCGCCGGGGTGGCGGGCAACGGGCAGGACGAATTGCTGCTGGCGCTTTCGGGCGAATTGCGCAGCGCGGCCGACAAGGTGCGCATCAATGGCGCGCCGGTGGGCGATCTGGGGCCGGTGGAACGGCGCCGCGCCGGGCTGGTGGCCGCACCCGAGGAACGGCTGGGCCATGCGGCGGCCCCGGATATGAGCCTGGTGGAAAACGCGCTGCTGTCGGGCGCCGTGCGGCAGGGGCTGGTGTCCGGCGGCTTCATCGACTGGAAGAAGACCGAAGAATTTGCCGCGGCGATCGTGAAGGATTTCGATGTGCGCACGCCGGGCACCCATGTGGCGGCGCGGGCGCTTTCGGGCGGCAACCTGCAGAAATTCGTCGTGGGGCGCGAGTTGTCGCAAGCGCCCGAGGTGATCGTGATCAACCAGCCCACCTGGGGCGTGGATGCGGCGGCGGCGGCGGCGATTCGGCAGGCGATCCTGGATCGCGCGGCGGCGGGGGCGGCGGTGGTGGTCATCAGCCAGGATCTGGACGAGCTGCTGGAGATTGCCGATACCTTTGCCGCGCTGAACACCGGCCGGCTGACGAAGCCGCGCCCGGTGGAAGGGCTGACCATCGACGAGATCGGCCTGATGATGGGCGGCGCCCATGGCATGGAGGTGGCGCATCATGCCGGGTGAGACGCAATTTTCTTGCAAGAAAATTGCAAATTCCTTCGAAGGAATTTGCGGGGGGCTGTCTGCCCCCCGGGGTGCCTGCGGCACCCTCCCCCCGAGGATATTTGAACAACGGGAAGCTGTTGGCGGGAAGATGCAGGCGCGCAGAGCGGCGGAATATGGGGTGGATCGTGCTGAAACTTGAAAAACGGCCCTCGCCTTCGGTGTTCTGGAGCCGGGCGACCCCGGTTCTGGCCGTGGCCCTGACCATGGTGGCGGGCGGGCTGATGTTTGCCATTCTGGGCAAGAACCCGTTCGAGGCGATACGGACCATCTTCTGGGATCCGCTGTTCGGCGAATTTGCCTGGTATCTGCGCGGGCAATTGCTGGTGAAGGCGGGGCCGCTGGTCCTGATCGCCATCGGGCTGAGCCTGGGCTTTCGCGCCGGGATCTGGAACATCGGCGCCGAGGGCCAGTATATCATGGGCGCGATCTGCGGTGCCGCCGTGGGGCTTGCCGCCTATCCGACCGAAAGCCGCCTGATCTTTCCGGCCATGGTGATTGCGGGTGCGCTGGGCGGCTGGGCCTGGGCGATGATTCCGGCGATCCTGAAGACGCGGTTCAATACCAATGAAATTCTGGTGTCGCTGATGCTGGTCTATGTGGCGCAGACGGTGCTGGCCATGGCCTCCACCGGCTTCCTGCGCAATCCGGAGGGCGCGGGCTTTCCGGGCAGCCGCAACTTTTCGGGCTATCCGGCGGCGGCCAATCCGGAACTGATTGCCGGATCGGGCCTGCATTGGGGTGGGGTGGCGGCGCTGGCCGCGGTGGTGGCGGCTTATGTGCTGTTGCAGCGCCACATTCTGGGCTTTCAGATCAAGCTGTCGGGGCAGGCGCCCCGGGCCGCGCGCTTTGCCGGGGTCAGCCCGCAGAAGCTCACTGTGCTCTGCATGGGGATTGCTGGGGCGCTGGCCGGTCTGGCCGGGCTGTTCGAGGTGACGGGGCCTGCGGGCCAGATCAGCATCGATTTCAACGTGGGATACGGGTTCACCGCCATCATCGTGGCCTTTCTGGGTCGGCTGAACCCGGTGGGCATCCTGCTGGCGGGGCTGCTGATGGCACTGACCTATATCGGGGGCGAAATGGCGGCGACCAATCTGGGCCTGCCCTCTGCCGCCATTCAGGCCTTTCAGGGGATGTTGCTGTTCTTCCTGCTGGCCTGTGATCTGCTGACCAACTACCGGGTGCGCCCGGTCTTCAAGGAGGCGCGCTGATGTTTGGTGGAATTGACCCGGGTCTGTTGATTGCCTCGCTGATGGTGGCTTCGGTGCCGATCCTGTTCGCCGCAGTGGGCGAGCTGGTGGTGGAAAAGGCCGGTGTCCTGAACCTGGGCGTCGAGGGGATGATGATCATGGGGGCGGTGACGGGTTTCATCACCGCCGTGCAGACCGGCAGCCCGGCCCTGGGCTTTGCGGGGGGCGCTCTGGGCGGCGCGGTGCTGAGCCTGTTGTTTGCCGTGCTGACCCAGGTGATGCAGGCCAATCAGGTGGCTTCGGGCCTGGCGCTGACGCTGTTCGGGCTGGGGCTGTCATCGCTGCTGGGGCAGGGGTTCGTCGGCATCAAGCCACCGCTGACGCCGGATGTGCCATTCGGCCCGCTGGCCGATATTCCGTTCATCGGCACGGTGCTGTTTTCGCATGACCCGCTGGTGTATCTGTCGGTTCTGGCGGTGGCGGGCGTCTGGGCGGTGCTGAGCTTTACCCGCGCAGGCCTGGTGCTGCGGGCGGTGGGCGAAAGCCATGACGCCGCCCATGCCCTAGGCTACAAGGTACGGCGCATCCGCGTGCTGGCCATCCTGTTCGGCGGTGCCATGGCGGGGCTGGGCGGCGCCTATGTCAGCCTGGTGCGGGTGCCGCAATGGACCGATGGCATCACGGCGGGCGCGGGCTGGATCGCGCTGGCCATCGTGGTCTTTGCCAGCTGGAAACCCTGGCGCGCCCTGCTGGGTGCCTGGCTTTTCGGCGGAATTACCGTGCTTCAGCTTAATTTGCAGGCAGCTGGTTCGCGGATCCCTGTCGAATACTTGTCGATGTCTCCCTATCTGATAACTATCCTCGTGCTGGTCATCATGTCCTCGGGCCGTGGCCGGGCGGCGCTCAGTGCGCCGGCAAGCCTTGGCCAGAACTTCCATGCCGCGCGCTGAGGGCGCGGCAGATATCAACGCGGGCCGCATGAATGGCCCCTTCAGGGAGAGACCCTTATGAAACGCAGACATCTTCTTGCCACCGCGGCGCTTGGCCTTGGTCTGGCCTTCGGCGGTGCCGCCGCCGCGCAGGACAAGACGAAGGCCTGCTTTGTCTATGTCGGCCCGATCGGCGATCTGGGCTGGTCGTACCAGCACCATCAGGGCCTGCTGGCCGTGCAGGAGGCCTATGGCGACAAGGTGGAAACCGCCTATCAGGAAAGCGTGCCGGAAGGTGCCGATGCAGAGCGCGTGCTGACGCAGATGGCGCTTTCGGGCTGCGACATCATCTTCACCACCTCGTTCGGCTATATGGATGCCACCAATGCGGTGGCCAAGAAATTCCCGAATGTGAAGTTCGAACACGCCACCGGCTTCAAGCGCGAAGCGCCCAATGTCTCGATCTACAACGCCCGCTTCTATGAGGGCCGCGCGATTCAGGGCCATATCGCGGGCAAGATGACCAAGACCAACAAGATCGGCTATATCGGCTCGTTCCCGATCCCCGAAGTGATCATGGGCATCAACGCCTATTACCTGCACGCCAAGAAGGTGAACCCGGCTGTCGAACTGACCGTGGTCTGGGCGATGACCTGGTTCGATCCGGCGAAAGAGGCCGATGCCGCCAAGGCGATGATCGAACAGGGCGTCGATGTGATCGCCAGCCATACCGATTCGACCGCACCGCTGGCCGAGGCTGCCAAGACCGGCGGCAAGGTGATCGGCTTTGGTCAGGCGTCTGACATGGCTGAATACAAGCCCAGCCCGCGTGTCACCTCGATCATCGACAACTGGGCGCCTTACTATGTGAAGCGCGTGGGTCAGGTGATGGATGGCACCTGGGAATCGATCGACAGCTGGGAAGGCATCGCCTCGGGCGAAGTGGAGCTGGGCGAAATCACCGATGCCGTTCCGGCGGATGTGAAGGCCGAGGCCGAAGCCATGCGCGATGCGATTGCGGCGGGCACCTATCACCCCTTCACCGGCCCGATCAACAAGCAGGACGGCTCGGTCTGGCTGGCCGAAGGTGCCACCGCGCCCGATGGCGATCTGCTGGGCATGGGCTTCTACGTCGAAGGCATCACCGGCGACATCCCGAAGTGATCGGCCGCGCCTGATCTTCCCTGCAGGCCCGCCCCCGTGGCGGGCCTGTTCCATTCCGGGCCCGAACTTTGCCCGCAGCGGTGGCTGCTGCCGCCCCCCTTTTCTTTGCAGGGCAATCGGATAGGCTGCCGTGCATGACATATGATTTCCTCATCATCGGCGGCGGCATCGCCGGTCTTTCCGCGGCGGCCGAACTGGCCGCGCTTGGCTCCGTTCTGGTGCTGGAGGCCGAAGCGGCCGTGGCCCATCACGCTTCGGGCCGGTCTGCCGCGCTTTATGAACCCCGCTATGGTCTGGCTCCGGTGGTGGAACTGTCGCTGGCCTCTGGCCCCGCCTTCCGCGCCATGCCGGGCCTGCTGTCCGACCGCGGGCTGATGATCGTGGCGCAGGCCGATCAGCGCGCGGCCTTTGACCGCGATGTCGCCGGTTTCGCGCTGGAGCCTGTCACCGTGGCCGAAGCGCAGGCGCGGGTGCCCATCCTGAACCCGGCCGCGGTGGGGCTGGCCGCCATGGCCGATCACGCCTGGGATATCGACACCGATCTGCTGATCCAGTCGCATATCCGCAATCTGCGGGCGCAGGGCGGCGTGGTGCAGACCGGCGCGCGGGTCGGCGCGCTGGCGCGCATCGCCGGGGGCTGGCGGGCCGAAACCGCGGCCGGACCCTGCGAAGGTCGCATCCTGGTCAATGCTGCCGGGGCCTGGGCTGATGACATCGCCACCCTGGCAGGCATCGCCCCGCTGGGCCTGACGCCGCTGCGCCGCTCCATGGCGCGGATCCCGGCGCCGGGCGGGCAGGATGTCAGCCGCTGGCCGATGATCTTTGGCGCCGGTGAAAGCTGGTATGCCAAACCCGATGCCGGGGCGCTGATCGTATCGCCCGCCGAAGAACATGCCACAACGCCGCATGATGCCTGGGCCGATGACATGGTTCTGGCCGAAGGTCTGGCCCGGTACGAGGAAATGGTCACCACCCCGGTCACGCGGCTGATCGCCAATTGGGCCGGGCTGCGCACTTTCGCGCCGGATCGTGTGCCGGTCATCGGGGCAGATCCGTCTGATCCCGCATTCTTCTGGCTGGCAGGGCAGGGCGGATACGGCTTTCAGACCTCTTTCGCCGCGGCGCGGCTGGTGGCCGATCTGCTGGGCGCCCGCCCGTCCGATCTGTCGCCCGGCCTGATCGCCGCGCTGGCCCCGGGGCGCTTCGCATGAGCCTGCGCCTGCCCGACAGCGGCGCCCCCACCGATGCCTCCGGCCGTCGCCATGCGCCCTCTGCCGCGCGCAATGCCGCACCGATCCTGGCGCTGCTGCAGCAGATCCTGCCCCCCGCAGGCCGGATGCTGGAGCTGGCCTCCGGCACCGGCCAGCACGCCCGCAGCTTTGCCGATGCCCTGCCGGGCTGGCACTGGCAGCCGACCGATGTAAACCCCGATACATTCGGCTCCATCACCGCCTGGGCCGAGGGGCAGCCCCGCATCGCCCCGGCCCGGCTGCTGGATGCAGGCCAGCCGGGCTGGGCCGCGGATCTGGGGCAATGGGATGCGCTGCTGGTCGTCAACCTGCTGCATCTGATTCCGGAAAAGGCCGCCTGCGCCGTTCTGCAGGGCATCGCCACCGCATTGGCGCCCGCCGGGCGCGCGCTGGTCTATGGCCCGTTCCTGCGCGACGGCCGCGCCACCTCCGAAGGCGATGCCGCCTTTCACGCCGCGCTGCGGGCGCAGAACCCGGCCATCGGCTACAAGGATCTGGCCTGGGTTCAGGCACAGCTGGCCACCGCAGGCCTGCAGGCCACCCCGCACGACATGCCGGCCAACAACCTCGGGCTCGTCATATTCCATCTTTGATATACATCAAGGCCACCCCCGCCCCGATCTGCCAGAAACAGCCGCAGAACAGGAGCATGGCATGACCTACAGTGCAAAGATCGACACGATGCGCCAAGAATTGCGCGTGATGAACAAGCTGATCCCCGAAGCGATGCAGGGTTTTGCGCAGCTGTCCAAGGCCGCCAAGGACAATGGCCCGCTGGGGGTAAAGGAAAAGGAATATGTGGCGCTGGGGATCGCCGTGTCGCAGCGCTGCGAACCCTGCATCAGCTTCCACGTCGAGGCGCTGATGAAGGTGGGCGCCACACGGGCGGAACTGGGTGATGTGCTGGCCATGGCGGTGCAGATGGGCGGCGGGCCTGCCGTGATGTATGCCGCCCATGCGCTGGCCTGCTGGGATGAACTGGCGGCAGCCAAAGCCGCGTGACAAGCCGCGCCGCCTGAGGCAAGCATGGGCCAACCGCCCAAGCTGCCGAGGTTCCGATGCGCCCGCTGTCCCCCCTTGCCCTGCCCGCCGCACTCGCCATGGCGCTTGCCCTGCTTGTCGGCTGTGGCGCTGGCCCCCGGTCTGATGGCCCCCGGTCTGAAATCCCGGCGGCGCCCGTGGCGGCCGGGGCGGTGACGGCGCCCAATTTCAACGATGCCGATCCGCATCCCGAACTTGGCCCCGCCGTGCGCCGCCATTCGGTGCATGGCATTGATATTGCCAAATATCAGACCTCGGTGGATTGGCCCACAGCCCGGGCCAATGGCGTGAATTTCGCCTTCATCAAGGCCACCGAAGGCGGCGATCTGGTGGATCCGATGTTCCAAAGCCACTGGCGTGGGGCCGCCCGCGCCGGGGTGCGGCGCGGGGCCTATCACTTCTTCTACCACTGCCGCGCCCCGGAAGAGCAGGCGGCCTGGTTCTTTTCCCATGTGCCGCGCCGCACCGGCGATCTGCCGCCGGTGATCGACATGGAATGGACGCCGTTCAGCCCCACCTGCACCATCCGCCGCCCCGCCGCCGAAATCCGCCGCGATGCCGAGGTTCTGATCCGGCTGTTCACCCGGCATTATGGCACGGCGCCGATCCTGTATACGACGGTGGATTTCTACGAAGAAAACCAGATGTGGCAGTTGCAGGGCACCGATTTCTGGCTGCGCTCGGTCGCCGCCCACCCGTCAGACCGCTATCCCGGCCAGCACTGGGCTTTCTGGCAATATACCTCCACCGGCCTGATCCCCGGCATTGCGGGCGAGGTGGATATCAACGTCTTCGCAGGCAATTCCCGGCAATGGGCCGATTGGCTGTCGCGCCGCGCGCAGCCCTGACGGCCTGCCCGGCCCCTGCCGCGCAAGATGAGTATTTGGGAAGGAGCAAGGCGCAGGCGGCAGGAAGATAAGGCAAAACGGCGCGCCGTTTTTTCGCCCCCTCGATCCGATCTGTGCCTTGCTCCTTGATAAATACTCACCTTTTCAACGTGGGCCGTGCCCGCAGACCATCGGGGGAAATGTAAAAAGGCCGCCCCGAAGGGCGGCCCTTGTCACGACCGATGTGGCGTTCAGCCGTTGATGCGGATCCGCTCGTTCTTCGGGTCGAAGGGGCTGTCTTCCACCACCTCGGCATCCCATTCCTGCAGCAGCATCTTCACCTTCAGCTTGGTGCCCACCTCGGCCAGTTCGGGGGCGACATAGCCCATGCCGATCTGCTTGCCAAACGCCACCGAATACCCGCCCGAGGTCAGACGGCCGACCTTGACGCCGTCTTTCAGCAGCGCCTCCTTGCCCCAGGGATCGGTATCCGACGGCCCGTCGATCAGCACCGTTACGCATTTGCTGCGGATGCCGATATCCAGCATGGCCTGCTTGCCACGGAAGTCTTTCGACAGATCCACAAAGCGGTCCAGCGCGGCTTCCAGCGGGGTCGCATCGCGGCCCAGTTCGTTGCCGAAGGCGCGGTAAGATTTCTCCTGCCGCAGCCAGTTCTGCGCCCGTGCACCCACACCCTTCAGCCCGTGCTTTTCACCCACCGACCAGATCAGATCCCACAGGTAGCGGCCAAATTCGATCGGGTAATGCAGTTCCCAGCCCAGCTCGCCGGT
>Ga0154510_1046_pt1 | contig 10124 bp, 11 predicted proteins | sample RifGroE1_FD_115989 | JGI IMG/M metagenome (GOLD analysis project Ga0154510, IMG submission 115989) | Rhodobacteraceae bacterium GWE1_64_9
CGCCATGTCTGAACTTAGTGCGAGATGATCTTCTGGCAGATCGTCGGCAAGCAACTTGCGTCTACCTTGCAAGCCAATGCGTCCCTTTCCAGCAGATCACGTGAAAGATATGTGTGGAACTTCTCGAAGATCAGGTTTGTTTGCTCGCCGAAGAGGTCCACCGGTTCGCCTGAGGCAAGGGCATGCAACGTGGCCCTTACGTCGACCGCTCCGTCTTTCGAGGATACGGTCAGAAAACCGTCATAGGTATCGACCTCAAAGCCCTTCGCTCGCAGAGCAAGGGCAAGCGTTGTCGTCTTCACGGTTCCGACTCGCGTTGCAACACTGAAGCTTTGTTCGCTCAGAGGTATGATCGACCTCGTTGCCAGGCCGAGTTTGGCGTACTCCCTCCTCGCTTCGTGCAGAAGATCGCGAGCGGCCTTGTCAGCATAGAGATGCTTGTCTTCGCTCTCCAGTACCGTGAACATCCGCTCAATCACACGGTCATGAATGTCGCCAGGATCGCCCCCGAAAATCGGGGGTGTGCCACCTTTGGAGGGAGCGACCATGATGACCTTGTCTTGATCATCGATCTCCTGAATGACCCACCGCCTCCCCGAAAAGATCAGCATCATGCCGGGAGCCATCACATTGACGATCGGCAGGGTACCAAGTTCCTTCCCGCCGGAAATCAGTCGGTACTCTTCGGGTGTCTGGAAAACAGCATAAAAGCTGTAGTGCTCCACCAGCTTCTCGCCCACTTGACCCAGCAGAAGCAAGCCATCGTCGCTCTGCTCAATCAAGCCGGTGTCTGACTGTCCCAGTGCCCTCAGAACGTCCATGAAGGTGGGGGTGTCGACCCTTTTGAATGGACCCTCTTGGCACAGGACACGATACAGCCGGCCTGCAGAGGCACCTCCGCGCTCGGCGATCACTGACAAGATCTGATGTACGAGGGTGGACAAATGAAGAGCTTCGGGCCGTGGCGGCTCACACCACCCCTCCAGCAGCAGATCAATCATGGCCACTGACCGAACCAACCCCAAGCGAAGCCGGTCGACGTAGTTGCTTTGGTTGGTCAGCGCAGCCTCTACTGCGTACTGTCGAAGGATTGCGGGTTGACCTGCCCTTCTTCCCGACCGGCCGAGCCGCTGTCGTAGCGACGCCACGCTGAATGGTGCGCCGATCTGCGCGACGCATGTGACGTCGCCGATATCGATCCCGAGTTCCAAGGTGGATGTGCAGACCGCGGTTGTTGGTTTCGACCTGTCCTTCAAGCGGCGCTCGACGAAATCCCGATGATCGCGTGAAAGGCTGGCGTGATGGGGATAAAATTCCTGCGGAAGGCGCTCCTCTTCGCAAAGACTCCGCAGATGATCTGCGTATATCTCGACCGACTGCCGGGATCCGGCAAATACCAGATTGTCGGTTCCGCGCAGGTTCGTGAATAGGTGCTTGGATATCTGCTGTGCAGCGGACGCCGTTCTTTCGTCTTTGTCTCCGGATACGTAACCGCGCAGCTGAAGCAAGAGTTCGGCATCGCCGCCTTTGGCTTCGAGCAGTTGGACCCCTGACGGATCTCCGGGTCGCAGATAACCGCGGGCAAGGTCCATGTCGCCTAGTGTTGCCGACAGGCCGATCCTTCGAACAGGGCGGCCAATGGCGAGTTCCAGCCTGGTCAGCAGTGACCGCATCTGAACACCGCGTTCGCTGTCCAGGACGGTGTGAAGTTCGTCGATGATGATCGCGCGTGTCGCCCCGAACAATCGAGGTATCTCAAGTCCGCGCCGAATGAACAAAGCCTCAAGTGATTCCGGAGTGATCAGGAGAACCCCATGAGGTGCCTTGAGCGCACGGCCTTTTACGGACGCGGACACATCGCCGTGCCACGGAGTGACCGGGAGCTCAGCCTCACGGCAAATGCCTTCAAGCCGTCCTGACTGATCGGTAATCAGCGCCTTGAGCGGCCCAATGTAGAGCAGGTCAAAACCAGCCTGCTGTGCCGGAGCATCAAGAACCTGGGAGATCAGAGGCAGAAATGCAGCCTCAGTCTTTCCGCCAGCGGTAGTAGCAGCGATGATAAGGTCTGAAGTACTGCCGAAAATGGCATGAACGGCTTGAGACTGGATAGGGCGGAGTTCGCTCCAACCCTGCGCCCGAATCCACTTCTGAATCGGCCGCGCCAGTTTTTCAAAAGCCTGTGTCATTGGTGATGCTCAGAGCCTGAAGCTGGTGAGTTGATCATCGTCTGGTCCAGCCGGAGCAACGGGGTTTCCAGTAGCCTCATCCAAATCGGACAGGTCATCGCCCTGATCCGGCGCCAGTTCGATCCGCTGAATCAAGTCATGCCATTCGACACCTGGATTCTGCTCTAGAACAGCAACCAGATTCACGAATGCAGTGACGGTATTGCGTGGTGTGCGGAAATAGGATTCGCCGATCCGGTCCGAGCAGTGCGACATGAATGCCTCCAGCGCCGCATCGGGAAGGACGCCGTCGCCGTCTTGCATGATTGCCCGGATGTTGGCCAGAAGGACGAACAGGTCTTCAGGCGTCAAACTGGCAAGCCGCACCACTGGCCCGGACAGATCCACCAGTCCATCGCGGGCAAAGCTGTTTTCTGCGAGCCTGGTCTGAAGGGCCTCGTAGCTGTATAGGCCTCGGCGCGTGTTCATCAGGAATTCTGGTGTGCCCCCCAGAAGGAAGCCAAGGTGCTCAGCGCTGCCCTGAAGGACATCATTCAGAATGCGCAAAATCTGCTCGTAGTTGGCGTTTCTGGCCTGAGACGATGACAGCTTGTAGAGATTCACCATCTCATCAAGACCCACAAGCAAGCCCTGATAGCCTGCCTCGCGAACGAAAAGGGACATCAGCTTGAGGTGATCATAGACATTTGCGTCGTCGATGATGGTCCGAACCCCAAGTGCCTTTCGTGCATCGGTTTTGGTGGCGTACTCTCCCCGCAGCCAACGTAGCGCTGCCGAGGTCAACTCTTCATTCCCAGTTTCGTGGCCTTCCCAGTATTTTCGGATCACCTCGGCAAAGTCAAAACCGCCGGTCAACTCTTCGAAGTGACCGAGGCGCTGGCGGATCACCGCACCTGTGGGCTGTCCTTCCGCCTCTGCGTCCCTGTGCGCTTGAGAAACGAAACGCTCGACGACGCTAGCCATGGCCCCGCCGTCTGGTTTAGTGCGAGTCGACAGGTTTCGTGCCATTTCGGCGTAAAGGCCGCGCGCCTGCCCGCCGGTAGCGTGAATACGGCGATCAGGGGCGAGGTCAGCGAACATGACCACCATGCCCTTTTCGAGGGCGATCAGCCTGATCAGGTTCATGAAGAAGGTTTTGCCAGAACCATACTCGCCAATAATGAAGCGGATGGCAGCACCACCTTCAGAAATCCGGTCCATGTCCTTGACCAGTTCTTCGATTTCACGCACGCGACCGACCTGGATGTGTCGTAGGCCAAGCTTGGGCACCACTCCGGCACGCAGGGCTTGCACAATAGCGTCCCGTTCCCGAGGCTTCAATTTTGACATCTCAATTCTCCTTCTCGAACGCATCGGCCACGGCGTTTGCAATGTCGAGGGACACGTCATAGCCCTCATACTCGTCCAGCAAAGCTTCGTCATGGGCTGCGAAGGCCCATTCGTTAATCGTCTCAAGCGCACCAGCAACCATCAAGCCGTGCCGCGCAACCAGTTCAGAGAACTCTTCGTCTGACCAATGCTGGCGAGTGATCACCTCTCGGATCAATGCGGTGTGCTTGGCATCCAGACCGGCAAGCACTGATACTGCGGCGACCTCTTTGCTGTCATCCTCCGGCCCGTCGACCGCAAATATTTCAGCCAGAACGGCCGACACCCGGTCCGTGTCCTGTCGAATGCTAGCGATACGCGCAGCGTCGAGCCGTTGCGGCGTCGCCGAAGGCTCTACCGGTATCTTCTCACCCGGCGCGCCGGGCTGCGCTGCGCGCACGCGGGTTGGCGCGTCCTGAACGCCACCGGCATGAAGGTCGGAATAAACGAGGTTCGGGTCGAGACCTAGCGCCCGGTATACCTTCTCGATTTCCGCGACCTCTTCGGGCTTTACCATGCCATCAGCGTGCGCTGCGGCGACCAAAGCGGAACGAATGGCTGTCTGCTGATCTGTACCGGTGTCCTTCAGCTTCCGGCGCAGCAGCACCATGTCTGGGGGCACAGCAACAAACCATGCCAAGTTTGCCCGCAGTCGCCTCTGCTCATGGTCGTTAAGGCCAGCAACAGACTGCACTTGGCGTTCGAGAGCCGCTCGTTCATGCTCAGTGATTGCGCCATCTGCTTGGGCAACGAACGCCCCGAGCGCCAGCTCCATCAGCGCGGCTTTGTATGATGTGGAGACAACTTCCAGCTGTTCGACAGGGCCGCCGAGATCGAACAAGACTACTGGTTCATCAATGGTTGGAGATCGCAGGGCAAACCGTGGATCGGGGGCAAGTCCAAACCCGATCCGAGCCAGCGCGTCAGCTGCTCCGGTCAGTTGCCGTTTGCCGGGCTTATCTGACCGTTCCCCTTCGAGCTGTTCAAGGACATCAGCCACCGGTACGAGGCCTCCCGCTTCGGTGATACCGGTGGCCCATTCTCGGATCTTTTCCAGCGCGTCCGATGGAAACAGGCGACGTAAATCTTGCGGAAGAAGCGCATGTGCTTCGACACTGCCGCGGCCCTCGGGGTTGCGACCGAGATATCTGCTGAACTTCTCGAGATCCTCCATAACTTCGTCGGCGATCTCTTGGGCAATTTCGACAGGCTTGCGTAGGCCGGATATGTCTGGGATAGGTTTGCCGTCGATCGAGGGGTTCACCGAACCTTCGAACTCGCGTGAGGCTGCTTGATAACTGGCCTTAAGAGCGGGACGCGGCTTTGCAACCTTCAGGCCTTGTGGAAACCGTCGTTCGAACCGAAGCCTGAACAAGGCGATGAATTCATCTCGACAACGCTTTGCCGAAGTTCGCAGGTTCTTTTCCGGATGACACATGAACCAGCATAGAACCCAGTCTGCATCGAGGTTCTCTCCCCTTTGCAGGCGCGCACCGATTGCCACTTTGACTGAAAACGGCAAATCCCAGCCGGGATTTTCAAAGACTGGTGGGATTGATCCAATCTCTGTGATCGAGACCAGAGCAAACTCGATAAATTCCCGTAGATACCGTTGCGCTGAGTAGTTATCTTGAAAAATCTCAATTAATCGACGTACTTCATCAAGAAGCTGCCGCCTCTCGTTCAAATCTGGGCTGTCAACGAAGAACCTCCGTTCCAACCCGTAAAAGTACAGAAACATGTAGCCCGGGCTGAACGACCCGTCCGTAGCGCCTCCCGCCAGCCAATCCAGATATGTGGCCCTGCACTCTGGTGGAATTGTTGAATAGCCCGGCCAATAGGGCATTCCATTGCCTTCTTTGTCATTGCCCACTCGGCCGATTGGAAGAGACGGGTCTATGTAGGATCTGCATTTCTCGCTGTACCCATGTCGATTTAGTGTCGGCGGCGTTCCGACATAAATCATACCAGCGAGACTGCGCCCGTGCACATTGACAAACTGCGTAGCCGGGATCCAACCTTGGTGCCTGCTATTGCTTCTGCCTTGGGCGCCACTTGCCTGCGCAACAACCTGCGGTGCAGTCGATGCCAAAGATGGAATGAAGCCTTGTGTGGGTTTCTTGGCCTCTTGCTCGATTGAGACGCGGTTCTTTTGTACCACTGCCGACAGATCCAGATCTTGCCACTTTGCGGACGTACCAGTTAGCCCGGCAGGTTGTGTTTTGACGGCTGAAGCACTCAAATTGCTCGCCGTGGTCGACGGCATGCCTGTAACAGGCGGCGCCGAACTGCGCCGAAAGCTGCTTTCTACCGCAGACGCCGCCGACACATGTTTCTTCTCTACATGTTTCTTTGTACGGCGCTTTTCGTACCACCAGACCCCGAGGACTGGCGCAACAAATGAAAAGAGCACGAAAAGGCCTTCGTTCCCCGGTATGAAGACAACAGCTGCAAAGGTCATGGCTATGACAAACAGGAGGGCGTACATGAAAACGATTCGTATGAACTTCAACGTAGTGCCCTCAATTGTGCGGTCTGACCGACGCTATCGCTGCACGTTTCGTTTTCCAACCCTAGGCAGTCTGTACAGGGCATCGACGGTGCAGGAAGTTGTTTGACCACGCATTCTGCCGCCCAAGGATGGCAAGCGAGGTCGGTGCTCCCTTTCAATGCGTGTGTCAAAGCCAAGTCTCATACACAAGACCGTGCTTGATCGCGCAGGACGGCATAGTCGCCGAGCATCCGAACGACAACGGCACCTTCGGGCAACGCCTCGACCTCGCCAGCAGCGCGGACTTGGTCGGCCATGGTGTAGTCGACGATCGGCAGGCAGGGTGCCCGGGCCTCAGAACCGCCCATCGCGCATGCGCTGAGCAAGAGCATCACGATCAGCAGGGCGGCGGCTGGCGGCGTCCAGCATCTGGCGTTGGATTTCATGGGTTCTCTCCGATGTTGAAAGGCGTTCCGCCAGCCGACCGGCGCGTTCTCCGACGCGGCGGAAGTTCAGCAGGAACAAGGCGATGGTGACAGCAACCAGCAGCAGGCCCAGCGCTTTGCGCGCGGGGCCGCTGGCGAGGAGAGTGATGATCCAGCCAGTCATCGCTGGCCCCGCTTCCAGTCGTCGACCCTCGCGAGGATCGCGACCGCAATGCCGATAAGCGCCACGGCGATGAGTACCCAACGCAGGGTGTCGAGGTAGGGGACCAGGGGCAGGATCGCGGATCGGGTTTCCGCCAGGATGTCTTGCGCCACTTCAACACCCGCTGCGCCGACCGTGGCGATGCCCGCAGCCCCGCCGCCTTTCAGGGTGCGGCTGTCGGCCAGGACTTCGCGAGCGGGCTGGGTTTCCGGCACAAAGGGCGTGGCACGAGGAGCGAAGGGTTCGCCCCAGCTGCGCGCAGGCCCGAGGTCGATGTGCATGAAACCCGAGCGGGGATAGGTGCCGAAGCCGAGGAACCCGACGGCCCGGGCGGCTTCGGCAAAGGTGGCCGGATCGTGGTTCGACATGGCAATGTCAAACGCTGTGCCCAGCATGTGCTTCGATGCCGGGGCCCCGCCGACGGCGCGGTTGTGGCTGGGGCTGCGATATCCCGAGCGGACGATCAGCGGCTTGCCGAGACTGTTGCGCAGGGATTGCAGCTTGTCCATCGCCTCGGTGTTGATCTTAATCGCCCCGGTCCCGCGGCAGGCGATCTCGGCCGGGGAAAAGCTGGGCCAGCGCCAGGCAGATTCAGGCACGTCGCGGAAATGGGCGTAGGTCGTGGTCGGCATGGTGGATCTCCAGAAATGCAAAACCCGCCTCGGGGGCGGGTGGGGGACGGGTTCAGGGGTGGTCTTGAGGGATCGTCAGTCGGTGCGGCCACGCTGGAACGCCTCGAACATCAGATCCCGCATCGCGCGGATGTCTGTCTCGATGCGCTCCAGCCGGTCGGCGTCGCCCTTGCGGTCTTCGGCGCGCTGGCGATCCACGCGGTCGCGCTCGGCCAGCAGTTCGCGGTCCATCCGGACCAGCATTGCGTCATTGGTGAAGGCGCGGCGCGTGACGGCGGCCAAAAGGGCGATGAAACCGCCGATCAATGCGGTGATGGCTGCGGTCAAGCCATTGTCGCGGAAGGCCTGGCCGACCTCCTGCAGGATGGTGCTTCGTTCTGTCATGTCGGTTTCCTTCGGTTTCGCAGTCCTGCGGTTCAATAATCTGTCTCGACGTAGACGCCTGCGCTGTCGTAGGCGACGACTGCCGCCGTCGCGCCGTTGTTCATGTAATTGCGTGGGCTGAGCAGTTGGGTGGCAGCGGGCATGTCGGTGGTGATGGTGAACTCGACCGCTGCACCGCTGACCTCCTCGACCACCCGCACGCCGATATCCGACCCGTTTGGCGCGGCGGCGATATAGAGCGTCAGCACGTTGGTCATGCTGGCCACCGGGAAACTGGCCCCAAGGTCGATCAGCGTCGGCGCGCCCGCGCCATCATTGTGCACCAGCTGCCAGTTGGTATGGGTGCCGCGCTGGAAACCGATGCCGATGCAGTTCAGAACCGTGGCCAGCGTCAGGGTGGTCGCCAGCGCCGAGATCGAACCATACAGCCCGAAGAACCCCATGCCTGTTGCCTGCACCGTGGTCAGCGACAGACGGTTGACGTAGTTCCAGCCGCCCAAGCCATCGGCATTGCCGCGCCAGCAGACCCAGCCCGCCGAGCGTTCTTCGGCCACCGCGCTGGCGGTGGCTGCACTGGTGACGCGCCAGCGCCGCATGCTGTCAGCCAGACCGGTGGTGGTCAGCGTCGGCGTCGCCACGGTGCCGATTGCCGTGCGCGGCATACCGTTTGTGTTGACCGTCGTGCTGGTGGATGCCGGGGGCGTCCAGCACGCCCAGCGCTCGGTCCTCGTCCGAGGGGCGTTCCAGCCGCAGGAAGCGGTAGGTTTCGGTCTTGAACGTCGAGGTGGCCACCGACCACAGCCGCGCGCCCCGGCGCAGACGCTTGCCGCCGATGGTGGCGTCGACGAAGGTTGGGCCCGACACCGGTGTTGCGCGGTTGAAGCCTTCGAGGCCCTTGATCGGAGCCACCTGGTCGAACCCCTGTTTCCGCGCCCATGCGTAAACCGCCGGGGCTTCATATCCGGTGTCGATGGCCAGCTTGCCGATTACCATCACCGCACCGTTGGCGCAGCCCCATGTCCGCCCCAGAAGGGCCGTCAGCTTGTCCCAGCAGGCTGGATCGTCGGGGCCGCCCGCAATCACGATGTGATCGACCAGCCAGGACTCCAAACCCCGGCCCCAGGCCCAGACATCGACCTCGATCCGGTCCTTCTGCACATCTCTACATGTGGATCGGGTGCCAGTGGCTGGCGGTCGAACCGCAGGTCGATGCGCCCGGAGTGTAATCAGAAAGCACTGATATTGCTTGGATTTACCTACACTTGCCGCCCCGCCAGAGCGATGGTGATTACACCAGAACGATGCAACTCACCGAAGGACGACACGCCATGACCACTCGCCGCGCAACCGACAACACCAAAGCCCTCGACGCCTTTATGGCCACCAAGGCCCAGATCGACGCGATGCTGGAGAGGCTGAAAGCCCTGAGCGATGACCACTTCGAGACCAGCCCCGACGAGATCAACTGGGGCCATGTCGGCACGCTGAACCACTACGCCAGCCTGCTGCGCCAGATCAGCGACAGCGCCTTCAAGTAGGGCGAACATGCCGCTTGATCCCGCCCAGCGCCACCAGATCGAACAGGACGCCATCACCGCCGCATGGGAGGCAGAGCGACTGGCCGCCTGCGACCGCGCTATCGCCCTTTTGCGAGAGATCGCCGATCTGGAGCGCGACGACGATGGCGACGTGATCATCGGCACGGATGCCGACGGCCACAACGACCTGATGTCGCGCATCACCGCCTTCCTTGCCACGCACGACCTGTAGAGGACCAAGCGATGACGAAACTTACCGAAACCCAGACCATGATCCTCAGCGCCGGAGCCCAGCGCCCCGACAACATCGCCCTGCCGCTGCCCAAGGGGCTGGCGGGGGCAGCGGCGAAGATGGCCGTCACCAAGATGATCCAACACGGCTGGCTGCAGGAGGTCGATGCCAACCTGCGCCGGGGTGAACCGCTCTGGCGCGAAACCGGCGATGGTCATGGCACGACGCTGGTGGTTACCGACGCGGGGTTGCTGGCCATCGGGATCGAGCCGGTGGTGGTCAAGACAGTGGTTGCGATCCGCGAACATGCAGCAAAGACGCCCGCCGCCAAGCCGCCGACCCAGCGCGCCGGGACCAAGCAGGCACAGATCATCGCCTTGCTCGAACGGCCCGAGGGCGCGACCATCGCCGAGATCGTTGCTGCGACTGCGTGGCAGGCACATTCGGCCAGAGGCCTGATCTCCGGGGTGCTGAAGAAAAAGCTGGGCTTGGTCGTCGGTTCGACCAAGGAAGATGGCAGGGGTGCGGTGTATCGGATCAGCTGACGACGCAAGGAGCCCATAGCCGCCGCTCGACTGTCTACCCCTTATATTCGCTCCGACCGTATCTTGGACGTTTACCGTGCCTTTAGCTTTCCTCGAAAGC
>Ga0154510_1059_pt1 | contig 10027 bp, 9 predicted proteins | sample RifGroE1_FD_115989 | JGI IMG/M metagenome (GOLD analysis project Ga0154510, IMG submission 115989) | Rhodobacteraceae bacterium GWE1_64_9
TGGGATGGCGGACGACATCCTTAGAGGTGAAATAGTTGAAGCTGACGCCCTTCACCCCGTTCAGAATACGCTCCGCGTCCTGCAAACCGCTCGGCACGCCGCGCGGCAGGTCCACCTGGGTGCGGTCGCCGGTGATGACCATGCGGGATCCTTCACCCAGACGGGTCAGGAACATCTTCATCTGCATGGTGGTCGCATTCTGCGCCTCGTCCAGCACCACGAAGGCATTCGACAATGTGCGCCCGCGCATGAAGGCCAGCGGCGCAATCTCGATCCGCTTCTCTTCCAGCAATTTCTGCACCTGCTTGGCGGGCAGGAAATCGTTCAGCGCATCATAGAGCGGCTGCATATAGGGGTCGACCTTCTCTTTCATGTCGCCCGGCAGGAAGCCAAGCCGTTCGCCCGCCTCCACGGCCGGACGGCTGAGAATGATCTTGTCCACCATGCCGCCAATGAACATGGTCACGCCCACGGCCACGGCCAGATAGGTCTTGCCAGTCCCCGCAGGCCCGATGCCAAAGCCCAGTTCATTGGCAAACAAATTCGCCACATAGGCCTTCTGCGCCTCGGTCCGCGGCTCGATCGGCTTCTTGCGGGTGCGCAGTTCCACAGCGCCCTGGCTGAACATCTCGATCTGTTCGGCGCCGGTGCGCAGCACATCCGGCATCGGGGTGCCCAGACGGATCGCGCCTTCGATATCGCCTGCCGCCACACTGCGCCCGGCTTCAAGGCGGGCATAGAGCGATTGCAGAACGGCCGCTGCCAGATCCCGGGTGCCCTTTTCGCCAATCACCGCCAGCCGGTTGCCCCGCCGCAGGATATGGACCCCCATCTGATGTTCGATCTGCGCAAGATTCCGGTCGTATTCTCCGCAGAGGTCGATCAGCAGGCGGTTGTCCGGAAACTCCAGAAGCGTTTCCACAACATCGTCTGAACGGGTCGGGGGAGTCAGCGCGCTGATGCCCAAGTGCTGTTCCTTTACGGCTAGAGGGCTACGAGGTGGCATAGGCAAATTCTGCTCTGGGTTCGTTACGGAAACAAGACAAAGCTGGGTGATCTGGTTCCAACTTTGGGCATTTGCCTGCAAAATGCGCAAATCCGCCACAGTGCCCTTACCACAGATAGTGCCCACCCCGGAAACTGCCACATTCCTTGGCAGAAATGAAAAAGGCCGCAGCGAACTGCGGCCTTTTTGACGCTTTGTGACCTGGCAGTGATGCCGCAGATCAGTTCTTGCCCGCGTAAGGCACCCAGTCGTTGATGCCGGCATCACGGGTCTGATAGTTCCGCACCACAGTGCCCGGCGGATAGTGGCTGTTGCAGACCGGCAGGCCACTGACCGGGTCGAACCGACGGCCAGAATAGCCTTCGACACCATCATCAATGATCCAGCCCTGGCAGCCATCCGGATCATAGGCGATGGCACCGCCACCGGGCGCCAGCGGAACGCTGTCGCGCCCACGGTCCTGTGCGGTGGCAATGACGGTATCGGGGCTTTGCGTGTAAGGCGTCAGCCCGTCAGAACAGGCGCTCAGCGCAGAGACAGCGATCAGGGCGAAGCCTGGAAGGAAACGGTTGGTCATCGGATCACCACCTGTAGCAAACGACTTCGACACGACGGTTCTGCTGCATGTTCGCGGCAGAATTGTTCGGCGCAACCGGCTGGCGTTCGCCAAACCCGATCTCACGCTCGACCATCGCGCCAACGGAACGGGCCACATCGGCCACCGATTTGGCGCGGCGCTGCGACAGCGCCATGTTGTATTCATCCGACGCGCGGCTGTCGGTATGGCCGTAAACGGCATAGCCAAAAGCCCCGGCCTGCTGGAAGAACTGCGTCAGATACGACCGGCCATAGGATGTCAGCGTATGGCTGTCGGTGGCAAACAGCGTATCGGTGTTCTGCACCAGGCAGGTGTTCCGCTTCAGGCAGACCGGCTTGCCGGTCTTCGGGTTGACGCGGTCCAGCATATAGCCTTCCAGCCCGCCATCGGCCCACCAGTGCATGCAGCCGTCATCATCGACCCATACACCCCAGTCAATCTTTCCGGCGATTTCAGGGGCACCCTGCGCGCTGACCGCGCCCGCAAGCCCGACAGCAACAGCGAGCCCCCCGATCATCAACCGTACTGCTTTGGAAAAATGCTCCACGCCGCAGCCCCCTTCATGCACCCAAGTGACTTGAATTTATCCTATCAGATGTGCCGTCAGGTTCTTATTAAGTAAAGCAAAATCTATGCGTTTCGGTATGGTTAAACGACCAATTGTTGCGAAGGCCTGAAAATTGCCACAATTCACCGTGGATTGGATGCCAAGTCGAAACGCCGCGATTCTCCTCAGCCCAGAAGCGGTTCGGCGGCCAGCGAATTGGTCGAAGCGGCGGTGACGCGCACCCGCACCAGCTGACCCACCTGCCCTGCCGGATCGGCCACATGGACTGCGTGCAGGTGATCGGATTTTCCCACCATCTGCCCCGGCAGGCGCCCGGCCTTTTCGTACAGAACACCGACTTCGCGCCCCACCATCGCATCTTGCGCGGCGCGCTGCTGCTGGGTGACCAGCGCCTGCAGAGTCTGCAACCGGGCATCCGCAACTTCGGCGGGCAGTTCCGGCTTTTCGGCGGCAGGCGTGCCGGGCCGGGCGGAATATTTGAAGCTGAAGGCCTGACCAAAGCCCACGGTGCGGATCAGATCCATCGTGTCTTCGAAATCGCGGTCGGTCTCGCCTGGGAAGCCCACGATGAAATCGCTGCTCAGCAGGATGTCGGGGCGCGCGGCGCGGATACGCTCGATCAGGCGCAGATATTGTTCCGCCGTGTGCTTGCGGTTCATCGCCTTCAGGATGCGGTCGCTGCCCGATTGCACCGGCAGATGCAGATAGGGCATCAGCTGCGGCACATCGCCATGGGCGGCGATCAGGTCATCCTCCATGTCGTTCGGATGGCTGGTGGTATAGCGGATACGCTCCAACCCATCGACCTGCGCCAGTTCGCGCACCAGCCGCGCCAGCGTCCAGTCGCCGCCCTCACCCGCACCGTGATAGGCGTTGACGTTCTGGCCCAGCAGGGTGATCTCGCGCACCCCACGGCTGACCAGATCGCGCGCCTCGGCCAGCAGCCGCGCCGCTGGGCGGCTGACCTCGGCGCCGCGGGTATAAGGCACCACGCAGAAGGCACAGAATTTGTCGCAACCCTCCTGCACGGTCAGAAAGGCGGTGGGGCCGCGCAGCGCCTTGCGGGCAGGCAGGTGATCGAACTTGTCTTCAGTCGGGAAATCGGTGTCCACCACCTTGCCCCCGGCCTCGACCATTTCGGGCAGGCGGTGATAGCTTTGCGGCCCCACCACCAGATCGACCAGCGGCATACGCCGCAGGATCTCGGCCCCTTCGGCCTGTGCCACACAGCCCGCAACGCCAATCTTCAGATCGGGGTTCGCAGCCTTCAGCGGCCGCAGCCGCCCCAGATCGGAATACAGCTTTTCAGATGCCTTTTCGCGGATGTGGCAGGTGTTCAGCAACACCATATCCGCCTCTTCCTGCACCTCGGTCGTCACATAGCCCTTGGCCCCCATCGCTTCGGCCATACGCTCGCTGTCATAGACGTTCATCTGACAGCCATAGGTCTTGATGAACAGTTTCTTCGGCATGGCGGTGCTGTCGGTCATCGGGGGGCCCTGACTTCGGGAATGGAGCGCGGACTGCGTGCTCGAACGGGCCTTCTACCGGAAAACTGCCACAGGCGCAACGCGGGCCGGGCCGGGCTTGCAAAGCCCTCCCCGATCAGGAAATCTGCAGCCGGATCAGGAAAGACCAGCCCATGCATCACCGCACGCTCCAGACCTTTGTTGCCGATCATGCGGGGCTGCTGGCCAAGGGCCCGGTGGCGCTGATCTTCGCCGAAGATCCGGTCGAGGTTGACAGCACCTTGCAGCATCATCTGCAAACCGGCTTCCGGCAGGTGCTGCTGCTGGCCGATGATGCGATCCCTGTTGCGCCAGAACTGGAGGCCCGGATTCACCGCATCAGCCACGATGTTCATGCCGATGATGCCGTGACAGAGGCGGTGAATACGATCAGCGCCGCAGCCCCTGCCGGAAGCTGGATCTATTACTGCTATAATGCCGAATACCTGTTCTTCCCGTTCTGCGAAACCCGCACCGTCCGGGATCTGCTGGCCTTCCACACGGAGGAACGGCGCGACGCGATGCTGACCTATGTGATCGACCTCTATGCAGGCGATCTGACCGCGCAGCCCAATGCCGTCAGCCGCACCGATGCCCATCTGGACCGCACAGGGTATTATGCGCTTGGCCGCAAGGATCCGGATCGCAACTGGCAGCCCAAGGACCGGCAGCTGGATTTCTTTGGCGGCTTGCGCTGGCGGTTCGAAGAGCATGTCAGCTGGAACCGCCGAAAGATCGACCGGATCGGGCTGTTCCGCTGCAAGCCGGGCCTGAAACTGCGGGGCGATTTCACCTTTTCAGACGAGGAATATAACACCTATTCCTGCCCCTGGCACCACAACCTCACGGCCTGCATCTGTTCGTTCCGGGCTGCCAAGGCCCTGCGCAGCAACCCCGGGTCGCGCCATGCGATCACGGATTTCCGCTGGCACAGCTCTACCCCGTTCAGCTGGAACAGCCGACAGCTGATGGATCTGGGGCTGATGGAACCGGGCCAGTGGTTCTGATTTCGGTGACGTGCGAACCTGCGGCTGAACCCATGGCAGATCAGCCGACGATCCGCCCCTGATCCAGCCGGATCACCCGATCCATCCGGCCCGCCAGCTCCATGTTATGCGTGGCAATCAGCGCCGAAAGCCCGGTTTCGCGCACCAGTTCGATCAGCGCCGAAAACACCTGTTCTGATGTGGCCGGATCCAGATTGCCGGTCGGCTCATCGGCCAGCAGCAGCTTGGGCGCATTGGCCAGCGCGCGGCAGAAGGCCACCCGCTGCTGTTCGCCCCCCGACAGCGCGGCCGGTCGGTGGCCTGCCCGCGGCGACAGCCCGACACGGCCCAGCAATTCCATCGCCCGCGCCTCGGCTACGGCGCGGCTGCGACCATTGGCCAGCTGCGGCAGTACCACATTCTCCAACGCGGTGAATTCGGGCAGCAGATGGTGGAACTGATAGATGAACCCCACCTCGCCCCGCCGCGCCTCGGTGCGGGCCCGATCCGACAGGCCGCCCATATCGCGCCCGGCCAGCTGCACCCGGCCCGCATCCGGCGTATCCAGCAAACCGGCGATATGCAGCAGCGTGGATTTGCCTGCCCCCGATGGGGCCACAAGCGCCACGACCTCGCCCCGCGCGACACGGACAGAGGCCCCGCGCAACACCGTCACCGCCGAGACCTTGCCGCGGTTATAAGTCTTTTCGATCCCTTCCAGCGCCAGAACATCACTCATAGCGCAGGGCCTCCACCGGGTTCATCCGGGCCGCGCGCCGCGCCGGAAAGATCGTGACAACGCAGGAAAGCCCAAGGCTCAGCCCCACCGCCGACAACACATCCTGCACCTGCAGCTTGGCGGGAAGGTTGTAGATGCCGCGCACAGAGGGATCCCAGACCCCGCCCCCTGCCACATAGTTCACAAAGGAAAAGATCGGGTCGATATACAGGGCAAACAGGCAGCCCAGCCCCACACCCAAAGCGGTGCCCAGCAGCCCGGTCGAGGCCCCGCAGATGAAGAACATCCGCAGGATGCTGCCCTCGGTCAGGCCCATGGTGCGCAGAATGCCGATATCGCGGCCCTTGTTCTTCACCAGCATGATAAGGCCGGACACGATGTTCATCGCCGCAATCAGCACCAGGATCGACAGGATGATGAACATCACATTATCCTCGATATCCAGCGCCCGCAGAAAGGCCCCGGCACTGTCCTGCCACGTCCACAGCATCGCTGTACTGCCCGCGGCCTGCAGGATTGGCAGCTCATATCCTGCAATGGCATCCGGGTTCTGCACCATCACCTCGATCTCGTCGGCGCGGCCCTCGCGGTTGAAATAGGCCTGCGCCTCGGCAAAGGGCAGATAGGCGCGCGTGCGGTCGATGTCATAGCGCCCGGCGGTGAAGATATAGACCACCTCATAGGCATTTACCCGCGGGCTGGTGCCGAAGGCTGTCTTCACCCCGTCGGGCGAGATCAGGCGGATGCGGTCACCGATGCCGATGTTCATCTCGCGTGCAAGGCCCGAACCGATGGCGATGCCCTGATCGAACCGCGCCAGATCCCCGATGGCCTCGGCCCCTGCCCCCACGCGGGGAATGGTGGCCAGATCTTCGGCGCGGATGCCAAACACCTCGGCCCCCATGTTCACGCCATTGGCGGTGGCCATCACCTGCCCCTTTATCAGCGGCGCCGCCCGTGTGACCCCCGGCACTTCGGCCAGGCGCGCGGCCACGGCATCGTAATCGGCAAACCCCCGCTGCAGCCGTCCTGCATCATCCAGCCCCCCCGTCGAATAGACGGTGACATGGGCATTGGCCCCCAGCACGGTATCGACGAATTCCGCCCGGAATCCGGCCCGCACCGACAGGGTGGCAATCAGTGCAAACACGGCCAGCGTGATGCCGATCAGGCTGATCCAGGTCATGACGGATACCCCGCCCTCCGCCCGTTTGGCGCGAAGATAACGCCAGGCGATCATCCATTCGAAGGCGGCGAAGGGGGGGGTGCTGTTGCTCATGATCCTGCCTGAAAACTGCGCGCAACTTGGCGCCCGGCGCCGCAAAGGTCAAGGAAGCCCGCCGGGATCGGCGGTATCCCCCCAGCCTTTGAAGCGCACATGAAAACGGGGGCCGGATACGGCCCCCGCGTCACGCAAATTCCTTCGAAGGAATTTGCAAATCTTTTCGAAAAGATTTGCGGCGCTCACGGATGGGCGGCGTAAATCTCCACGATCCGGTCGACGGCGGCCTCGGCGCTCATCTCCACGCTTTCGCCGCTGCGGCGGCTGGTCAGTTCCACCACGCCATTGGCCAGCCCGCGCGGGCCGACGGTGATGCGCCAGGGCAGGCCGATCAGATCCATCGTGGCGAATTTCGCCCCCGCGCGTTCGTCCCGGTCATCATAAAGCGGGTCGAGCCCCTTGGCCTTCAGCGCCTTGTACAGCCCTTCACAGGCCGCATCAGTGCCGGCATCGCCCTGCTTCAGGTTCACGATACCGCAGTGGAACGGCGTCACCCCTTCGGGCCAGATGATGCCCTTGTCGTCATGGTTCGCCTCGATCAGCGCGCCCAGCAGACGGCTGACGCCGATGCCATGGCTGCCCATTTCCACCGGCACGCGGCTGCCATCGGCGGTCACCACGGTGGCGCCCATGCTTTCGGAATATTTGGTGCCGAAATAGAAGATCTGCCCCACTTCGATGCCGCGGCCCACCTTGCGGCGCTCTTCCGGGATGTCGTTGAACAGCGCTTCGTCATGGGTTTCATCGGTGCGGGCATAGAGCGTGGTGAATTCTTCGCAAATAGCCGCCACTTCGGCGCGATTGTCGAAATCCACTGCGCGATCGCCCAGTTTCAGATCCGGCACCTGCGCATCATAGAAGACCTCGCTTTCGCCGGTGGAGGCAAGCACAAGGAATTCATGCGTATTGTCCCCGCCAATCGGGCCAGACGCCGCGCGCATCGGAATGGCCGTCAGCCCCATGCGCTCATAGGTCCGCAGATAGCTGACCATGTGGCGGTTATAGGCGTGCAGCGCGTCTTCTTTGGTCAGATCGAAGTTATAGCCGTCCTTCATCAGGAACTCGCGGCCGCGCATCACGCCAAAACGCGGGCGCACCTCGTCGCGGAACTTCCACTGGATATGATACAGCGTCAGCGGCAGATCCTTGTAGCTGTTCACATGGCTGCGGAAGATGTCGGTGATCATCTCTTCGTTCGTGGGCCCGTAAAGCATGTCACGGTCATGCCGGTCCTTGATGCGCAGCATCTCCTGCCCGTAATCGTCATAGCGGCCGCTTTCGCGCCACAGGTCGGCCGGTTGCAATGTGGGCATCAGCAGCGGGATATGCCCGGCGCGCACCTGTTCTTCATGCACGATCTGTTCGATGCGTTTCAGCACCTTGAAGCCCAGCGGCAGCCAGCTGTAGATCCCCGCCGCCTGCTGCTTGATCATGCCCGCCCGCAGCATGTAGCGATGCGAGACGATCTGCGCCTCGGCAGGGTTTTCCTTGAGCACGGGAAGGAAGTAGCGCGACAGACGCATGAATGGCCCTCTTTGGCAGAAGCGTTTGGCCCGTACCTAACGGGTTGCGCCGACCCGGGCAAGCATCACAGTCGCCCCGCACAGCCCGTCACCTCAGCAGGGATACGCCCGGGTGAACCCGCGTGCAGCCCCGCCCCTCCCGCTTGGCGACATAAAGCGCGTGATCGGCATCATTCAGCAGTTCTTCGGCGCTTGGGCGGGCATAGGCACTGGAGACCGTCAGCCCGATGGATACGGTCACGCGGCAGGATTGCCCGCCACAATCCAGCGGCAGCGACAGACGGCTATTGATCCGCTGGGCGATCTGCAAAAGATCCGCAGGTCCGCCCAGGTCGGGCAGCAGGATGACAAATTCGTCACCGCCGGTCCGCGCCACAGTATCACCAGCCCGGGTTTCAGATCGCAGAACCTTTGCGACCTCGCGCAGCAGCCGGTCCCCGATGGCGTGCCCATAGGTATCATTCACCGTCTTGAAATGGTCGAGATCAAGGTGCATCAGGCCAAAATCCTGCCTGAGCTGCAAGGCCCGCTCCAGCTCTGCAGCCAGGGCCCGGCGGTTTCTGAGCCCGGTCAGCGTATCGGTCAGCGCCTGTTCCTCTGCCACTGTCTTGGCGCCCTGCAGCCGCAGATTCAGGTCTTTCAGTTCTTGCATGACAGCAGATTTCGCCTCCACCACATAGAGCAGTTCCATGGCAAGATCAGTCGGGGCGAAATCGGCATCTGTCAGCGCGTGATCCTGCACAGCCTCGATCAACCCGATCCCGAACGACAGATTCAGCAGCAGCCGTCGCCCGTCGCCCACCGGCACCGCCAGGCCGCGCAGCACCGCCGTCGGCCGATCCAGCGGCGACAGATGCAGCCTCTGCCCGGCGCGCGCGCGCAACGCCGACATGTTGGTCAGGCCAGAGGGGCGGCGCAGGCTGAACAGGTCAAAGAAGCTGTGCCCGGTCAGCCCTGCCCCGCCCAGAATCCGCCCCACCGTGGCGCCATGCGCCTCGATCCGGCCATCGGGGGCAAGCAGCAGGTGCATCGGCATCAAAGCCCCGAGTGCTGCGGCATCCAGGCCGAATGTCCGATCTTTCGGCATGAGGTCAGGCATGGCCCTGCCCGTCCCGCGCCAGCGCAAAGCGGCGCCCCTTGGCAAAGGCGGTTTCGGCCAGCGTCACGGCAATGATCTCACCTCCCGGGCAGCTGCCCTGATGTTCTACCACGCTCAGCACGCCATAATCATCGGCCATCGCCCGCAACAGCCCGACGACCACATGCCCGACCCCGGCCAGCGGTGACCGGCAGACCAGCGTGAAATCCCGCGGTGAATGATCCTGCAGATCCAGCAGCGGCAATTCGATATCCGGCAGGGCCAGCCGCGCCCGTCCTGGCAAATCCTCCAGCGAATGCAGGAAATCGGCAAAGCTGACACCGCCAAACCGCAGAAGCCTGCGCCCCGCCTGCGTGTTTTCGTGGGTCACCAGATAGGTTCCCAGATCCTCCAGCACATAATCGCGCGGCTTGCCCAGCACATGCGCCGCAGCCTGCAGCACGGCATCGGTCAGGGCGGCGTCATAGGTCAGCATGGTTTCGAAACTGTCGAACCCAAGGCCCGCCTCACGCACGATACGGGCCCAGACCGGCGCCCCATAGGTATCGCGCAGAAAGCACTGGATCGACCTGTTGATGAGACCGTGCATGGCGTAAGCCCCCTGATTCCCGCAAAGATTAGCCTGCGGGGGCTTAACAATTCCCTATCGCGCCTCAGGGCTGCGGCATCATCCGCAGGCCCTGCACATCCAGCACCTGCAGGGGCGCGGCCACCAGTG
>Ga0154510_1056_pt1 | contig 9992 bp, 9 predicted proteins | sample RifGroE1_FD_115989 | JGI IMG/M metagenome (GOLD analysis project Ga0154510, IMG submission 115989) | Rhodobacteraceae bacterium GWE1_64_9
TGTCTTCCACCCGGAAGCCCGGCGGGATGCTGTCGCGATCTTCCAGGACAAGGTCGGCCATCGTGGCCGCGACCTTGGGTGCCATGCCGAAGCCGATCTTGAAGCCGCCATTGGCGATGAAATGGCCGGGGCGGCCCGGCCATGGCCCCAGCATGGGTGCGCGGGATTTCGCCCGGGGGCGCAGGCCTGCCCAGCGATCAATCACCGGCGCATCGGCAAGGCAGGGCAGGGCGGCGATGGCGCGGGTGTGCAGATCCTCCAACTGGCTGTCGGTGGCGGTTGCGTCGGACCACTGGTATTCCGAGGTGGAGCCGATGGCCACCGTGCCGTCTTCATGCGGGATGATGTGCAGGCTGCCCGCATAGATCTGCGGCAGGGCGCGCGCATCGACGCGCAGCGACAGGGCCTGCCCTTTGACGCCCGCCCCCACGGGTTTTCCCAGTGCCTGCGACAGATCTGCCAGACCGGCAGTGCCGGTGGCATGGATCACCGCGCCGATTTCGGGCGCATCGCCCAGCAGGATCTCGCCCCCCTGTGCGGTGATCGCGGCGGCCAGCGCGGCGGCGGCCTGACGCGGGTGCAGCCGGGCCGAGAGCGTGTCATGGATCAGCAGGCCGGTAGGGCTGACGGGTTCCCAGGGCGCGCCGGTGGCGGGCACGACCTGCCAGACGGCCTGCCCCTGCCACAGCGCTGCGGCAGAGGTGGCGCGGGCGCGGGCGCTTTCCACCGCGCGGGCATCGGCCAGAGGTTGCAGGCGCCCCGTGCGGGCATAGCCGGGCGACAGGCCGGAGGCTGCCGCAACGCCCGCCCAGAAGGCTTCGGCAATAAGCAGGCTGTCCAGCTGGAACTGTTTCTTGGGGTTCCAGTTTTCCGGCATATGCGGGCTGAGCGCGCCCACCAGCCCGCCCGAGGCACCGGCGCCGATATGCGCGGTTTCGATCAGACGGACCCGGGCGCCCCGGCGAGCAAGCTCCCATGCGCAGGACAGGCCGAAGATGCCACCGCCCCGCACTGTCACATCCTGCCTTGCCATTGGCGTGCCCTTTCCGCAGTCTCGCGCGCGGATCTGTAGGGTAAAGCGGCATGGTGGACCAGAGGGCGGAACTTGACTGGCGGGATGGGGTGATTCCGGTCTCGACGCGGTTTGACGACCCGTATTTCAGCCTGAATGACGGGCTGGCGGAAACGCGGCATGTGTTTCTGGCGGGCAACCGGCTGGAGGCGCGGCTGTGCGACGGGTTTCAGATTGCCGAACTGGGCTTCGGCACCGGGCTGAACCTGCTGGCGGTGCAGATCCTCTGGGCGCGGATGGGTGCGCCGGGGCGGCTGCGGTTCACCAGTTTCGAGGCGTTTCCGATGGCGGCAGAGGATATCGCGCGGGCGCTGGATCATTTTCCCGAGGCGCGGGCGGTGGCGGGGCCGTTTATGGCGCAATGGGCGACGGGGCGGCGGCGGCTGGACCTGCCGGGGATCGAGGCCGAAATCATCATCGGGGATGCGCGCGATACGCTGTCTGCCTGGCCGGGCCGGGCGGATGCCTGGTTTCTGGATGGCTTTTCCCCGGCCAAGAACCCGGAATTGTGGAGCGATTCGCTGATGGCCGAGGTGGGAGCCCATACAAATCTGCATGGCAGCTTTGCCACCTATACGGCCGCCGGGGCGGTACGCCGGGCCTTGCAGGCTGCGGGCTTTCAGGTAGACCGTTTGCCAGGCCATGGGCGCAAGCGCCACATGACCGTCGGAACGCGCCAGACCTGAAACCCCCTGCCGGTTGCTGCCTGCCCCCCCGGGGCCGGGCCTGCCATGAGGATCGAGCATGATCGCCCAGGCGAAACAGAACACCGGACTTGGCATTCTGCTGATGTCGGCCACCGCGCTGGTCTTTGCGCTGCAGGACGGGATCTCGCGGCATCTGTCGGCGGAATACAATGTCTACATGGTGGTGGCCGTGCGGTTCTGGTTCTTTGCGCTGTTCGCGCTGGCGCTGGCCTCGCGGTTGCCGGGCGGGATCGCGGCGCATCTGCGGCCGCGCTATCCGCTGCTGCAGGTGACGCGGGCGGTGGTGCTGGTGGTGGAGGTGGTGATCATGATCCTCGCCTTCGTGCAGCTGGGGCTGATCAACACCCATGCGGTTTTCGTCTGCTATCCGCTGTTCGTGGCGGCGCTTTCGGGGCCGGTGCTGGGCGAGAAGGTGGGCTGGCGGCGCTGGCTGGCCATCGGCGTGGGCTTTGTGGGGGTGCTTGTCATCCTGCAGCCGGGCGTTTCGGTGTTTTCGCCTTGGGCCATCGTGCCGCTGATATCGGCGCTGATGTTCGCGCTTTATGCGCTGCTGACGCGCTATGTGGCGCAGGGGGATAGTGCAGGCACGTCCTTCCTGTGGACGGGCTGCATCTGCGCAATTGCCATCACGCCGCTGGGCCTGTGGTTCTGGGAGCCGATGACGCTGCCGGACTGGGGCTGGATGGTGACGCTGTGCCTGACCGCGGCCGGGGCGCATTACATGATGATCAAGGCCTATGAGGTGGCAGAGGCCAGCGATGTGCAGCCCTTTGCGCTGCTGCAGCTGGTGTTCATCGCCATTCTGGGCCTGACCGTCTTCGATGAAGAGCTGAAGTCGAATGTGGTGATCGGCGCGGCGCTGGTGATGGGGGCGGCGCTGTTCACCCTGCTGCGGGCGCGGATCGCGGCGCGCCGGGCCAATGCGTGATGCGCGGGGCTTGCCCCGGGCTGCGCCGGCCGTAAGCTGACCCCTCCGATACGGGGGCGGCGGCATGATTCTGACCGAAGGGTTCTTTCCCGGTGCGCTTGGCGGAATGGCCGCGTTGCATGGCGCGCATTATGCGCGGGACTGGGGCTTTGGCACCTTCTTCGAGGCGAAGGTGGCGGCAGAGCTGGCGGCCTTTGCGCTGCGGCAGGGCGGCGCCGATCTGGTGCTGCTGGCGCAGGATGGCGAAGGCTTGGCGGCATCGCTGATCCTTGATCTGCACGATCCGGCCTCGGGGCCGCCCGGGGCGCATCTGCGGTGGTTCATCGTGGCAGACCGCTGCCGGGGCAGCGGGATCGGGCGTCGGATGCTGGCAATGGCGATGGATCATGTTGATACCCATGCCGGGGGGCGCGCCTGGCTGACCACCTTTGCCGGGCTTGGTGCGGCGCGGCACCTGTATGAAACCGCAGGCTTCCGGCTGGTGGCCGAGGCCGAGGGCGCGGCCTGGGGCACCCGCGTTCTGGAGCAGGAATTCCGGCGGGGCTGACCGCCCCGGGCCGGTTCAGCCCCGGTCGTGAAAGAAATCGTGGATCTGCTGTGCCATGGCTTCGGATATGCCGGTGACGGCCATCAGATCTTCGACTGCGGCGCGGGATACCGCCTTGGCGCTGCCGAAATGCGCCAGCAACGCGCGTTTGCGGGCGGCGCCGACGCCCGGCACCTCGTCCAGCGGTGTGGCGGTTGTGGCCTTGGCGCGTTTGGCGCGATGGGCGCCGATGGCCCAGCGGTGCGCCTCGTCGCGCAGGCGCTGCACGAAATACAGCACCGGATCATTCATCCGCAGGGCAAAGGGCGGCGCGCCGGGGCGGTAGAATTCTTCCTTGCCGTGATCGCGGTCCACACCTTTGGCGACGCCGACAAAGGGGATATCATCCACCCCCAGTTCGGTCATGATTTCACCCACCGCCGAAATCTGCCCGGCGCCGCCGTCGATCAGCAGCAGATCGGGCCAGAGGTCGGTCTTGCGTTCGGGGTCTTCCTTCAGCAGGCGTTCGAAGCGGCGGGTCAGCACCTCTTTCATCATGCCGAAATCGTCGCCCTGCGCGCCTGCCTCGCCCTTGATGTTGAACTTGCGATACTGGGATTTCAGGAAACCCTCGGCCCCCGCCACGATCATGCCGCCCACCGCATGGGCGCCCTGAATATGGCTGTTGTCATAGACCTCGATCCGTTTGGGCGGGGCGTCCAGATCGAAGGCTTCGGCCAGCCCTTGCAACAGCTTGTTCTGGGTGGAGCTTTCGGCCATCCGCCGCGCCAGGCTTTCGCGCGCGTTCCGGTGGGCGTTTTCCAGCAGTTCGGCCTTTTCGCCGCGCAGGGGCACCGCCAGTTCCACCTTGCGGCCGGCCCGGTCTGACAGAAGCTGCGTCACCAGATCTTCGTTATCCACCGCATGGGACAGCAGGATCAGGCGGGGCGGTTCCTTGTCATCGTAGAACTGGCTGAGGAAGGCCTCCAGAATCTCGGGCTCTTCGGCACCAGCGCCGGTCTTGGGGTAGAAATCCTTGTTGCCCCAGCTTTGATTGGCGCGGATGAAGAACACCTGCACGCAGGCCTGCCCGCCTTCCAGATGCAGCGCCACCACATCCGCCTCGGCCACGCCGCGCGGGTTGATGCCCTGGGTGCTTTGCACGGCGGTCAGCGCCTTGATCCGGTCACGCAGCGCGGCGGCGCGTTCGAACTCCATGTCTTCAGAGGCCAGCGCCATGGCCTTGGCCAGATCGGCCTGAACGGAGGTGGATTTGCCTTCCAGAAACCGCGTCGCATCCTCCACCAGCCCGGCATAATCGGATTCCGATATCCGGCCGACGCAGGGCCCGGCGCAGCGCTTGATCTGGAACAGCAGGCAGGGGCGGCTGCGGCCGGAAAACATGCTGTCGGAACAGGTGCGCAGCTGGAACACGCGCTGCAGCTGGTTCAGCGTGCGGTTCACCGCGCCCGCCGATGCAAAGGGGCCGAAGTAGCGGCCCTTTTCACCCCGCTTGCCGCGATGCTTGGTAATCATCGGGAAGGGATGGCCGGTGGGGATCAGGATATTGGGAAAGGATTTGTCATCGCGCAGCAGCACGTTGTAGCGCGGTTTCAGCTGCTTGATCAGGTTCTGTTCCAGCAGCAGCGCCTCGGTTTCGGTGCGCGTCGTCAGGAACATCATCGAAGCGGTTTCATGGATCATCCGCGCGATCCGCCCCGAATGGCCCGAGGGCCGGGCATAATTCGAGACCCGCGCCTTCAGATTGCGCGCCTTGCCGACATAGAGCACTTCGTTCGCGGCGTTCAGCATCCGATAGACCCCGGGCGAGCCGTCAAGTGTGCGCAGGTAATCCTGAATCACCTCATGTCCGGTGCGTGGGACGGTGGGTTCGGCTGTATTGTCCGGCACGGAAATTCCTCTTTTCGGGAGTCATCGATTCCCCGTTTCGCTGCAATGATAGCGGGGGGAGTTCAAGAGGGAAGCTATCCACCGTTTCTGTGGATAACTCTGCGGAGAAAACTTGGGAGGTGGCAAAAACTCCTTGTTTTCTTGAGGGTTCGTTAAGGTGCTGAAAAAATAGGCCGCTTCGCAACGCATTGAAAAGTATATATAAATTTTTTCAAGTCACGCAAGGGGCTGATAAGACAGGGCTTTTCTGACAGTTCCGTGACGGTTCCGCGGAAAGTGGACAACTTCTGCAGCTGCCTTACCGTAACGTCATTCGGTGCCCATCACATCCGGGGTTTGCCAGGCCAGATGCTGGCCGCCGTCGATGCACAGAAGTTGCCCGGTGACGGCCTGTGCATCCAGCAGATAGCCCAGGGCGGCGCAGATATCCGAAGGATGGGCGCCCCGGCCCAGAACGGTGGCGGCGCGCTGGGTGGCATAGGCTTCGGCGGATTGGCGATCGCCTTGCAGGGTCGGGCCGGGACCGATGGCATTGACCCGGATCTGCGGCGCAAGCGCCTGTGCGGCGGTCTGGGTCAGCGCCCAGAGGCCCATCTTTGCCAGAGTATAGGTCATGAAATCGGGCGTAAGCTTGCGCACGCGCTGGTCGATCATGTTGACCACCAGCGCGCTGGCCAGCGGCTCGCCCGCCAGATCGCGCAGGGTGGTGGGGGCCTGCGCGGCAAAGGCCTGGGTCAGCACGAAGGGGGCGCGCAGGTTGCTTTCCATATGCCGGTCCCAGTTGCGCCGGGTGGCCGTCAGGATCGTATCCCGCTCAAAGATGGAGGCATTGTTGACCAGCAGGGTCAGCGGCCCGCCAAGGGCGGCGGCGGCACGGGGAACGAGGGCCTGGGTTTCGGCTTCTGACAGCAGATCGGCCTGCAGAAGCGCGCCCTGCCTGCCCTGCGCGGTGATGCCTTGCAGGGTTTCGGTGGCGCCTTCGGCGCTGCCTGCATAATGCACGGCCACATCATAGCCGCGCCCCGCCAGATACAGGGCCATCGCCTGCCCAAGCCTGCGCCCGGCGCCTGTCACCAGCGCGCGCATCACGCCACCAGCGCAACAGCATAGGCGACGTAGCCGCCGACCAGACCGATGCCCGCCAGCTTGCCGATATCCAGTTTGAAGAAGACGAAGGGCACCAGCATCAGTGATACACCCAGCATGACCCAGAGATCGAAGCTGAGCAATTGGGCGGGCACCTCCATCGGTGCGATCACCGAGGTGATGCCAAGGATGGCCAGAATGTTGAAGGTGTTGGAGCCGATCACATTGCCCATGGCGACATCGGCCTGTTTGCGGAAGGCCGCCATGACCGAGGTGACAAGTTCGGGCAGCGAGGTGCCCACGGCCACCAGCGTCAGCCCGATCACCGTTTCGCTGATGCCGAAGTTGCGCGCGATGTTCACGGCGCCATCCACCAGAAGATCGGCGCCGAAGCCCAGACCGACAAGCCCGGCCAGGATCAGGGCGGTAATCTTCCAGACGGCCATGCCGGGATCGGCACCTTCGGGCAGATCCTGTGCGGCCAGATCGGCGCGATGGGCGCGGGCGATGCGGATGTTATCCCACAATGTCAGCGCCAGACCGGCCAGCAGGATCAGGCCATGCCACCAGGTGAACGGGCCAAGGAAGCTGAGCACGATCAGCAGAACGGCGGTGGCCAGCATCACGATATAGCCGCGCCGGATATCCAGCAGGCTGGTGTGAATGGTGGCGATCAGCACGGGCAGGCCCAGGATCAGCAGGATATTGGCGATGTTCGATCCCACCACATTGCCAAGCGCGATACCGGCCTGACCATTGAGCGCAGCATTGACCGATACGATCAATTCCGGCGCCGAAGTGCCGAAAGCCACCACCGTCAGGCCCACGATCAGGGCGGGGATGCCCAGGCGCAGGGCAAGGGCCACCGCGCCTTTCACCAGCGCATCCCCGGCAAAGACCAGAAGCACAAGCCCGGCCGCAACGTAGAACAGATCCATAGCCAAACTGATTACCCTTTTTTCCGGGGCTGCCCGCAGGGGCAGGGGCCGCTTCCGATTCGGTGTCGTCCGCATTTAGGGCAGCTGGGTGACTTGGCAAGCCGCCCCGCACCGCCCCGGCTGCGGAATTTGTAATAGACCCCGCCTGCGGCCATCAGAACCAGAAACAGGGTGATGATCTTGATCAGCATGTTACAGCCCGAACCGGGCAAAGGCGGCGCGGCTTTCGACCTCGGCCAGGGCTCCTTCGATGGCGGTGCCGGTCAGGCGCTGCATCAGGCCGCGCCGCTGGCCCAGAACCACGGTCTTGACCTTGTCCCCGTAAAGCTGCGTCAGCTTGGGCTTCAGATGCGCCACGCCATCCGCCAGCCCCAGTTCAACCGCCTGCGCCCCCACCCAGATATCTGCGTTGAACAGATCGGCCGTAGCGTTCAGCCGCGTGCCGCGCCGGGCCTGCACATGGGCGATGAAGGCGCGGTGGATCGGCTCTTGCAGGGCTTTCAGCCGGGCCACATCTTCGGGCTTTTCGGGCTGGAACGGATCGGCCAGCGATTTTGACCGGCCTGCCGTATGCACCCGGCGCTCGATGCCATGGCGGGCCAGCAGCTCGGGGAAGCCGAAGCCCGCAAAGATCACCCCGATGGAGCCGACGAGCGAGGAGTCATCCACCCAGATGTCATCGGCGGCACAGGCCAGCCAATAGCCGCCCGAGGCCGCCACATCCTCGACAAAGGCATGGACCTTGATGCCCTTTTCATCCGCCAGCCGCCGGATGCGCGCCGCGATCAGCGAACTTTGCGCCGCCGATCCGCCCGGCGAATTGATCGCCAGCGCCACGGCGGCGGGTTTCATGCGGAAGGCCTTTTCCACCAGCGGCGCAAGGGCGGCATCATTCAGCCCGGCGCCGAAGCGCCCGCCGGTGCCGATGGCGCCCTGCAGGCGGATGACGGGAACGAGGGGCGGCTTTTTCAGGAAGGGGATGCGGAATGTCATGCCCAAGGATGTAGAGAGGGGCAGGCGATGCGACAAGGCTTGCAGGCGCGCGCGGCAAAATCCTTCGAAGGATTTTGCAAATCTTTTCGAAAAGATTTGCCGCGGCCCGGCCCCGGCGTTGCAACAAGGCCCGGGATGGGCGACAAGTTGCCATGATCGACAAGCTGGAGATGTTCATAGCCCTGGCCAACGAGGGCCATTTCGGCCGTGCCGCCGAAGCCTGCGGGGTGACGCAGCCCACGCTGTCTTCGGCCATCAAGCAGCTGGAGGATCAGCTGGGGGTGCAGCTGGTGTTTCGCGGATCACGCTTTCAGGGGCTGACGCCCGAGGGGCGGCGGGTGCTGGATCGGGCGCGGCGGATCGTGGGTGACACGCGCGCCCTGCGCGACGAGATGCGGGCGCTGCGCAGCGGGCTGACCGGCACCCTGCGGATCGGTGTCATCCCCACCGCGCTGCCCATGGTGGTGGATCTGACAACGCCCTTCACCAAGCGGCATCCGGATGTGCGGGTCACGATCCTGTCGCGCACCTCGGCCGAAATCCTGACGGGGATCGAGCGGCTGGATCTGGATGCAGGCATCACCTATCTGGACAACGAACCGCTGGGCCGGGTGACACAGGTGCCGCTCTACCCCGAGTTCTACCGGCTGGTCTGCGCGCCCACGCTGCCTCTGGCGCAGGCGGGCCGGGTGACATGGGCCGATCTGGCCGGGCTGCCCCTGTGCCTGCTGACCGGCGACATGCAGAACCGCCGCATCGTGAACCAGCATCTGGCAGAGGCAGGCGCCGCGGCGGCGCCGGTGATCGAAAGCAATTCCACCATCGCACTGCTGGCGCATGTGATGACCGGCGACTGGTGTTCGGTGCTGCCGAAAAAGCTGGCCGACATGTTCGTGCAATCGGGGCGGCTGGCCGCGGTGCCGATTGTCGGCCCAGAGGTGGAACATCTGGTGGGCCTGATCGCGGCGCATCGCGAACCGCATACGCCGGTGATTGCGGCGCTGCTGGATGCGGCGCGCCGGGCGGGCGAGGTTCGATAGAGCGCTTCTATCAAACAACGGGTTCTCACTATTGATCGGCCTATCAGGCGCGGTAAAACGGGCATAGCTAACGGGAGGTAAGCCATGCTGGACGAAACCGCGGTTTCCGCGCGCGTCGAGGATATCATCGCGGCGCATCTGGGGATGGAAGGGCCGCTGCTGCCCATCCTTCACGCGGTCCAGCTTGAATATGGTCATGTTCCGCAGGCGGCGCTGCCGCAGATTGCCGCCGCCCTGATGCTGACCCGCGCCGAAGTGCATGGCGTGATGAGCTTTTACCATGATTTCCGCACGGAACCGGCCGGGCGCCATGTGATGAAGCTGTGCCGCGCCGAAAGCTGCCAGTCTGTCGGGGCGGATCGGGTGGCCGATCATGCGCGGGCGCAGCTGGGGGTGGACTGGCACGAAACCACCGCCGATGGCCGCGTGACGCTGGAGCCGGTGTTCTGTCTGGGGCTTTGTGCCTGCGGGCCTGCCGCCATGGTGGATGGCCGCGTGGTGGGCCGGGTGGATGAAGCCCGGCTGGATCAGTTGATTGCAGAGGTGCGCAGATGAAGATCTATGTTCCCCGCGACGCAGCCGCCAAGGCGCTGGGCGCCGATGCCGTTGCCGCCGCGATCGAGACCGAGGCCCGGCGCCGCGCGCTGGATGTGACGGTGATCCGCAACGGATCGCGCGGTATGATCTGGCTGGAGCCGCTGGTCGAGGTGGAAACCCCGGCAGGCCGCATGGCATTTGGCCCCCTGTGCGTGAAGGATGTGGCAGAGCTGTTTGCGGCGGGCTGGCTGGAA
>Ga0154510_1041_pt2 | contig 9663 bp, 10 predicted proteins | sample RifGroE1_FD_115989 | JGI IMG/M metagenome (GOLD analysis project Ga0154510, IMG submission 115989) | Rhodobacteraceae bacterium GWE1_64_9
CCAGGGAGGGGTGAGGGGCGCAGCCCTTCACGCATCTCACGCCACCAGAGCCACAGCCCGTGCCGCCAGCACCCGCAGCGCATCGGCGGGGGGGATGCCCAGCAGCAGGCCGCGCATCCCGGCATTGATCCAGATCTTTTCCGCATGGCAGACGGCCGCCTCGATCGCCGTGGGCACCGGGCGTTTCTGGCCGAAGGGCGAGATGCCGCCCACATGATAGCCGGTCAGCCGTTCGGCCTTGGGTGGGGGCATCATGGCCGCCGCCTTGCCGCCAAAGGCCGCGGCCACCCGTTTCATCGACAATGTGTGGTCTGACGGGATCACGCAGCAGGCGGGTTTTCCATCCACCTCGACCATCAGGGTTTTGAGGGTGAGCGCCGGATCAAGCCCCAGCGCCACGGCGGCGGCCAGCCCCACCTGATCGGCCTTCGGATCATAGGCATAGGGGTGCAGCGTGACCGCAACCCCCGCCTGTTCCAGCATCCGCAAACCCGGTGTTCCGGCCATCTGCCCGCTGCCCCCCCCTGACTGCAGCGCCCCCGGCTGCTGCCGCCGTGTTCAGCTGACCTTGCGCTGCTGGGCGTGCTGGGCGCGTTTCATTTCATACATGCTCAGATCGGCGCGGCGGGTCAGCGCCTCGACGGTTTCGCCTGCACGCAATGTGGCATGGCCCATGGCGAGCGACAGCTGCCGCGCGCTGTAGAAGCGGTTGTTGATCGCCAGCAGGCGGTGGATGTTTTCCACCATGGCCTCGGCCTCGGCCTCGCCCGCCTTCGGCATCAGGATGGCGAATTCGTCGCCGCCGATGCGGGCCGCCTCGGCGATGCTGCCGGCCACGGCTTCGCGCAGAACCTCGCCGGTGCGGCGCAGCAGCGCGTCGCCCGCATCATGGCCCCATTCGTCGTTCACTTCCTTGAGGCCGTTCAGATCAATCAGCACGGCGGACAGGCTGCGCAGCATCTGCCGGTCATAGGTGTTCATCAGTTCGATGTAATGCGCGCGGTTGTTCAGCCCGGTCAGCACATCATGCTTGCCCAGATAGGCCAGATAAGCCTCGGCCTTCTTGCGGGCGGTGATGTCGGTCAGCGCGATCAGCACGCGATCCCAGTCACGCTCATGCCCGGGCAGGACCGAGAACTGCATGATGACCACGCGTTCGGTGCCATCCAGCGCGTAATTGACCACCTCGCGGCTGTGGAACAGGTTTCCGCCCCAGAGGTCGATCAGCTGTTCGCGGAAATGGGTTTCCATCTCGCCCCGGAACACCTCGGGCAGGCGGCGCAGCAGCATCGTCTTGTCGGGCGCTCCGAACATGTCCAGCGTGGCCTTGTTCACATCCAGAACGCGGATTTCCTGCATGCACTGGCGGACGAATTCGGGATGCACATCGGTGAACACCCGCAGATCCGCGATGCCCCGGTCGCGCAGGCCCTGCAGCATGATGCGGATGCGGCTGAAATCCTCGACCCAGAGCGAGACGGGCGAATGTTCGAAAACGCCTTCGGCATAAAGCCTGCTGCGGCGTTCGGCGGCGCGGGCGGCTTCACGTTCCGTCACATCCTCTGCGGTCAGCAGCAGGCGGCCCAGATCGGCCTCGTGCCCCGGCAGAACGGTGGCCTTCAGCTGGATATCCAGCCGGCGCCCGGTCAGCGTGTAATTGACGGCGGCGCTTTCGAAAGAGGTTTTGCCCTCCCACAATTGCGCCAGTTCGTTGACATGGGTGCGCAGCATCTCGTCGCGGAAGACCAGATGCAGGTTTTCCACCAGATCTTCCTGATCGCGGGCCTCGAACTGGTCCAGCGTCTTGCGGTTGACGCGCAGCACCTTGATGCGGCCGGAACATTCGGCCACGCGATCCAGATCTTCCAGCAGCCATTTGCGCAGATCGGTGACACCTTCGGCGCGCCATTCCGCGAATTTCTCCTGAACCCCGCTGAAATCCTCGATCCACATCGAGACCGGCGCGAGGTCGAAGGTGCTTTCGACATCGAACGGTTGATAGGTATCGGCCATTCATGCTGCCTTTCGCTGGTGCAGGTTGCGTCATTCATACTGCCACATCTTTCGCACGAGTAGGCGGGAAATGGAGCCGAAATGTGACGGGTCTTGGTTCAACTCTGCCTGATCTATGCAAAAAGGCCCCGCCCTTAAAGGGCAGGGCCCATTGGATGCGCAACTCTTTCGTAGGGGGTCAGTAGACCACGACAGAGCGGATGCTTTCGCCCGCGTGCATCAGATCGAAGCCCTTGTTGATGTCTTCCAGCTTCAGCTGATGGGTGATCATCGGGTCGATCTGGATCTTGCCATCCATATACCAATCCACGATTTTCGGCACATCGGTCCGGCCACGGGCGCCGCCGAAGGCCGTGCCTTTCCACACCCGGCCGGTGACCAGCTGGAAGGGGCGGGTGCTGATCTCGGCGCCTGCCGGGGCCACGCCGATCACGACAGACACGCCCCAGCCGCGGTGCGTACATTCCAGCGCGTCGCGCATCACCTTCACATTGCCGGTGCAATCAAAGCTGTAATCCGCGCCGCCGATCTGATCGGCCGGGGTTTTCGTCATGTTGACGATATGCTGGACGACCGAACCTTCGATCTCTTTCGGGTTGACGAAATGGGTCATGCCGAAGCGTTCGCCCCATGCCTTGCGGTCATTGTTGATGTCGACGCCGATGATCATGTCGGCCCCGGCCATCTTCAGGCCCTGCAGCACGTTCAGGCCGATGCCGCCCAGACCGAAGACCACCGCCTTGGCGCCGATTTCCACCTTGGCGGTGTTGATCACCGCCCCGATGCCCGTGGTGACGCCGCAGCCGATGTAGCAGATCTTGTCGAAGGGGGCATCTTCCCGCACCTTGGCAAGTGCGATTTCCGGCATGACCGTGTGGTTGGCGAAGGTGGAGCAGCCCATGTAATGATAGATCGGCGTGCCATCCAGCATCGAAAACCGGGTGGTGCCATCGGGCATCAGGCCCTGGCCTTGCGTGGCGCGGATCGCGGTGCAGAGGTTGGTTTTCTGGCTGAGGCAGCTGGGGCATTGCCGACATTCCGGCGTATACAGCGGAATGACGTGATCGCCGGGTTTCAGCGAGGTGACGCCCGGCCCGCATTCGATGACGACGCCCGCGCCCTCATGCCCCAGAATCGCCGGGAACAGCCCTTCGGGATCGGCGCCGGACAGGGTGAATTCGTCGGTATGGCAGATACCCGTTGCCTTGATTTCAATCAGCACTTCGCCCCATTTCGGGGCATCAAGGTTCACTTCCATGATTTCAAGTGGTTTTCCGGCAGCAACAGCTACGGCAGCACGAGTGCGCATTGGCCTCTCCCTCTGTCAATTTGTGCCAAGCTGTGCCAAAGAATCGGGAAATGCAACGCGGGATACGGCACTTATGATTGGACTTGCGAAATCTTCAGCACTTCTTCTGATCCTTGCGGTGGCCGCCTGCGCCCCGGCGCCCGCGCCGCAACCGGCCTATGTGCCACCTGCGCTGCCCCCGGGCCTTGATCCTGTGACGGGCCTGCCGGTCGATCTGACCCCGGGCCTGAATGACCGCGAGCCTGACACCTGCCATGCCGCCGATCACCAGTATCTGATCGGCCAGACCGAGGCGGCGGTGAATGCGGCGGGGCTGACCCGGCCCAGCCGGATGGTGCGCCCCGGTGGTATCGTAAGCCAGGAGGAATATGATTCCTTCCGTATCAACTTCCACACCGATGCCGTGGGCAATATTGTCCGCATCACCTGCGGCTGACCGATCCGCGCAGGAGGCGCGCAGCGATATGACCAGAACCCTTTGGCTGTTTCCCGGTCTGCTGTCGGCGGCTTTGCTGGCGGGATGTGTGGATGGCGGGGCGCCGCCTTCGCCCGGCATCCCGCCGCTGGCGCCGATCACCGAAGATGCCTGCGGGGCATCCGGTCTGCAGGGGCTGGTGGGGCAGGATGAGGCGGTGCTGGCCGGGATGCGGTTCCGCGGCCCGATGCGTCTGATCCGCCCGGGCATGGCCGTGACCATGGATTATTCGGCTGAACGCCTGAACATCACGCTGAATGATGCAGGCACCATCGAAAGCGTGACCTGCGGCTGAGGCGTGACCTGCGGCTGATGTGGCGCCCCGCCGCGGCGGGGCACCGGATCTGATCGGCGTTACATGCGATAGACGGAATGGCAGGCCTTGCAGCTGCCACCGATGGCGCCCATGCCGGCCTTCACGCTATCCAGCGAGCTGGCATCCAATGCCTCGGCGGCCACTTTCAGCGCATCGGCCTTGGCCACGAAATCATCCCAGTTGGTCCAGATTTCCGGCTTGGCTTCGGTTGCCGGATCGGTGGCCTGCGGTTCGAACTTGGCAGCGATATCGGCGGCCGCCGCTGCCAGCGCCGCCTTGGCGGCTTCGGCGCCTGCGGCATCGAACGCTGCCTTGCCACCGGCCATGTCGCCCAGGATCTTGGTGTTCATGCCCACGGTCTTCATCAGGGCCTGCCGGGCCTGCACTGTCGGATCGGTGGCCTCACCCTCGGCAAAGGCCATGCCCGCCGAAAGCAGCGCCGCACCAAGAACGAGTCGCGAGAAGGTCTTCATCATCTGGCTCCATGCTGGAAAAATCATGGCCAGTATAGGCGGGCAAAATGGCAAACCGATATGGTTCTGACGATGCCGGGCCTTGCCTCACGGCAATGTGTGCGGCCGGGGCGTGGCGAGCTGGCGGCGCAGCCGTGCCAGCATCCACCGCACGATCAGCCGATGGGCCGGGCCGACCGGCCACATATAGGCGCGGCCAAAGCGGTTGTGCGTCAGCACAGAGGAGGTGATGGCAAGCCTGCTTCCCTCGGCAGAAATGCAGGTCATCACATCCAGATGCCGGTCGCGGGCAGTCAGGGTCAGGGCTTCGGGGCTGGCATGTTCTACCAGAAAGAAATCCAGCCGGTCACCCACGGCCACATGATCGGCAGGCGTGCCGCTGAACCCGCCGATCCGCTGCACACCGAACCGGGCCGAAATCGCATCACGGATGCGAAAGGCAAGCGCCATCCCCGGAAGCGGCTGCGCCATGACCATGTTCCAGGCCACCAGCGGCGGCAGGGCATGGGCGAGGGTGACGGACTGGCTGTCGAAGAAATCCAGCTGCGCGGGCGGGCACAGCACCTGAATGGCTGTTCCCGGCAGGGTGAAACACGTCGCCTGCGCCATGCGGGCCTCCGATGCGATTGCCATTGCGATCAGATCACCGGGGCAGGCGGCTTGCAATCGGCCAGCGCCGCGTCATCAGGACACAGGCAGTGTTGTGCACCCTTGGGGAAGTTCTTGAATTTCGGGAAGTATTGGTCGGAGCGAGAGGATTCGAACCTCCGACCCCCTGCTCCCGAAGCAGGTGCGCTACCAGGCTGCGCTACGCTCCGACCGTGGCGTGGGGGTTAAACCGGATTGCGGGGCTTTGCAAGGGGCGATGGTGAAAATCTGTGCCGATCTCAGCCTTCGGAGCGTTCGGCCCGGCGGCGCAGCATCGACGAGATGCGCGGCATCACCCCGGTTTCGGGGCGCGAGCGGGATTCCAGCACGGGGCGGTTTTCCGAAACCTTGGTCAGCCCCTCGCGCAGCACGATGTAGAGGCCCGATGCGATGATGACCGCAGATCCGGCCACCGTCCATTCATCCGGGGTTTCGCCAAAGATCAGATAGCCATAGATCGCGGCCCAGATCATCTGCGAATACTGCATCGGCGCGACGATCACCGCCTCGGCCCGGCGATAGGCGGCGATCACCAGCATCATGGCGACAAAGCCGAAGGCGGCGATGATGCCCAGCATCCCCAGATGTTCCACCGGCATCGGGCGATAGACAAAGGGCAGGGCGCAGCCCAAAGCGATGAAGTTGCCGACAATCGGATAAAGCAGCAGCACGACAGACCGTTCCTCGGATCCGATCTTGCGCACCACCACCGATGACAGCGAGGAAAACACCGCCGCCGCCAGCGCCGCCGCATGGCCCATGCTCAGCGGGGCGGCCCCGGGGCGCAGCACGATCAGAACGCCGATCAGCCCGGCCCCCACCGCAAGCCCGCGCCGCAGCCCGACCTTTTCGCCCAGCACCGGAATGGCCAGAACCGTGATCAGCAGCGGGGCGGCAAACAGGATGGCGTAGGTCTGCGCCAGTGGCAGAACCGAAAAGGCATAAAAAGCGGAAACCCCGGTAATCACGGTGGATACGGTGCGCAGGGCCATCCACCAGGGATGCACCGGGCGCAGGGTGCCATCCGTCCGGTCGTTCATCAGCATCAGCGTGGCCAGCGGAAAGCTGAGCAGGCCCGCAAAGAATACGATCTGCACGGCATGGTAGTGAACGCCCAGGAATTTCACCACCACATCATGGGTCGAATAGATCGCGAAGGCCGCCAGTGCCAGCAGGGCACCTTTCACATTCCCGGTCATCCGCAATCCTCCCTGACGCGCGTTGGCGCTAACACCGTGATGCCAGAAATCCGCGTCTGGCTCAATCCGGCGGTGGCCTTGCGGGATGGGGGACGAAGGCAGAGACTGATCCGGCAGGAGGGCACCGCAATGAACGAGGGCTGGCTGGGGTTTGCGGGGGGCATCGGGCTGTTTCTGTTCGGCATGATGGTGATGACCGATGCGCTGAAGGCGTTGGCCTCGGGCCGGATGCGGGCGGCGCTGGGGCGGTTTACCACCACGCCCCTGCGCGGCGTGCTGAGCGGGGCGATCGGCACCGCGCTTCTGCAAAGCTCCAGCGCGGTGATATTGACGGTGATTGGCTTTGTCGGCGCCGGGTTGATGAGCTTTCCGCAGGCGCTTGGCGTGATCTTCGGCGCCAATATCGGCACCACCGCCACGGGCTGGATGGTGTCTGTGCTGGGGCTGAAGCTGCAACTGGGCACGGTGGCGCTGCCGCTGCTGTGCCTTGCGGCGCTGGAGGCGGCGGTAACACGCGGCCTGAAACGGCAGGTGGGTATGGCGCTGGCCGGGTTCAGCCTGATCTTTCTGGGGCTGGAGATGATGCAGACCGCGACCGTGCAGGTCAGCGGTCTGCTGGCCGGGGGCTGGCTGCCGGGGGACAGCTGGCCGGGTCGGCTGGCGCTGGTGCTGATCGGCGGGGCGGTGACGGTGGTGATCCAGTCCTCCAGCGCCGGGGTGGCCGTGGCGCTGGTGCTGCTGGGATCGGGCAGCGTGACGCTGATGCAGGCGGCGGCGCTGGTGGTGGGCATGGATCTGGGCACCACGGCGAAATCGGTGCTGGCCACGCTGGGCGGCGCGCGCGAGATGCGGCGCACGGCCATGGCGCATGTGGGGTATAATGTGGTGACAGCCGGGCTGGCCTTTCTGGCGCTGCCGCTTATGCCGCTGATCCAGCGCCTGCTGATGGGCGATGCGCAGACGGCGCTGGTGGTATTTCACACCGGGTTCAATCTGGCGGGCGTTCTACTGCTGCTGCCGGTGCTGCCCTGGTTCGCCCGCGGGATCGAATGGCTGGTGCCGGGCGGCAGCGGGCCACTGCCCGAACCGCTGGACCGCCGTCTGCTGGGCGATGCCGATGTGGCGCAGGATGCGGCGCGCGGCGTGGCGGCGGCGCTGGCTTCGGTGCAATGCGCCCGGCTTGCGGCGGCGCTGCGGCAGACCGGGGCCGCGCAGGAAGCGGGGCTGGCCCTTGCCGTGGCGGATCTGGAGGATTTCCTGATGCGGGTGGCCCTGCCCGCAGGCGGCACGGCGGGGCAGAACCGGCAAGCGGCGCTGCTGCATCTGGCCGATCACCTGGGCCGGCTGGCGCAGCGGGCCGGGCAGGAAGAACGGCTGGCGGTGCTGGTGGCCGATCCGGTGTTCCGCCGCCCGGTCCGGATGCTGGCCGCCGCGCTGGAACGGGCGGCGCAGGCGCCCGCCGACCCCCGGCTGGCCCTGCGTCTGGCGCGGCTGCATGGCACGCTGGGGGGCCGCATGGCGCGGCTGCGCCGGTCGGTCTTGCTGCGCGAACATGTGGGATTGGTCAGCCCGCCGGACCTGTTTGCCCTGACGGATGCGCTGCGCTGGCTGGAACGGGTGCTGTTTCACACCGAACGCATCGTGCATTACGGCGCTGTGGCCGCGACGGCGGCCCCTTCCCGTGAAGAGGCCGCCAGAAGGCTTTGCGACGAATGACGCCTTACAGGCTGGCGTCCAGTGCCGCGATCACCGCATCGCCCATGGCCGAGGTGGACACCGGGGTGCCGCCTTCGGGGCCCATCAGATCGGCAGTGCGCACGCCATCGGCCAGCACCTTTTCCACGGCCTGTTCCAGCCGCGTCGCCTCGTCGCCCAGATCGAAGCTGTAGCGCAGCGCCATGGCAAACGACAGGATGCAGGCGATCGGGTTCGCCTTGCCCTGGCCCGCGATATCGGGGGCCGAACCATGCACGGGCTCATACAGCGCCTTCGGCCGGCCATTGGCCATCGGCGCGCCCAGGCTGGCCGAGGGCAGCATGCCCAGAGAGCCGGTCAGCATCGCGGCCATATCCGACAGCAGATCGCCGAACAGGTTGTCGGTCAGGATCACGTCGAACTGCTTGGGCCAGCGGCACAGCTGCATGGCGCCGGCATCGGCATACATGTGGCTCAGTTCCACATCCGGATATTCCTTGTCGTGGATTTCCTGCACCACTTCGCGCCACAGGATGCCCGATTCCATGACATTGGCCTTCTCCATCGAGCAGACCTTGTTGTTCCGGCGGCGCGCCAGTTCAAAGGCGCTGCGGGCGACGCGGGCAATTTCGGATTCGGTATAACGCTGGGTGTTGATGCCCACGCGCTCATTGCCTTCGGTGAAGATGCCGCGCGGTTCGCCGAAATAGACCCCGCTCGTCAGCTCGCGCACGATGACGATATCAAGACCCGCGACCACATCCTTCTTCAGGCTGGAGAAATCGGCCAGCGCGTCAAAGCACTGGGCCGGGCGCAGGTTCGAAAACAGATCCATTTCCTTGCGCAGGCGCAGCAGGCCGCGCTCGGGCTTCACGCTGAAATCCAGCACATCGTATTTCGGCCCGCCCACGGCGCCCAGCAGAACCGCATCCACCTCTTGCGCCTTGGCCATGGTGTCATCATGCAGCGGGGTGCCGTGCTTGTCATAGGCGCAGCCGCCGACAAGATCTTCGCTCACATCAAAGCTGATGCCGCGTTTCGCATCATACCAGCCGATGATCTTTTTGACCTCGGCCATGACTTCAGGGCCGATGCCGTCGCCGGCAAGGATGAGAATGGAAGGATTGGCCACGGAAAGGCTCCTGCGCTGCAAGAAAGTTGTGCGGCTGGCCTATCGTTTCGGGATATTCGGGTCAAGCAGGCTTGGGGTTTTCACGCGGTCAGCGCAGATCCAGATCGGCCCAGACCGGGAAATGCCGCCCCGCCGCGCGCAGATTGGCGGCCAGATCAGGGGCCAGATCGGGAACGCTTTCGGGGCGCAGCACGCCCGCGTCCCTGACCGTGATCCCGGTAGAGGGCAGCAGGTAATCCACCCGCAGCGGGCCGGGGGGCTGGGCGAAATCGGCGGTGGCCGTCTGCCCGACCGGGTCTTGCAGCTGCGGATGATCCAGCAGGGCGCGGATCGCCTGCCGCCGCCCATCGCCGCTTTCAGCATCCAGATTGGCATCGCCCAGCAGCACGAAAGGCACCGCTGG
>Ga0154510_1001_pt2 | contig 9284 bp, 8 predicted proteins | sample RifGroE1_FD_115989 | JGI IMG/M metagenome (GOLD analysis project Ga0154510, IMG submission 115989) | Rhodobacteraceae bacterium GWE1_64_9
AAGACCGATGCGGGCGGCGTGGTGCTGAACATCTGCAGCCAGCAGGAACTGGCGCAGGCCATCGCAACCATCACCACCCGCGTTGCTGACCGCATGAATGGCCACAAGGTGGCCCGCATTCTGGTGCAGCAGATGACCAAAGGCCTGGCCGAGGTGCTGATCGGCTTTCGCCGCGATCCCCAGGTCGGCCCCATCGTGGTGCTGGCAGCGGGCGGCATCCATACCGAACTCTACCGTGACAGCACGATGCGGCTGGCGCCTGTCACCCGTGACAGCGCAGCGGAAATGATTGCCGAACTGAAATATGCAGCTGTCCTGAATGGCTTCCGGGGCGCTGAAAAGGGTGATCTGGCCGCTTTGGCCGATGCCATCGTGGCAGTGTCCCGTCTGGCTCTGGCCGAAGGGCCGCGCGTGGAAGAGGCGGAAATCAACCCGTTGTTCGTGCTGCCCGAAGGGCAGGGGGTTCTGGCAATTGACGGTCTGGCAAGGGTGGAAAAGGCATGAGCGGCACAGTGCATCTGGAACGTGAAGGCGCGGTTGCGGTTCTGGTGATCGACAATCCGCCAGTCAATGCAGGCTCGTCCGATATCCGCAAGGCGCTGCTGGCGCGGATTGCCGAGGTCGAGGCCGATCCCGATCTCCGGGCGGGCGTGCTGATCGGCGCGGGCAAGACCTTCATCGCCGGGTCCGACCTGCGCGAATTCGATCTGCCGCTGGCCCCGCCACAGCTGCCCGAGGTGATCGCGGCGCTGGAAAGCTCGGCCAAGCCCTGGGTCGCGGCGCTGCATGGCGCGGCGCTTGGCGGCGGTTACGAACTGGCGCTTGGCTGCGATGCGCGCATCGCCGTGCCGGGCACTGTGGTTGGCCTGCCCGAGTGTGGGCTGGGCATCATTCCCGGTGCAGGCGGCACGCAAAAGCTGCCCCGCCTTGTCGGCAAGGTTATCGCCCTCGGGTTGATTGCCAGCGGCCGCCGGGTGCCCGCAGCCGAGGCTACCCGGCTTGGCATGGTCGACGCGCTGGCCACCCGCGACCTGCGGCAAGAGGCGGCGGCGCTGGCGCTGGCGCTTGTGGGCCGAAAATCCCGCGTGATCGACCGTGCCCCCCCGGCCGAGGATGACGCGGCCATCACCGCCGCCGCCGCCAAAGCCGCCGCCTCCGGGCGCAACCGGCCGCATATCCTGGCCGCCATCGCGCATATCCGCGCGGTGGGCACCCTGCCCGCCGTCGAAGGGCTGGCGGCAGAGCGCGCCACATTTCAGGCCTTGCGCATCGCGCCCGAGGCAAAGGCGCTGCGTCATATCTTCTTTGCCGAACGCGAGGCCGGCCGCGGCGCCCTGGCCGAAGGGGCAACGCCCATGGCCTTTGCGCGCTTTGGCATCCTGGGCGCGGGCACCATGGGGGCCGGCATCGCGCTGGCCTGCCTGCAACGCGGTTTTGCCACCACCGTGGTGGACAGCGATCTTGCCGCAATCGACCGTGCCCGCCTGCGGATCGAGGATGAGATGGCGAAATCCGTCACCGCAGGCCGCATGACCAGAGCCGAGGCCGAAGCCGCCCGCGCCGGGCTGCGGCTCAGCACCGATATGGCGGCGCTGGCCGACAGCGATGTGGTGATCGAGGCGGTGATCGAGGATCTGGGGGTAAAACAGGCTGTCTTTGCCGCCATCGACAAGGTGGCGCGCCCCGATGCGCTGCTGGCCACCAATACCTCTTATCTGGATGTGGATGCCATTGCGCAGGCGGTCTCGAACCCCGGCCGTTTCATCGGGCTGCATTTCTTCAGCCCGGCCCATGTGATGAAACTGCTGGAGGTGGTGGGTGGGGGCCAAAGCACGCCCGCCGCGCTGGCCACCGGCCTTGCCGTGGCGCGGGCTTTGGGCAAACAGCCGGTGCAGGCGGGCAATGCCTTCGGCTTCATCGGCAACCGCATCTATGCCGCCTATCGCGCCGCCTGCGAATTCATGCTGGAAGATGGCGCCCTGCCGCAAGAGGTGGATGCCGCGCTGACAGCCTTCGGCTTTGCCATGGGGCCTTTTGCCGTGGCGGATCTGTCCGGGCTGGATATCGCCTGGCGGATGCGCCAGCAGCAGGCCGCGGGCCGCGACCCTGACGCGCGCTATGTGCAGATCCCCGATCAGCTCTGCGAAGCCGGGCGGCTGGGGCGCAAGACCGGCGCGGGCTATTACCGCTATGATGCCGCAGGCAAGCCGCAACCGGATGCCGAAGTGACGGCGCTGATCCTCGCCGCCTCTGCCGCGAAGGGCATCACCCGCCGCAGCCTCGGTGCCGATGACATCCGGCGCCGGGCGTTGGCGGCCATCGTCAACGAGGCCGGGTTGGTGCTGCAGGAAGGGATCGCCGCCCGCGCAGGCGATATTGATGTGGTTCTGGTCAATGGCTATGGCTTCCCGCGCTGGACCGGCGGGCCGCTGCACTGGGCCAAAAGCCAGGATGCGGCACAATTGCAGGCCGATTGCGCGGCCTTTGTCGCGGCGGCAGGGGCCGGGCGGCGCCTTGCCGATCTGACGGCAGCAGGCATCCTGCCGGGGTGATCCACCCCCAAGGCAAAGGGCGCGCGATCCCTCGCGCGCCCTTTCCGCATCTAGCCTCCAGCCTGCGTTCAGCCCGGATCGCTGCGCGCCGCCAGACGCCAGACGCCCTGCGCCTGCAGGATCGGCGCATCCCCCGCCCATACCGTGCCTTCAACAAAGGCCATGCGTGTGGTCAGCTTCACGATCCTCGGCGTGACCGTGGCAAAGCTGCCGATCTGCAAGGGCGCCACAAACTGATGCGACAGGTTGATGGTCGCCCCACGTGCCGCGCCCGAAGTCAGCCGCGCCGTCATCCCGAAGGCGCGATCAACAAATGTCATCAACATCCCCCCATGCACCGTGCCATTGCGGTTGGCATGATGCGGGGCGGGCAAAAGCCCGAATTCGCGCATTCCTGTGGCGTCGCGCAGCCAAAGCCCGCCCAGAAAGGCAATCAGCCCCTCTGACGGATCATGGCGCCAGCCCTCGGCGGCAAGTGTCTCTTTCATGTCCATGAGCGCAGTATTCCCCTCGGCCACGCTGTCGGCAATCCGCCGTGACCGCGCCGAGCATAACCAATGGTTATGCGGACATGCGTTTTAGCATGTTGAAGCGATGTCCGATCCGCGTGACTGTGCCCCGGGGCCTGTGGAGGGGCTGATTTCTCAATGGGGAGGGTGACATGTCCAGACTGGACATCCGCGAACTGGCCGGTGGCTTGTTCCTGACAGCGACCGGTGCGGGCTTTGCAGGCCATGCCATCGCAAACTATTCAATCGGCACTGTCACACGCATGGGGCCGGGCATGGTTCCCGCAGGGCTGGGTGTGCTGCTGGTCATTTTCGGCCTTGTCGCGATCGCAACGGCCTTCCTGCAGGAATCCAAGGGCGGCAGCATCCGCATTGCCATTCCGGCGGTCATCCTGCTCAGCGTTCTGGCCTTCGCCCTGCTCATCACGCCCTTCGGCCTGATCCCGGCGGTGGTGGCCTGCGTGATCGTGGCAACCCTTGCAGAAGAAAAGTTCGACCCGGCCTTCAGCCTGAAACTGGCCGCGGTGCTGTGCCTGATCGCCTGGCTGGTCTTTGTCGTGGCGCTGCAACTGCCCGTCACCCTTTTCGCATGGCCGTTCTGATGGAAATTGCATCCAATCTGCTTCTGGGGCTCAGCGTCGCCCTGACACCCGAAAACCTGCTGTATTGCCTGTTCGGCGTGTTCGTCGGCACCCTGATCGGGGTTCTGCCCGGCATCGGTGCGCTGGCGGCCATTTCGATGCTCTTTCCGCTGACATTTCATCTGGAGCCGACGACGGCGCTCATCATGCTGGCGGGCATCTATTATGGCACTGCCTATGGCGGCAGCACCGCCTCGATCCTGCTCAATATCCCCGGCACCACCTCCAGTGCGGTCACTTGCCTTGATGGCTATCCGATGGCGCAGCAGGGCCGCGCCGGCGTGGCGCTGGCGATGACGGCCTTCGCCTCGTTCTTTGGCGGCGTATTCGGTATTCTGGTGCTGTCGGCCTTCACGCCGCTGGTGGCGGCCTGGGCGCTGTCGTTCGGATCGGCGGAATATTTCGCGCTGATGGTGCTGGGGCTGGTGGCGGCCTCCACCGTATCGGATGGCTCGCCGGTCAAGGGCTTGGCGATGGTGGTGCTCGGCATGTTGCTGGCCACCATCGGGATGGACCCGCAAAGCGGCGTGGCCCGCTATACCTTCGGCTCGCTGAGCCTGCTGGACGGGCTGAGCATCAGCGCGCTCGCCATGGGTCTGTTCGGCGTGGCCGAAATCATCACCTCGGTCCGTGCCAACACCGGCCGCACCATTCAGGCCCGCGATGTCAGCCTGCGGTCGCTGATGCCCACCCGCGATGATTTCCGCCGGTCCTGGATGCCTGCGCTGCGGGCTTCGACCATCGGCTCTCTGTTCGGCGCACTGCCCGGCACCGGGCCGACCGTGGCCTCTTTCGTGTCCTATGGCGTGGAAAAGCGCATCGCCAAGGATCCCTCACGCTTTGGCAAAGGCGCCGTCGAGGGCGTCGTCGCCCCCGAAGCCGCCAATAATGCCGCCGATCAGACCGCCTTCATCCCCACCCTGTCGCTGGGTGTGCCGGGCAGCGCCACCATGGCGCTGATGATCGGGGCGATGATGGTGCATGGCATCCATCCCGGCCCGAACCTGGTGACCGAAGAACCCGAACTGTTCTGGGGTCTGGTGATGAGCTTCTGGATCGGCAACCTGATGCTGGTGATCCTGAACCTGCCGCTGATCGGGCTCTGGGTCCGGCTGCTGACGGTGCCCTACAAGATCCTTTATCCCGCCATCCTGATGCTGGTCTGCATCGGCGCCTATAGTGTGCATTACAAGGCCTTCGATGTGATGGTGGTGCTTGGCTTCGGGGCGCTTGGCTATCTGATGCGCATCTTCTCGATGCCCGCCGCGCCGCTGCTGCTGGGCTTCGTGCTGGGCCCGCTGATCGAACAGCACTTCCGCCGCGCGATGGTGCTGGCCCGGGGCGATTTCTCGGCCGTCATCGAACGCCCGATCAGCGGAACGGTCTTGCTGATTACCCTTCTCGTCCTGGTCTGGAGCCTGTGGTCCTCGTTCCGCAAGCGCCGCCAGACGCTGGCCGCCGCCACCCCCGGCTCCCGGATCGAAGACGAGGATTGATCTCCGCACAGGCCGGTTTGCGGCCTGTGCCAGACAGACCGGGCTTTCCGCAGCCGGTGGCCCGGTATTCAGAAAACTCTAGGGAGGAGTAGACATGAAACTCATCAAACTTGCAGCCATGGCCACGGTTCTGGCCACCGGCGCCGCTCAGGCACAGGATTTTCCGTCCAGCCCGGTCACAATCATCATTCCCTATGGCGGCGGCGGGTCCACCGATCTGATCGCACGGGCACTGGCCAACGAACTGGGCCAGATGTGGGATCAGTCGGTGATCGTGGAAAACCGCCCCGGCGCGGGGTCGATGATCGGCACGGCCTTCCTCGCGCAGGCCAAACCGGATGGTTATACGCTGCTGGTGAATACACCGGCCCATGCCACGGCCCCGGCGGTGCAGAAAACCCTGCCCTTCGATCCCAAGGCCGATATCACCCCGATCGGCATGGTCGCCACCAGCCCCTATCTCGCCGTGGCAGGCACGGCCGTGCAATCCACCGATCTGGCGGGCTTCGTGGCGGAATCGAAAGAGCGCCCGATGTTCTTTGCCACCGCAGGCGTCGGCACCTCCAGCCATTTCGCGGCTGAACTGCTGATCCAGCAGGCCGGGATCGACGGCGAGGTGGTGCATTTCGCCGGTGGTGGCGAGGCGCAGACCAATCTGATGGGCGGTCATGCCGATGTCTATATCTCCAACACCGCCAGCGTGATGCCCTATGTCAACAACGGTCAGGTCAAGGCGCTGACCATCCTGGGCGCCAGCCGCTATGACGCGCTGCCCGATGTGCCGGCCAGCGGTGAATCCGGCGCCAATGCCATCGACATCAACAGCTGGGTCGGCCTGTTCGCCCCCGGCAAGATGGATCCGGCCCTGGTCGAAAAACTGAACGCAGACATGCACAAGGCTGTGGCCAGCGAGACGTTCAAGAAGGTTCTGGCCGATAACTTCGTTCTGCCCGGCTCCGGCAGCGCCGCAGACTTCAAGGCCCAGGTCGAGGCAGAGATGGAACTGTGGTCGACCCTGGCGACAGAGCGGAACATCATCGCCGAATAAGGGCCGGGGGCGCATCGCCCCCAGCTGCCCCGGATAAAGAAAGGCCACCCCGGATCTTATGTCCGGGGTGGCCTTTCTTTATCCGGGGCGCGGGCCGCTAGGGCAGGGCAGTCAGGGCCGGCACCTCACCCTCGGGCAGGGGCACGTCAAAGGCCACCAGCGTCATGGAGATCATGCTGTAATAGCCGCAGATCCCCACCAGATCGACCAGCCGCGCCGCACCCAGAACTGCCAGCGCCCGGTCATACAGCGCATCGGGCAGGGCGCGGGTCTGCGCCAGTGCCGCCGTCACCGCATGAACCACCTCTTCCTCGGCATCGGCAAAGACCGGGGCATGGCCACTGCGCAGGGCCTCCACCACCTCGGGAGACAGGCCCGCCTTCAGCGCGATGGGCCTGTGGGCAAACCATTCGAATTCGGCTTTCCACGAGACCGCCATGGTCAGGATCGCCAGCTCCGACAAGCGCGGCGCCAAGGTCGAGCCATAGCGGCAATAGGCCCCCAGCGCCTGCGCCGCCTCGGCCAGTTCGGGCCGGTGCAGCCACAAGGCCAGCGGCCCGCGCACCCGGCCGCGCGGCCCTGCGGCGATGATGTCATGCACGCGGCGCTGCTCTGCGGTCATCGTGGCGGGATCAGGGGGGGACAGGCGCATTCAGCTCTCCTCGGGTCGGGCCAGCCGGATCGGCGCACCATCCAGCCAGCTTTCCAGATTTTCCACCGTCTCGCGGTAGAAGGTTTCAAAGGTTTCCCGCACCGAATAGCCCAGATGCGGGGTCAGCAGCGCATTGGGCAGGCTGCGCAGCGGATGGCCGGGCGGCAGCGGTTCGGTGTCATAGACATCAATCCCCGCCGCGCGCAGCCGCCCGCTGCGCAATGCCGCGATCAGCGCCGCCTCATCCACAAGCGGGCCGCGCGCGGTATTGATCAGCACCGCATCTGGCCGCATCTGCGCCAGCGCCGCCGCATCCATCACTCCGCGCGTGGTCGGGCCCAGCACCAGATGCAGGCTGACAATATCCGATCGCGCCAGCAGCTCTGCCTTGGTCGCATATTGCGCGCCTGCGTCGGCGGCACGTTCGGGGGTCAGGTTCGGGCTCCAGGCCAGAACCTCCATCCCGAAGGCCCGGGCAACCGTTGCCATCCGCCCCCCCAGCTTGCCAAGGCCGATCAGGCCCAGCGTCCGGCCATGCAGGGCCTGCCCCAGCCTTGTCTGCCACAGGCCCTGCCGCATCGCCGCCGCCTCTTGCGGGATATGCCGCATCAGCGCCAGGATCAGCCCCCAGGCCAGCTCCACCGTGGCGTAAATCCCGTTGCCGCTGCCGGTGGTCGTCATCACCGCAATGCCCAGATCGGCCGCTGCGCGATGATCCAGCGTGCGGTTGGCCCGGCCCGTCGCCACAATGGCGCCCAGATCCGGCAGGGCGCGCAGCAGATCGCCCGGCATGGCGCTGCGTTCCCGCAGCAGGCAGATCGCATCAAAGCCCGCCAGCGCCCGTGCTTCGCCTCCCACAGGCAGCGGCGCGGTCAGAAAGCTGACCTCGGCCCGCCCCGCCAGCCGGTTCCAACCGGCCAGCCGATGGGCCACGCCCATGTAATCATCCAGAACCGCGATACGGGCAGAGCGCCCGGCGGGAAGGCTACGCAATGGGGTCATCGGTCAGGCTCCTTTGTGGTCTGACGGCGCTCCAGTCGCACCAGCAGCGCCACGATCCAGGGAATGTTCGGCATGAACAGGAAGATCCGCGTCAGATGGAAGGCCGTCACCATGGTGGCATCCTGACCCAGATATTTCGCGGTCAGCACCATTTCGGCCACCCCACCGGGCGCCGCACCCAGCACCAGCAGCCGCCAGTCCAGCCCAAAACCCCAGGCAATCGCCGCCGCCACCAGCGAACACAGCAGCAACAGCGCAAGGATCGAGGCCAGCGCGACAAGCGCCATCCGCCCGGCCGTGCGCAGGAATTCGCGCCGGAAGGTCGATCCCAGCCAGGCCCCCAGCACGATCTGCGCCGCAGCAAGGATCAGGGCGGGGAAGGGTGGCAGGCCGTGCCCGGTGACAGACAGCAGCGCCGTCGCCGTCAGCGGCCCCAGAAAATTTGGGTTGGGCACCCCGATCCTGCGAAACAGCACCATGGCGGCCAGACCACAGGCCAGCAGCAGCAGGATGTTCCCCGGGTCAAACGGCACTGCCGCCGCAGGGCTGATCCGCGCGGCGGGCCAGCCATCCAGCGTATAGATCGCCAGCGGCAGCACCAGCACCACCGCCGACAGGCGCAGCGTCTGCGAAATGATCACCGGCACCGGGTCCACGCCGCGTTCGGCGGCCATGGCCGCCGCTTCCACCGGGCTGGTGGGCACGGCGGCCAGAAAGGCCTGCGGCAGCGTCATGCCGCCTGCCCGCGCCACCGCCCCGGCCACCACCAGAATACAAACCAGCGTCAGCGCTGCCGTCGTCAGGATCACCGGCGCCAGCGCGATCAGCCGCTCCAGCGTCTGCGGCGTGAAGGTCAGCCCCACCTGACAGGCCACCACCACCTGGCCGAAGGGGCGCATCCGGTCCGGCACCTTCACCACCAGCAGGCCCGACAGGCACAGCCCTGCCGTCACCAGCAGCGGCCCGATCATCCAGGGCAGCGGCGTGCCGATCCGTTGCGCGCCCCAGCCGCCCGCCGCCGCCGCCGCAAGAAACGTGGCCAGCCGCAGGGCATGGATCAGCCTGTGCTTGAGGGACAGGGGCTCAGTCACAGCGGGCCGACATCCCGCCATCCACCACCAGTTCGCTGCCGGTCACGAACCGCGCCTCGTCCGAGGCGAGAAAAACCGCCGCATTGGCCGTATCGCGCCCATCGCCCATGAAGGGCAGGGGGATGCGTGACTGACGTTTGGCCAGCAATGCCTGAACATCGCCCCCTTCGCGCTGATGCGCCAGCCGGGCCTCAACCATCGGCGTGTGCATCTGCCCCGGCACCACCGTATTCACCCGCACATTGAACGGCGCATATTCCACTGCCGTCACCCGCGAAAACTGGATGACCCCG
>Ga0154510_1074_pt1 | contig 9140 bp, 7 predicted proteins | sample RifGroE1_FD_115989 | JGI IMG/M metagenome (GOLD analysis project Ga0154510, IMG submission 115989) | Rhodobacteraceae bacterium GWE1_64_9
CCGCCCGCGACCATCTGCCCGGGCATGTGACGCTGGCGCTGGCCGCCGCCAATGCGGCGCAGGGGGCCGAGGCTGCCAACCGCTTTACCGAGGCGTTTCAGGTGGCGCAAAGGGTGAATGATCTGGCGGCCGGCGCTGCTTTGGGCCGTGCCACCGCCCGGCTGCTGGGCCGCGCCCCCGGTGCCGCCGATCTTGCCCGGCAGCTGGAGGGCGCCGAACGCGGGCTGGCCACAGCGCGCGATGCCTATCTGACAGCTTTGGCAAGGCCCGGGGATACCGGCCCCGCCCGCAATGCGATGCTGGCCGCCCGCCGCGATCTGGCGCGGGTGGAAACCGATGTTGCCGCCCGCTTTCCCGAATATGCCGCGCTGGCCGATCCCCGGCCGGTGGATCTGCTGGCCACGATGCGCCTGCTGGCCCCGGACGAGGCGCTGCTGCTTTACGCCACCGCCCCGGGGGATCAGGGCCATGTCTTTGCCATCACCCGCGACGGATATATGGCCGCCCCCCTGCCGCCCCGCGACGCGCTGGTACAGCTGGCCCACGATCTGCGCTGCGCCGCAGCACTGACCGACCGGCGCTGCGGGGCCGGGGCCAGCGGCACGCGCGGCGCCTTCAGTCTGACGGACGACGAAGAAGAACCGGCAGGCCCCGGATTCGATCTGGCGCTGGCCCATCGTGCCTGGACAGATCTGCTGGCCCCGGTGGCCCCCGCCTTGCAGGGCAAGCGCGCGGTCATCATCGTGCCCGACCGGGCGCTGGCCGCCCTGCCCTTTCACCTGACGCTGACCGAGGCGCCGGGGTCGGGCAGCGACCTGCGCGCGGCACCCTGGCTGATCCGGCGCATGGCGGTGACCATCCTGCCCTCGGTCGCCAGCCTTGCCGCGCTGCGCCATGCCACCAGCCGCCCCAGCGCCGCCGACCGGCCGTTTTTCGGCATGGGCGATCCGCTGATCGGGGCGCAGGCCGATGGCGCGCTGCCCGATGATTGCGGCACCCCGCGCGAAACGGCGCTGCTGGCCACCGCCCTGCTGCCCGGCAGCCAGCCGATCCTGCGCGATGGCGGGCAGGCCGACAGGCTGGCACTGGCGGCCCTGCCCGCCCTGCCCGACACCCGCTGCGAGCTGGAACGCAATGCAAGGCGGCTGGGCGCCGCGTCGGGATCGGTGCTGCTGCAGGGCGATGCCACCGAAACCCGCCTGAAAGACCTGAGCGCGCGGGGCGAACTGGCCCGCTATCGCCTGCTGGCCTTTGCCACCCATGGGCTGATCGCGGGCGAGGTGGGCGCCGCCGATGCCGGGCTGGTGCTGACGCCGCCCGCCCTGCCCGATGCGCAGGATGACGGGCTGCTGACCACGGCGGAAATCGCGGGCCTGCGGCTGGATGCCGATTTCGTGCTGCTGTCGGCCTGCAATACCGCCGCCGGATCGTCCGAGGCCGATGAGGGTTTCGCCGGTCTGGCCAGTGCCTTCTTTCTGGCCGGGGCGCGCAGCCTGCTGGTGTCGCACTGGCCGGTTTACAGCGATGCCGCCACCGCCCTGACCACCCGCCTTGTGCAGGCCATGGCCGCCCCAGATGCGCCAGACCGGGCCGAGGCATTGCGCCGCGCCATGCTGGCGATCCTGGATGATCCCGCCACCCCAAGCCATGCGCTGCATCCGGGCTGGTGGGGGCCTTTCGCACTGGTCGGGGATGCGGGCTAGATCTGCAATGGCCCAGGGGCCAGCAGCAGGATGCCGATCACCCCCCAGACCACCACCAGCAACCCGCATTGCAGCGTGGCATCATAGCGAAAGCCCCGCCGCGTCAGCCATTGCAGCCCCTCGCCCCCCGATGGCGGCGGCGGAAACAGCCGCAGATCATTGGATACAGCGCGCAGCCCAGCAAAAGCCTCGCGCAGGTTCACCAGCGCCACGGCCACATTATAGGTGTAGAATACAAAGACGAGGATGCGCGCCGCCAGAAAGCCATCGGTTTCATTGGCAAAGAAGATCATCACCGCGATCAGCGCCGCATGCATGTTCACCACACGCTGCCATTCGGTATCGGCCCTGCCCCGCAGTTGCAGCGCGAAGGTGACGGTTTCGCTGTATTTCAGATACGATATGCGGAGTTCCTCTGCCGGCGGCCCCGCCATGTTCCCTGTCGTCTCGCCCATCGCTGCCGTCACATCCCCTGCCCCGCCTTGCTGCCCGCCTACATCCTCCGGAACACTACACCGCCCAGACCTGGCCCCTGCCCCGGCAGCTCGATCACCAGCGTATTGCGATCCACGATCCGCACTGGCACCTCGTCCACCGGATCAAGATAGCCGATATCGGGCAGCACGAGGCGGAAATTCCGCCCCTGCTGGCCCGCGATGCCCCAATGCCGGTTCGAGCTGCGGGTGAACCAGAACCCTTCTGCGCCCGTGGCCCTGTTGCGCACCCCGCGCGAGGGGAAGAACGGCCCCGTATCGAACAGCAGAAACAGCCAGACGGTTTCCTGCCCCGGCGCCTCGGCCACCGGATCGGATACCCAGCACCCTTCCAGCAGCGCCTGCAGACCCTGCGCGATTTCGGCATCCGTCACCGCCGGATCGGGCGGCAAGGGATCGAATTCCGGCGCGCTGGCCGACCATTGCCAGCCGCCCTTGCCATTGGCCGGATGGAAATACAGCCCCCTAGGCAGACGGCCCAGCAGCATTTCGCGCTTGATGTCGATGATCGTCCAGGGGCCCTGCCGCTGGCCTGCCACATCCACCCAATAGGCCCAGGGCGGGTTCGGTTCGGCATAGTCCGACGCGGCAATGGCCATGCGGCGGGTATATTCTGTGGAACAGGTCACCGAAGGATCGGCGGCAAACAGCGGCGGCGCGGCCAGAAGGCCCCCTGCCAGCAGACAGCCGATGACGCCCAACCTGCGCATATCCGCCTCCCTTGCCCGATGGCACAGGATAGCGCGGATCGGCGCCATCCCAAAGCGGTTGTTGCGCGCCCTTGCGGGGTCAGGGTTCGCCCGCTTCCGGCAGCGGCGGCGCGATCTGCACCCGGATGCCCCGGCTGCGCATCCGGTCCAGCAGGCGGGGGGGTGTGGCGGCATCCACGATCACCACATCGAATTCATCCAGCCCGCACATGGCATGAAGCGCGCGGCGGTCGAATTTGGTGTGATCGGCCAGCAGCACCCGCCGGGCCGCGCTGTCGAACATGGCGCGCTTGGTTTCCGCCATTTCCGGGCTTTGGTGAAACACCATGTCATCGGTGATCGCCGCCATCGACAGAAACACCAGATCGGCGCGCAGACGGCGGATTTCGGCAGTGGTCACCGGCCCCATGAAAGCATTGCACCAGTTGTGGAACTGCCCGCCCAAGCCCAGCAGCGTGATATCGCGCATCCCCTTCAGCGCGTTCATCAGCGTCAGGGAATTGGTGATCGCGGTCAGCGGCACCCGCGCGGCCAGATGCGGCACCATCTGCAACACCGTCGTGCTGTCATCAAAGAACACCGCCTGCCCCGGCTCGATCAGCGCCACGGCAGCAGCGGCAATGGCGCGCTTTTCTGCCGACTGGCGCGAGGCGCGATAGACATCGCTCGATTCGATCAGGCTGGTGGGCGCGGCAGAGACGATGCCGCGCGTCTTGCGCAACAGACCGCGCCCCACCAGTTCATCCAGATCGCGGTGGGCGGTCATCAGGCTGATGCCGAACCGTTCCGTCAGATCCTCGATCCGCATCGTGCCTTCGGCCATCACCGCCTCGGCCATCAGCTGCCGCCGGGCGATCTGGCGGGCATGGCGGCTGTCCACCGGCACCTGATCGGGGCCGGGACGCTCTGCCATGGGCGCAGGATTGGCCAGGCTGGAAAGATTGGGCATGGGGTCGAAAACGGGCTTGCTGTCGGACATGGGCGCCTCCTGCCTGCCGGATAACGCAATTGCCCCGAAAGGCAAGAAAACCCGCGCAGATGGCAAGGCCTGCGGCGCCGGTCGGGGCGCCGCAGGCCAGAAAGGGGGCGATTGCCCGCCCCCGAAGCCTGCGCCTTATTCCGAAAGGGTAAAGGCGGCGGTATATTTATCCACGTTTTCGGCGGTGATCAGCAGGCAGTCGAACAGCTGCTTTTCAGTGGCCGCACCCGTGGCGCCGGTCTTGATGAAGCTATCAGCCTGCTTCACCGCTTCGGCCGAGAACACGGCGACGGGCTGCAGCACGGTATATTGCATCTCGCCTGCCTTGATCGCGGCCACCGCATCGGGCGAACCGTCAAAGCCGCCGACCTTCACCGCATCCAGCTTGCCTGCCTCTTTCAGCGCGGCAATCGCGCCCAGCGCCATTTCGTCATTGCCGGCGATCAGGCCGGTGATGTCGGGGTTGGCCTGCAGCAGAGACTGGGTTTTCTGATAGCCCTGGGTGCGATCCCAGTTCGCCACTTCCTGACCGGCTTTCACCAGATCGGGATACTGGCTGATGACGGTTTCATAGCCGTTGGACCGGGTGGCGGCATTGTTGTCGGCCGGGTTGCCGAACAGCTCGACGAACTTGCCGCTTTCGCCCACCATCGACACCCAGGTTTCGGCGCCCAAAGCCGCACCCTGTGCGTTGTTCGACACCAGCTGCGCCTTGGCCAGACCTTCCTGGTTGATCTCGGCATTCACGAGGATCACCGGAATACCGGCCTCGACTGCCTTTTTCACGGCGCCCACCGAACCATCGGCATTGGCCGGATCAAGGATGATCGCCGCCGATTTGTTGGTGATCGCCGTGTCGATCAGCGTGCTTTCGGTGTTGGTATCGCCCTTGTGCGCAGCCACATTGGCGGAATAGCCCAGCCCCTCGGCCGTGGCCTTGGCCACTTCGCCTTCGGTGAACCAGTAGGGGTTCGCCGGATCGTTCACGATGATCGAGATCAGCCCTTCGGCCGAAGCGGCCCCCGCCATCAGCGGGGCAACAGCCACGGCGGCCAGCAGCAGGCGGCGCGTCATTTTCATCATTGGTCTCTCTCCCTTGGTTTGGTATTTTTGCCATGTGGCAAGGCTTTCCGCGCGGGCCCGCTCTTCTGTCAGACCCGGTCGGAGAAGGTGGTCAGGCGGCTATCCCTTGCGGGCGCGGCTGCCGTATTGGATGGAGTTCATCAGCACTGCCAGAACGATCACCGCGCCGGTGAACACCGTCTGCCAGTAGGACGACACCCCGATAATCACGAGCCCGTCGGACAGAAAGCCGATCACAAAGGCCCCCAGCATGGTGCCGCGCACCGTGCCACGCCCGCCGGTCAGCGCCGCCCCGCCGATCACCACCGCCGCGATGGCGGTCAGCTCATAGGTGGTGCCTGCCGTGGGCCCGGCCGAGGTCAGCTGCGAAGACAGCACCAGCCCCGCCACGGCCGACAGCATCCCCGACAGCGTGTAGACGGTGATCTTCACCCGCCGCACCGGCACGCCCGACAGATCGGCGGCGCGTTCATTCCCGCCCGAGGCGTAAAGCCAGCGCCCGAAGGCCGACCGGCTGAGCATCAGCCCCGCCAGAACCGCGATCCCCGCCAGAACCAGCACCGAAATCGGCACCCCGCCCAGACGGTTGAACCCCAGCCAGTCAAAGCCGGTATTGCCCAGATCCGCACTGCCCGACAGGTTGTTGTAGGTCAGCCCGTTGGTCAGCAGCAGCGCCACACCGCGCGCCACATACATCACCCCCAGCGTCGCCACGAAGGCAGGCACCTTGAACCAGGCGATCAGCACCCCGTTCACCGCCCCCACCAGCGCGCCCAGCACACAGGTCAGCACCACAACCGCCCAGACCGGCGGATAAAGGATGATCCCCAGCGCCTGCAGCTCGATCCCCTGCATCATCGCGCCCGCCATCACACCCGACAGCGCAAGGATGGACCCGACAGACAGATCAATCCCGCCATTCAGGATCACCAGCAGCATCCCGATGGCCAGGATGCCATAGATCGCCACATGGCTGGCCATGATCAGAAAGTTGCCGACCGTAAGGTAATTGGGCGACAGAAAGGAAAACACGGCGATGATGGCAATCAGCGCAAAGAAGGCGCGGCCTTCCAGCAACAGACGGCCAAGGCTGAAACTGGCCTTTGGCGTGGCCGCGCGGGAGATGGTGGTATCCGACATGGGATGGCTCCGTATCTTGTCGCTCAGGCCGCCACGGACTCGCCAGAGGCGGCCATGATCTTTTCCTTGCTGACGGTGGAATCGAATTCGGCCGAGATGCGGCCCTTGTGCATGACGATGATCCGATGGGCGATCGACAGACATTCGCCCACTTCGGATGTGGAATAGATCACGGCAAGCCCCTGCTTTGCCCGTTCGGCCAGCAGCTTGAACACTTCGGCCTTGGCGCCGATGTCGATCCCGCGTGAGGGTTCGTCCAGCATGATGACACGGGGGTTGGTGGCCAGCATCTTGCCGATCACCACCTTCTGCTGATTGCCCCCCGACAGCGATCCGATGGCCGCCCCCCCGCCCGAGGTTTTCACGGTGACCTTGCGGATGCTGTCTTCGATCAGCGCCTGTTCGGCCTTTTTCTGCGTGAACAGCCCCTTGGTAAAGGCCGCGATCGAGGCCAGCGACAGGTTCTGCCCCACGCTCATGGTCTGCACCAGCCCGTCGCGCTGCCGGTCTTCGGGCACCAGCGCCAGGCCACGGGCAATGCGTTCGGCAATGGTCAGATGCGAAATCTCCAGCCCTTCCAGCACCACTTCGCCGGTGCTGGCGCGCAGGCGGCCCGCCACGGTTTCCAGAAGTTCGGTCCGCCCCGCGCCCATCAGGCCATAGATGCAGACCACCTCGCCCGCCCGCACATCCAGGGAAAAGCGGTCCACCACGTTGAAATCCGCGCCCTTCGGATCGGGCACCGTCACATCGCGCAAAGACAGCGCCACATTGCCAAAACCATAGCCGCCGGGCGGGCTGCCCAGATCGTAGTTTTCGCCCACCATGTTGCGGACGATCCATTCCAGATCAATTTCGGCACGCGGGGCATAGGCCGTCATCGTGCCATCGCGCAGCACCACGGCATGATCGGTGATCTGCAGCGCCTCTTCCAGATGGTGCGAGATATAGACGATGGAAACGCCCTTGGATTTCAGATCGCGGATGACCTTGAACAGCACTTCCACTTCCGTGGCCGACAGCGCGCTGGTCGGTTCATCCATGATGAGAATCCGGCTGTCCACCGACAGCGCGCGGGCGATTTCGACGATCTGCTGCTGGCCCAGACGCAATTCCTCGACCGGGGTCAGCGGATCAATATCCTCTTCCAGCCCTTCCATCAGCTTGCGGGTCTGGCGTTCCTCTTCGGCGAAATCCACACCGCCGGGGCCCATGATCTCGCGCCCCATGAAGATGTTGTCGCGCACCGACAGGTTGGGGGCGAGGCTCAGTTCCTGATGGATGATCGAAATGCCCCGGTTGCGGGCATCGGTCGAATTGTCGAAGGCCACCGCCGCGCCATCCAGGATGATCTGCCCGGCCGTGGGCTGGATCACCCCCGACAGGATCTTCATCAGCGTCGATTTGCCGGCGCCGTTTTCCCCGAACAGCGTTGTCACCTGCCCGCGATGGATATCGAAGTTCACGCCCTTCAGCGCATGGATCTGGCCATAGGATTTGGCCACATTGCGCGCCGCCAGCACCACCTCGCCCAGATCGGGCTTCGCGTTTGGAATATCGGTCATTTCACGGTCACCTTCACCGGGGTGATGAGCCAGTTCTTGGGATTGATAAGCCGGAAGGCCCCCACCACTTCGATGGTCTTTCCGGGCAGTGCGGCGGTGTCGATCCCGTCCAGCACCGCCTTTTTCATCGCCCGGTTCAGCGCGGCGCCCGCATCCTGATATTCGATCTGGTTCTTGAACGCCCCGAATTCGATATCGCCCGGTGCGTCACGCAGATCGGTGCCATTGATCGCCGGGCCGGTCTGCACCCGCACCTTGATTTCGGCGGGCATCCCGTCCACCGCCAGGGTGTAGATGCCGGATTTGCCCTCGCCCACCACGCCCGTCAGCCGGACAGACATGATCGACCCGGTGGAAGAGGCCGTGCCAAATTGCTGGCCCGCCGCCACCTTGTCGGCCAGGGCAGCCGGGGCCAGCACCAGCGCATCCACCGCCTTGGCCTCGACCGCGGCCTGCACCCGCGGAAACTCTGCCTCGCCGAAACTGTCGGGGGCAAAGGCCTGCTGGCGCACATCGGCATCGGATCCGATATGAACCACCGTGGTATCCAGCGCCATTGCCGCCAGCACCGCAATGCCAAGCGCCGAGGCGATCATCAGCCCGCGCCGGGGCACGGCCGGAGCCTTGGCCGCCGGAACATTCTGTGCCGGCTGGATCTGTGCCGACTGGGTCTGCGACTGGGCGGTGTTCTGGGTCATTTGGGCCTCGGATGGCAAAACTTGCGTCGGTCGCTCCGGCGCAGGGCGCGCCGGTACGGGCGATCAGGTGCAGGGGGCCGAAGGGGCGCAGCCCCCCGGATATCCGGGCCGACAGAAACCATGATCTGCGGCAAGTTCTTCCCCCGTCATCCCCGACGCCATGCTCTCCTCTGCGCGGCGGCGGGTCCGGCTGCCTGTGGCAGCGTTTATTTGTTATATCTATGTTATATAACTCGTCAAGCATGTTATCTTAGCGAGAATTCAGAGACTTGGTCACGCCACCCACCAAAACGGCAGGACGCACCATGCCCGCCACGAATCCCAGCCCGGCATCGGCCCGAATCGAATCACGTCCGGCGACTGCAGATGCAGCAAGAATATGCCGCAGCCGCAGCACCATTCGCCCGGAACATTCCGAAATCACTGAAAAATCCGGCAAATTCGCCTCCCCCGACAGATCCGGCCCTGCTGCCACGCAGCATCTCCGCAACCCCACCCCTCATTTCCGCTTCCCATCGGATCCACAGACACACAGCGCCCGACCCGGATGACAAACGAACTCCTCACCCCCACGATAACTGAAATAAATTACTGTGTCCGTAAAAAAATACATTCACAGTGATATATCTATGGTATAAACAAAATCACAGACAGCCCGGGCATACAGCGGGCCGGACGGACGCGGGGAGGAACGAAATTGACGCATAGCAACCGCAGATCGGTCAGGCCCTGCCATGCCGGGCAATGACATCATCATCGGCATTGATG